>ERZ772766.1259-NODE-1259-length-13756-cov-2.416612_pt1 | contig 13756 bp, 9 predicted proteins | sample MGYA00511379_ERZ772766 | MGnify/ENA primary metagenome ERZ772766 (study PRJEB29015, sample SAMEA2737895) | human oral metagenome | biome: human oral; feature: human-associated habitat; material: dental | place: China | collected 2116 ...
CACGAGGCCGCGCAAAACGTCAAGGTCGCGTGCGGCCGACTCCGTGCCGAGGTGTGCAAGCAATTCGCCCGACTTCTCCCGGCATCCCTTCGCCTCCTGCTCGGTGACGGCTTTGTCCGTCTGCTGCCCTTCCGGAGTGGAGAGGTCGACGTCGGTGTCCATGATCTTGGCCAGCTCGGCGTCGCTCACGCAATCGACCGCGGTCGAGGAGCCGACCCCGCGAGGATCGAAGCCCACGATGTCGTACTTGTTCCGAACGGCGGCGCTGAAGGCCTCGGAAGCGTTGGCCGCCAAATCGATTCCCGAGCCTCCGGGGCCGCCGGGGTTGACGAACAGAGTCCCGATCGGCTTGCCGCTTTTGGCGGGAACCTTCATCATGGCGATGGTGATCGTCTTGCCGCCGGGCTTCTTGTAATCCAGCGGAACCTTCACATTCGCGCATTCGTTGGCCGGATGCTTCTTGCATTTCGACCATGCGACCTTCTGCTTGTAAAAGTCCTCCAGCTTGTTGAGCGCGGTTGCGTTCGGCGATTGGTTTCCGCTCGGGGACGCGCCGTCGGTGGGGCCGTTGCGATTCGAGGCGCCGAGGTCGAGCGAACAGCCAGCGAGCAGCATGGCTGCGGCGAAGAAGGACGCCATGGGCTTGCGAAGGTTCATTCTCCTAAACTACCTGATCGTCTTGCGAAACGCAGTCCGCTTGCGGGGGCATGGCGCCCCAGCCGCAGCCGCGGGAAGCCGGCCGGATGGGTTGAAGTTCACGCCGAGGCGGGCGTCGGTCCCGAATCCGGCGGCAGTCGACGTCCCTGCAGACCGTGACGAGTGTCAGCCCTGCGGGCGGTCGCGGACGCCGCGGCCCGTCAGGCCTGCGGGAATCGGCGGGTGTCAGCCCTGCGGGCGGAGGCCGACCATCATCGCCTCGAGCGCGAGCAGCGGCGCGACGTTTCCCGCCAAGCGCGTGCGAGCCTGCGAGATCGCGTCCATCCGGCGAATCGACTGCTCGGCCGAGGTGCTCGCGGCGACCTCGGCGATCCGGTCGGCGAAGTCGCGGTTGACGAGGGCGACGTCGGCCCCCAGCTGGACCGTGAGGACGTCCCTGTAGAGCGAGAGAAGGTCGACGAGGGCGCGGTCGAGCCTGTCGCGCTGGGCGCGGGTGGCGCGGCGCTTTTGGTCCTCGCGCAGGGCGGTTATCTGCGCGGACACGGCGGGAGGGACCCGCCCGCCTTCCTCGACGCCGAGGGATCGACGCAGCTCGGCCTCCTCCTGCGCGAACTGGGCGGCCAAGGCGTCGCTGACGGCTTTGGCCCCGGACTTCTTTTTGGCGGGCTTCTTTCCCGACTTCGCGGCCGAGCCGGAGTTCCGGCCGCGCCCGTTGCCGCGACTGCCCGAATCGACGCCGTCGCGTCCGCCTGCCTTGCCGTCGCGATCGGCGGCCTGCCGCCCGGCTTCCCCGGCGCGCGGATCCGCGTCAAAACTCGCGGAGGGGCCGAGGAGCGCCTCGGCGGCCTCGGGACTGTAGTTGAGAACGCGGTGAGCGGCCAGCACGGCGTCGCCCGCGCCGCGGATCGAAAGCGTCTCGGTGAGAATGTAGGCGCGTTCGCGGGCAGCCTGCGCGTCGGTGGCGAGGGCTCTCGCGCGGCCGACGTGCGATTGGGCCGCGAGCGCAGCGTCGAGCGCCCGTTCCGGGGGGACGCCGTCGCGGCGAACGAGCAGGTCGGCGACGTCCTGCGGGCTTGGCACGGCCAGGCTGACTTCGCGGCAGCGCGAGCGGATCGTCGTCATGACGTCTTCGGGCGAGGGCGTGCACAGCATCCACACGGTGAACGGCGGAGGCTCCTCGATCGCTTTGAGCAGCACGTTCGTGGTGCGCTCGAGCATCCTGTCGGCGTCTTCGACGACGACGACGCGCCACGGGCCGCTGCCCGGGGAGACATACGACCTGCCGACAAGCTCGCGCGTGCGCTCGACGGTGATGAAGACTCCGCGGGTCGCCACCGATTCGACGTCGGGGTGCTTGCCCTCCATGACCGTGTGGCAGGCGTGGCATTGGCCGCACCCGGGTTCCGGTCCGGTGCATTCGAGGGCCGCGGCGAAGGCTCTGGCCGCCACCGACCTGCCCGAGCCCGGCGGCCCTGTGACGAGCCAGGCTTGGGCCATGGCCGAATCGGCCCCGGCGGCGGTCTTCCCGGCGAGCTCGCGGGCGGCCGCGGCGGCTTTTTCAAGCTGGGCGCGCACGGCCCGCTGCCCCACCAGCTCGTCGAAGACGCTCACGGCTCGCCGCCCCCGGGCCGGCGTCCGTCGTCGCCCAGCGCCTGGGCCACGCGTGCGCGGACCGTTTCGGCGATCTGTTCGCGCGGCGCCGTGGCGTCCACGGTGAACCAGCGTTCGGGTTCGGCCGCGGCGAATCGGAGGTAGGCCCTGCGGACGTCCTCGTGGAACCGCGCGCCCGCCGCCTCGATCCTGTCGAAAGAGCCGCCGAGCCGAGAGGCCAGCGCCTCGGCGGGAAGGTCGAGGAAGACGGTCAGGTCGGGCATGAGCCCTTCCGTGCCCCACAGCGACAGTCCGCGCACCTCGTCCTCGCCGAGCGTCCTTCCCGCGCCCTGGTAGGCGGCGGAGGAATCGATGTACCTGTCGGCGAGAACGATCGCGCCCCGCTCCAGGGCCGGGCGCACGACCGTCGCGACGTTGTGCGCCCTGTCTGCCGCGTACAGCAAGGCCTCTGCCCGCGGCGAGACGTCGCCTCCGTGCAGGAGCAGTTTGCGGATATGGCGCCCGAGCTCGGTTCCGCCGGGGTCTCTGGTTGTGACGACGTCGAAGCCGCGCCCGCGCAGCCATTCGGCGAGCAACTGCATCTGGGTGGTTTTGCCCGATCCGTCGCCGCCCTCGAAAGTGATGAACATCGGCTACTTCTCGTCCTTGGCGGCGGCCGCCGCAGACGACCTGGCTGCGGATTTTTTGGCAGCGGCTTTCGAGGAGGCTGTTTTCGCGGCGGCGGACTTCGAGGAGGCTGTTTTCGCGGCAGCGGACTTCGAAGCGGATGCCTTCGCGCCCGCAGACTTCGTCGAAGCCTTCCCTGCGCTCGCCGCCTTGCCCGAGGCGGTTGTGCCCGAGGCAGCCTTGGAGGCCGCTTTGCTCGAAGAGGCCTTGCCGGAGGCGGACTTCGACGCCGACTTTGACGCGGTTTTCGACGCCGACTTTGACGCGGTTTTCGACGAGGTCTTGGCCGAGGCCTTTTTCCTGGCAGGCTTCTTCGCCGGGCCCTTGGCTCGCCGGTCGGCGAGCAGCTCGTAGGCGCGCTCGGGCGTGATCGTCAGCGGGTCGTCCTCGCGGCGAAGGGAGGCGTTCGTCGTGCCGTCGGTGACGTACGGGCCGAAGCGGCCGTCCTTGAGCAGAACCGTGACGCCCGCGACGGGGTCGGTTCCCAGCTCGCGCAGGGGCTCCTTCGCGGTGGCGCCGCGCCGCTGCTTGGGCTGGGCAAAGAGCTCTTTGGCCTGGTCGAGGGTGACCGTGAAGATCTCGTCCTCGCTGGCCAGCGACCGCGAATCCTTGCCGCGGGTCAGGTACGGCCCGTAGCGGCCGTTGTGGGCCAGGATCGTCTCGTCGCCGTCGTCGCCCACGACGCGCGGAAGCGAAAGCAGCTTGAGCGCGTCCTCGAGCGTGACCGATTCGAGCGCCATCGAGGACAAAAGCGAGGCCGTGCGCGGTTTCGGCGGCTTCTTCGACGGGCGGCCGGTAGGCGTGAGCGCCACTTCGCCCTCTTTCGGCACGTCGGTGACGTACGGGCCGAAACGCCCCGCTTTGGCCAGCACCTTGCGCCCGGTTTCGGGGTCCACCCCCAGTTCGCGCCCGTCGAAGCTGCTTTTGTCGAGCAGCTCGCGGGCCTTGGCCAGGGTCAGCTCGTCGGGGGCGATGGAATCGGGGACGGAGGCGTTGCGGGCTTCCGCGCCCTCGCGCTCCTCCTGGACGTACGGCCCGTAACGGCCCACGCGCAGAACCACGCCCTCGCCGAGGTCGATCGAGTTGACGGCCTTCGCGTCGATGTCCCCCAGGCTCTCGACCTGCCCTTCGAGGCCGAGCCGCCCCTCCTGGCCTTTCCAAAAACGCGTGAGGTATTCGATCCGCCGCTCTTCGCCGGATGCGATGCGGTCGAGCTCGGTCTCCATGTCGGCCGTGAAGTCGTAATCGACCAGCTCGGGAAGATTCTCCTCCAGCAGGCGCACAACCGAAAAGGCCGTCCACGTGGGCACGAGCGCCTGGCCGCGGCGGTCGACGTACCCGCGGTCGGTGATGGTCGAGATCGTCGCGGCGTACGTGGACGGGCGCCCGATCCCCAGCTCCTCCATGCGCTTGACGAGCGAGGCCTCGGTGTAGCGCGGCGGCGGCAGGGTCTCGTGGCCGTCCGCGGCCGCCTCGAGCGTGCGCAGGGCCTCCCCCTCCTTGACCTCCGGCAGGCGCGCGTTCTCGCGGTCCTCGTAGCGCTTCGCGTCGGCCGACTCCTGGTAGACAGCCATGAAGCCGGGGAAAGTGATGATCGTTCCCGACGCCGCAAACGTCGCCTCGCGCGCTCCGGCGGCCCCGGCGACGCCGACGGCGACGCGCACGGAGGCGGTCTGGCCGCGGGCGTCGGCCATCTGCGAGGCCACCGTGCGTTTCCAGATGAGCTCGTAGAGCGCGAACTGGCTGGCCGTCAGATCGCCCTTGACCTGGGCGGGCGTGCGGAAATGGTCGCCGGCGGGCCGGATCGCCTCGTGGGCCTCCTGCGCGCCCTTGGACTTCGTCGCGTACAGCCTGGGCTTGTCCGGCAGCGACTCCTGCCCGTACATCTCCCGAATCTGGCTTCTGGCAGCCGAAACAGCCTGCTCGGAAAGGTTGGTCGAGTCGGTTCGCATGTACGTGATGTAGCCGTTTTCGTAGAGCGACTGGGCCGTGCGCATGGCGTCGCGCGAGCTCATGCGGAGCTTGCGGGAGGCCTCCTGCTGGAGGGTCGACGTCGTGAACGGCGCGGCCGGCCGGCGGGTGTACGGCTTCGTCTCGACGGAGGCGACCGTCGCGTCCGCGCCTTCGAGTGCCGCGGCGAGCTGTTCGGCGTCGTCCTTGCCGAGGGCCCGCACGCCTTCCTTGGCGGCCTTGGCGGTGAGCTTTCCGGCGTCGTCGAAGTCCCTGCCCGCGGCGACGCGCACGGAGTCGAGGGCTGCGAGCTTGGCCGAAAAGTCTTGCTTCTCCTTGGCGAAAACCGCCGTCACGTCCCAGTAGGAGGCGGCGACGAAGGCCATGCGCTCGCGCTCGCGCGAGACGACCAGCCGCGTGGCCACCGACTGCACTCGCCCGGCCGAGAGCCCGGGCGAGACCTTGCGCCACAGGAGGGGCGAGACCTCGTAGCCCACGAGGCGGTCGAGGATGCGGCGCGATTCCTGGGCGTCCACCAGCTGCGCATCGAGCTGGCGGGGATTGTCGAGCGCCCTGGCGATGGCCTCCGGCGTGATCTCGTGGAACACCATGCGCTTGACCGGGACCTTCGGCTTGAGCACCTCGTTCAGATGCCAGGCGATGGCTTCGCCCTCGCGGTCCTCGTCGGTTGCGAGCAGCAGTTCGTCGGCCTCTTTGAGCAGCTTTTTCAGCTCGGCGACCTTCTTCTTCTTGTCTGGGTCGATCACGTAGTAGGGCTCGAAGCCCGCTTCGATGTCCACGGAGAACTTCGCGTAGGGGCCCTTTTTCATCGACGCGGGCAGCTCGGAGGGCTGGGGGAGGTCGCGAATATGGCCGACGGAGGCCTCTACGGAGTAGTCCGATCCGAGATAGCCGCTGATGGTGCGAGCCTTCGCTGGAGACTCCACGATCACAAGTTTGCTCACGCTGTTTCCTTCAGGACGACGGAGGGGTTGCTGGCGCCACCATAACCCCATTTGCCGACACCCCGCCATTTGTGCCACGCCGTCAATGACGGGATACACTGTTGCCGCAGTTTGAGACACACACGAGGAGAGATCTCTTATATGCCCGAAAACTCGCCGAAATCCGGCGCGACGCACGAAGGCGTGATCGTCGTCGCCCTGGGGACGCCCACAGAGGCCAGCACCCGTGCGATCGCCGAGTTCTTGGGCGAGTTCCTTTCGGACAAGCGCGTTGTGGACCTGCCGGACTTCCTGTGGCAGCCGGTGCTGCGCGGCCCGATTCTCAAACGCCGCCCGGGCAAGGTGCTGGAACAGTACGAAGACATCTGGGCGGACGGCTCTCCCCTGCGGGTGATCACGGAGGGGCAGGTCGCGAGGCTCGCCGAGCTTCTGCCCGAATGCGAGGTGCGCGTGGGATACCAGTACGGCAGCCCGAGCTTCGTCGAGACGTTCGCCGAGATGGCCTCGCGCCTGGACGAGATCACAGTGCTTCCCACGTATCCGCAGTTTGCGCCGGCCACGGTGGGGTCGGTGGCGGACAGGCTCGACGCCGCGTTGAAGGTTTCCCGCGAGCGTTTCGGGCGCGTGCCGCGGGTTCGCGCGGCGAGGTCGTGGCCGGAGCTGCCCGGGTACGTCGATTGGCACGTCACGCGCATAGCGAACGCCTTGGAGGAGGGCGACGCCGACATGCTCGTCTTATCCTGGCACGGGCTGCCTGACAGGCGCCCCCACCAGCCCGCCCGATACGCCGCCGAATGCGAGGCCACGGCCCGCGCGATCGCGGCGCGCCTCGCGGACCTCGGCGTGAACGTCCCGTGGCGCTCGACGTTCCAGTCGAAGTTCGGGCCCGACCGCTGGCTGCGGCCCGCGACTATCGACACGATGGCCCGCCTCCCGCGCGAGGGCGTGCGCCACGTGATCGTCGCCAATCCGGGCTTCATGGCCGACTGCCTGGAGACGATCTACGAGATGGACGTCCTCAACGCCGACGCCTTCTACAAGGCCGGAGGCCAGACTTTCCGCCGGATCGGATGCCCCGACGCCGACGCCGGCGCGGCCATTCTGGCCGAGCTGCGCGGGGCGCTGCGGCCCTTCGAGTGAGCGCCGTGCGGTTTAGGCGGGGCCCTTCATGTGAACGCAGTGCGATTCTGGTGAGGCCCCTGCGTGATGGCTGCGCGGCTTGGGCGATGCCCTTGTGTGACGGCTGCGCGGCTCGGACAAGGCCCTTGCGTGACAGCTGCGCAGCGGGAATCGCCGCAGACATGACGATTTAGAAGCCACGAAGTCGAGACTGCGATTCCGGGATTGCGACGTCGAGCTCTAGACCATGCGACCGTCGAAGGCCTTCCGGAAATCAAGATCCCGTCAAGCTCAGGATCCCGGGGCTGTCGGAGGCCCTATCTCTGCGCTGTCGAAGGCCCTATCTCTGGGCCGTCAAAGGCTCTCCGGAAACCAAGATCCCGAGGCCGACAAGCTCGCGGACGGCGGGGAGCACCTCGGTGCGCACGTCTTCGACGGGCTCGCCGAGGAGTTGGGCGACGGCGTCGCACAGGGCGCCGAGGGTCAGTTCGCCGTCGCACGCGCCGACGACGCCGGCAACCGCGCTCGTCACTTGAACCTCGGCTGCAAATCCGGCCACTTGGGCGAGTTTGAGCATGAACGGCTCGGGCTGCCCGGGCGCGTGGAGGCGGTGTTCGACGCCGCGGCAGGCGAGGCGGGCGGCGAGGAGCGCGGAGTCGCCGGCGCGCAGCAGGTCGCGGTGCGCCCAGACGCCCTCGACGTACCCGTGCAGGTCGATCGGCGCGGGGCCGGAAAGCTCTTCGAAGCGCCGCCACGGACGGCGCCTCCCCGAATCCTCAGCGTTCGAACCGGCCGCGTCCCAGTCCCCCACGTTCGAACCGGCCGCCTCCCAGTCCCTCGCGTTCGAATCCCCTGCGTCTCCCTCCGGCGCGCGCACGGAAATGTATCCCATGCCGACGCCGACCACGCCCCTGCGCGCGAAGTCCTCAAGCCAGGCGGCGTAGGCCTTTTCGTAGCCGCGGTCGCGCGGCGTCTGGCCGCCGTCGCGCAGCCACATTTCCGCGTAGTCGGGCGGCGCGAGAACCTCACGCTGGATCACCCAAGCGTCAAGGCCATCGGGAACCCAGGCCGCCGGGCCGCGAGCCCAATCGGGAACGGCGTCAAACGGCCGATCCGGAGCCGCGTCGGACAACAGGTCCGAAGCAGAGCCAAGCGACTGATCCGGAACCGCGTCGGATGCTTTGATCTCCCAGTTGCCCAGCATCCACGCTCGGCCTCCGGGCGCCAGCATGCCGCCGAGCTCGCCGACGAGTTCCGCAAGCAGCGAGTCGCCTTCGCGTCCGCCGTCGCGATACGTGCGAACGCCGTCCGCGCGGGCGGCTTCCGGCGTGATGACGAACGGCGGATTCGAGACGACGACGTCGTACCGCTCACGCGCGGCGCTCAAAGAATCCAAGGAATCCAGGGCGTCCGCAGGGTCAGACCTCGGACCGCGCACGGGCTCCAGCAGCGAACCGCGCCGGAAGTCGATCTCCGCCCCCGCGAGGGCCGCGTTGAATCGCGCGTAGCCGAGCGCGCGGGCGGAAACGTCGGTGGCCGTCACCCGCGCGCCGCACAGGGCGGCGAGAATGGCGTGGTATCCGCAGCCCGTTCCGACGTCGAGCACCCGCTCGTCCGCGCCGTAGGCCGCCAGCGCCGCGAGCGTCCGCGTGGCTCCCCCGACGGGCATGACGTGGTCCGGTCCCGGAATTGCGCCCGCCAGCTCGCCCCAGTCAGAGGCGATGAGAACGTCGTCGCGTCGCCGAGCGTCTACAGCAGCCGCGCGATGAAGCGAAGGCGAAGAAACGCAATCAGGCGCAAGAGTACGGCCGAGCGAAGAAGCCGAAACAGACCCCTGCGCAGGCGCACGGCCGAGCGAAGAAGCCGAAACTGGCTCCTGCGCAGGCGTACGGCCGAGCGAAGGCTGCGAAACTGGCTCTGGCGCAGACAAAGATTCGGGTGCCGACCCAGATTCCGTCGCAGATCTAAAGACTTGCAGATGCCCGGGAATCGGCGTGGGAACGATCTGAAAGAGAGCGCGCCCGTCTTTGACGACCGCGCCCACGCGCCCGCGCGCCCAAGTCGCGGGAAGGGCCGCCGCAATTTCCTCCTCGCCGAGCCGGTCGCCGAGCATGAAAAGCCTGGTGAGATTGGCGAGCCGGACATCGTCCGCATTGACGGCGTTCTGGCCTTCAAACTCTGCCGCGCCGACAGCCTTCCGACCTTCGGGACCAGCGATGTCAGCAGCCTTCCGATCTTCAAAACCAGCGATGTCGACAGCCTTCCGACCTTCAAAGCCGACGACGCCGCCGGGCCTCCCGCCTTCCGCGATCGCCCGCGCTCGGGCCAATGCGGGAACGCGCTGTTCGCGACGCACGGCGGCGAGGGCCTCGGGGCCGAGCAGCTGCTCGACCGCCGCGAGGGTGTACGCGCGCAGGTCTTTCCGCAGAGTCGCGGCGACGTCAAGGGGCGCGGCATCGGCCCCCTCGAGGGGCGCGGCGGCCCCGTCGAAGGCGGGGGAACTGACGGCATCGGCATCCATACATCAAGCGTATGCGAGCCCTCCGACAGTTGTGCGAGGGCGAACCGGACGCCCGCGAACGCGCGAAACGGCGCGCCGGCGACGAGGCCGCGGCAGTCAGCGGATTCGACAGTTAACGGGCTCGGCAGTCAGCGGATTCGACAGTTAACGGGCTCGGCAGTCAGCGGATTCGGCAGTGGCCCGCGCACGCCCCGGTGACCAAGTTCCCACCGCAGACGGGCATGCACCGCCGTCGAACGGGCATATGCTTATACATCATGCCTTCAGAACCCCCTGTTTTACATGGGCGTGCCCGCGCGCGCCTTCTTTTCGTCCTCATCAGCGGATTGTTTCTCTCGCTCATCACGGTGAGCATCATCAACGTCGCCCTGCCGTCCATCAAAACGGCGCTGGACGCCTCGCCAAGCCAGATGCAGTGGGCTCTTTCGGGGTACTCGCTGGCCATCGGCGTCGTCCTGGTCGCGGCGGGGCGCGCGGGCGACATTCTGGGGCGCGGCCGCCTTTTCGCAGCGGGGGTGCTGATTTTCACGATCGCGTCGACGGCGGCGGCCTTGGCTGTGAACGCCCTTATGCTTGACGTCGCACGAGCCGTCATGGGCTTCGGCGCGGGAATTTACACGCCGCAGACGGGGGGCTTGATCCAGCAGCATTATCGCGGCAAGGAGAGGGCGAAGGCCTTCGGGATCTTCGGAGCGACGGTGGGCGTCGCGGTGGCGATCGGGCCAACCGTGGGCGGGGTGTTCCTGGAACTGCTGCCTGAGTCTGTCGGCTGGCGGGCGACCCTCGGATTCAACGTGCCCGTGGCCGCGGCCGTGTTCCTGCTGGCGCTCAAGTGGATTCCCCGCGAGCCGATCGACGCCGCAAGCCGCGGCCGTCTGTGGCGCAGGCTCGACCCGGTCGGCGCGGTTTTGCTCGCGGTCGCGATCGTGGGGGTCATGCTGCCGTTCGTGACGGCGGCGACGATGCCGTGGGCGTGGTGGTTTCTGCCGGTCGGCTTCGCCTTGGTGGGTCTGTGGTGGCTGTGGGAGCACAGGCTGCATGCGCGCGGCGGGGAGCCGATGGTGGACCCGCGGCTTTTACGGATTCGATCGTTCACCTTGGGCGCGGCCACGATTACGGCGTTTTTCGCGGGTTCGACGACGATGGGCGTGATCCTCGCCGACTTCGTGCAGCGCGGGATGGGCGAAACCGCCTTGGTTTCGGGTATGCTGGCCCTTCCGACGGCGGCGGCACAGGTGGTTTCGGCGCCTCTGGCGGGGCGGCTCGTGTGGCGGTGGGGCCGCAGGATCGTGATCGTCGGCATCTTCCTGAACGTGGTGGGCCTCGCGGCGATCGCGGCGGCCGCGGTGTTCGTAAGCCGCGGGGCGAGCATGTGGTGGTTCGCGATCGGCGCGGCGATCGTCGGTTTCGGCATCGGCTGGGTGACTTCGCCCAATCAGGCGCTTTCGCTGCGCGACGTGCCCGTGGAGAGCGGCGGGACGGCGTCGGGAATCATGCAGACGGGCCAGCGCATCGCCACGGCGATCGGAACCGCGGCGTGCACGGGCCTGTTCTACAGCCTTGCCGGGCAAAGCTACGTCACAGCAATGGTCGCCGGGTGCGCTTTGCTCGCGGCGTTCATCAGCGTGGCCCTCGCGATTTCCTACTGGGATGCGCGGCGCCCGAGCGTGCAGACCTCGGCCCGCCAAAAGCAGGCGGTGCGCGAAGCACTGGAGTCCACGGAGAAATAAGCTGGGCCTTCGGTTTCCCCCTTGAATGCTAGTAATTCCGAGAATCTGACGATTGCTCTCTTCGTTCGAGGCAAATCAACATGACTCGACATGTATCTATCGACCCGTACTCACAAACCAAAGCCTCTCGCAGCTTAACCAATCTTATGTACAAATAAGAGGATAATTAAATATTCTGAACATCTAATCTCATTCTTCTCATGATCTGACGATGATTGCCATCAATTAGTTCAGAAAGACTCCAAGTCTTGAACACCGTCTGTCGAGGAAGCCAGATCCCTACTTTTCTTATCTCATAACAATCAAAAAGGTCAAGAACGACATATCCAAGTAGCTGAAAAAGCGTGTCACGAATCCAAGGTATCGTTATTTTCTCCTTAATTTTACATTCCACAAGAGTATTCCCAATACACCAATCGCCGTCGGCTCCGCCTACTAAAGGAGCACCCTCAAAGACCGGATTAGCGACATAGCATTCACCTTTATCTATTTGATTACGCCAAAGACCAATCTGACGTACACTGGCAGCCCGAAGCCGCTCCAAGTCTTCAAGAATGAATGGCGAAATTGAAGCAAGTAGACCATCAAAGCTTTTCACTTTGCATAGAAGTTCACCAAACGAGCTTTGAGCGGTTTGAAGCCCCGCACGATAGAAGGCCTCACACCGCGCAAGCACAACACTGGCACAATCTTTATCCTCCTCAGAACCGCCAAAAACGGTATTAGCAGCCCACAAGAAACCTTCCCTTAAAACCATTTCGGCGGTGGGCGGGAAATACTTGGCAAAGAAACCGCTGAATGCCGCAAGGCCCTTTGCAGAAGAACTTTTCCATGGATCAAAACCGCCAAGCATCATTCTGGTACGAATATCAAAAGCAGTTCCAACAGTGGGAGAATGTTTTCTTCGGTTTTCAACACCTTCAGGAACTGAAGCAACCAGAGTGGAGTCTAAGAGTTCATAGAAACCAAGTTTATCCGCGGCATTCCTGCCTTCTACACTGCGGCCCTCCACCAACCCCAGCTTTGGAGCGGAACCATGTATCAGTTTACTGAAGGGAGAATTTTTGTCTTTCAGTTCAGAAGTCATGCTCATTAGGAGACCCCTCGTCATTGTGTAAGTTACACGATTATAACCTATAAATCTACAATAAATTAACACATCGGGCGTTAAAGAATGTGCTTATACCATTTGAAAGGGTGACCGACACAAACTTTGTCCTCATTTTGTTGAGACTAGATGGTATTAAGCTGCGAACGAGGAAAGAAGTAAGCGGAGCTAGCTTGGGCACCCACCCGCATTTGGCCACTCATTCGCGCATGGCGGCCGGCTTGCAAGAGCCGCCTCGAACGTCGCTTTAGTCTTGCTGCGCGTGCGTAGGTCGGCTTGGCTCAGACGCTCATTTGCGCCTGGCCGCCGGCTTATAAGGCGAAACGGTCGGATCGCCGTCGATCCAGAAACGCCAAGGGAAAGCCTCGCCGTCGCCGCCGGGCCCGGCAACGCCGACCCGCGGCCCGCTTCGCACCAGTTCCGCCGGAACGGCGTCGGCGGGCCCGGCCAGCTCAAGGCAGATCCGCGAACCCGCACCGCCCAGAAGTTCGCCGTCGTCCTCGCGCGTCAACCCCAGCGCCGACGTCAGCCTGGCCGGCCCGCGCGCCAAATCCCTGTCCTTCCGAGCGACGGGCCGCCGCCCGCGTGCGACGTCGACGCCCTCCACAACCTCGCCGGCGCGCAGAAGCACCGCGCGCGAAACGCCCTCCGGCCCGCACACGACGTTCACGCAGTGGTGCATCCCGTACGTGAAATAGACGTACACCCGGCCTGCCGCCTCGAACATCGAGGAATTGCGGGCCGTCCGGCCGCGGAAGGCATGCGACCCGGGGTCGATCTCGCCGGCATACGCCTCGACCTCCGTCAGCCGCACGGACACGGTCCCCTCCGGCGACGCCACCGCCAGCCTCGCCCCGAGCAGCGCGGGGGCGATCGCGACGACGTCGTCGCTCGACAGCAGCTCAACGAGCCCAGGCGCGATTGTGGCCGGCCCCGGGCCGGCGGATTCACGTGGAGTCATGACTCCAGGTTATCGGCCGACCCGCTGCGCGGCTCGCATGGTCGCTTTTCGGTGTTGGCGTCTGGGCGGAATGCGCTAAGCTGAGCCCGGGCGAGTTGCGCGCTAGTCTGAGTACAATCATGAAACTTATGCATCGATTAGCCACTTGGTCAAGGAGAACGAGATGATCGAAAGCCGATTTCGTGTCAGCCGCGCGGCGGGAAATGACGGTGTTTCCGGCGCGTGCGGTCAAGAGCCGAGGAGGGACTCGGGCATGCGGCGGCGTCCTAGCGGGAAAGCAACCGAGACGATGCGCCTCTGCCGCAAAGCGGCCGCGCGTTCGCTGATCGCACTCGCCGGGTCTGCGGCGCTGCTGGGCGGATGCCGCGCGGACTCGACGTTGGAGTTCAAAGCCGACGGAAGCGTGAGAACAGAGATCGTATTCGAAGACGACACCGACTCAATGCGAACGCTCAAAGGAAACTGCGA
>ERZ772766.1260-NODE-1260-length-13753-cov-5.522266_pt1 | contig 13753 bp, 11 predicted proteins | sample MGYA00511379_ERZ772766 | MGnify/ENA primary metagenome ERZ772766 (study PRJEB29015, sample SAMEA2737895) | human oral metagenome | biome: human oral; feature: human-associated habitat; material: dental | place: China | collected 2116 ...
TTTGTGCTTGTGTAGGGGTCATATACTAAAAATTCAAAACTCAGAACTCAAAACTTAAAACTCAGAACTACATGATAGATTCCTGTACTACCTTTTGGATTTTAGCACGGATATTTTCGGTGATCAACTTTTTGTTCTCGGCGGTAGGAAAAGTACGGTTGGAGAGGAAGACATAGATGGTCTGAGTGGCGGGGTCTGCCCAAGCCAAGGTACCTGTAAAGCCTGTATGACCAAAGCTCTCAGGCGATACACAGCCACAGGTATAGCCTCCCTGTCCAGGAAGTTGCGGTTTGTCAAATCCCAAGGCACGTCGGTTGCGTTCGGAGATAAAATAGCTCTTATTGAAAGCATCAAAAGCATTGGCGGAGAAGTAGCGTACCCCTCCGTAATAGCCCTTTTGCAAGTAGAGCTGCATCATCTTAGCCACATCATTGGCTGTACCAAAAAGTCCTGCATGACCTGCTACCCCACCGAGCATGGCAGCCCCTTGATCATTTACATAACCACGGAGAAGCTGTTGGCGGAAGCTCTTATCCTCCTCCGAAGGAGCTATCTGTTCCTTAGGAAAGTGGTCTAAAGGGCGGTAAGTGAGCTGATAGGCACCCATACTCTTATAAAAATCTTTCTCTACCAACTCATTCAGCGGTTTGCCCTTGGTATTCTCTATATATTTTTGAAATAGATAATAAGAAAGGTCGCTATAAAGGTATTTTTTTTGCTTGATCAAGTCACTTTTTGCAATAGATTGTAGGATCGTATCTCGATAATGATCTGTGATAAATATATTTTCCGCTACTTGAGTAGGATATTTGGGCGTAAGTGTGGAGTTATAGATATCAGAAGAAAGTACTTTGGTCTTTGTATCCATGGTTCTGCGATAGAAAGGTAGCCAAGCCTGTAATTGTCCATAGTGAGAGAGTGCTTCCTTGACAGTAATATCGGCTTTATTGGTACCACTGAGCATAGGCAGCAGCGTAGAGAGGGAGGCATTGAGCTTTATTTTCTGTTTGTCATATAGGTCAATTAGCTCAGGCAGGGTAGAGAGAATCTTGGTCAGTGAAGCCAAGTCGTATAAGGTATTATTGGTTACCTGTTCGGCGTTCTTATCATAGGTACAGCGGCCAAAACTCTTCTGATAGACCACTACCCCATTGCGTGCTACTAATACTTGAGCCGAGGGGGTCATTTGCTTTTGAATAGCTTCGGTTACTATAGAGTCTATCTTGTAAAAATTTTTCGAGTTCAATCCCGCATTCTCAGGCAAACCGTAGGCCAAGCGATTGAGGGGTTTGGTAGGTAGGTTACGACCAAAGAGGATACTCTTATGGGCAGTTACCGGCAAGACACCCTCAAAAGGAATCGCCCCATAGATGAGTTGGGCTGCTTTCTGCTGAGCAAAAGGTGCATTCTGGTAGGCCACCACCACAGCTGCAAAATGGCTGAGGTCTGGCAAGTCCAAAAGGGCATAAGGTTTGGTAAAGATAGAGAGTATCACCTCCTTTTTCTCCTTGACTATGTTCTGGAGGAGGGCTAACTCCTGAGTGTTGAACTTATATTCTGCCCAAGGAGAAGCACTAGAGCGGTGCAAACCAATGATAATACGGTCGTAGGGTGCCATTTCTTTCTTGAGTGCCTCCCACGAACCACTCTTGAGCTGTACTACGTCCTGATAATAGCGTAAATTCTTGAAAAACTCCCACCCTGAATCATCACCAAACTTGATATATGCAGTCTTCTTAGTATCTAAGTTCTTTAGTGGCAGTACATTTTTAGGGTTTTGGGCTAAGGTAATGGCCTTCTCATAGATTTTTTCTACAAGTAGGTCGTCCTCCTTGGTATTAAGGTCTTGGGTAAGGTTGGTTAGTGACACAGGTTTGTACTTATTAAGTCCTGCCCAGTACTTAGCTTTAAGTATCTTTTTCACCGAATGTGCCAAGCGGTATTCGTTGATCTCTCCTTTCTCGTAAGCCTTCTTGAGTGCTTCTATCCCTTTGATTGGGTCGGAGGACATCAAAAGGATATCATTACCCGCCAAGAAAGCCTGTAGATCCACTTGGGAAGACTCGGCATAGTCGGCCACGCCCTTCATCCCCAAGGCATCGGAGAAGATGAGTCCCTGAAAGCCCATTTGCTGCTTGATCAGTCCAGAGACCACTTTGTAGGAGATAGAGGTAGGCTTGCCCTCATCTAAGGCAGGTACATTCAGGTGACCTACCATAAGGGAGGCCACTCCTGCACTGATAAGCTGTTGGAAGGGGTAGAACTCGGTACTCTCCAAGCGTTCGCGAGAGAAGGAGACAGTAGGGAGGGTCTTATGAGAATCCTTTTCGGTATCCCCATGACCAGGGAAGTGCTTGCCACAAGCCAATACCCCTACGCTCTGCATGCCCTTGGTGAGAGCTACGCCTTTCTGGGCAACATTGAACTTGCTTTCGCCAAAAGAGCGGTTACCTATGATAGGATTTTTTGGATTGGTATTGATGTCAATATCAGGTGCAAAATCAATATGCACTCCTAAGCGCTTGCAGTGTTGGGCGATATGTTTGCCTGTTTGTTCCACCAAGGCATTGTCCTTGAGGGCGCCCAAGGTCATATTCCACGGAAAGGCATAAACGGAATCAAGGCGCATAGCCAGTCCCCACTCAGCATCCATAGCCACCAAGAGCGGTGTTTTGGCCATAGACTGGAACTCATTGGTAAGTTTTGCCTGAGCCACAGGGGAACCTTTGGAGAAGATAATCCCCCCAATATGATATTTCTTAATCAAATCCTTGATAGGTTTCTGCTGCTTGGCTGTATTCGAACTAAAAGCCTGAACCATAAATAGTTGTCCTATTTTTTGATCCAAGTTCATGGAGTTATACAGGCTATCCACCCAGCGTGTTTGTGCTTGTTCGTCTTTGGTACGAAGTGGGTCTATCTGCTGAGAGAAAGCTACCAAAGAGGAGAAAAACAGTAAGAAAAAGAATCTCATTTTGCTTTTTATTTTAAAGGGCAAAAATAAGGAAAAATACCCCCCATAGCAAAAACTACTTTTAAACAAAACGAAAGGGAGAATTGCTAATAATAAAAGGATAATTTGCCAACAATAAAAGGGCGAATTGTCATTCGCCCCTACAAATTAACAATTAACCATTAACAATTAATCATTATTTAAAGAGTTCATTTATTTGAGTAATCGTCTCTTCGAGGTTGTTGGAGCTAGTAAGTGCCACAATACTAGTACCTACGATGACCCCATCGGCATATTGGCGCATCTGCGCTACATCGGCATGGGTCTTGATACCAAAACCTAAGGATACAGGTAAGGAAGTCTGGGATCTCACTTGCGCAATAAACTCCTGAAGACGTGACAAATCCACTTGTTTGCTTCCTGTAACCCCCAGAGAACCCACAGCATATACAAAACCATCACCCAATGAGGCAATAGAGGCGATACGCCCCTGGGAAGTTACACTCACTAGTGGAATAAAAGCAATATGGTGTGCCCTAAGCTTTTCTACCAGCTCTTGCGCTTCTTCATAAGGCAGGTCGGGGATAATCAGCCCGCTGATACCCACCTCTGCACATTTCTGCAAAAAGGCATCTACTCCATAAGCAAAGACAAGATTGTAATAGACCAAGAACACTAAGGGTTTATGTACTGTGCCTTTTACCGAAGCGAGCAGGTCAAAGACCGTATCGGTAGTTACTCCTGCTTGGGAGGCGACAAAAGAAGCCTGAGAGATGAGCTTTCCATCGGCCAAAGGGTCAGAGTAAGGAATACCTATCTCCAAGATATCTATGACTGTTCTATCCAAATTGGAGAGGAACGATTTGGTAAAATCCACAGAGGGATAACCTGCCACAATGTAACCTATATTAACCTTTTCTTTTTCACTGAAAACAGTAGCAATGGTATTCTTATTCATATTTTTCTCCTTTTAATACTGAAAAAACGGTGTGCATATCCTTGTCGCCCCTACCTGATACATTTACCACAATGGTTTGCTTTTTATCCTTAGGAAGCGTTGGACACAATTTGTCTAAATAGGCCAAAGCATGCGCACTCTCAATAGCTGGAATAATACCTTCCTTACGAGTGGTCAGCAGCAGCGCATTCATAGCCTCCTCATCGGTAATAGGAACATAGTGAGCTCTTTTGGTTTGGAACAAATAAGCATGTTCAGGGCCTATTCCTGGGTAGTCCAAGCCTGCTGAGATAGAATGTACAGGGCTTATCTGTCCGTACTTGTCTTGCAGAACATAGGTTTTCATTCCATGAATAATTCCCTCGCGCCCTAGGGTAAGAGTGGCAGCATGTCGCTCGGTATCTATACCCTCGCCCCCTGCCTCAGCTCCATAGAGCTCGGTAGAGGTATCGTCCAAAAAGCCTGAGAAAATGCCTATCGCATTGCTTCCACCGCCTACACAAGCTATGATGTGGTCGGCATGCTTACCTAAAGCGGTGAGTTGCTCACGTGCTTCACGACCTATCACCGACTGGAAGTCTCTTACGATCGTCGGATAAGGGTGTGGCCCCACGACAGAACCTATCACATAGAAGACTGTTTCTATCTCAGCCACCCAAGACTGTATCGCTGCTGTGGTAGCCTCCTTGAGCGTTTTGAGGCCGTCCTCTATGGCAACCACCTTAGCCCCCAAAAGTTCCATACGGAAGACATTCAGTTGTTGGCGCTGCATATCCACAGCTCCCATATACACCTCACACTCAAGCCCTAAGAGTGCCGCCGCGGTAGCGGTAGCCACTCCATGTTGGCCTGCTCCTGTCTCGGCAATCACTTTTTTCTTGCCCATACGTTTGGCCAAAAGTACTTGACCTAAGGCATTATTGATCTTATGTGCCCCTGTGTGGTTGAGATCTTCTCGCTTAAGGAAGATATCATGTCCGTAGTACGCACTGAGGTTCTTGGCATAATATAAGGGTGTAGGACGACCTACATAATTCTTGAGCAAATCCTCCAATTCTGCTTGGAACTGAGGGTCATTTTTAGCTTTCTCGTATTCCTTTTCCAACTCTATTAAGGCAAACATGGCCGTTTCAGGTACATATTGCCCTCCAAAGTTTCCAAAGTAGGCTTTTTTTGTCATATTATTAGGCTATTTATTGTATTTATGTATCTTTTTTATTAGTTTTTCTATCAGGGAGCGGCTTTTTCTGTCACCTTGCTCCACTTTGCTATTGACATCTATAATTGCAGGCTTATAGTGGAGTGCCTCTTGTACATTTTCCTCAGAGACGCCACCGGCCAAGATAAAGCTATAGGAAGGAAGTCCCTCCAATAGTTGCCAATTGAAAGCAAAGCCATTACCCCCTTCGGCGGCTCCCTTGGTGTCTAACAGGGGAAAGGTAATATTGGGTAGATAATCACCCAACTCAGGCAGCTTATCCCATACAGGGAATGCTTTCCACACCTCTATTCCCTTAGCTGCCAGCGTCTTGCAAAAGTCGGCAGACTCCTCTCCATGCAGTTGTACCACATCTATCCCTGTAAGGCGTACCGTATCCATTATTTGTTCAAGAGGTGCATTGACAAAGACCCCTACCGTCCGCTTCCCTTCGCTATGGGCTACTTCGGTGATCTCTTTGGCCAATGTCATAGAAACACAACGAGGACTTTTGGGAGCAAAGATACACCCAAAATAATCAATAGGCAAGTCCTTCAAGTCCTGTATCTCCTCCAAACTACGAATGCCACATATCTTCAAAGCTGTTTTTTCCATTAGAATAAAAGTCCTTTCATGAGTGCTTCCCCTATAAGGAGTGCATCTACTCCCAAGGTCTCGGCATAGCGTACGTCTTGCTTTGATAGATAACCGCTTTCGCTCACCACCAAGAGTGAAGTGCGTTGTCCTTCTGGAATTTGGGATAGCAGTCGCTCGGTAGTTTGCAAGGAAACCTCAAAGGTATTGAGGTTACGGTTGTTGATTCCCAAAATCTTCAACTTAGGAATACGCAATGCTCTTTGCAGTTCAGCCTCATCATGTACCTCTACCAGCACGTCCATTTGTAAGTCGTAGGCCAAGGCATGGAGTGCCTGTAACTGCTCATCGGAAAGCATTCTTACTATCAGCAAGATAGCCGAAGCCCCTAAGAACTTGGCCTGTGCTACCTGAAAAGGGGTATAGATAAAGTCTTTCCTAAGAATTGGCACCTGAGGAAAAGCCGTTACTACCTGAGGAATAAAGGTGTTATCTCCTTTGAAATAAGCCTCTTCGGTCAATATAGAGAAAGTCGCCACTCCATGCTCCACATAGTGAGCCGCTTGCTTTAAGAGGTCAAAATCCTCAAGGGCTATCTGTCCCTTGGAGGGAGAAGCCCGCTTGATCTCTCCTATGATACGTATGCCTTCTTGTGCCAGCGCCTTAAAAAAAGAGGGGCGCTCCACAGAAGCGAACTCTCGCTGGAGTTGTAGGTCTCTTTGCTGTTTTATTTGTAATAATATATCCAAAATAATGATTAATGATTAATGGTTAATGCTTTCTATTTCTTTAATGAACTTATTTGTCAGAAGAACATATATAATCATAAGCATAGGAAAATATCTATAAGAATCCCAAAATATGGCAATCCATGTCTCCTCAAAAGAATAAGTACTCCAAGCGGCAACTCTATCTACAAAGAGCATATAATTAATATAGTAGAGCGTGGATAATAGAAATAATAAAATCAATCCATACAAATATACACTCCTCTTCACTACTCTAAACAAAAGAGTAAGTAGTACCCCTAAAACACCTATTTTTATGAGTAAAAATACAAAAATATCCTCTCCTAAGGAACATTCTAAACAAGAAGAGGACATACCCCCCTTATAATCCTTCATGGATAAGAATAGGAAAATAACATCTGTTACAAAAACAGCTATTAGAAACAGTATGTATTTTAATAGCTTTTGTCTCATACTCCTTTTACCTTTTATCTTTTACCTTCAAATAGTGTTCGTACACCTTTCCGCTACGGATAGCCTCCTCTATAAGCGGTTTGGCCTCAGCAGGATGCTTGACAAAGTCGGCTGTATAGAGGGCAAACATAGCATTGAGTATCACGATATCCGACTTGGGAGATTGTTCTTCTCCCTTGAGCGTTCTTAGCAGTATGTCCGCATTTTCCTCTGGAGTACCTCCCTGTATATCGGCATGGAAAGCCCTTTTGAAGCCAAACATCTCAGGGGCTATGGTATATTCAAGTATCTTTCCGTCCTTGACTTCCACAATCTTAGTCTCATCGCAGAGGGTAATCTCGTCCAACCCGTCATTACCCCTTACGACCAAGGCGTGTTTTCTACCCAATAGCTGGAGCGTCTCGGCATACAAGCGCTGCACAGGCTCGTGATAGAGTCCTACCAGCTGATACTTGAGCTTGGTATTGGGGTGCAATAAGGGGCCTAAGACATTGAACACCGTACGTATACCGAGCCTTTGCCTAACCTCCTTCACCTCCGCTACCAAAGGGTGAAAGAAAGGCGCATGGAAGAAAGCCAAGTGCTCTTTCTGGAGGTGTGTTAGTTGTTCCAAGAGTGATGTTTCCAAAGGAATCCCCAATTGGCCTAATACATCAGAGCTACCACTTTGGCTGGTTACCGAGCGATTGCCATGCTTGGCTACCTTCACCCCCATAGCAGCCACGATGAAGGCCACTGTAGTGGAGATATTAATCGTTTTAAGGCCATCACCCCCTGTCCCACAGAGGTCTATCATAGGACGCTCATCGGCAAAGGTAGTACTATAGGCCAAAATATTCCTTACAAAAGCAGTCAGAGATTCAGGATAAAGACTTTTCTCTGAAATCAAGACCAAAAGAGCCCCTAACTGAACAATATCATACTGTTTGGTATGGATAACAGCGCAAATTTCCTTGAAATCTTCGTTGGCTAAAGGGATATTCTCCTGCAACTTCTTCAGTGCTGCCTTGAATACCTCATTGGCTCTTGCCTTCTCAAGCGTATGATCAACTTGCAAGGGTTGTACCTTCTGAGTATGGGTGATAAAGTTCTTGATGATATGCTTGCCATACTCGGTAAAAAATGATTCGGGGTGAAACTGTATGCTATATATAGGCTTTTCTTTGTGCTCTAAGGCCATAATGATATCATCGTCCGAAAGAGCTGTCACACGAATATTCTCAGGGAGTTGCTCCTTTCCTACATAGAGAGAGTGGTAGCGCATCACCTGAAACTGTTTGGGTAAGCCACTGAAAAGCAGGGTGTTATCATCAGTTACCGTAAGGGTAGAGGTTTTCCCATGTAGGGGCACTTCCATACGCTTAATTTCTGCCCCATTGACCAGACCGAAAGCCTGATGTCCTAAGCAGATACCCAAGACAGGAATGGTGGTTGTCTTCTGAAGAATCTCCAAACAGATACCACTATCCTTAGGATGCTTTGGCCCTGGAGAGAGCACGATGCGAGAGGGTTGTAGTGCCATGATCTGCTCCCATTTAATCGCATCGTTGCGCACGGTTCTCACCTGCTCATCGGTGAGTTCTTGGAGGTATTGAGCGACATTGAATACAAAAGAATCGTAATTATCTATCAGTAATATCATTTCTCTTTACAATTTTTGGTAAATACATTCAGTACAGAAGCCCGCTTGTGGCAGATTTCGTCATACTCCCTTTCTGGGGAAGAATCATAAACAATGCCTGCCCCCGCTTGGATAAAGACCTTTGAGAGCTGCTTGTCCTTGTCTGTTTTCTCAAAAAAGGCACTGCGTATGACAATAGCCAGCTGTACATTGCCATTGAAGTGTAGAAAACCTATCCCCCCTCCATAGACGTTGCGACGGAAGGATTCGAGTTCGCTGATGAGCTCCATCGCTCGTATTTTGGGAGCACCACTGAGGGTACCAGCGGGGAAAACGATAGAAATCACCTCAAAAGGAGACACTTCGGCACGCTTGGTACCATATACATGGGACTCTATATGCATGATATGTTCGTAGCGAAGTATATGCATCATATCCTTGACCACTACAGAGCCTTTTTCAGCAAATTTACCAATATCATTGCGCGCCAAATCCACCAACATACGATGTTCAGCGCACTCCTTGGGGTCAGCCAAAAGCTCTTGTTCTAAGCGTAAGTCCTCATTGGCATCTTTTCCACGTGGGCGAGAACCTGCAATAGGGGCTATATGAATTTGGCTACCTGTGATATCCACTAAAATTTCGGGAGAAGAACCCACCACATCACCATATTGGGTTGGGAAGTGGAACATATAGGGAGAAGGATTGGCCTTACTCAAGTATCGGTAGAAATCAAGCGAATCCAAATTACTCTCCAAAGACAACTGCTCACTGAGTACCACTTGGAAGACATCGCCTGAACGTATATACTCCTTGGCTTTCTCTACCATTTGATAGAAATGCGCCCTCTCCTCGGTAAGGTCGGTCTGTAGCTGGTAAAAAGCCTCTTGTGTTGGAGGCAACTCTTGGTTATTAGCCTCCTCTAAGAAGTGGAAATACTGCTGCTCATCACCATAGAAAGAATACACCTTACTCACCTTGGAGTAGTGCAGATAAGCCTTGGCGTTGGCAAAGACAAAAGCAGGAAAATCATACTGCCTTTGGGCTTTCTCAAGAATTTGTTCAAAGAAATGAATCGTTTCATAAGAAAACACTCCAAAAAGCCCCGCAAAAGGAGCAATGGCTTTCTGCTGCTGATGATACTGTTCTAAGGAAGAATAACTATATTGGTTAGCATCTAAGTAATCACAGTCAATGCCTATAATCACCTGATTGACGTCCTCTGCCAAATAGGAGTTTTTGTATCTTTCTCTGATACGTGTATAATAAAAAAGAGGGGCGGCGGTTAGGAACATATTTTCAGTTGTTAGTTGTCAGTTATCATGTGGTTAGCGATTTAAGGCGCAAAGATAAAAAAAATTTGGTGATTTACCAATTATTTAGCATATATTCAGCAGTAATTTAGTTTTTGGCAAAATAACTCATTGGCAAATGAGCTAATTGACAAATTATTCTTATCTTTGCTGTCAAAACAAAAGACAAATGGCAAAGACAAAAACTGCTTTTTTCTGCCAGAACTGTGGGGCACAATACAGCAAATGGCAAGGACAATGTTACGCTTGTAAAGAGTGGAATACCATTGTGGAAGAGGTGATCCAAAAGGAAGAAAAACACCAATGGAAAAAGGAAGATGAGCAGGATGATACCCCCCGCTCAAGAAAAACCAACAAATACGTCCCCTTACATGAAATCACCACGGAAAAGGAAATGCGATTGGATAGCGGTGACCAAGAACTGAACAATGTACTTGGGGGAGGTATTGTACCTGGTTCGGTTGTACTCATAGGGGGCGAACCTGGAATAGGGAAGAGTACACTGCTGCTACAAATCGCCATGCGTATGCCCTACAAGACCCTATATGTATCGGGCGAGGAAAGCCAAAAACAAATCAAGATGCGTGGAGAGCGTATCACCAATGCTCGTAACAATTGCTATATACTTACTGAAACCAAAACCCAAAACATTTTTCAACAGATAAAAGACCTTGACCCTGAAATCCTTATCATAGACTCCATACAGACACTCCACTCGGATTATATAGAAGCCTCGGCAGGGAGTATCTCCCAGATTCGGGAATGTACGGCAGAGCTCATCAAGTATGCCAAGCTCACAGGCGTGCCCGTGATTATCGTGGGACATATCACCAAGGATGGCACCATAGCAGGGCCTAAAATATTGGAACACATGGTAGATACCGTCTTACAATTCGAGGGCGACCGCAACCATGTATTCCGTATCCTTAGAGCGCTGAAAAACCGCTTTGGCTCTACCTCCGAATTGGGTATCTATGAGATGCTCTCCACAGGCCTTAGGGAAGTGAACAACCCCTCGGAAGTGCTCCTTTCCAAAACCGATGAGAATAGCTCTGGCACAGCCATAGTGGCTACTATAGAGGGTATGCGTCCGCTTATGATTGAAATACAAGCGCTTGTGAGCAGCGCTGTATATGGTACCCCTCAACGCTCCACCACGGGCTTCAATGCCAAGCGCCTGAATATGCTCCTTGCGGTACTGGAAAAGCGCGCAGGCTTCCGCTTAGGCAGCAAGGACGTGTTTTTGAACATCACAGGAGGAATCTCGGTAGATGATCCTTCCACCGACTTAGGCGTGGCTATGGCTATCCTCTCCTCCAACGAAGATGTGGCAATCCCTAAGACCTTTTGCTTTGCTGCCGAAGTAGGCTTAGGGGGAGAAATACGACCCGTACAGCGCGTAGAACAACGTATCTCGGAGGCGGAAAAGCTCGGTTTTGACACCATCTTTATCTCCAAATACTGCAAGCTCACCGCTGCTAAAAGCAATATCAATGTCATTGCCTATGCCAAAGTAGAAGAGGTCATCGCTCACCTCTTTGGCTAATGCTATATTTCTATAACCCTAAAACCCTAAGATTATGAAACAGATCTTTTTACTCATCGGTCTTGTCCTATCGCTCTCTTGTTCAAAGACCACTCATACAGGCAGTGCCCCAGCGCCCCCTCCCTCTGATGCTGCCATAGACCTCTCCTCTACCCTTGAAAGTCGAATCTTGAGTGGGGAGCAGCACTATGCGGTATATCTTCCACCCAGCTATGCCAAGGAACCCCAACGCAGGTATCCTGTACTATACCTACTCCATGGTATGTATCAAGACTACAAGAGTTGGTTCAGCGATGGAGGCCTACAGACGGCAGCCGACAAAGCCATAGCCGAAGGCGCTACAGAGATGATCATCATCTGCCCTAATGGGTTCAACTCCTTCTATTACAATAGTAGCGATATGCGTTATGAAGACTTCTTTATCCAAGAGTTTGTTCCTGAGATAGAAAGGAGATACCGTATTCTTTCTGAAAAGGAACACCGAAACATAGCGGGGCTTTCTATGGGCGGCTTCGGAGCAACTTACTTAGCTTTCCAACATCATGAGCTCTTTGGCAATGCCTATTCTACCAGCGGCGGATTTATAGAACCTGCCACTACCCTACTCAAAAACATTATCAATGCTAAATTAGCTACAGAGAAAAGCCATTTTCCTACTTACACCTTGGAATGTGGAGAAGAAGATGCTTTAGTGATTGAATCCAACAGAACACTCAGTCAGTTCTTGGACGAAAAACAAATAAACTACACCAAAATATTCCGAAAAGGTACTCATAACTGGAAGTTTTGGAAGGAATCACTACCAAAAATACTCCGTTCTGTAAGATAATTTTAATTTACGATACTATGAAATATATTCTAATCCCTTTTCTATTTCTTTCCACTGCTATATCTGCTCAAAATACAGCTAACAAAGTAGAAAGATATAAAATAAATCCTGCTATAAACGATGAGTTCAAAAAACCTCTTTTAGGAAAAGTAAAAACTATGCATACTGCCCACTATTTTATAGAATATAATAAATATGACACTATAAAAAAGGAAATTTTTGATAATAATTATACTTATGGCTTTGATAAAGAAGGAAGAGAAATTCTATTTATCATATATGATATGTACGGCAATATAAGCAGCAAATGTGAAAAGAGATACAACGAAAAAGATAGTCTTACTTATCTAAGAGAATTTACATGGGTAGAGGAATATGGAACTTATATAGATGAAAAATCTTATTCCTATAACACCTTAGGGCTGTTACAAGAAGTAAAAGGTTATATTCTTGAAGGAGGTGTAGGACTTTCTCTTAACCGAGAGCTATACAAATATAATGATAAGCAACAACTCTTAGAAAGACATTATTATAGCAATGATACTCTCATAGAAACTACTATCCGTTCTTATAATGATAGAGGAAAACTCATTAAAGAACTTTATTATTTCAAAGAAAAGTTGTATTCTGAATACAAACTTGAATATGATGAAAGAGATAATCTTATCAAAGAATATTATACACAAATTCCTGCTAATAAAAAGAACATCATTACGTACCAATATGATGACCAAAACAGACTTATCTTGGCCACAGAGAGTACAAATGGAGATGAGAATATTCTCATCAAGAACATTTATAAAAATAATTTACTTATAGAAAGTTATGATGATAAAAATGGTTATGAAAAACATATACTTTATCATTATAAAGACAACCAACTTATAGAAGAAGAAAAATATACCGGCTTTTTTAACGGATGTTATTACAGCACCACTAAGAAAAAGATACAATATGATGAAAGAGGCCGTATAAAGAAATTCTTTGATTATGAAGGAGAAAAAATAGTAAGAACCTATACTCATTATTATGATGATAATGATAGAATAATAAAAACAGAACTATTATACAGCAATAATAAAAAAGAATATTGGACAAATAGTTATGATATGTATAATAATCTTATAGAAACTATTTATAAAAATAATAAAGAAGCCGATAAAAATATTTATAGATATGACAAAAACAATAACTTACTCTCTAAAATAACTTATAAAGGAAATAAAGAAGTATATAAAGTACTTTATACTTATGACAAAAATAACAATTTACTCTCTGAAATAACCTACAAAGGAAATAACCTAATAAGAAAAATACTTTATACTTATGATAGCTATCAAAATCTTATCAAAATAGAAGAATATAATAATGAAATGACCTTCATTTACGAAAGAACCTTTACCTATTATGAATAAAAGATTTAAACCATGAAACATTTTATCTTTACCTTACTCCTTAGTTTTTATTCTATATTCATTTTGGCACAAGAAGATGACCCTAATAGATATAGGGAGGAACATCTTAGAAACTTAGGTATTA
>ERZ772766.1261-NODE-1261-length-13750-cov-4.500402_pt1 | contig 13750 bp, 12 predicted proteins | sample MGYA00511379_ERZ772766 | MGnify/ENA primary metagenome ERZ772766 (study PRJEB29015, sample SAMEA2737895) | human oral metagenome | biome: human oral; feature: human-associated habitat; material: dental | place: China | collected 2116 ...
TCGCCGTGAGAACGGTACTTGTTCGTCGTGAGAACGGACAGCCCCTGTCTCACCGGGCCTGACCTGCGCGGGCGTCCCGTTCCCGGTGCCCCTTGAGCGGCTCTCGTCGCCACTGTGAGGGCTTCCGCGGGTGGCCGCGGCCCTGCCCGCTCCCCGGCACGTCCCACCCGGTAGTGTCGGTTCCGGACACCTACCAGCCACCCAGGAGCCCCGCGTGCTGCTTACCGTCGCCGTCATCGGTCCCGCCCACGCCCTCAAGGGCGAGGTCCGCCTTGCGATCCGCACCGACGACCCCCGGGGACGGCTCGCCCCCGGGACCATCCTGCCCGTGGAGGCCCCCGGCGGCTGGCAGGGGCCTGCGCCCGCCACCCTGACCGTCTCGCGGCTGCGTTCCGACGGCGCCCGCTGGTTCGCCGCCTTTGAGGGGGTTCCTGACCGCACGGCCGCCGAGGCGCTGCGCGGTCTGCGCCTCCTGGTGGACACCGACGCCGAGGAACGTGACCCCGAGCGTGACGACCAGGAGTGGTACCGACACGAGCTCGTGGGCCTGCGCGCCCTCCACGTTGACGGGCGCGTCCTGGGCACGGTGACGGACCTGGAGCCCGGCGTCGCCCAGGACCGGCTGGTGGTGCGCACCCCTGACGGGCAGGAGGTGGCGGTCCCCTTCGTGACCGCGCTGGTTCCGCAGGTCGACCTGGAGGCCGGCGCCCTCACCCTGGATCCACCCGGCGGGCTCTTCCCCACCCTGGGGCAGGCCGAGGAGGCGCGCTAGTGGCCGCCGCAGACCAGGGACAGGCCCGCACACGCTGCTACGACGTCGTCACCATCTTCCCCGACTACTTCCGGGCCCTGGACCTGTCCCTCATTGGCAGGGCGCGCCAGGACCACCTCCTGGAGCTGCGGGTCCACGACCTGCGTGACTGGACCCACGACCGCCACCGCACCGTGGACGACACCCCGGTCGGCGGGGGCGCGGGCATGGTCATGCGTCCCGACGTGTGGGGTCGGGCCCTCGACGCCGTCCTGGACCTGTCCGCCCCGGGGACGGACCCGCTGGCGACGACGGCTCCGGGTGCCGCTGCCCCCCTCCTAGCTGGCGGCGGGATCGAGCCAGGACCTGGTGGCGCCGGGGCCGCCCCGGCCGGACCGGGCCGTACCGAGCTGCCCGCCCCAGCCGGACCACACGGTACCGGGACGGTAGGGGCACCCACCCAGGCAGCCGGTACCGGGGCGGACACCCCGCAGCGGGAGCGGGGCCGCACCGTGCTCGTTATCCCCACCCCCGCCGGGGACGTCCTGACCCAGCGGGTCGTCGAGGACCTGGCCGGTGCCGAGCACCTGGTCCTGGCCTGCGGACGCTATGAGGGCATTGACTCCCGCGTCGCCGAGCACTACCGCGCCCGGGGCGTGGAGGTGCGTGAGCTCTCTGTCGGCGACTACGTCCTCAATGGCGGGGAGGCGGCCGCCCTGGTGGTGATCGAGGCCGTGGCCCGGCTCCTGCCCGGGGTCCTGGGCAACCCGGACTCCGTGGTCGAGGAGTCCCACGGCGCTGCCGGGCTGCTGGAGCACGAGGTCTACACCCGGCCCACCACCTGGCGGAACCTGGCTGTGGACCCGGTCCTGCTGTCGGGGGACCACGGCCGTATCACCCGTGCCCGGCGGGACCAGGCCCTGACCCGCACCGCGCGGCGCCGTCCGGACATGGTCTCCGCCCTGGACGCCGCCGCCCTGGACGCCGCCGACCGCGCCCGCCTGGCGGCCCTGGGCTGGGTGGTGCCGGTGGGGTGCGCCCACCCGGTGCCCGTAGGGCTGCGGGCCGCTGGTGTTGAGGACGCCCAGTCCCTGGCGGCCCTGGCGGCCCGTACCTTCCCCGACGCCTGCCCACCCTTCCTCGACGAGGACCAGGTCGCCGAGCACATTGCGACCCACCTCACCGCAGAGCGCTTCAGTTCCTGGGCCGCGGACCCGCGTGTGCTCCTGACCCTGGCCTCCCTCGGGCGCGCGGTGCCACCGGGGGCCGACGTGCCCGCCCCGGAGGAGGTGGTGGGCTACAGCGCCCTGATCCTGGAGCGCCGGGACGGCGGCCGCCTGCCCGAGGGGCTGGACGCCAGGCCGTCCTGCGTCCAGGTCGGGGACACGGATCTGGTGGCTGAGCTGTCCAAGGTGTACGTGGACGCCCGCCTGCGCGGCTCAGGCCTGGCCGCCGCGCTCCTGGAGCGGGCCCTCCACCAGGCCCGGCAGGCCGGGGCCACGCTGCTGTGGCTGGGTACCCACACCGGTAACAGGCGGGCCCAGAAGGCCTACCGGCGAGCCGGGTTCACGGTGGTGGGAACACGCAGCTACGACGTCGGCGGACGGGCCTGCCGCGACGTCGTCATGGTGCGTCGGCTCCCGGGACGCTGAGGGCGGCCACTGGCCCACTGGTCCCGGGGCTGCGGGCCAGCGGCCCCAGGCCACGAGCCCCGGCCCCGGGCGCGCGGTCGCAGCACCGACCCGGGCCCGCGGCCAGGTGGCGAGCAGGCGGCCCCGGCCCGGGCGGGCCGTTCGTCAGGGCGTGGGCGACGCGGCCGTCCACGTGGAAGCGGCCCCGGCCCAGGCCAGCCGTTCAGCCCGCGTCCTCCGCGTCATCCTCGTCCTCCTCGGGCGCAATGAGGAGGAGGTCAATGTGCAGTCCCAGCGGCCTGCCCGCGGCGTCGCGGGTCAGGTACACCGGGTAGGAGCCGTCACCGAACCCCGAGTGGCTCATGACGACGTTCTCGCCGTGGGTCGCCAGCGGCATGACGATATTGGCGAGTCCGGGCTGGTAGTGCTCCTCGGAGTCCATGAGCTCGAACCAGGAGGTCGGCTCCCCGCTGTCAAAGATCTCTTCGTACCAGTCGCACTCATCGTTCAGCTCGGGCATGCACCGCTCCACGGCGTCGGCGTCGACCATGCCCACGGTCCCGGCGTCCACGGGGACCAGCCAGCAGGTCCCGGGCTCCGGGGCGCCCTCGACAGAGGCCGCCGGCTCGACGCTGGCGGCCTCCCCCTCGGCCAGTACCAGGGAGAAGTAGGCCTCACAGTCGGCCATGGTGACCCGTACCGGGTAGTCTCCCGGTGGGACCGCGAACTCGAGGCAGTCGTCGAGGTTGACGAACGGGTCGCAGACCCGCACCCGCCCCGAGGGCACGCGCAGCGTCCCCAGGTCGTGGACGCTCAGGGTCACCTCGTCCCCCTCGCCGTCGCGGACCGTACCGGAGTGCAGGGCGTGGAAGTCAGTGATCTTCATGCGGTGATGGTTCCGTAGCCGGTTCCGCGGTGTCAAACACGCCGTGAGGTCGCGCACGTCCTCGCCCCTGTGCTCGCCGCCCGCTGAGGGGCTGTGGCACACTTGCCTGGCCCCGGGCCCGGGAGCGGCTCTGCCACTGGGGAGCCCCTGCCGAGCGGGACCTGCGGGCACGAGCACCGACGCCCCGTGAGGTGTCGCCGACCAAGCGCCCATGACCAGTGGCACGTGCGTGGAGAAGAACCATGAACCTCATTGACCAGATCGACGCCGCCTCCCTGCGCGAGGACGTCCCCGCCTTCCGCCCTGGCGACACCGTCAAGGTGCACGTCAAGGTCGTGGAGGGGAGCCGTTCGCGTATCCAGGTGTTCCAGGGCGTGGTGATCGCGCGCTCCGGCGCCAGTGTCTCGGAGACCTTCACGGTCCGCAAGATCTCCTTCGGGGTGGGCGTGGAGCGCACCTTCCCGGTGCATACCCCCACTATCGACCGGATTGAGGTCGTCACCCGCGGTGACGTTCGTCGCGCCAAGCTGTACTACCTGCGCAACCTGCGCGGTAAGGCCGCCAAGATCAAGGAGCGTCGCGAGGCCTGACGTCCTGGGGCAGCCTTGCCCGCGGGTGAGGGCGTCCGTGACCACAGCGGTTGCGGGCGCCCTTTCGCGTGGCGGGTAGGTAGGATCACGGCAGGTTTCCGCGCCAGCGGAGCACACGAGTGAAGGGATTAGCGTGACCTCCGAGCAGGACGACGCCCAGCCCACCGCCGACGCCCGGGACGAGCCGCAGGACGGTGCCCAGTCCGGGGACCGCTCCCAGTCCGGGACCCAAGACGGGCCCCAGGCTGAGCCACAGGACCGCCCCCAGGCCAAGACCCAGGACGCTTCCCGGGACGAGCCGCAGGACGACGCCTCCCAGGCCGACGACGCCGGGTCCCAGGGTGAGTCCCGGGACGGGTCCCAGGATGAGGCCGGTCCGCAGGACGACGCCCCGCAGGACCTCCCGCCCTCCTACCCGCCCCAGGAGCGCCCGACATCGTCGGACGACTCCGAGAGCAGCAGACCCGCACGCCGTCGGCCACGCCGAGGGTCCTTCCTGGTCCCCTTCGTCGTCATCCTCCTGCTCGTAGCGCTGTTCAAGACCTTTGTCATCCAGTACTTTGAGATTCCTACAGGATCCATGGAGAGCACGCTGGTCAGCGGTGACCGGGTAGCGGTGACCATGTACGACTCCGATGACATTAAACGCGGCGATATTATTGTCTTCCGCGATCCCGACCACTGGTTGACTGGCACTGACCCCACCGGTCTGAGAGGGCTCATCCGTGACGGACTCATCCTTATCCGGATCCTCCCGGAGGACTCGGGCCACCACCTCATTAAGCGTGTGATCGGAATGCCCGGGGACCGGGTCGTCTCCGACGGGCGGGGGACGGTCTCGGTCAACGGGGTGGTCCTTCACGAGACCTACGTCAAGGCGGGTGTCTCGCCCTCCGAGGTCGCCTTCGACGTCACCGTGCCCGACTCCATGGTCTGGGTCATGGGGGACAACCGCTCCAACTCCGCGGACTCCCGGCTGCACATGGATGACGTCCACGGCGGCTTCGTCCCCCTGAGCGACGTCGTGGGGGTGGCCAGGAGCATTATCTGGCCGGTGAGCCGCTGGGACGGCCTGGGCGGGGGAGAGGACGTCTTCGCCGGCGTCCCCGCGGCCCGGTGAGCCTCAGGCCAGCCTCCCGACCGGTCCCCGACCGCCTGGTCGAGCGCGCCCTCATGGAGCGGTTCCCGCTGGTGGGAGGGATGGACGAGGTCGGGCGAGGGGCGCTGGCCGGCCCGGTCACGGTGGGCCTGGCAGTCGTCGGCGCCGCCACGCCGGAGGCCCTCCCCGCCGGCCTGGCGGACTCCAAGCTCCTGTCCGCCCGACGGCGTGAGGACCTGGTGGGACCGTGCCGGCAGTGGCTGGAGGACTGGGCCCTGGGCAGCTCGACGCCGGGTGAGATCGACGCCCACGGCATTGTCGGCGCCCTGAGGCTGGCGGGCCTGCGGGCCCTGGCGCAGGTCGCCGCCCGGGGCCACCTGCCCGACGTCGTGCTCCTGGACGGCAGCGCCGACTGGCTCAGCCGGCCCCACGAGGACCTGCTCACGACGCTGGCGGGGCGGCCGGGCGCCGGGAACCAGGTGCCGGGTGCCGGTGCGGCCCGGGTGCCGGGTGCCGGTGGGGTGCTGGCCACCGGGGGGCCGGAGGACGGCCCAGGCGCTGGGTGCCGGTGGGCTAGAAGACGCGGGCACTGGTGGGCCGGAGGACGCGGGCGCCAGGGAGGCTGGGGCCCGCGACCCAGGGGAGTACGGTGCTCCCCTGCCCCCCGGGCTCACCCCGCCAGTGCGCACCAGAGTGAGGGCCGACGCGCACTGCGCCGTCGTGGCCGCGGCCTCCGTCCTGGCCAAGGTCCACCGGGACGGGCTCATGAGGCAGCTGGAGGATCCCGGCTACGGCTGGGCCAGCAACAAGGGCTACGCGGCCCGGGCGCACGTGGAGGGGCTGGCGCGGCTGGGTGCAAGTGACCAGCACCGCCGTAGCTGGCGCCTGCCCGGCTTGGAGAAGCATGAACGTCAGGGCATGATAATCCAGTGAGTATTGAGGATCTTGAGGCCTACGAGAACGACCTGGAGTTAGAGCTCTACCGCGAGTACCGAGACGTGGTGAGCCTCTTCTCCTACGCCGTGGAGACGGAACGACGCTTCTACCTGACCAACTCCGTGGACGTCCAGGTGCGCACCAACGGCGGGGAGGTCTTCTTTGAGCTCACCCTGGAGGACGCCTGGGTGTGGGACATCTACCGGGCCTCCCGGTTCGTCAAGTCCGTCCAGGTCGTCACCTTCAAGGACGTCAACGTGGAGGAGCTGGCCAAGCCGGAGATGGGTCTGCCCTCCTGACGGCTGCCGGGGCGCAGGGGCTGTCCGGCGAGTCGGCTGACGTCGCTGGCCAGGTCCCTGGCGCCTCACCCCTCCTCGCCGGGGGGTGGCAAGGCCCGCTGGCGGTGCGGCTCCGGCAGCGGCGCGCCGGGCGCCCCGGATCCACCGGGCACCCCGGATCCGAGGGGCCTCATGACGTACGGTTGACATACCCGGGGCGCGGGGACGCGCGGCGTCACCCGTCGCCTCCAGCCTGTGGACAGGAGGTTTTCCACAGGTCCAGAAGCCCGCGGTGGCGCGGGCAGGACGCGGCGGTGCAGCCTCATGACGGAGGTGATCCGCATGACCACAACCCGTCCCGCCCCCCGGGACACCGACTTCTGCCAGCGACCTGCGAGACTTGCGCCCCGGGAGGTCGGGCGTCGCGGCGAGCAGATCGCAGCCCGGTACCTTACGGATCTGGGCTGGCAGGTCCTGGAGCGCAACTGGCGTCCCTCCTCCGGCCGTCGTGGCGGGCAAAGGAGGCCTGGCCAGCAGCCCGGACCAGGGGCCCCGGGCGCCCCGGGGTCCGCCGACCAGGCGCCAGACGGTCCGCGGCTGCGCGGGGAGCTCGACATTATCGCCCTCCAGCCCCGGGAAGGCTCCCGGCCCCGCCTGGTGGTCATCGAGGTCAAGACCCGCACCAGCACGCGACTGGGGCCGCCCGGTGCGGCGGTGGACGCCCGTAAGGTCGCCCGGCTGCGGGCCCTGGCCGGTGCCTGGGCGGCCAGCCACGAGGTACCTCACGAGGGCCTGCGCCTGGACGTCATCTCCCTGCTGCTGCGCCCCGGTCAGCCCGTGTTCCTGCGTCACCACGAGGGGGTGGGGGAGGGATGAGCCTCGCCCGGACCCTCGCTATCACCCTCACCGGCCTGGACGGCCACCTGGTGGACGTCGAGGCCCACGCCGCGCCCGGCCTGCCCAGCTTCACCCTGGTAGGGCTGCCCGACGCCGCCGTCAGGGAGTCGCGGGAGCGGGTGCGTGCCGCCCTGACCACCTGCGGCCTGCGCTGGGGGGAGCAGCGTCTGACCGTCAACCTCTCCCCGGCGGACCTGCCCAAGTCGGGTACCGGGCTCGACCTGGCCCTGGCCCTGGCGGTGCTGGGGGCTCGCGACGCCCTGCCCGCTCAGGCCCTGCCCGAGCTCGCCCGGACCGTCTACGTCGGTGAGCTCGGCCTGGACGGCAGCGTCCACGCCGTACGAGGTGTCCTGCCCTCTGTCCACGCCGCCGTCGCCGCCGGGGTGCGGGACGTCGTGGTCTCGGCCGCGTCCGCCAGCGAGGCGCGCCTGGTCCCGGGCGCCCAGGTCACGGCGGTGGCCCATGTGGGGGAGCTGGTGGATCGCTACGGGGGCAGGCTGCCGACGGCCACCTACCCGCTGGTGGAGCGGGCGCTCCAGGAGGTCACGGTGGGCACGGACCAGGAGCCTGAGCCCACCAGCCACCTGGACCTGGCTGACGTCGTCGGCCAGCGTGGTGCCCGTCACGCCCTGGAGGTCGCGGCGGCTGGCGGGCACCACCTGCTCCTCGTGGGCCCGCCGGGTGCCGGCAAGACCATGCTCGCCCAGCGCATGCCCACCATCCTGCCTCCCCTGGAGCCGTCCGACGCCGTCACCGTCACCGCTATCCACTCCCTGGCCGGGACCTTCCGCGCCGAGTCCGGCCTGCTGAGCACCCCGCCGCTGCGGGCCCCGCACCACACCGCCACCCGTGCCGCGGTCATCGGGGGCGGCAGCGGGACGCCGCGCCCTGGGGACGTGTCCCTGGCGCACTGCGGCGTCCTGTTCCTGGACGAGGCCCCGGAGTTCGCCAGCGGGGTCCTGGACTGCCTGCGCCAGCCCCTGGAGTCGGGCACGGTCTCGATCGACCGCGCCGCGGGACGGGCCACCTACCCGGCGGCCTTCCAGCTGGTCCTGGCGGCCAACCCCTGCCCCTGCGGGGGTGCCAGCGGGCGGGGGACCGGCTGCACCTGCACCTCGCTGCAACGACGGCGCTACTTCTCCCGGCTCTCCGGCCCCCTGCTGGACCGCGTGGACATCCAGGTCGAGGTCCGCCCCGTCAGCGCCACCGACCTGGCCCTGACCGAGGGCCCGGAGTCCAGCAGGACCGTGGCCGCCCGGGTAGCCGCCGCCCGGCAGCGGGCCGCACGGCGTCTGGCCGGTACGCCCTGGCGTCTGAACTGCCAGGTCCCGGGCCGGTACCTGCGCAGTGCCGCCTCAGGCACCGACCCGGCGGTCGTGGCGCGGCTCATGCGGGTCCTGGAGACCGGCGACCTGTCCCTGCGCGGCGCCGACAGGGTCCTGCGCCTGGCCTGGACCCTGGCCGACCTGGGGGGCCACGCCTCACCCACCCTGGAGGACCTTGGCGGTGCCATGGCCCTGAGAATGAGAGGAGCACGCCCATGACGTCCCTGCCCTACGACGTCCACGACGAGGCCCTGGCACGTGCCACCTGGTCCCGCCTGGTGGAGCCCGCCGACGCCGCGGCCGCCGCCCTGGTCGGTCACCTGGGTGCGGGCCCGGCCCTGGAGTGGCTCCTGTCCGAGGGCCTGACCTCTGAGGGGGAGGCGCGCACCAGCCCCCGCCCGCCCCTGCCCTCGTGCCACGACGCCGCCGTCGCCAGTGCCCGCTGGGCCCAGGCGGTAGGCAGGTGGGCGCCGCGTCTGAGCGGGCTGGACATCCGCCGTGAGCTCGATGTCCTGGAGCGCCTGGGCGGGAGCCTGCTCACCCCGGGCGACCCGTGGTGGCCCCCGGGCCTGGGTGAGCTGGCCCAGCCACCCATGTGCCTGTGGGTGAGGGGGGATCCTGCCCTCCTGGTCAGCGCCCAGGACCAGGACCTCCTGGAGGGGGCGTCCCAGCCGCAGGAGGGTCAGGGGACCGGTGGGGAGCCGGACGAGGAGGACGCCGGCGGGCCCGAGGACCAGGAGTCCCCCGACGAGGATCCGCCGGAGGAGCGGACCGTGGAGCAGGAGGCCCCGGAGGAGCTGCCCCGGGGGTGGGGTCTCCCGGACCGCCCGCCCACCCGGGAGGACCGGGTCCCTCACGGCGTGGCCACGGGGTACTGCCTGGCCGTGGTGGGGGCGCGGGCCTCTACCGCCTACGGGGAGGAGGTCGCCACCGAGCTGGCCGGGGGCCTGGCGGCGGCCGGCTGCGTGGTGGTCTCCGGGGGCGCCTACGGGATTGACGCGGCGGTCCACCGCGGCGCCCTGGCCCGCGGCCGCACGGTCAGCGTGAGCGCCGGGGGAGTGGACCGCCTCTACCCTGGCGGCAACACGGCCCTGCTGGAGGCCGTCATCCGGCAGGGCGCCCTGGTGGCCGAGGTCCCGCCGGGCTGCAGCCCCGCCCGGCACCGGTTCCTGAGCCGCAACCGCCTGATCGCCGCCATGACGCAGGCGACGGTGGTGGTCGAGGCCGCCTGGCGCTCCGGCGCCCTGTCGACCGCCCGCTGTGCCCAGGACCTGGGGCGTCCCCTGGGGGCCGTGCCCGGCCCGGTCACCTCCATGGCCTCGGTCGGCTGCCACCGGATCCTGCGGGCCGGTGCGGTCCTGGTCACTGACGTCGACGAGGTGCTGGAGCTCCTCCTGCCCGTAGGCACCCAGGACGCCGACGCCCGCAAGGAGGCCCAGCCCCGCAACCAGGGCCAGGGGCTCCTGGACGGGCTCGACGGCGACGCCGCCCTGGTCATGGACGCCCTCCCGGCTCGGCGGTCGGCCGGCGTGGAGTCCGTGGCACGTAGCGCCGGGCTCTCCGTCCCCCAGGTCCTGGCGGCCCTGGGCCTGCTGGAGCTGTCCGGGCGTGTGGAGCAGGAGGGGGAGCGGTGGCGTCGTAAGGTGTCCGCATGAGCGAACACGGGTCCGCAGGCGCTGGGGCGTCCCGGAGGGGCGTCGGCGGGGGCCGGAGTCGGTCCCGGACCAGGGGAGCCGCCGCCCGTACCGGGAGCGGTGACGGCGCCCGTACCGGGGACGGCCCGGGCGGGTCCGCACGGAGCCCCCAGGCCGACGCCGCCCCGGGGGGGCAGGACGGCTCCGGGCTCACCCGGGGTGCGCTCACGCAGGACTTTGCCCGGTACCTGGATTTTCAGCGGGGTCTGTCCCGGCACACCGTGCGCGCCTACACCGGTGACCTGGACGCGCTCCTGACCTTCCTGGGGGCGGGACCGGACCAGGAGGCTGACGTCAGCGCCGTCCTGGCGGTCCTGAGCCTGGCCGACCTGCGGGCGTGGCTCGCGGACCAGGCCGCGACGGGCCACTCGCGTGCCACCATGGCCCGCCGCGGTGCCACCATCCGGACCTTCTCCACCTGGGCCCACCGCCGCGGCCTGCTGGAGGCCGACGTGGCGGTCCGCCTGCGCTCGCCCCGGGCCGACAACCGTCTGCCCACGGTCCTGAGCCAGGACCAGGCCCGCCAGGTCATGGAGGTGGCCGGGCAGGCGGCGCGGGGTGACAGGCCGTTGTCGGTACGGGACCACGCGATCCTGGAGATCCTCTACGCCAGCGGGATCCGGGTCTCTGAGCTGGTGGGCCTGGACCGGGCTGACCTCGACCCCTCCCGACGCACCCTGCAGGTCGTGGGTAAGGGGGACAAGGACCGGGTGGTCCCCTACGGCCTGCCTGCCGCCCGGGCGCTGTCACGGTGGCTGGCCGTGCGCGGCCGCCTGGCGGGGCCGGGGTCGGGGGACGCCGTCTTCCTGGGTGCGCGTGGGGGGCGGATCGACCCGCGCACGGTGCGTCAGGTCGTCCACCGCGCGACGGCTGCCGCCGGGGTCCCGGACCTCGGCCCCCACGGGCTGCGCCACTCCGCCGCCACCCACGTGCTCAGCGGAGGGGCCGACCTGCGCAGTGTCCAGGAGATCCTGGGGCACTCCTCCCTGGCGACGACGCAGCGCTACACCCACGTCACACCAGAGCGCCTGCGCACGGCCTACGCCCAGGCCTTCCCCCGCGCCTGAGGAGCCACGGCGCACCAGCGCCCCACTCGCTCCTCCCCTCCTCCTCTCCCTCCCTCCCCACCGCGAGAACGGTACTTATTGCTCGCGAGAACGGTACTTGTTCGTCGCGAGAACGGTACTTGTTTCTCGTGAGAACGGGCTGTGCCCCTGCTGGCGCCACCTCTGAGAGGCATATCACCTTATATGACCGGTCGTCCCCGCCCGGGCGGGGTGCCCACCACCGTCATAGGTGCTGCCGCACGGCGTCGTCCTTGCCTGTGCCCCGATTCCGGGTGGGCCCTCTTGCCCAGACCCGTTTTGAGGGTTCCTCCTGACTGTGCCCCGATTCCGGGTGGGCCCGTCTTGGCTACCACACGCCCCAGGGCCCGCAGCCGGGGCTGGCCCGGGCCCGTCCCGACCTCGCACCGGTGGGGCCGTGCGCCGGGGCCGGGCGGCTGCCGTACGCGGCGGTCGGCCCCGGGCGGGGACGGCACGACAGGCCCTTCTCGGTCTCAGCCAGTGGGATGAGGGACTGTTCATGTCTTTCCGACACGGGCTCCGACCAGCTCTGGCGATAGGCTCACCCCCGACATACAGCATCCTTGATGACCGGGAGGACATCCCCATGGCACAACCCAGTCCCAGTTACACCGTCGCCCTGCGCCTTGAGGTCCCCGCGACCCAGAAGGTCGTCGCGGCGCTGGTGGACACCGCGACCGCGACCGGAGCCATTGTCACCGGTGTCGACGTTGCCGAGGCGGACAACGACACCCTCATCGTCGACCTGACCGCGGACACCCGTGACTCCGTGCACCGTGGCGAGCTCGTCAAGGCCGTCCAGACCATTGACGGCGTCGTGGTGAACAATGTCGGTGACTCGACCTTCCTGGCCCACGTGGGCGGGAAGATCGAGATCGCCTCGAAGTACCCCATCCGTAACCGGCGTGACCTCGCGCGGGTCTACACCCCGGGGGTGGCCCGCGTGTGCAAGGCCATCTACGACCACCCCGAGCGCGCCCGCCAGCTGACCATTAAGAAGAACACGGTCGCCGTGGTCACCGACGGTACCGCCGTCCTGGGCATGGGTGACATCGGGCCCTCGGCGGCGATGCCGGTCATGGAGGGCAAGGCCGTGCTCTTCAAGCAGTTCGGCGACGTGGACGCCTGGCCCGTGGCCCTGGACACCAAGGACCCCGAGGAGATCATCGCCATCTGCAAGGCGATCGCCCCCGCCTACGGCGGTATCAACCTGGAGGACATCGCGGCGCCCAAGTGCTTTGACATTGAGGCGCGTCTGCGTGAGGAGCTCGACATCCCGGTCTTCCACGACGACCAGCACGGTACCGCGATCGTGACCCTGGCCGCCCTCATTAACGCCCTGAGGATCGTGGGCAAGAGGATCGAGGACGTGCGCATCGTCCTGTCCGGCGTCGGCGCGGCGGGCAGCGCCATCGCCAAGCTCCTCATGGCCCACGGCGCGACCGACATCGTGGGCTACGGACGCACCGGGGCCCTGGTGGCCACCGACACCGAGGGGATGAACGAGCACCGCAGGTGGCTGGCGGAGAACACCAACCCCAGGGGCGTGACGGGCTCCCTCAAGGAGGGGCTCAAGGGCGCCGACGTCTTCATCGGCGTCTCCTCGGGCAACCTGCTCCAGCCCTCGGACCTGTCCGTCATGGCCAAGGACGCGATCGTCTTCGCCATGGCCAACCCGACGCCGGAGGTGGACCCGATCGGGGCCGCCGACTACGCCGCCGTGGTGGCCACGGGCCGCTCGGACTACCCCAACCAGATCAACAACGTCCTGGCCTTCCCGGGCCTGTTCCGCGGTCTGCTGGACACGGGGATCACGAACATCTCCACCGAGCTGCTGCGGGCCGCCGCCACCGGTATCGCCTCGGTGATCTCCCAGGAGGAGCTCAGCCCGGTCTACGTCATCCCCGGCGCCTTCGACAAGCGTGTGGCCAAGGAGGTCGCCCGGGCCGTGCGACGGTTCGCCGACGCCTGAGCGACCTGGGGCCGGGCGGGTGACCGCCGTCGCGCCTTAGCTCCTGGGGGCCGGGGGAGGGGGACCTCTCCCGGCCCCCGGCCCGCTGACGACGGATGTATGGTCAGGGTCACTGGCTACTGGTTTGACCGGTGGGGCTGGGATCTGGTTTAGTTATCTGCTGTCGCCGCGCGGGGTCCACTCGGATTCCACGCACGACACGGAGGATCTGCCGCAGGGCGTCCCAGCTTGCTGAGATCGAGGTCACTTGGTTTTCGCTTGCTGGAGCCAAGGCGCTCTGCTAAGGTACTCCAGGCGCTTGCGAGGTGCTGCTCGTCCTGCCCCTGAGGGCATGGTGGGCGACGTCGCTGGGTGTGTTGTTTGAGATCTCGATAGTGTGTCTTGTTTTTGTGTTGTTTTGTTTGTCTGGTTTTTGCTGGGTGTGTTCTGGGCGCGTCTTGTTGGGTGTGTCTGGGGTGTGCTTGGCTTGTTTTGTTTGTCTGGGTGGTGCTGGTTCCTGGGGGGCTTGTGTGTTCCCTTGGGTTCGTGGTGTCTCCTGGGTGATTGGTTTTTTTGGAGAGTTTGATCCTGGCTCAGGACGAACGCTGGCGGCGTGCTTAACACATG
>ERZ772766.1266-NODE-1266-length-13720-cov-8.685767_pt1 | contig 13720 bp, 3 predicted proteins | sample MGYA00511379_ERZ772766 | MGnify/ENA primary metagenome ERZ772766 (study PRJEB29015, sample SAMEA2737895) | human oral metagenome | biome: human oral; feature: human-associated habitat; material: dental | place: China | collected 2116 ...
TACGATAAATGGTTTGGGTTTTGTGCCATTAACCGGGTACAGGAGTTTTCATGGCAACTGAAATAGGCAATCAATTACTGGCGCGTGTCCGGGATGAAATGGGGCGCAACATCGCCACCATCAAACGTCAACTCATCGAATGGCTGGAACGCCCCGAATCCGGCGGTATTGACATCCTGCGCGACAAACTCGCGGAAATCAGCGGCGGCCTGTCCCTGATGGGGCAGGATGATGCCGTTGCATTGGCGGAGGCCATCAGTGCAGGGGTCGCTGGTCTGAGCCAGGGCGTGGCGCAGCACGGTGTGGACGCATCCTTTGCCGGACACGGCGCGGAAATCGCGGCGGGGCTTTTGGTGCTGACCGATTACATCGAGCGCCTTGATCATCTCAGCGAGTACAACCGGCAATCCGTTATCCAGGCGACTGCGGCGGTAACAAGCATCACCGCTGCCGGTCAAGACGCCATACACGTTGCCGCCCGGCCGTTTATCAGCAAAGAAACCTATCAGGCGCTGGCGGCGAAAATTAACGAAGTTGTCGAAACCAGCCGCAACCAGATTGAAGAACACATCCGCAATCCGGAAGCGCCGTTCAATACGGCGAACATCATTGAAGCCAACCAGAATCTGAAAAGTTTTTTCGCCGTGCTTGACCTGAAAACGCCGCAGTCCCTCTTGCAGCAAATCAACGAACGGATCAAGCCCGGCCTCGGCGAAGCACAGTGGATTGACATTGCCGAGGCGATGATCCTCGTGCAGGAATCGCTGAAACACGCCGAACACGACGAAACCATCCGCCAGACCGACAATTTCAGCAAGGCCGTGCAGGCGCAGGCGGCACATTCGCGCCTGCTCGAAGTCGAAAAGTTGATACACGACACCGGCAAGCTGGGGCGGAGCTTTTTTGAAGCATTGCGCAAAGAAGTGCTGCACGACGAAACCGTCAAGCAGGAGCAACCCTGGCGCGAAGCGACGGCGCAACTCGTGCATTACAGCGCTATCACCGTGCTGGCCGGGCTGAAAGAACTGGCCGCGCAACTGCAACACCTCGGCCTGCTCTTTGCCGAATTCACCCTGCAAAACGATCAAGTTCTCGCCAAGACCTACGTCCCGGTGATTGACGCCCTGGTCGCCGTCGAATACCTCTTCAATGATCTCGCCGAAACCGGGCGGATCTCGCGGCACGATGTCGCCTTCCTCGCCGAAGCGGTCGGCAAAATCGACAAGATTTGCCCGGTCAGCACGCAGGCGAAAAGCCTCTTTGTCCAGCTCGCCAACATGGCGCCGCCGGAAAGCGACGAAGAAGAAGGCAGCGGCGACATCGAACAGTTCAAGGATGTCCTCGCCTCCGCGCTGGACGTGCTGGATGACGACTTTTCCATGCTGGACAACCCCGAAGAAGAGGAAGAAGCGCCGGAAGAACTGCCCTCGGTCATACTGGCCGGCAGCCAGGCGGGCGCAGGTACCCCGGCAAGCGCTGCGGCGGGGCTGACCCAACTCGAACACAGCGACAGCGCCGCCGCCATCCCCGTCAATCAGAACGCGGGCGGTGTCGGCATCAACGCCCCTGTTGCCGGACAACCCGCCGCCGCAAGCGGAGAAACCGCTGCCCCAGCCGCAGCAGAACCCGCAGCAAGCGGAGAGACTGCCGCTCCCGTCGCCGCAGAACCCGTGTCAAGCGGAGAAACCGCTGCCCCTGCCGACGCAGGAACCGTGCCAAGCGGGGAAACCACTATCCCTGCCGCAGAACCCGCAGCAAGCGGGGAAACCGCCGCATCCGTCGCAGGAACCGCATCAAGCGGAGAGACTGCCGCTCCCGTCGCCGCAGAACCCGCAGCAAGCGGGGAAATCGCTGCGCCCGCCGCAGAAGCAGCATCAAGTGGGGAAACCGCAGCCCCTGCCGCAGAACCCGCAGCAAGCGGAGAAACTGTCGCCGCCCCCGCCACAAAAACAGCACCAGGCGGTGAAACCGCCGCGCCCGCCGCAGCAGCATCAAGCGGGGAAACCACTGCCGCTGCCGCAGCATCGACCGCGGCAGCCGCCGCAGGCGGTGCCCTGCCTGCCGTTGCCTACTTTGCGGGCAAATCGCTGAACGACTTGCAGGCGATGGATGTGCCTGCCGAAAAAGTCTCCTTCGTCGGCAGTCATGCCGATGCCGTCATGGACGAAGAAATCCGCGAATTCTTCAATGAAGAGCTGGGCGAAATCGTCGCAACCATGAACAGCGTCTATCCGCAGTGGCGCGAAGCGGCGGACGACGGTCAGCTCACCAACGACATCCGCCGCGCCTTTCACACCCTGAAAGGCTCGGGGCGCACCGTCGGCTACGAAGCGCTGGGCGAGTTCGCCTGGCAGCACGAACAACTGCTCAACCGCGTCATCGAAAAAGACTACAAGGCCAACTCGCTGGTCTGCGACACCGTCGGCGACGCCGTGTCCCTGCTCAACGTCCTGCAAGAAGGCGAAGAATTCGTCGAACACAAGGGCGCACTCCTGCAACAGGCGCTGGTGGCCGAACGCGTCCGCCTGTCCCTGCTTGATGCCCCGCAAAGCGGGCAGGACGCGCTGGATGCCCTCTCGCGCAAACTGCGCCTTTCCGACGGTGCCACCGCTGCGGCAGACGGGGCTGCTGCGCCCGGGCAGGCAAGTGTTGCCCCGGCGGCAACCGCCGCCGCAGACGAACTGGCGGCTTTCGACGGTATTTCTCTCAACAGCGGCGCAGCTGCGGACGATGAAGCCCCGGTTATCACCCTGGCGGAAGGCGATTTCAGCGTCGAAAAAGACGACGACACGCACGAAGCAGCGCAAACCGCTACCGTTCACGCTGCGGCAGCAGCGCATGACGACAGCGCGATTGACTTCGCCCTCGCCGAAGACGACACGCCGCATGAAGCAGCGCAAACCGCCACCGCTCACGCTGCGGCAGCGCCACATGACGACGGCGCCGTGATTGATTTCACCCTCGCCGAAGACGACACGCCGCACGAAGCGGCGCAAACCGCTACCGTTCACGCTGCGGCAGCAGCGCATGACGACAGCGCCGTGATTGATTTCGCCCCCGCCGAAGACGACACGCCGCACGAAGCGGCGCAGACCGCTACCGCTCATGCTGTGGCAGCAGCGCATGACGACAGCACCGTGATTGACTTTGCCCTCGCCGAAGACGATACGCCGCACGAAGCGGCGCAAACCGCCACCGCCCATCCCACTGCGGCAGCAGCGCATGACGACAGCGCCGTGATTGACTTCGCCCTCGCCGAAGACGATACGTCGCACGAAGCGGCGCAAACCGCCACCGCCCATCCCACTGCGGCAGCAGCGCATGATGACAGCGCCGTGATTGACTTCGCCCTCGCCGAAGACGATACGCCGCATGAAGCGGCGCAGACTGCCACCGCTCACGCTGCGGCAGCAGCGCATGACGACGCCGCGATTGACTTCGCCCTGAGCGACAGCCACGCGGCAGACACACCCACAACAGCGGCAGAACCCGCCGCCCCGGCGGTCGTCACCGTCAGCGGCAGCGAAAGCTACGATAAAGCCCTGCGCACCCTGCAACGCGGCCTGCGCATGGGCGAGCCGGACGCCGACATGCAGGCGGCGCTGGCGGAAACCATCCGCCGCCAGTGGCAGCAAAGCATGGCGGACGACCCCGCCATGCGTGCGGCGATGACGCAAAGCCTGATCGAATCCTTCAAGGGCGACAGCGCCGGGCAGGCACAATGGGTATCCGACATCCTCGCCCAGGCGAATGCCGCCGGCAGCGCATCCGTGCCGGTGCAGCCCGGCCTCGTGCCGAAAACGGCCGGCATGCCCGTACACGCCGCCCCGTCCGGCATTTCGCAAGAAGCCTACGACCGCATGCTCACCACCCTGCGGCGCGGCCTCGCCACCGGGGCGGACGAAGACATGCTTGCCGTGTTGTCCGACACCATCAGCCGCCAGTGGCTGCAACAAGGCATCGACACCGAAGGCGAAACCCGCGACAACATCATCAGCCAGCTCAAAACCTCGCTGCTCGAAGAAGGCGTGGCGGACGAAGTCACCCTGGACGCCATGCTGGAAACTGTGCCGCACCGCGTGCCGAGCGTCCTGCCGGAAGGCGTGCGCCAGGATTCCTACGGCATCATGATGGAAACCCTGCGCGCCGGCCTCAGCAACGCATCCAGCGCCGACGTGCAGGAAATGCTGGCGACAGCCATCGGCAACCAGTGGCAGAACCAGAACAGCCTGCAAGACAGCGCCATCCGCGCCGCCGTCGCCGAACAAATGGCCGCCGTCCTCGGCGGCAACGGCCAGGAAAACAGCGCGCTGGTCGAAGCCGTGTTGAACCGCGCCGCCGAAAAAGCGCGGGAAATCCCGGCCGGCATCCGCCCGAACGACTACCACAACATGCTGGACACCCTGCGCAGCAACATCGGCAACGCGCAGAGTGCCGAAGCGCAAGACGCGCTGGCCGCCAGCATCAGCGCCCACTGGCAGGAACAAAGCCTGCAAGACGACGCCACCCGCGACGCCGTGGCGCAGCGCATCATCGCCGCGCTCGGCGGCAAGAACGAAACCGACAGCGCCGCCGTCGAAGCCGTCCTCGAACGTGTTGCCGAAAAAATGGCGCAACGGGGCAAACAAACCGCCGCACCGGGCGGGGCGACAGCGGGCTTCGCCGCCGACAGCACCGCAAGCGGGACAACGGCGGAAGACAGCAGCGCCGTCCACCTCGCGCCGGGCAAAAGCGGCGCAGCCGACAGCGCCGCCAGCATCGGGCTGGCACAAGGCGGGCAGGCTGCGGGCGATGCCGTCGCCAACATGGCCGTCGAAGCCACCATCCTGCCGCAAGGCGTGCGGCAAGAATCCTACGGCGCAATGCTGCACACCCTCGGCGCGGGCATTGCCGCCGCGCAAGGCGACAGCACCGCGCAAGAAGCGCTTGCCGCCAGCATCGGCGCGCAGTGGCGGGAAGCGGACACCCTGCACGACCCCGCCGCCCGTGCCGCCGTCGCCGGACAACTCACCGCCGCGCTCGGCGACAAAGCCGACGCCGCGACCGTGGAAAACATCCTCAACCGCGCCGCCGCGCAAGTTGGCGAACTGCCGCAGGGCGTCGCACAGGCCGCTTACGGTGGCATGCTGCAAACCCTGAATGCGGGCATTGCCACTGCCAAAGACGACAACACCGCACAAGAAGCGCTCGCCGCCAGCATCGGCGCGCAGTGGCAGGATGCAGACACCCTGCACGACCCCGCCGCCCGTGCCGCCGTCGCCGGACAACTCAGCGCCGCGCTTGGCGACAAAGCCGACACCGCGACCGTCACCAGCATCCTCAACCGCGCCGCCGCGCAAGCTGCCGGACTGCCGCAGGGCGTCGAACAGGCGGCGTACACCTCCGTACTGCACACCCTGCAAGCGGGCATTGGCGCAGCGCAAGGCGGCAATGTCGCGCAAGAGACGTTAGCCGCCAGCATCGGCGCGCAGTGGCGGGAAGCAGACACCCTGCACGACCCCGCTGCCCGTGCCGCTGTCGCGCAGAAAATCAGCGCCGCCCTCGGCGGCAAGGCCGACACCGCCACCGTCGAAAACCTCCTTGACCGCGCCGCCGCGCAAGCCGCCGCCCTGCCGCAAGGCGTCGCGCAGGCCGCTTACGGCGAGATGCTGCAAACCCTGGACGCCGGCATCACCGCCGCGCAGGACGACCACGTCGCGCAAGAAACCCTGGCCGCCGCCATCGGCGCACAGTGGCAGAGTGCCGAAAGCCTGCACGACGACAGCGCCCGCGCCGCCGTCGCCGGGCAACTCAGTGCCGCCCTCGGCGGCAAGGCCGACACCGCCACCGTCGAAAACCTCCTTGACCGCGCCGCCGCGCAAGCCGCCGCCCTGCCGCAAGGCGTCGCGCAGGCCGCTTACGGCGAGATGCTGCAAACCCTGCAAACGGGCATCGGCATTGCGCAGAGCGACACCGCCGCGCAGGAGGTACTGGCCGCGACCGTCGGCGCGCAATGGCGGGAACCGCACAGCCTGCAAGACAGCGCCGCGCGCCGCACTGTGGCGCAACAAATCGCCGACACCCTCGGCGACCGGGCGGATGTGGCCGATGTCGAAGCCGTCCTCGCCCGCGCCGCCCGCCAAGCGGCAGAACTGCCGCAGGGCGTGCGCCAGGACGCCTATGGCCGCATGCTGCACAGCATGCGTTTCGGCGAAATCCACGGCGATACCGTCGAGCAGGAAATGCTCGCCGCCACCGTCGGCGCGCAATGGCAGGAATCGCACAGCCTGCAAGACAGCGCCACCCGCACCGCCGTGGCGCAGCAACTGGCGGCCGCGCTGGACGGCATCGCCGATGCCGATGCCGTCTCCGCCATCCTCGACCGCGCCGCCGCGCAAGCCGCCGCCCTGCCACGGGGCGTGGCGCAGGACGGCTACGGTGCCATCCTGCAAACCCTGCGCGGCGGTATCGGTGCCGCCGACGACGACCACACCGCGCAGGAAGTCCTCGCCGCCACCCTCGGCGCGGTGTGGCAAGACCCGCGTGCCCTGCAAGACGGTACCGCCCGTGCCGCCTTTGCGCGGCAAATCAGCGCCGTCCTGGACGGTGCCGTTGACGAAGCGGCGCTTGCCGCCGTCCTTGACCGCGCCGCGACACAGGCCGCGCAACTGCCGCAGGATGTACGCCAGTCCGCCTATGGCGAAATGCTGCAACACCTGCACGACGGCATCGGCGCTGCGCGTGACAACCCCGCCGCACAAGAAAGCCTCGCCGCCACCATCGGCGCGCGCTGGCGCGAAGAACACACCCTGCACGACCCGGCCGCCCGCGCCGCCGTCGCCGCGCAACTCACCGCCGCCCTGGGCGACAACGGCGACGCCGCGACGGTCAGCGTCGTCCTCGAACGCGCCGCCGCACAAGCAGGCTTTCTGCCGCAAGGCGTCAAACAGGAAGCCTACGGCGACATCCTGCACACCCTGAGCGCGAACATCGCCGCCGCCCAAGGCGACGCGGCCGCGCAAGAAACACTCGCCGCCGCCGTCGGCGCGCAATGGCGGGAAGCACACAGCCTGCACGACCCGGCCACCCGCGCCGCCGTCGCCGCGCAACTCAGCGCCGCGCTCGGCGACAATGCCGACGCCGCGACCGTTTCCGCCATCCTCGACCGTGCCGCCGCACAGGCGGACGCCCTGCCGCAAGGCGTGCGTCAGGATGCCTACGGCGCGATGCTGCACACCCTGCACGCGGGCATTGCCGCCGCTAAAGACGACGACGCCGCGCTAGACGCCCTTGCCGCCGGTATCGGTAGCCGGTGGCAGGAAGCGCACACCCTGCACGATCCGGCCACCCGTGCCGCCGTCGCCGCACAACTCACCGCCGCCCTGGGCGACAACGGCGACGCCGCGACCGTCGCCGCCGTGCTTGACCGTGCCGCCGCCAAAGCGGCAGAAACTGCCGCCGAAACCCTGTCGGCGGAAAGCTACGAACACCTGCTGTCCCTGCTGCGGCGCGGTCTGAAAGACGGCGACGCCGACACGCAGGCGGCACTGTCCGCCACCCTGCAACGGCAATGGCAGCAGCAAGACCTGCCGCAGGACAGCGCCACCATCAGCGCCGTGCAACAACAACTCGACGCGTCGCTCACCGCCGAAGGCATCGATACCGCACCGCTGGCGCAAGTCTTCGCCGGTGCCGGCCTGGCGGGCGGCGAAATCGTCGTCAAAGCCGTGCTGTCGCAGGACAGCGCCGATGCCGCTGCCGCCGCCCATGCCCCGGTCATCAAGGCCGCCGCCGCAGACGGACAGGCGCACGACGGTTTCGTCGATGCGGCCGCCGACAGCGCTGCCACCCAACCCGCCGCCTTCGTTGATGCCGCCGCCGCTACGCATGACGGCGGTTTCGTGGATGTCGCGGACAGCGCCGCCGCACACGGCGATGCCGAAATCTACCCGCACGGCGACGCGGCAGGCGAAGGCACAGTCGCCTTCATCGACACCGCCGCCGTTCCCGGCGACATCGCCCCGCTGCCCGAAGACGGCGAACTGCCCACCGCCCTCGGCGGCGTGGCCACCGCCGGTATTGCCGCCAGCGCCGCATTGCGTCCGGGCGGCAAAAACGGTGCGACCATCTCGGCAACCCCGGATTCCGTCGTGCAAATCACCCCGTCGCGCGGCATCAGCCCCGCCGAACGCCTCAACCGCGAACTCGCCTCACTGGCACAGCATCCCGGCCTGGATGATGCCGTGCAGGGCGGCAAGGCGGGCGGCGGCGACAGCGCCACCGGCAACCGCGCCGGCTTCCTGCGCGCGGTGGACCAGTTCGACACCCTCTCGCAACTGGCGGACAAAAGCGACTCCCCCACCATCATCGACGACCTCATCGACTCTGTTTACGACATCGAAGACAGTATTGATAGCGAGGTCGCGCCGCCGTGGATCTGGCGTCTGCTTGACTCCATCGAACAACTGCTGCTCACCCACAAACAGGAAGGCACCCCGATCAGCCTGAGCTGCGCCGCCGTCTTGCGGCAAAGCGCCAGGCTCATCGAAAACTTCGAAGAAGACGCCAACGAAGAAGAAGCCATCGAGGCCATCAACGCCCTGCTCAACGCGCGCCGCGAAGCGGGCGGCGGCAAAAGCGGCAGCGAACCGGCGGCCTTGCCGTACAGCGGCGCCCCGCTCGGTAGCGAGCTGGTCGAAGACCCGAACGCCAACACCATGCTGGCGGAAACCTTCATTGACGAAGCCATGTCGCTCTTCGCCCACAGCCAGGAAGAAGCCGAACGCTGGGACGAAAACCGCGACCAGTTGAGCCGCCTCGACGCCATCCGCCGCGACATGCACACCCTGAAAGGCAGCGCGCGCATGGCGGGCTACAACGCCATCGGCGACCTCACCCACGGCGTCGAATCCCTGATTGACGGCATCGTCAACGGCCAGGCCGAAGCAGGCAGCAAGGCAACCAGCATCCTCGTCGGCGCGATGTGGCAGGGCATGCTCATGCTCGACACCGTGCGCGACGGCTACCTGCCGCAGACCGACCCGTACATCCTCAACAATATCCACAGCTACCTCAACCAGCCGCTGCCCTACCCGGAAGTGGCCGAAGCCGCCGAACTGGCGCGGCAGGAAGCGCGCGAAGAAGCGGCAGCAGCCGCCGCCGCGCAGGCCGAACGCTTCGCCGACAAAGAGAAAGAGCTCACCCCCGAACCGGCGGAAGAAACCCCGGTGGAAGAAGTGACGGCGGCGACCGAATTCGACGAAAACATCGACCCGGTGCTGGTGGACATCTTCACCGACGAAGCGCAGGAACTGCTGCAAACCACCAGCCAACTGCTGGAAGACGATTTCAGCAAGAGCGAAGTGGTCGAAGAACTGCAACGCACCATGCACACCCTGAAAGGCGGTGCGCGCCTGGTCGGCTTCACCGCCATCGGCGACACCGCGCACCTGATGGAATCCGTCATCGACAAAGTGCCGGAACTCGCCGAAAGCAAAGTGCGCCAGGCCAAAACCCTGCTGCACTTCGGTCTGGATGCCCATTACGAAATGCTCGACAGCGTCATGCGCCACGAAATGCCGCAGCCCGCGTCGGAAGTCAACGAATCCCTCAAACTCTTCGCCGACAGCGGCCAGTACCGCGCCCCGTCGCAGGTCAAGCCCGACGCGGCGGACGAGCAGACAACGGGTGCGGACAACGCCCCCGACACCGCCCCAGGCGAAGCGGCAGCGAGTGCACACGCACCAAGCGGGGAAGCCGCAGGCGGCACCGCGCCGGACGAAGCGGCAGCGGGCGCACCCGCTCCAAGCGGGAAAGCTGCGGACGAAAGCGCCGCAGACAAAGACAGCGCCCACAGCGAACACGCCCGACACGCCATCCATGCCGACAGCCACGGTAGCGGCGGACAGGCAGGTGAAGGTGAAACCGCCGCCCCCGCAACGCCATCTGCCGACAGCGACAAAGCCGCAGAAAAAACGGCGGAAAAAACGTCCGATACCCAAGCGGACAGCCACAGCGCGCCGCCGCCGGATCACACCCCGGCTCTCGAAAAAGAACACGGCAACGACATCAGCGCAGGCGACAGCAAGCCCGATGTGCCGCAAGACAAGAACAAAGAAAAAGACAAGGCGAAAGATAAAGACGGCAAAGACAGCAGCAGCGACAACCTGCCGCGCTATGTCCGCGTTGACGCGCAACTGCTCGACGAAATGATCGCGATGACCGGCGAAACCGCCATCATGCGTTCGCGCATGGAAAACATCATCAGCGAAGCCGAATTCAACCTCACCGAGCTGACCCGCGTCGCCACCCGCATCGCCGAACAAATGCGCCGTCTCGACAGCGAAACCGAAGCGCAGATGCTCTACCGCCGCGAACAGCAGGGCGACGACGACCTGCACTTCGACCCGCTGGAAATGGACCGCTTCTCGGAAATCCAGCAGTTGTCACGGCAGTTGTCGGAAGCCATTGACGACCTGAAAAACCTGCAAGACACCCTGAGTCAGGACAACACCACCCTGCGCAACCTCTCCATCCAGCAGGGCATCATCCAGCGCAACATCCAGGACCACCTGCTCACCACCCAGCTCATGCGCTTCGATGTGCACGAAGCCCGCCTGCGCCGCCTGGTGCGGCAGACCGCGAAAAGCGTCGGCAAGGACGTCAACTTCATCCTCGAAGGCGGCGAAGTCGAAGTCGAACGCCGCCTGCTGGAAGACATCCTGCCCGCGCTCGAACACATGATCCGCAACTCGCTGGCGCACGGCATCGAAAGCCCGGAAGCGCGCCTCGCGACCGGCAAACCGGAAACCGGCACCATCAAGGTCAAAGTCGGCGTCCATGCCGCCGAACTCTCGGTGGACGTGCTCGACGACGGCCAGGGCCTCAACTACGCGCGCATCCGCGAAAAAGCCGCCGCCAAAGGACTGCTCGACCCCGATCGCGCCGACGACGAAAGCTACCTGAGCAGCCTCATCCTGCGCTCCGGCTTTTCCACCGCCGAATCCCTCTCGCAACTGGCGGGACGCGGCGTCGGCATGGATGTGGTCAACGAAATGGTCAAACAGCGGCGCGGACAAATCGTTGTCCGCTCCAAACGCGGCGAAGGCACCATGTTCACCCTGAACATGCCGTTCTCGATGAGCATCGCCGAAGTCCTTTTGGTCGAAATCGCCGGGCAGACCTTTGCCGCGCCGATGTCCTCCATCAAGGCCATCGGCCAGGTCAGCCACGACATCCTGCAACGCAGCGTGAACGGCGAAAGCGTGTACCAGAACTACGAAAACAAGGACTACCGCCAGTTCGTGCTCGGTGCCTACTTCAAGCCCGACCAGTACACCCTCGGCGTCGAAGAAGCGAGCGCCCCGGTTCTCTTCATCAACAGCGAAGACAACCCGGTTGCCTTCCATGTGGACCGCATCCTCAACCGCCTGGAAATCATCGTCAAAAACGTCAACCGGCAAGTGCTCAACATCCCCGGCATCTCCGGCGCCACCATCCTCGGTGATGGTCGCGTCGTGCCGGTACTCGAACTGCTCGACCTCGCGCGCCGCATCGCCGACCTCAACACCCTGCACGAACAGCATGCCGAAGAAGCCGAAGCCGCCATTCCGAACATCCTCGTGGTGGATGACTCCGTCACCATGCGCAAAGTCAGCACCCGCCTGCTCGAACGCCACCACTACAATGTGGCGACCGCGAAAGACGGCCTGGATGCCATCGAAGTGTTGAACACCTTCACCCCGGACGTCATCCTGCTTGACATCGAAATGCCGCGCATGGACGGCTTTGAATTCGCCGCCCACGTCCGCCACGGCAGCAACGTCCCCGATGTGCCGATCGTGATGATCACCTCGCGCACCGGCGACAAACACCGCGAGCGGGCGGACGCCATCGGCGTGCAGGGCTACCTCGGCAAACCGTACAGCGAAGATATGCTCATACAGACCCTGGAATTCCTGCTGAAAAAAGGGGGGGATAACTAATGGAACAGCTCAGCATCACCCTCGTGCCGACGGCGCATGAAACCCTCATCCTGCCGTCGGCCATCATCGCCCACATCTACCCCTACGCGCCGCCGCTGCTCATCGACAACGCCAGCGAATTCGTCATCGGCGGCCTGCTCATCGGCACCGACAAACTGCCGCTGCTTGATCTTTTCACCACCGCCGCCGAACAGAAAGACGAAGACCGGAACAGCTTCCGCGTCGTCCTCGTTTCATCCGTCACCACCGCCTCGCCGTTCATCCAGTATGCTATCCTTGCCCACGGCCAGCCGCAGATCGCCAACATCGGCGAGAACGACATCACCTCGCTCGGCAAAGGCAGCCACCGCTACATCCGGCGCTACATCGCCCTTGCCGGATACGACAGCGACAAACACCTCATCCTCCCCGACCTGCCGGCACTGGAAGCCGAACTGACCATGAGCTGACGCATGAACCCCGACTACCTCGAATTTGAACAACCCATCGCCGAACTCGAACACAAACTGGCCGAACTGCGCCAGTTCAGCAGCCAGACTGAAGTTGACCTCAGCGACGAAGTCGAACGCCTGCAAAACAAAACCCGCACCCTCACCGAAAGCATCTTCGCCGGTCTCAGCGACTGGCAAATCGCCCAACTGGCGCGCCATCCGCAGCGCCCCTACACCCTTGACTACATCCATGCCGCCTTCACCGACTTCCGCGAACTGCACGGTGACCGTCATTACGCCGACGACGCGGCGATCGTCGGTGGCTTGGCGCGGCTCGACGGGCGCGCGGTGATAGTTATCGGCCACGAAAAAGGGCGCGATACCAAAGAAAAAGTCAAACGCAACTTCGGCATGCCGCGCCCCGAAGGCTATCGCAAAGCCCTGCGCCTGATGAAAATGGCCGAACGCTTTAGCATCCCGCTCATCACCTTTATCGACACGCCCGGTGCCTATCCCGGCATTGGTGCCGAAGAACGCGGACAATCGGAAGCCATCGCGCGCAACCTCTACGAAATGGCGAAACTCGACATCCCCACCATCGCTGTCATCATTGGCGAAGGCGGCAGTGGCGGGGCACTGGCCATCGGCGTTGCTGACCGTGTGCTGATGCTGCAATACGGCATGTACTCCGTCATCTCGCCGGAAGGTTGCGCCTCCATCCTCTGGCACAGCGCGGAAAAAGCAGCCGAGGCGGCGGAAATCATGCAGGTCACCTCGGCCAAACTGGAAAAACTCGGCCTCATTGACGGCATCATCGCCGAACCGCTCGGCGGCGCCCACCGCAACAAAGACGAAATGGCCGAAACCCTGCGCACCACCCTCATCGACGAACTCGACCGCCTCTGCGCCCTTGATGATGCCGAGCGCCTTGCACAGCGGATGGATAAAATCCGCCACTACGGCCAATTCACCACAGCCTGATACCAATTCCAGAAATTAAGCTGGCAAGGCGGCGAGCCGAAGACAGTACAGATAGTACGGCGCGGGTTTCCCATAAAAATCGCGCAGCGATTTTTATGGGTGCCCGGTCAGGCGAGCCAACACAGCCAGATTATTTTCTGGGATTGGTATGAAGCAGAAGCGGGCAGGGCAGAACGCCGCTCCTTCGCTGCCAGGCGAAAACAAAAAAATCCGCCGCCCTGCGGCGGATTTTTTTGCGCGAAACCCAACAACCACGCCGCCTGAGCGAAACCCAACAACCACGCCGCCTGAGCGAAACCCAACAACCACGCCGCCTGAGCGAAACCCAACAACCACGCCGCCTGA
>ERZ772766.1273-NODE-1273-length-13680-cov-5.990826_pt1 | contig 13680 bp, 12 predicted proteins | sample MGYA00511379_ERZ772766 | MGnify/ENA primary metagenome ERZ772766 (study PRJEB29015, sample SAMEA2737895) | human oral metagenome | biome: human oral; feature: human-associated habitat; material: dental | place: China | collected 2116 ...
GGACCTCGTTTTGGGGTCATCCATCGCGAAAAGTCCTAAAATGGACCTCGTTTTGAGGTCATCCATCGTGGAGAGTCCCAAAATGGATCGCGTTTTGGGGTTGCACCCATTGTAGGGGCGTATTGAATACGCCCCACAGACGATCCACACGGGATCGAATCAAGAAATGCGGCGCGTTTGGGAGTTGCACCCGTTGTAGGGGCGTATTGAATACGCCCCACGGACGATCCACGCGGGATCGAATCAAGAAATGCGGCGCGTTTTGGGATTGCACCCGTTGTAGGGGCGTATTGAATACGCCCCACGGACGATCCACACGGGATCGAATCAAGAAATGCGGCGCGTTTTGGAGTTGCACCCGTTGTAGGGGCGCAACAGCATACGCCCCACAAACGATCCCCACGGGATCGAATTAGGAAATGCGGTACGTTTTCCAGTTGTACCCGCTGTAGGATGCAACAGCATACGCCCCACAGACGATCCACGCGGGATCGAATCAAGAAATGCGGTGCGTTTTGGGGTTACACCCGTTGTAGGGACGTATTGAATACGCCCCACAGACGATCCACACGGGATCGAGTCAAGAAATGCGGTGCGTTTGGGAGTTGCACCCGTTGTAGGGGCGTATTGAATACGCCCCACAGACGATCCACATGGGATCGAATCAAGAAATGCGGCGCGTTTTCCAGATATACCCGCTGTAGGGCGCAAAAGCATACGTCCCACAGACGATCCCCACGGGATCGAATCAAGAAATGCGGCACGTTTTCCAGATATACCCGCTGTAGGGCGCAACAGCATACGCCCCACAGGCGATCCCCACGGGATCGAATTAAGAAATGCGGCACGTTTTCCAGATATACCCGCTGTAGGGCGCAATAGCATACGTCCCGCAGACACCCCCATCGGGGGCGAACAGGGAAACGAGAAGCGTTTGGGAGTACCACGGATGGAAGAGGTACCCGTCGAGGAGACGAGAAGCAGTCGCCATCAAGCCGGGGCGGGTCACTATCCGCGCCCATCCCTATTATTGGGTAGAGATAAAGCTAAAAAATCGCTATCATTAGCGATGCCCCGAAGAGAGTCCATGCGATGGGAAAGGTCTACTTTTGCGTCCGTGATCAATGAACGTATTGAACGAATAATGGATAAAATGCTTTTCTCGGAAAACATGAAACTGGCCGATTTGATTTCCGCCAACCATAACCTCATTCTTATGCTGCCTCGTTTCGGCATTCCTCTGGGTTTCGGGGAGCGAAGCGTAGCGCGAGTATGCGCCGCGTACGACGTGCCAGTGGATTTCTTCCTCCTGGTCTGCAACGTCTACACCTTCGATGCCTATCTGCCGAATCGTGAGACCCTTCAATCGATCGACATGCGCCTACTCGTGCCCTATTTGCATGCTTCTCATCAGTATTACTTGCGTCATTTGCCCTATTTGGGACGTCTGCTCGACGGGATGGCCTCGAAAGTGGATAAGCGATATGGAAATATGTTGCGCCACTTCTTCGCGGGGTATAAAAATGAAGTTGAGGAACATTTTGACTACGAAGAGCAGATCGTTTTTCCCTACATCGAGCGACTGCGAATAGCCTCCGAAAACGGCGAGACCTTACCCGAATCGTATCATATCCATGACTATGCCGAGGCGCACGACAATATCGAGGATAAACTCAACGACTTGACCCAAATCATCTTCAAATACCTGCCGGGGAATGTGTCGCCTGAAGACTCTATCGACGTCGTCTTCGATATATTCCAATTATCGGCCGACTTAAACAAGCATGCGCTGATCGAAGATCGTATCCTCGTCCCGTATGTCGAAATGCTGGAGGCAAAACGTGCATGAGCCGCAAAAAGAAGGTACTCATCGTCGAGCCCTCCATCATCATTAAGGAAGGGCTGATCAAAATCCTGGGGAAGTCTCCGGAGCTGGACGTCCTGCGCCCATCCGACGGCACGGAGGACTACGCGGAACGCATCTCCGTGGCACGTCCAGACATTTTACTGATCAACCCGACCGTAATGCCCTACTCCAAGCGCTACCCAGTCTATAGCTTAGCCCAGGAATACCCTCACATGACCATCATAGCCCTCGTTTACCAATATATCGACAACGCCATCCTGCACGCTTTCCATAGCACGCTCGAGATACGCGAGTCCGCCGAACGGATAGTCGATATCTTACTCGAGGCCTACGCATCCACGTCCGATAGAGCCGAAATGCTCGACCCCGCAGGCGGTCACGAACTGACGCGACGTGAGACGGACGTCCTCGTACTCGTAGCCAAAGGGCTGATGAGTAAGGAAATCGCCGAACGCCTCCACATCTCCGTCCACACCGTCATCTCACACCGCAAAAACATCACCCGCAAGACGAACATAAAATCCGTAGCCGGCCTTGCCCTCTACGCCCTGATGAATAACCTCATGGAAGAAGGCGACGCATCGTAGCCCCCAGCGCCGCCCATCAGGTCGCCACGCCACTTATCCCACACGCGCGGCCGGGACAGCCTCCGATAACGAAGCGCATTCCGGCCGCGTGGGCATTTTACCCTACTTTTGCGCCCACAAACATTACCCATCCATCCATTAATAGAGAATATGAAAGCCTTAGAACGCATCGTCGCTGAGAAGTTGCTCAAGATTAAAGCCGTCAAGCTGCAACCCGGAAACCCCTTCACCTGGGCCTCGGGCTGGAAGTCACCCATCTATTGCGACAACCGCAAAACGCTCTCCTATCCCGCCCTCCGCACCTTTCTCAAGATCGAATTGGCACGCACCATCGTAGAGAATTTCGGTGAAGTGGAGGCCGTGGCCGGCGTCGCCACAGGCGCCATTGCGCAGGGTGCCCTGGTGGCCGACCTGCTCGGACTCCCCTTCGTCTACATCCGCTCCACGCCGAAAAATCACGGACTGGAAAACCTGATCGAGGGCGAACTGAGACCCGGATCGAAGGTCGTCGTCGTGGAAGACCTCGTCTCCACGGGCGGTAGCAGCCTCAAAGCCGTCGAGGCCGTCCGCAATTTCGGTTGCACGGTCATCGGCATGGTGGCCATCTACACCCACGGCTTCCCCGTGGCAGAAGAACAATTCCAAGCCGCCAACGTGCGCCTCATCACCCTCTCAAACTACGACGCCGTGATCAAAGAAGCCCTCAAGACCGAATACATCACCCCGACCGAGGAGGCCATCCTGCAAGAATGGCGCAAAGATCCCGCCCACTGGAACCCACAGGACTAACCCCGACTACTCCCCCACCCTACCCCCTCCTTACTCCTCCTTAGTACATACATAATGACAGAATTCACCAGCACCATCCGCCCCATTCCCCACAACGACGCCCGCGTTTTCGCCATGCTTTCCGACCTCTCCAACTTGCAACGCGTGCGCAACAGCATCCCCGAGGACAGCATCAAAGCCTTCTCCTTCACCGACGACCATTGCAGCTTCGAAGTGAGCCCCATCGGGAAGATCGAGTTCCACATCGTCGACCGCGAGCCCAACAAAACCATCAAGTTCGAGACCACTCAATCGCCCGTCCCCTTGCAACTCTGGATCCAGCTCAAACAAGTGGCCACGAACGACACCCGCATGAAATTAACCGTCCGCGCCGACCTCAATCCCTTCCTCAAACCGATGGTCTCCAAGCCCATGCAGGAAGCCGTCGAAAAGATCTCCGAGATCTTAGCCCGCCTGCCCTACGAAGAGCAAGACCCCACCTCATGAAACGCCCTCACATCGCGTCCATCGTTGCCACGCTGCTCGTCGGACTCCTCACGGCCTGCACCGAGCCTAACCCCATCGACAACTATCCCGTTGCGCTACGCCTCGATCTGACCTTCAACGACAAGGCCCTGCGTACCGTCCCCTCCGCAGCCACCTACACCCACTACAGCCACCCGATAAGCTCCGCCTATCGTGCCTTCGGATTCGGAGGTGTACTCGTAGTGCATGGCGTCGACGCCGAATTTTACGCCTTCGACCTCTCCTGCCCGTACGAAAATCGCTCCTCCGTACGTGTCGAGCCCGACAGCGACATCATCTACGCCGTCTGCCCACAGTGCGGCACCAAATACCTCATCAACGATGGCAGCGGCGTTCCCGTCGAGGGTGTCGGGCGGCACGGCCTCAAGCCCTACAAGACCGAGAGCGATGGGCGAGGCACCGTGATCGTATACAACTGATCGCAGTCCCCGCACGGGCACCATTTTTCACTCCAGCGTTTTGCAAAAATGAGATCGCGTATATCTTTGCCGCCGCTTTGGCGAAAGCAAAGCGCACAATTGACATGATTGTCACACGCGGAAGTAGCTCAGTTGGTAGAGCGCAACCTTGCCCCAAAGGATGGACAAACGGCCAACCTTGGCAAGGCAGATGCAAAAGCCGACAAAAGCACCAAGCACACATTGACATTATTAGCGGAAGTAGCTCAGTTGGTAGAGCACAACCTTGCCAAGGTTGGGGTCGCGGATTCGAGTTCCGTCTTCCGCTCTCAAGACCCAGATCTGCGGCTCGAATGGTGGAATGGTAGACACGAGGGACTTAAAATCCCTTGGCCGACAACGGCTGTGCGGGTTCAAGTCCCGCTTCGAGTACACGTCTCCCCGATTTGCAATCGGGGTACATTCTATGGTCTACGGATTTTTTCATATGCTTCAGGAGAAGCAATTTCTCCCCTCAAATTTCCCATCGAGCTGCGGCCCGGTGGGATTTTTTGGCTTAAGTACAATGGCGCCAATCAAAAAGTACAAAAACGGGGCGTGTTTTTTGCGCCCCGTCTTTTGTATCCCTTTCACACCTCGAAAGGGGGCATTTTCGCCCCTTTTGATCGTCTACTTTACTTCTTGGAAGGTCGTCGAGTAGGTCAGATTGAATACGACAATCTTATTGCTGCGTGTCTGCATTGTGGCACGGCTGCGGCTGAGGGCGGAAACCGTATCGCCCAGCGTCTCACCTTGGAGGGCATCGTGTAGCTTTTCCACCGTGTCGAGCATTTGCAGGGCCATGTCGCGCACCTTTTCAGGGGCGTGGTTGTGCGTTTCGCCAGCCGGTGGAAAGGCCACGCGTAGGGTGATGTCGGCCATCACCAATTGCGTATTCACTTCCACGGCGAGGTCACGGCAATTCGTGTAGTCGATGCTCAGCAGACAGCAAGGTCATTCTACGGGCGGGCGTCCGCCGGATGCGCTCAGCTGCCCGCGGTCGAAGTCTATAGCCCGATTCGGTCGCATAAAGCGATAAACAGCTCCTTATTCATTGCCTCTATTCTATTTGATTACAGTATGCCATCGATGGCCTCATCGAGATGCTTTTTGATGCGGTCGGCCATGTCTCGAGAATAGCCCATGAAAATCACAGCCATCCCCGATGTGCTTGACAGCATTGATCCCACGGGAGCCGTGGTGAGCATCGATGCCATAGGGACGCAAACCGATATTGCTCAGGGAAGATTGTGGAATCGGAGGCCGATTATGTCTTAGCTCTAAAAAGGAATCACAGACACTTATCCAAAGACGTGAAAGATACTTTTACCGACCGCTACACACAGTTTACATACAGCACATTGGATAAGGATCATGGGCGGGTGAAAGAGCGGATTTATACAGCGCTTCGACCTCAAGAAGTCTTAGATGAATCGCGCAATATGTACCATGGAAAAATTTGTCTTCTATAGTCCAGGTCGAGCGTCTTGTCACCTTCTCCGACGGAACAGAGCGGCGTGATAAACAGTACTATTTGAGCAGCTTACCAGCCGAGGCTGTGGAGAGAATCGGTACTTATATCCGTGGTCATTGGGGGATAGAAAATAGATTGAATTGGCATCTTGACGTAACCTTCAGATCATTGTCGGGCACGCAAAGCATACGCTGCTCAGAACCTCAACACGATCAGGAAACTGGCCTTAGCCATTGTCTCACAGAGAAAAGACAAGCTATCCATTCGAAAGAGATTATTCACCGCGGATCTCAATATCGACTATCTCAAAGAACTCCTCGAAATTTGATGCGGTTGCCATAGGACAATAAAGGGTTAGAAAGGAGTCGATTTGACCTTCTTCTATCTTTGCCAGCTCAATTTTTTTACTCGATACAATATGAAGAAGAAAAGACTTTACGCTACGCTACTTATCGCGGCCCTTCTCGCCTCTTCCGGGGGTAAAATATGGGGGCAGGCAGGCGCTATACTGAGTCCGGACGGCAATCCGAACGGCACAGTGAAGGTAAATAACGCATTCGGCGCCGGAGAGTCCTCGATCATCAGCAATGGAACGAGTCCCACTCGAAATATATTGGGTCCCAACTTCACGCTGAGCCCTTATCCGAATCCAGATTTTTCGTACACCGGCGGGGTAGCCTACAATCGGGCGTACGCCTATCCAATGGTCGTATCGCCGAGCTTAACCGACATCCAAATAGGTGATAACAGTGTCGACGGAAACAACCGTCCGTATGGAAATATGGTAATCCGAGCCTATACCGGACAGGGCTACGCGCTGGGATGGATTTCAATCATCAATCAAATCCCCCTCAATACGGGAGCGAATACATCGCAGTATGTTACGACCTATCCCCCACTCGCGGGGTTGGATGCGAACACGGCTCCGAAGCGTTTCCTGAAATCACCTCCCGGAACGAACCCGCTGAAGCTGATTGAATTCTCCTTCAATAAGAACAATTACAGCGATTACGATGAACCTCACTGGGTAAACTCCTCTTTTCCGCCTCATCCTGATCTCAACGCAGCCGGAAATGCCACCGTGCTGCACGATTATGGAGCTTATTCCTGCGCGCCTTGTGGGCGACCGGTCTTTACGGCAGTCAGCTGCATAGACGATCCCAATCTGCCGGGCGGTTATATTATTAGGGTGAAGCAGCATCTGATGCCGGCGGGATCGTATGCAGAAACATCTTCCGGCCCTGCCCCTATTCCGTAGGCGGTATATACTTCTACGATCGACGGATACTTTACGAAGTCGTGGGTTCCTACTTTTTTCGGTCGCATAGGCAGCACAGACAGTACGCGCAGGAATTATCCGACGGACGATGGGGTGCATTTGGTGCAGCTGACGGGTAGCCCGATGCAGGATGCCGCCGCCCTCTCGACGCAGGTATCTCTCACCTCTGCAGCCAACAATACGGGATCGCTGAAGAATTATCAGCGCCCCACGAGTGTGGTGCTCCCGACGGGTATCCATCAATTCAGCAACTTGATATTCGAAGATATCCGCTGGTACTTTGAAAAAAATGAAGCGAGTATCGATACCGATATCCAGCCGAATGCTATGCGTTATATCGGAACCCTTGGAAAGTGTGGATCAGGGTCATCCACCGCGTTTTCAATTAATCCCTTCTGGAAAAAAGCCGTAGATATCGGGCAGACATTCGTCGACGGCGCCGTGGTGATACAGCCCGACGCGCGGGTATGCATCGCGCACGACGTAAAAGACCGCACCGCGACGCCGGCCACCTCTCACGATGGTACCGCCCTACCCAATACGGCTACGGATGCCATCCTCGCGCTCCCCAATAACGACCCCGCACACGGCGGAAGGTTCACCCTGCGCATCCGAGGCAACATCGACAGCGTGAATATGGCCCAAACGCCGACCGGTTCGTCAGATCCCTTCTTCAAGCAAAGCAATTTTCCGCAGGCCGCGACAGACATTTATTTATATGAAGACAGCGCCGCGACGCATAACTTCGAAAAGCCGCACCTGGGAGCCTTTGTGAACAATAATCCGACGGCTCATATCACCAACCATCCCATTGCCGCGCCGCCTACGGGAGCTGCGGCGTCCATTTTTGGTCTGTATGGGGATTATCATTGGACAACGAACAACGCGGATGTGCATACCGACACCGTGCCAGCAGATTTCACCGGAAATAATCCCGGCGTGATTGAGCTGGGTCCACAAGGCGCCGGCAGGAAGCACCTGAATGTGTACTCGGGTGGTATGCTCAAGAACTTCGAGGGCTGTCTGCCGCTCGATAACTTCACCATGCACTTCGGCGGTGGGTTTGGAACGCCCAATTTGAAGATCACCGGCACGAAGCCCCTCTATATTTTGAACTATGGCAATAATGACAACAAAACGGCCTGCGAGGCCAACCTCGTTTTCCATCCTTCGACGAGCGACACCGTGCAACACGCGATCAATGGAGCCAACGACCCCGTGGCGCCGACCTATTATGCACCGCTGACGCAAGATCGCGGCGCGATGCATATCCAGGCGCTGGGTAATACGGAGTTTCGCACCGACGAGGTGTGGAAGCCGGGGATGAATAACAACCTTCTGATTCTCTCGGAGAGTCGAAACGTGATCGCCCAAGGGATTGATTACACCGCGGGATATACGGACGACGTGGCGAGCGGGCTTCTGACCTTCTGGGCGGAGGATCGCACGCCGGATCAGGCCCTTGTCTCGGGCTGCGATAATGCCGGCTTGGCCGATCGGAATGGTCATCGCGGAAATTTGTACCTCAACGACGTCACAAAAATCACACGTCCGGCCGGCGGAGGTACGGAAACCAACCTCGTAGCCGCAAATAACGTCCGTACGGCTCGCGTGGAATATGCGGGACAGAACGCCGACACGCTGAACGTGATCTCTCGAAAGGGCGATCTCTACCTCGGCTACGCGGCCGGTTCCAAAATTTACACGCCCACGGAGGCTTACGTCGGGAATAGTAAAACGGGCACCGACAATGCGTTCATCTATCAAGGCACGGGTGGCACGGCCGAGGTCCATCTGCAAGCCGGATTCGACGACAGTCATGCACAGATGACGCGCACGGAAGGCATGGAGGGCGGAAACGTCTACTTTGCCCGCCTAGCGATAGATATGCCAAACGGGGGTCGCCGGAACGCCCGCGTCACCATACCCTACTCCAGCGAATACATCTGCAACGGCGGCAATCTGCACCAGCGCGCGGGCCAGAGCATGCTCCGCTACGAACATTCGGGCATCATCGGCGGACTGGGTCGCTGCGGCGTGGAAAGCGCGGCAGGCTGGGCGGCGTATGCCGGCCGATTGGAGAACCCGGGCACACTGAACGACTTGAACACCATGGCCCGCGGTGCCGCACACCGCTCGCTGGAGTATAAGAGCGACAACGGAAGCCTTGTGCTCGACGCCGGTCGGCGGGGGAATATCATCTTGAACCGCGGCGCCTTACTCACCGGGCGGTACACTACCGGGCACGTCGTTTTTCGCACTCGCGAGGGCGATATCGATCTGCGCGACCCCGTGGACATCACTGGCGGAATCGGCGGAGGGGTCTTATTACTCGCCCAGACGGATAGCCTCGAGAAATTATCTAAGATCAAGGCCTGCGATTGCGACGAAATGCGGAATAATGTCTACCTCCAAGACCTTTCTTACACCTCTACGCATTCGGATAATAGCTTTTTCATCGGCGCAGACAACAACATCAAGCTGAATTATGGTGGATTAGCCAATATCGGCACACGCGAGGATCCATTTCTTAGCACCGACTACGAGGAAAGGGACGGTCAGCCCGTCAGAAGAGGCGTAGGCTATGCCGGCGGGGTGAATGGCGGATGTGATAACAACGCTTTTCACTGCGATCTGGACCCGAACGAAAATAAGGCTCGCGATCTGCAACTCACCTTCACCACCTACGTGGCGAGCGATGGCAGCACGAAGCCCATCCGCAGCGGCGGATTTGCGGCCGTGGCCTCGGATCGGATCGATGTGTACAAAAATCTGATTTATACCGGCGGTGAGGGCACAGGTTTGGGCACTCCTCCGACGGCGAACGGCCTGCTGCACGGCGAAGACGTACGCGGCTACGGGATCTTCCTCAAAACGCAGGCAAACAAGGGCAACTGGACGGAAAACATGCTCCTCCACACGCCCTCTTGCCCCACCACCTGTCAGGCAACGGGCTGCAGCAGCGGCGAAACACCACGCGCCTACCTGCACCACACCGCCCGCCTCACCTTCCACAGTGACGCCCGGCTGAAAGCTGGCAACCAACGCCTCGTGCTGGAGTCGCCCGTGATCGAGACCTTCGGCGTGCTCGATCTTGACGCACTCACCAACGCGGGGGGTAACACTGAGATCGTGATCAAGACAGACTCCCTGATTTGCCACGACAGTTTGATCCGCGCCGGAGACGATCGCATAAAATGGACCACCTGGAGCGGCCTGCCCGGCGACCAACCCATCATCAAATTGGGTTACAGCCGCCGCACCGCTCCCTTCGCCGAGTATGCCGTGGACGGCAAGCGCTGCCGCGAGTGCGTCAGCCATTATAAGGGTAAGATCTATGCGCCGGGCGAGACACCGCTCGACACGATGTTCATCCAATTCGGCCCCCATACGCCCACCGAACGTCGGAATGTGTTGGTGCTCGACCACACCGTGCTCTCCTTCCTCACGGATTCTTTCGATCACGTCAAAGGCGGCGACATCCGCCACGCGCGCTTCTTTGTCGATACGCTCAAAACGCGCAACCAAGTGGAGTTTTGGACCGACGAGAAGCACGAACAGGAAGGCCACCTGGAGCTGATCTCTGAACCGCAGATGCTCTCGAAAGACTACGCCGGAATGTACACCCGCCATCTGCACCTCGAGCCCATCGGCGCTTGTGGGCACCCCACAAGTGAGCTTTGGCTGCCGGGCAACGCGCTGGATGTGATCACCACGTCTACGTTTGGCGGATTCGGCATCCAGTACACCGACGTGCACGTCGAAAACGGTGGACATCTGAACCCGGGATTCACCTCCCTGCACCTCCGCGGACAATGCTACGAGCAGCAAGCCGGCACACTGACGATGAAAGATCTACGCCTCGACAGCGGAGCCGATCTGCACTTCTCCATCGGCTCCACCCAAGGTCTGAATGGCAGCTACAGCGACGCCATCGACGTAGATCGACTCACGACGTATGGCTCCGTGAATGTCCATATCGAGATCCGCCCGTGCGAGCGTGTCGAAAAGCGCTGCTATCCGCTCATCTACTATAAATCGGTGACTCCAAACAGCCTCAACAACCTGAAGCTGACAACGAAGAGCGTCACGATCGACGGCGAGGAGTACCCCCTCGCGCTGAGCCTCTCCACAGACGGCGTCGTTTACCTCTGTGTCGGCAACGCCGTGGATCCGGTGCTCACGCATACGGTCACCATGCCCGAAGTGAGTGGCGTCACAACCACACCGCGGGCAGGCATCTGGCCGGTGAACAGCCGGAGCAACTTCCGCTTCAGCGCCTCCTATCCGAAAGGTTCCCGCCCGCTGATGGTGCGCACCAATCGCCGTGTGCAGGGTGGCGCGCAGGAAGAGCTTTCGGGCATCCTCAACGCGAATGGGGAGTACGAATACATCGTGCCCAGCGTCCGCGAAGAAGTGATCCTCACCTTCGGCCCCGATCACGTCTCCAACGAGCTGATCATGAGCTCGGCCGTATGGTCGCATGGAGAGCAAATCCATTTCCGTATCGATCGGAGCGACGTAGCGAGCATCTACTCCGTGGCGGGTCGCCTGGTGAAGCGCATCGACCTTCTCGCCGGCGAAACGAGCATCCCCATGCAGCGCGGCGCGTACATCATCACCCTGCGCGACGGCTCCGTGCATAAAGTGATCGTGAAATAAGAAGCCGTTAGGCCGCTCGTTCGGCCGCCCCGCATCCTCTTCAAGCGTAGAGAGGATCATTTCGAGGCTCGTTTTGGAACTCTCCGTCGTGGAAAGCCCAAAATGAGCCTCATTTTTTTGTCCTCCGCGATGGAGCGCATAAAATGGGTCACATTTTTTGGTCATCCGCGACGGAGAGGTCCAAAATGGATCGTGTTTTAGGCATATCCGCGACGGAGAGGCCCAAAATGGACCGTGTTTTGGGCATATCCGTGACGGAGAGGTCCAAAATGGACCGTGTTTTAGGCATATCCGTAACGGAGAGGTCCAAAATTGAGCGTGTTTGGGTACCCTCCGCGATGGAGAGCACAAAATGGGTCACGTTTTTTTTTTATGCCGTTTGGGGCCCTCAAAACGGATTGTCCAAAGGGTGTATGCATAAGAGTGTGAGAGATAAGAAGATACAGAAAAGAGGGTGCAAAACGAATTGTCCAAGAGCTTGACGTTTGCTCTACATCTACGCGATGTTCGACCTAAGTAACCGGAAGGAAAGAGGGATGTACGAACTCTTCAGCTGTGTTGATGGAGAGCTTTTTGTCGAAGAAGGAGAAAGCAGCCAAAGCTGATAACAGATTGATGATGAAGTTCGGGAAGCACCGATGGCAGGTATGCTCTATCTGGCAAACGTTTTTCGGCTGATCATTAACAGTCTCGATCAGAGATCTGTTCCGAATCATAATCTTGTGATGTTGAAGCATTAAGGCATTCTTCAAACCCTTCTTCAAACGTGTAACAAAGTAGACTCCGTCAATGAAAAGTTGTTCAAAGAGGTCTTTTGAGATATACCCCCCGTCTCCGAAGAGCTTACCGAAGATTCGTTTGTGGAAGCTCATATATTTCAAGGGGGCTCTGTCGTCAACATTACCCGGAGTAAGAAGAAAATCAAGTAGCTCCCCTTTGTCGTTAATGATCAAGTGCAGTTTGAATCCATAGAACCAGCCCAGTGTACTTTCAGGGCAACCGCATCAAAATGTTGTTCTTAGGGGACATGGAAAAATTTGAAGAGATCACATCAGCACTCGATCCACGGGTGAAAGGACGTTGTAAGCATAAAGTGAGTGATATAATCATTATTGCCATAGCCACCTATCTCTGCGGTGGTGATGATTACGTCTCTATGTATGAACTCTGTCGAGAACGAGGCGAGGACCTAAAACCTTTGGTGGAACTGCCCAATGGTTGTCCGAGCGTGGACACTTTCGAAAGAGTAATTTCTCGAATTGATCCGAAGGCTTTTGGAGCGTGTTTATCGGTCTTCGGGGATACGCTTATAGAAGACCTTAAAGGGAAACACGTCTCTATTGATGGCAAACGAATACGCGGATCAAAATCCTCTAATTCGTTCACCCACATACTTTCGGAGTGGGTCAATGAACAGTCCATTTGCCTTGCCGGAGAGACGGTGAATGAGAAGAGTAATGAAATTACGGCCATTCCAGAATTGCTTGACAGCATAGACCTCTCGGGTGCCGTGGTAAGTATCGATGCCATGGGGACGCAAACCGGTATTGCTCAGGGAAGATTGTGGAATCAGAGGCTGATTACGTTTTGGCTTTGAAGGGGAATCATAAGCACTTGGCAAAAGACGTAAAAGACGCTTTTACAGGCCGCTGCAGAGAGTTTGCATACAACACTTTGGAAAAAGATCATGGGAGGGTAGAAAAGCGGACTTATACAGCCCTTTGCTCTCAAGAGGTGTTGGATGAATCGCCATGCGATGCTTGGAAAAATTTGTCTTCTCTGATCCAGGTCGATCGCCTTGTCACCTTATCAGACGGGACTGGACGGCATGAAAAACAGTACTATTTGAGCAGTTTGCCGGCTGAGGCTGTGGAAAAGATCAGCTCCTGTATTCGTGGTCATTGGGGAATAGAAAACAGATTGTATTGGCACCTTGACGTGACCTTTAGAGAGGATTATTGCAGGGCGCGCAAAGAATACGCTGCCACGAATCTGAACACTATAAGGGTGTGACACGAAGTCACATAGATAATTGCTAAGATGTCATATAAGACAGTTTT
>ERZ772766.1280-NODE-1280-length-13642-cov-8.784132_pt1 | contig 13642 bp, 13 predicted proteins | sample MGYA00511379_ERZ772766 | MGnify/ENA primary metagenome ERZ772766 (study PRJEB29015, sample SAMEA2737895) | human oral metagenome | biome: human oral; feature: human-associated habitat; material: dental | place: China | collected 2116 ...
GGGCAGGAAGGCGGTTTCCCAGGTGGACTGGTGGTTCACCATGAGGACGCAGGCCTCTTCCGGTATTTTGTCGAGGCCGTGGATTTGCCATTTGATGCCGACGATGCAGCGCGCCAGCCAGATGGTGGTGTAGCCCCAGCCGAAGGCGAGGCGCAGGCGTAGCGGGAAGGGCAGGACAATGAGGCAGACGATGAAGATCGACCAGAGGATGGTGGCGGGGACAAACAGGATTTTGAAGAGCCAAGTGCGCAGGCGAAGCATCAGGCGGCCTCCTTGAGCCAGTGGTTGACGGCGGTTTCGACATCAGGATAGCTGAGGACGCCGCCCAGGGCGGCGCGGTGCTTGTGCGCGGTGTTTCTGCCATGGCCGGTGCGGACGAGCACGGGTACGGCACCCGCCGCCTGTGCTGCCTGCACGTCAACGAGGTTATCGCCGACGAAGGGTACGCCGCTGAGGTCGGCGAGACCGAAATGGCGCGCCTGGTCGAGCAGCATCCCCGGATTGGGTTTGCGCAGGGGATGGCTGTTGTCGGCACTCGCGCAGTACACGATGCGGCCAATATTGCCGCCGAATTCGCGCGCGACCAGCCGCAGTTTGTCGTGGATGCGGGCGAGGGCCACTTCATTGAGCGCGCCGCAGGCGATGCCGCCCTGGTTGGTGCAGATGCCGACGCGGATGCCCGCACGGGTGAGGCGGGCGATGCCGCGCAGGGCGTTGGAGAGGAGGCGCAGTTCTTCGGGGCGGGTGATGCGTCCGGCTTCGTTCAGAACGCCGTCGCGGTCGAAGAGGACGAGTTTTTTATTCATATTTATCATGATGTTGCCGTGCATGAACGGGGTTTGCGGCGGGAAGTGTAGCACAGCGCGCCGGGCGGTTTTTTTCTGCCGTGCGGGCAGGAAGATGGCCGGAAAACGCCGCCGCAACAAACCATAACCTTACCGGAATGGCGGCGATAAAATACCGCTCCCTCCAATCAACCGGACACCCGCCATGCTTGACACACTCTTCCGGCTCAAGGCGCACGGTACCACCGCGCGCACCGAAACCATCGCCGGCATTACCACCTTTCTGACGATGGCCTACATCATCTTCGTCAACCCGAACGTCCTCGCCAAAGCGGGCATGGATCACGGTGCCGTCTTCGTCGCCACCTGCATCGCCGCCGCCATCGGCTCCTTCATCATGGGCTTCTACGCCAACCTGCCGGTCGCCCTCGCGCCGGGCATGGGGCTCAACGCCTTCTTCACCTACACCGTCGTCCTGCAACTCGGCCACAGCTGGCAGACGGCGCTGGCCTGCGTCTTCCTCTCCGGTGTCCTCTTCATCCTCATCAGCCTGTTCCGCATCCGCGAATGGCTCATCAACGCCATCCCCCACCCGCTGAAAAAAGCGATTGCGGCGGGCATCGGCGGCTTCCTCGCCTTCATCGCCCTGCAAAGTGCGGGCATCATCGTCGATGCTGACGGCGTCCTCGTCAAAATGGGCAGCATCATCAGCTTTGCACCGCTGATGACCGCGCTCTGCTTCCTGATGATTATCGCCTTCGTGCATTACCGCGTGCCGGGCAGCGTCATGCTCGCCATCCTCATCGTCTCTGTCCTCGGCGTCCTCTTCCACAACCAGCCGCTGCCCGCAAGCCTTATCGCCACCCCGCCTTCGCTGGCGCCGACTTTCATGCAGATGGACTTCCGTAGCGCGCTGGATCCCGCCATGTACAGCATCATCTTTGCCTTCTTCTTCGTGGATCTCTTCGATACCGCCGGCACCCTCATTGGCGTGACAGAACGCGGCGGCCTTGTCCGTGACGGCAAAATCCCGAACCTGAAAAAAGCGCTGCTGGCCGATAGCAGCGCGACCGTCATCGGCGCTGTCCTCGGCACCTCCAACACCACCAGCTTCATCGAAAGCGCTTCCGGCGTCGCCGTCGGTGGCCGTACCGGCCTGATGGCGGTTGTCGTCGGCATCCTCTTCCTGCTGGCGACCTTCCTCTCGCCGCTCGCGCAAATGGTGCCCAACTACGCCACCGCCGGCGCCATCCTCTACGTCTCCGTACTGATGATGTACACCGTGGGCGAGATTGACTGGCACGACCTCACCGAAGCCGCCCCTGTTGCCATCACCTTCCTCACCATCCCGCTGACCTACTCCATCGCCGACGGCATCACCCTCGGTTTCATCAGCTACACCATCATCAAACTCGTCTGCGGCCGCTACCGCGAGCTGAACATCGGCGTCATCCTCCTCGCCCTCATCCTCCTCGCCCGCCTTATCTGGGTGCATGGCTAGACGGCTTGAACCACCATCCCCACCGCCCGGCGGCAAACGGGCAAGAAAAAACCGGCGCGGACGCCGGTTTTTTTGTCGCAGGAACGGCCGTATCAGGGCGTGATGTCGCCGCGCTTACCGTAGAAGACCTGATTGATGTCGGGAACCTGTCCGGTCGCCCCGTAGCTGAGGCTGCCGACGATTTCTTCCGCATTCGGCCCGGCGATACCCAGGTCATAAGTCCCGCTGATGCTGCCGTCGGTGCTTCTCACACCGCCGCTGTCAACGCCGTGCGTGTTGCCGAAAGCGGTGCTGAACTGCGTGATGTCCGCTTCCTGCAAGGTCAGAGCGGTACGGCCATTGGCCGCCGCGACGGTGCCGGAACCTTTTTTCTGCCCGAAATCGATGCGGTAGGCCAGGGCGGCATCGTTGGCGTCGTGGGCATCAAAGACCGTGCCCGTGTAGGTGGCAGTGCCATTGGCGGGCAGGGTTGCCGTCGGCGAGAGATAGGCTTCATCGCCCGCATCCAGCGGGCTTGTGCTGCCATCTTTGCCGTAGGCGTGGGCACCGCCATAGAAGCCGCGATAGGAGCGCAGCGTGACTTCCGCTTTATGTTCGGGATTGCTGCCGGTGTATTGGCTTTCCGCAGCAAGCGTGTGGAAACCCAGCGGTACGGCGGTCAGGTCAAACGTCTGTTTTTTCTCGCCACGCACTTCTTTCACCAGGGGCTTGTCGCCGACTTTCAGGGTGAAGGTGTCGTAGCCGTTGTAGTCGGCGCCCCAGTCGTAATCGTTGTCGGCGCTATAGTCGGCGGTCAGTTTGGTAACTGCTTGCGGCTGCTGCGGGTTGTCCGGCTGCTGCGGGGTTTGCGGGCCGCCCGGCTGCTGCGGCGTGTTGTTGCCCGGCGGCGGCGTGATTTGCGGGTTGCTGTTGTCGCTGCTGCTGCCGCCACAAGCGGCGAGCAGACAGGCGGTAAGGACGGAAAGAAGGATTTTTTCCTGCATGTTGCATACTCCTGAATGCTGGATGAACGGTGATTTTCGCGCGGGTTATCTCGCCGCTTTGCCGACAGGCGGCGGGAAGGCCGCGCAGGATCACGATTATTGTAGCGTATTCCGAGGGTTATGGTAAACGGCTGTGGCGGCGGGAACGGCGCTACGGTGCCTGGGAATTTATGAAAAAAACAAGATTGTCATCATTTTTTAATTTCTCTAAGATGCCCGTTCTTGACGGGGCTCAAGTCCCGCCGTTTTCCTGACCCAAGAGGAGATTTGTATGCGAATCACGAAAGAGAGTGTCGCCGGGACGGTCGAGTCCAGCGACGTGATGGTTTATGTCGCCCCCAGCGGCGGCGGGGTATCGCTGGATCTGACCAGCAGCGTCGGCAAGCAGTTCGACGCGCAAATCCGCGCCACGGTGAATGATGTGCTGAAACAGCTCGGCGTGGATGCGGTCGCCCTGCGTCTGGATGATCGCGGCGCGCTGGATTGCGTGCTGCGTGCCCGTCTGAAAGCGGCACTGCTGCGCGCTACCGATGAACCTGTCGATTGGGGGAAAGTATTATGAAACTTCGCCGCAGTATGCTGTTCGTCCCCGGCTCGAATGCGGGCATGATCAGCAACACCTTTATTTACAAACCCGATTCCATCATGTTCGACCTGGAAGATTCCGTAGCGCTGGCCGAGAAGGACACCGCGCGGATGCTGGTCGCCCATGCCCTGCAACACCCGCTCTACCGCGAGATGGAAACCGTGGTGCGCGTCAACCCGCTTGCTTCTGAATTCGGTCTGCTGGATTTGAACGCCGTCGTGCGCGCCGGTACCGACATCGTCCGTCTGCCGAAGACCGACAGCGCTCAGGACATCGTCGATATGGACAAGGCCATCACCGAGATTGAAAAGGCTTGCGGCCGCGAAGTCGGCAGCACGCAACTGCTCGCCGCGATTGAATCCGCGCAGGGCATCCTCGCGGTGAACGACATCGCCAAAGCCTCGCCACGCCTGATGGGTATCGCGCTCGGCGCGGAAGACTATGTGCGCAACATGAAAACGGAGCGCTCACCGGAAGGCATCGAACTGCTCTTTGCCCGCAGCAGCATCCTGCATGCCGCCCGTGCCAACGGCCTGATGGCGTTTGACACCGTCTATTCCGACGCGCGCAACGAAGAAGGTTTCCTGCGCGAGGCTTCGCTCATCAAGCAACTTGGTTTTGACGGCAAATCGCTCATCAACCCGAACCAGATCACCCTTATCCACAACCTGTTCGCGCCGACGCAGAAAGAAGTCGATCACGCTACGCGCGTCATTGCCGCTGCCGAAGAAGCCGAACGCAACGGTTCCGGCGTTGTCTCGCTCAACGGCAAAATGGTGGATACACCCATCATCGAACGCGCCAAACTGGTTCTGCAACGCGCAGCCGCATCCGGCATCAGAGAGGAATAAACGAATATGAACAGAGAACAACGCGTCAAAGGCGGCCTTGCTGCGGCAGCCGGCCTCAAACCCTTCGCCGCCAGTGAGAAAAAAGTGACCTTCGGCGAGCGCGCCCCGCGCAAAGTCCTGCAAAGCATCGAAGACGCCGTGCGCGCCTGCGGCCTCAAAGACGGCATGACCGTCTCCTTCCACCACGGCTTCCGGGGCGGCGACTACACCGTCAACATGGTGATGGAAGTCCTCGCCAAAATGGGCTTCAAAAACCTCACCGTCGCTTCCAGCTCGCTCACCGGCGTACACGCGCCCCTGGTTGAGCACATCAAAAACGGCGTGGTCAGCAAACTCTACTCCTCCGGCCTGCGCGGAAAACTTGCCGACGCCATCTCGGCGGGCATCCTCAAAGAACCCGTGCAAATCCACTCGCACGGCGGTCGTGTCCACCTCGTGAAAAGCGGCGAACTGCATATTGACGTCGCCTTCCTCGGCGTCCCCGTCTGCGACCACTTCGGCAACGCCAACGGTCAGCACGGACAAAGCGTCTGCGGCTCGCTCGGCTACGCCATGACCGACGCCGAATACGCCGACAAAGTCGTCCTTTTGACCGAGTCGATTGAAGACTTCCCGACCGCGCCGCACAGCATCGCGCAAGATCAGGTGGACTACATCGTGAAAGTGGATGCCGTCGGCGATCCGGCGAAAATCGGCGCAGACGCCACCCGCATGACCACCAACCCGCGTGAACTGCTTATCGCCCGTCACTGTGCCGACGTCATCGCCAAATCCGGCTACTTCTACGACGGCTTCTCGCTGCAAACCGGTACCGGCGGCGCCTCGCTGGCTGTGTCCCGCTTCCTTGAAGACAAAATGCGCCGCGAAAACATCACCGCTGCCTTCGGCCTCGGCGGCATCACCGCGTCTATGGTCGCCCTGCACGAAAAAGGCCTCATCAAAAAACTGCTCGACGTGCAGAGCTTCGATGCCGACGCTGCCAAATCGCTGGCGCGTAACCCGAACCACATCGAAATCAGCGCCAACCAGTACGCCAATTACAGCTCAAAAGGCGCTTCCGTCGAGCAGCTTGATGTCGTCGTTCTGAGTGCGCTTGAAATCGACACCGGCTTCAACGTCAACGTCCTGACCGGTTCGGACGGCGTCCTGCGCGGCGCATCCGGCGGCCACTGTGATACCGCTGCCAATGCCCGCCTCGCCATCATCGTCGCCCCGCTGGTGCGCGGCCGCATCCCCACCGTAGTAGATGAAGTCATCACCTGCATCACCCCCGGCGAACACATTGACGTGCTCATCACCGACCACGGCGTGGCCGTCAACCCGCGCCGCCCGCAACTGGCCAAACGCCTGCGCGAGGCCGGGGTCGAGCTGACCACCATCGAAGCCCTGCACGAACGTGCTATCGCGCTGACCGGCAAACCGGAAAAAATCCGCTTTACCGACAAACCGGTTGCCGTCGTGCGCTACCGCGACGGCAGCGTCATCGACACCGTCTATCAAGTCGCTGACTGACAAAACCACAGGGTGGGCCAACGAGCCCACCCTTCCTGTATCCCATTGCCACACCCGCATCACCTCAACTCACGAAGAGGAAGAACCTCATGACCGAATTACAAAGCGCCCTGTCCCACGTCTCGCTTGGCACCAATAACTTCGCCGCAGCCGCCGCCTTCTACGACAAAGTGCTGGCCACCCTCGGCATCAAGCGCACCATGGATCTCAGCGAGCACAACGCCATTGCCTATGGCCGCGCCTACCCTGAATTCTGGATACAAAGCCCAATCAATGGCCAGCCCGCACAAACCGCCAACGGCACCCACGTCGCCTTCCTGGCGGAAAACCCCGCCCAAGTAGACGCCTTCTACGCCGCTGCTATCGCCGCCGGCGCAACGGACGACGGCGCACCGGGTGGCCGTCCACACTACGGTCCCGAATACTACGGCTGCTTCGTCCGCGACCTGGACGGCCACAAAATCGAAGCGATGGCCTGGAACATCGCCTGAGGTGCATCCCTTAACCCAACGCATTGCCACACAACCGGTATATACTCAAAACACGAAACATATATACAAAGAGGTGAATATGCTGACCAAAGTCTTTCAAAGCGGGAACAGCCAGGCAGTACGTATTCCACTGGACTACCGCTTCAATACCGACACCGTAGAAATCTTCCGTGCAGATAACGGCGACATCATCCTGCGGCCGGCACGCCTGTCCGGCGAAGCCTTCCTTGACCTGTTTAGCGGATTTGATGACGACTTCATCGCCGCCCTGGCAGATCGTGACGACGAGCCACCTCCGGAACGCGACAGCCTGTGATGTATCTGCTGGATACCAACATCATCATTTACCTGATGAAAAACCACCCGGCAAGCGTAGCGGCACGGATAGCGCAACTGCCTGCGGCGACACGTCTTGCGATGAGCTTTATTACCTACGGCGAATTGCACAAAGGCGCACAGGGAAGCCAAAACATGGCGGTAGCATTGGCAGCCATTGAGCGAATGACGCAGCACATCACCGTTCACTATCCCGATGCCGCGACCTGCCACCACTACGGTATCTGGGCTAACCGCCTGAAACGACAAGGCACCCCGATCGGCAGTAACGACCTGTGGATCGCCTGCCATGCCTTGAGTCTCAATGCCGTACTGGTCACGCACAACGTGCGTGAATACCGGCGGATAGAAACACTGACCATCGAAGATTGGGCGGAAGCATGAAAACCACCCGAAGCCGCCCCAGCGATGTCATCACGCGAATTGACCGAATCACCACCTGCACCCTATGACCACCGCCCGCACCTACACCGCGCCCACCCCGCCCCTGCCCGCTCACGAAGGCCGGGCGGTTGCGCTGGATGACATCCTCGCCGCGCGCGATGCCCGTGCCGCGCGGCAGCAGGCGATGCAGGCGGCAGGCGGCGTCCTCATCTCGCTCACCCTTGCTGCGCCGGGTGCCGTCAAACGCAGCCCGCTGCTTGATGTCGTCTTTCAAGCGGCGCAGCAGGCGGTTGAGCGCGTGCTCCCCCGCCCGCAAGCGGTCGGCATCCACATTGACGACTGCGGCCATCACGCCCTCTACCGCGTGGCGGGCGACGCGCACGAATGGAAACGCGCCATGCTCGCGCTGGAAGCAGCTTCTCCGCTTGCCCGTCTGTGGGATATCGACATCATCGCCGCTAATGGCCGCCCCATCAGCCGCGCCGATTGCGGCCTGCCGCCGCGCCGCTGCCTCCTCTGCGACGACGACGCCAAAAGCTGTGCCCGCGCCCGCCGCCACAGCATCGACGCCCTCAACGTCGAGATCATCCGCCGCTACCGCCTGCATCAACAGGCCGCCGTCATCGGTGCCGCCATGCGCGCGGCGCTGATTACCGAGGCAACCTTGACCCCGAAAGCGGGACTGGTGGATGCCTGCGGCAACGGCGGCCATCACGACATGACCCTCGCCCACTTCCTCGCCAGCGCCGATGCCATCGCCCCCTACCTCGCCGCCTGCGCCGCGCGCGGCATGACCTTCGCCGCTGATGCCGCCAGCCCCGCCATCCTCGCTGCCATCCGTCCCATCGGCATCCAGGCCGAAGCCGCCATGCTGGCCGCAACCGGCGGCGTTAACACCCACAAGGGCGCCATCTTTGCTTTCGGCCTTACCGCCGCCGCCCTCGGCAGACAGCTCGCGGCAGGCGGCAGCGCCACCCTGGCGCAAACGCTGGCCGACATCCGCGCCATCAGCGCCAACCTTGCCGCCGAACAGGGTGCAGGCGACAGCGCCGGACAACGCGCCTACCGCCAGCACCACATCACCGGCGCGCGCGGCGCAGCGGCAGACGGCTACCGCCTCATCACCGCCCACGCCCTGCCCGCTTACCAACGCATCCTCAGCGCCAGTGGCAGCGAACGCCACGCCCTGCTTGCCGCCCTCGTCACCCTCTACGCCGCAAACGACGACACCACCACCATTGCCCGCGTCGGTCTGGACGGCCTGCGTGCCCACCAGGAATGGGCCAAGCGGCTGCTTGCAGATGACGCCACCCTCATGGACAAAGACCGCCTCAGCACCGCCATCGCCGCCTATGGGCGCGACTGCGCCACACGCCGCCTGAGCGCGGGCGGCAGTGCCGACCTATTGGCGCTCACCGCCTACTTAGGCCGCTATTTCCCGACTTCGCTTCCCGCCGCGCAAGCCACGGAAGCAAGACCCGCCGCTCACACGGCGGACAACCCCAACGGCATTCCCGCCACCACCCCAATGCACAACCCAAAAGGTACCGCATGAACACCAAAAAACTCATCCACTACGCCATACTCGTGGCCATCATCGCCCTGACGTACGCCTTCCCGGCACCGGCAGGCCTCTCGAACATCGGCTGGCACCTCTTCGGCGTGTACGTCGCCACCATCGTCGCCATCCTGCTCAAGCCCTTCCCGCTGCCGGTCATCCTGCTGGCGGGCGTCGCCCTGTCGTCCATCATTATCGGCGTTACCCCAGGTGAAGAATGGGTCAACCCGAAAACGGGCGAGACCGTCAAAATCGCGCTGGAAGAAGAAGACACCCTGGGCGGTTACAAATCCGGCACCACCTGGCTGGTCTTCGCCGCCTTTGCCATGAGTACCGCCTTCGTCTCGACCGGGCTCGGCAAACGCATCGCCTACCTGCTCATCCGCGCCTTCGGCAGCACCACCCTGCGCCTCGGCTACGTCAACGCCTGCCTTGATCTCATCATCTCGCCGGCGATGCCTTCCGTCACCGCGCGCGCCGGCGGCATCATCTACCCCATCATGAACTCCGTCGCCGTCTCGCTGGGTTCTGATCCGGAAAAAAGCCCGCGCAAAGCCGGCCACTACCTGCTGCTCAACACCTACATGGTGGTGAAAACCACGGGCTACCTCTTCCTCACCGCGATGGCGCCAAACCTGCTTGCGATGAACCTGATGGAACCCATCCTGCACATCAAGCTGGACTGGACGCAGTGGGCGATTGCCGCCAGTGTGCCGGGTCTGATCTGCCTCTTCCTCACCCCGCTGGTCATCTATTTCATTTACCCGCCGGAACTGAAAAAAATCGATAACAAAGCCATCGCCAAGAAGGGTCTGGAAGAACTCGGCCCCATCACCACCCGCGAAAAAACCCTCATCTTCCTCTTCATCGCGGCGGTCGTATCCTGGGCATTCAGCAAACAGCTACACCTCGAAGAAGCCTCCACCACCGCCATATCCGCGATGGCGCTGCTTGTCATCCTTGCCGTGGTCAGCTGGGACGAAATTCTGAAAAACAAAGGTGCCTGGAACACCCTCATCTGGTATGGCGGCATTCTCGGCCTCTCCGGCATCCTGAAAAAAGCCATGTTCTTCGAATGGCTGGCCTACGCCATGAAAAACAACCTCAACTTCGGCGAAGGCCATGGCACCGTTGCCGCCGTCGCCATCCTCTTCATCAGCGTCGCCATCCGCTACCTCTTTGCCTCCGGCGGTGCCTATGTCGCCGCGATGGTGCCGGTCTTTGCCGCCGTCGGTGCTGCCGCCGGTGCCCCGCCGCTCCTGCTCGCCCTCGGCCTGCTCTGCTCGAACTGCTACGGCGGCGCGCTCACCCATTACGGCTCCGGCCCCGCGCCCATCATCTACGGCGCAGGCTACAACGACATCCGCTCCTGGTGGATTATTGGTGCCATCTTCGCCTTCGGCAGCCTGCTTATCCACGTTACCATCGGCTTCGCCTGGTGGCAGGCTCTTGCCGGCATGGGGCGGCTCTAACCCGCAACCTTGCCCAAAAGCCGAACCTGCGGGTTCGGCTTTTTTTTCGTACCGGCGGGTGGTTCACGCATGGATGGGTGCAAACACCGCTTCCCGCCATGCCCTGCCGTTGCGGTGATGCATATCGTCAGGTCATGTTTTCATTGCGGGTTCTTGAAGGTGTCGTTATCCTTGCGCGCCCGTAATTCAAATGAGATAGGTTGTTGTTTATGTGCAGACAATGGATTCCGGTGACATTCATCTTGCCTGCCGCAGTCGGCGGTATCGTGTTTGCCGCCGACAAGGACAAGGCGAATGACAGCGGTTCGAGCGTAACGCTCTATGGCGCGGTTTCGCAGGGGATGGTCATTACCGACCGCAACAAGGAAGAAAAAACACGTGTCGATTATCTCAGCGACCATGTCCGCATCGGGATACGCGGCGAAGAAAAGCTGGGCAACGGCATGCGGGCTTTTTTCAATATTTATCTGACGCACAAGGAAAGCAAGGACGGCAGCGCCGGTCTGAACGGCTTGCGCGAAGGCTATGTCGGCCTGAAAGGCAATTTCGGCAAATTGACCCTCGGACGGCAAACAACGGCATGGAAAACCTATATGGGTAAATCGGTATTCGATGATGCCGCAATTGGTCTCGCCCGACCGGGCAAGGTGATTCGCTACGATCTCGACAATATTGCCGGCAGCGGATTCAAGTTTGCAGTGGACGGCATTCTCGACGGCTCGCATGAGGTGATAAAAAACGGCAAAACCCGCGCCTTCAATGCCTATGATGCCGCAGTCGGTTATAAAGGACATGGCCTGGATACGTCGCTGGGCTATCAGCGCACCAGTGTTGATGCGATTGAAACGGAATTGGGCGGCAAGACGAATGAAATCATGGGCGCATCCATTGCCTATACGCCTTTTGCGAACAAGGACAAAAAACAATCCCTCGAACTCGCCTTCGATTATCAGCACCATGCCGGTTTTGGCGATTTCTTTGCCACATCCGCCGATTATTCGTTTGGCGCGCAGAAATTGCGCGCCGGTTGGGAAATGCTCGATTACGACAAGGAAAAAACCTGGCAGCAATTCCATTTGGGACACCGCTACTATTTCAGCAAACACACTTTTACCGAAGTGAAAGGTGCCTACCGCACGCAGGGCGGCGAGCACAGCTATTTGACGAAAATCCTGCTGCGGCACGACTTTTGAACGATGCGCAAATCCCGGCTTTCATTGGCATGAAACACAATGGGGCAACCGCCCCATTTTTGTTGCGGCTTGCGCGTTATTCCGTCAGCAGGCGCTCGATGATGTAACCCGCCATCATGATGCCGAACAGCGCCGGCATGTAGGAGATGGTGCCGTTGACTGCCCGCGCGCGGCCGGGTGTGCCGCTTACCGGCTGGTGCGGCAGCGGTTTGCGCGGCACTTCGTCGGAAAAAACCACCGGATAAGCAAGGCTGCCGCCCCGGCCGCGCAGGACACGGCGCATTTCCCGCGCCAGCGGGCAGCCGATGGTGTCAGCAAGCGGCAGGATGCGGACGCGGCGCACGTCGAGACGGTTGCCCGCGCCCATTGCCGAGATAACGCCGATGCCACGCTGTTGTGCGGCGCGGACGAGCGCCGCCTTGCAGCCGATGGAGTCAATGCAGTCGGCGAGGAAGTCGGGGGCGAACGGGGCGAGGAAGGCTTCGCCCTGGCTGGGGTGGAGGAAGTGGGCGGCGATGGTGATGTGCAGTTCCGGGTTGATGTCGCGCAGGCGTTCGGCCATCACGGCGGTTTTCGCGCGGCCGAGGGTGCTGTGCAGGGCGAGGAGTTGGCGGTTGAGGTTGGAGGGGGCGACGGTGTCGTGATCAAGCAGGATGAGGTGGCCGATGCCGGCGCGGGCGACGGCTTCGGCGCAGTAGCCGCCGACGCCGCCGAGGCCGGCGATGAGGACGGTTTTGTCGTGCAGGCGGCGGACGCCGTCGGTGCCGACGAGGATTTCGGTGCGGGCGTGGGGTGTGGTCATGGTTGCTCAATTCACCGGCAGGCTGATGCCGGTCAGTTTTTTGTAGAGGGAGACGGCGTAGCTGTCGGTCATGCCGGCGATGTAGTCGCAGACGCCGAGCAGTTTCTGGTAGAGGCTGTCGCGGCCTTTGCGGAAGCGTTCGGGCAGGAGCGCCAGAAGCATCTGGTCGGCGCGGGTGATGGTGTCGCGGCCGTGGGTGTTGGCAATCGCCCGGCAGTAGATGGCCATCAGCCCGGTCAATACGCGGTGCCCGGCGATTTGCACTTCGACGACCGGGCGGCTGATGTAGATGTATTGTTCGGCGTATTCACGCAGGGCGCGCAGTTTTTCGATGGAGGGGATGTCTTGCAGCAGCGGCGCGTCACGCGCCCCCGCCAGCAGCGCATTTTCGTTGTTGTGGAAGACAGCGACGGTTTCGTGCACCAGGCGGCCGATGGCTTTGGCGCGCAGATAGGCGAGCTGGTCGCTTTTGCTGTCCATCGCGGCAAGGCGGGTCTCGTCCACCATGTCGCCTGCGAGGTCGGCGAGCAGTTCCAGGGCGCGGCGGTGGTCGATTTGCCGGATTTGGTAGGCATCTTCAATGTCCACGATGAGGTAGCAGATGTCGTCCGCCGCTTCCATCAGGAAGGAGAGCGGGTGGCGGTGCCAGGCCTGCCCGCTGTCGCCGCGCGGCGGGATGCCGAGGGCGGTGTAGATGGCGGCGAAATCGGCAAGGTCGTCCTGATAGACGCCGTTTTTTTTGTACGGGCTGCGGTAGGCGGTCGCCGGGTATTTGCCCGCAGCGGCGAGGGTGGCGGCGGTGAGGCGCAGGCCGCCGTGGTTGTCCGGGCTTTCGAGGCGGTTCATGATGCGGAAAGCGTGCGCGTTGCCTTCGATGTTGAGCAGGTCGGCGCGCTGCGCGTCGTTGTCGAGGCGGCCGAGGATGGTTTCCGCCTCAGGGCTTGCGAAGTAGTCACGCATCGCCTGTTCGCCGAAGTGGCCGAAGGGCGGGTTACCGATGTCGTGCGCAAGACAGGCGGCGGCGACGATGTCGCCGATGTCGGCGGCGTGGATGCCGTGCGCGGCGAGGGCGGGGTTTGCGGCGACAAGGCGGGTGCCGACGCTGCTGCCCATGCTGCGCCCGACGCAGGAGACTTCCAGCGAATGGGTGAGGCGGGTGCGGACGTAGTCGTTTTTTTCCAGCGGGAA
>ERZ772766.1283-NODE-1283-length-13623-cov-2.952683_pt1 | contig 13623 bp, 8 predicted proteins | sample MGYA00511379_ERZ772766 | MGnify/ENA primary metagenome ERZ772766 (study PRJEB29015, sample SAMEA2737895) | human oral metagenome | biome: human oral; feature: human-associated habitat; material: dental | place: China | collected 2116 ...
AAACTACTTTTTATGAAAATAAAACTAAAGTTCTATTCTGCAGTAGAAATAGGATTTGATGCAGCTGTAGAAGTTGTTGTAGTAGGAGTTTGTGCAGCTGATACTGTAGAAGTTGGTGCAGCTGTAGGGGTTTGTGTTGGAGTAGAAGCTTGAGTACTAGCTACATTAAGATTATTTGGAGTCACTGTATTAGTATTTACATTAGAAAATTGACTTTCTGAACCTGTAGGAGTATTCCAGTTTAATGAGTTTCATGTTCAAGCTTCTATTGGTCTACCTGCTACATTACCAGAATCAAATTGTGAAGCTGCTGAATTTACTCAATTATTAAGTGATTTTTCTGTATAAGTTACATTTACATTTTCTCAAGGAGTACCATCCATACTACTAGTTCATGTACTTCATGATTCAGTTGCAACAGATTTTGGATCTGAAGGAGGACGAACATTTGCTGTATTATCAACTTCACTACTAATTCATGGAGTAGTTCTCAACTCTGATCTTGGTGTCTCTGGCTCTGGTGGTATTTCTGGTTCTGGTGGCTTTGGTGGTTCTGGTGGTTTTGGTGGCTCTGGCTCATTTGGTTTCTCTGGTTCGTTTGGCTTATCTGGTTCATCAGGTTTATCTGGTGTGTCTGGTGTGTCTGGTTTTTTCATATCTCTAGTATAAGCTACTCACCAGTCTGTAACTTTATTTACTCATACATAAGTATCCCAGTCCTTGATTTTTATTTCTTTTCAAGCTATTTTTAATTGTAAATCTAATAAAACTTTATCATTCAAACACTCAGGATCTTTAGTAAAGTACAAGTCATTACCTATTTCTATATTTCAAGTTCATCATTGTTTTATTATATTTTTCATTTCTGAATATTTATCAGGAGATGAAAATTTATGCCAATGAATCTCTAATTGTTTGATTATAGAATCAAGTATATGTTTTGGTAGCTTATCAACTAAACCATTTGGACTTCACTCCATTTTTATTTTTCCATCTACTCATCAAAATTTTGCTATATGTCAAACTACATATGGATTCAATCAAGTTTCTTTACCTGATTGAACTCAAGAGAATGATATACCTCAATCAAGTGGTATTTGTCATATTTCATATGATTTTAAATTTCAATATTTATTATAATATTCTTGTCTAGCTTTTTGTACTTGAGGAAGTAAATCAGGAATCTCTGCTTTAAATATTTTATCAAAAAATTGATATCTACGATTCTTTTCATCATACTGTTTCAAAGTCAGATTATTTTTTAGGCTTACTGTATCTCACTTTATTTCTATTCAAGATTTTTTCATCAAGTTTATAGCTACATTTTGTATGATAAGAGCCTTATCCATTTCTGGAATATTGTCATTTATAAATGCAACTTTATTTTTTAATAAAGGTTCATTTTTAAATTGACTCCAAACATCTGTCAAATCTTTTCTTCAATTCAAGAATTGATGAATACTTTGAGATAATGTTCAAAGTTTTTTTGCATCTTCAGCAGTTATTATTTCAGAAAGCTTAGAATTTATATCTTTAGTTCTTTCTATAGAAGCTTGATCAAATGATGATATTTTTTCACTTATATCTTTTTCCTTTAAATTTTGACTATCTAGCCATTCATTTATTGGAGCTGTATCTTCTTTATGAACATATTTTTGACTTTTATATTCTCAACCTCATCAGATTAATAATATTGGTCAAATCATTCAAAAGCTTACATTTGTGAATTTGAATCACTCTGCATTTTTATAAAGATCATTTTGGTATGCCTTTAATAATCATTCCTTTATAGTTGGAATTAAAGCTCTGTTTGCTCACATAGCTTCATACATAGATTTTATTCTATCATAAGCTTGTTTATTTTCTACATTATTTTCCAATCAAGATTGCTCAAATGAGGCTCAAGCAGCTACTTTTTCAAAAACTGGATCAAGTGCTTTAGACATAGCTTTGACCATTGATTCTATTCATTGTGCAGTTTTTTCATTTTCTAGTCAAATAGTTAATCATCATCATACTCATAATACATTAGCTGTTCAAGTAGCTGTTAATGATAATGAACTATTCATAGCATTTGGAAATAATTTTGTTATTTCTCAAGGATTAGCTTCTTTTAGTTTTCAAGTTATAGCAACAAATGGAATCAAGTTTGAAACACCTGCTGCTACATTTACTCTATCTCCAAAATTTTTAGAACCTCATACAACTAATCAGATTTTTCCATTTCCATAACCAACTGAAACATTATCTATAATTCCATGTGTTACTTCTGCTACTTTCTTTCCAATAGAATCTGTTGTGTAAGCAACTCATTTAGTCTCTCAAAGAAGAGCTACTATAGATTGTTTCTTAATTTCTTTCCAAACCTCAGGTCATTCTTTTTTTATTTCAGCTATCTTTGGATCTTGGCTTGCAAGCTTCTCAACTGCATCTCAAGCTGAGTTATAATCTAAGATATAATCCATAGATTCCTGAAATTTATCTTTAGGTAAAAGAAGTTGTTTGAAATCTGTTCCTTTTGATTCTCCAAACGAAGCTAATCTAGTTCTTAATTCTTGTCTAGCTGAAAAGTAATTATTTCAAACCATTTGATCAAAATTCTCTGTAGTAAATCATAAATTTCACAATACAGTATTTAGAGTTTCTTGATCTTCTATTGCTTTTAATGATTGTAATTCTTTTGCATTAAATTTTCATTCTTTATTATCTAAAACTCAATCTTTATCAAAATCAACCAAAATTTTTAGTTTTTCAACAGGAGGCATACTAGCAATCCTATCTTGAGTAATTTTAGTGTCCATTATAAGAGACACTAAAGCTCATGCTTCATTTCATCACCACCATCAATCTGTTTTATATCAATAATCTTTTGTTAAAGTATTATAAAGATCTCTTGTATTAAATGGAGTAAAATAATAATCTCCATTGGATTGCATATTTCATTGAATAGATTTTTGTATATCTGTAGAAAGCTTATTTAATCAATTTCTATCTAATGATGATAATATACTATCAAGTGATGATTTATTAACATCATTATACATTTGCTCTCTAGTTAGTTTTCATCTTCAAATAAGCCAAGTATTATCTGTTCACTTTGCTACTTGTTCCCAAGTTACATCTTTTTGTAAATCATCCAATTGCTTACTTGTTTCTGTAGTTACTGATTGACGTTCTTGCTCACGTCTATTCATAACATTTTTTTGTTCTACTTGGTATTTTTTATAAGATTCTTGATTTGGAGCTGATTCTGAAGATATGTAATTTTTTTCATACCAATCTCCTCCATTACCTTCATTAAATCAATCCTTATTTTCCCATACTAATTGTTGTTTCTCACTCATATTTTTTTGTTTTTATATTTTATAAACAATTATATATTATCATATTTACAAATATTTTTAAAATAATATAACTTGACTTTTGATATTTTTATAAGATAAATAAAAAACTTCTAAAAATTAATTTAGAAGTTTTTTAGAAATTATAATTCTCATAAGCTTTGAAAAGCCCTTTCTAATGGTCAAGTAGCAGTTCATTGAAGTGCAGAATCTGCAACTCTTCCAACAGCAGTATGTCAAGGAGTTGTAATCAATTGTGATGTTGGAGGAGGAGTTGGAACAGGTGGTGGAACATTTGGAGGTGGAACGTTTGGTGGAGGCACATTTGGTGGTGGAACATTTGGTGGTGGTTTTGGTGTATCATGTGGTGTTTTTGGTGGTTTAGAACGTCCAAACAAGAACCATGGTATAACTATTGGTAATCTACCTACAACTTGTGTAAGTGATATCAATTCTCCTTCTGGCATAGGTACACCATTTTTTCTTACATCAATAGTACCTGGAACAATCAAAGGATTTGTACAGTTAGTTCTTAGGTACAAGTCATAATTTGCAGTAACAGTCACAACTTGACCATTTTCATAAAAACTATATGTTTTTTGAATTGGTGACAGTTTGAAAACTTCTTTATCACCAAATTTTGATTGTAATTCTCCAAATGAAGTTACTTTTCATTGTCAAGTTTTTCTTCAAGTGTTTATTATGCTTCATTTATTTACAAGATCTGGTGTTATAGGAACAGTTTGTTTATTGAAAAATGCTTTTCTAAAATCTTCATAACTAATACCTGTAACTCCTCATTTTTCTAAAAATGATTTATATGCATGTCACAACATAGACATCTTTCCGTCTGGAGATAATTTTTCAGCAGCAGCTAAAGCAGCTTCATTATCATTTCAAAGTTTAGCTAAGTCAATGTATTTTTCCTTTTTACTTAAGTCTATTCAGTGTTTAGAATTTCAAACATTTACTTTCTTTAATTCAAGTCAAGTTGGAAGTGTAGATAAACGGTAAACTATCATATCTTTTTCACTTCATAATGATTTTATAAAGTTATAAGTATTTGGATTTGCTTTTTCCCAAGCTGATAAAGCTTGACCATTTAATGGTACAGTATTAAGTATTTTTATAAGAGAATCTAATGCTTGCTTATCTTTAGGAGTATTTTCACTGACTCACATCATTGAATATAAATTATTCAAATCAACAAGAGCTAAAATTCTATTATAATCATTAAATTTTTTATCTCATAGTTCTAGAAGTCATCCAAATTTATTTTGAATATCTTTATTTTGTCAAGATATTTCATTCATATATTTATCTCATGCTTCTGCTCTTTCCAAGATAGTTGGGTTTACATCTCATTCTTCAGCTAGTAATCTAAATGCTTCAGAAACAGTAGCTGAATGCTCTAAATCTCTTCTTTTAACAGCATCTTTTAATCAATTGATAATAACATTAATTTTATCATATTTTCCATCTTTAAATAATCCAAATAATCCTCATAAAGTAAATAATGATCATCTTTCAAATGCATTAAATGATTCATGATTTAATACTTCCAGATTTGGAATTAAAAGATTTTCTACATAAGATAAAAGCAACTCTTCTGTTTTATGATCAAGTCAATTTAAGTCTCATCTAAGGATTTTGGCTTGTGTTGCATTATCTAAGTTAGTTTGAGATAATACTCATTTCAAAGTAGCTTGTTCAGCTAAAGGATTTAATAATTCTCATTTTTTAGATTTATAGTAATCTTCAAACTCTTCATTCATTCCACTTTCTATCCATTGATTAAACATTACAGATTTATTTATATCCGCTCATGGTACCATTTCTTTCCAAAATGGTAGTGGTATATCAAATAGATAAATACCTGCTAACCAAGGTAATGCTTTTACAACATGTGAAAGAATCTTTCTATTGTTTACTTCTTCTACAAAATCATCACTATTTCTACCACTTGAATAGTTTCTCAAATATCATATAGCTCTTTCTAATTTAGCTTTATTTCAATCTAATTTATATGCTTCACTATTTTTAAATGCTTCTATTTTAGAATATTTATCATTTCAGAATAAACTTGTAAGTAGCCTTTTTATATGGTATCATTCTTTGTCTGCATAGAAATAATCACTTAAATTACCATTCAAAGCTTTTGTTACTTGAATTCTTCTTTCAAGATCTGACATTGCTTCTCAAGTTTTTTTAACTTGTTCTGATGCTTCCATTTGAGAATATTGTTTATCTTCAAAAAGAGCTGTTTCAGAAAAATTTCCAGTAAATTGAGAATTTTTTATAGCTTCTTTTCATGTAGATAAAGTAGATCCACTTCAATCTGAATTTCTTTCTCTATCTAAAGCAGCTTTAGTTCTTTTTCCAAAAATACCATCAGCTTTTCAGATTTTGTGTCCTTGTCCTAATAAATATTTTTGAAGTTCTAAAACTTTTGCTCTATTTCATTTATCTTTTCTTTCATCAAAAGTATAAACTATTGATAGATTTTTATTTTCAATTCAAATAGCTTTTGAATAATCAAAGTTATTTGATGAAGTAGAGACATTGTTAAATAATTTATCTTTTTCTGCACTAGTAGAATTTTTATAATTCATACCATCATAAAAATTATCTGGATTTTTTGACTTAGTTTTTTTAGTTGACTCAACATTTGTTTTCAAATCTTGAGTTTCAACTGAAGTCAAAGTGATAGCTTGTCCTCTAGCATTTCCAAATTCTTCAAGTTTTTTGATTAAGTCATCAGCTTTAAATTGGATTTTTCAAGTAAATCAAAGTATATTTGCTAGTTTCACAAGCTCATTATAGTCTTTTGTCTCAGATAATTCATATGCTCATATTTCATTATAACTATTTTTTTTCTTGTTAAGATATTTTATTATTTCAGCTTTATTTTGAATAATAAAATTATCATCTGTAACATTTTTTCCTTTCAGACTAAATTCTCCTCCAGCTCATTGACCTTCAAGTCATAAACCTGGGCTTAGATTTAGCATTCCTTTCAATTGTTTAATAGTGTTTAACATAATAGCATTTATTAAAATTTAATGTTAACAAATATATGATAACACATTTTATATATTTTTTGCAAATAAATTAACATTTTTTTAGAAATATTTTTTAAAAAATAAAAAACTTCTAAGGTTTAACTTAGAAGTTTTTGTTTTAATCCCAAGGAGTTTCTAGATGTTGAATATTTGTTTGAGAAGCTCCATTAGCAATTGCAGGTGGAGTATTAGGTTTTGGTACAGATGGTACTTGTCAACTTGGAGTAGGATTTACTCATCAAACTGTTCACTTTTCTGTAACTCAAGGAGTTGTATCAAGTTTAGAAGTAGTAGTGTGTGGTGGTTTTCTAAATACAAACCATGGTATCACAAGTGGGAATCTTCTAGATACTTGGATTAATGATGTCAACTCTTTATCTTGTACAGGAACACCTCTTTTTGTAATATTTACTGTACCTGGAACAATCAAAGGATTTGAACAATCAGTTTTTAAATATAATTGATAATTAGTTGTAATAGTAACTTCTTCACCATTTTCAAAAATTGTATATGATTTTTGTATTGGAGCAAGTTTAAATACATCCTTTGTTTTTAATTTTTCTGGATTAATAGTAACAAATTGTCATTCTTTTCTTCAAGTATTAAGTACTTCTTGTTTTCCTTGAAGTTCATTTACAGGAACTGTTTGTTTTCCAGCAAATGCATTTCTAAATTCTTCATAACTAACACCTGTAATTCTTCATTTTTCTACAAATGATTTATATGCATATCAAAGTGTAGAAATTTTTCCTCATTTTTCAGGAGTAGTCGATTCTGCTCTAGCTAACGCCTCTTCATTAGAATACTTAGATAAATCTTCTCAGTGTTTAGAGTTTCAAACATTTATTTTTCTTAATCAGTTAATTCTAGGAACACTTGAAACACGATAATCAAGCATAGCTTTATCACTTCATAAAGCTTTTATAAATCTATAAGTATCAGGGTATTGAGCTTGCCAAGAATCTAAATCTTGTCAATTTATAGAGCTAGCACTTAAAATATTTATAAGAGATTGAATTGAAGCTTCACCTGGATTTACTCACATAACTGAATATAAATTATTTAAATCTTTAAGAGCAAAAACTCTATTATAATCATTAAATTTTTCTTTTCATAATTTAGCAAGTCCAGCAAATTTTCTTTGAATATTTTCATTATCTCAAGCTATTTCTCACATATAATCAACTTGTTCTCTTTGTCAAGTAATTATATTTGCATCAATATCTCATTCTGCTTCCAATGCATTAAAAGCATCTACTGGGGCAGGCATAATTCATCTTCATCCTGAAGCTACAAATTCTTTAAGTCCTTTTACAACTCCAGCTACTGTATCATATTTTTTATCTTTAAATACCCATAAGAATCATTTTTCAAATGGATTAAATGATCATGTAGCCATAGCTTCTATATTTGGAATCAAAATATGTTCTATATAAGCCAAAAGCATACTTCTTGTTTTTGCATCCAATCTACTTAAATCTCAATCAAGTATTGCAGCTTGTTGTTCACTAGTTAATTCAGTTTGAGACAAAATACCTTTAAGTGTTGTTTGTTCTTTTCTTGGTTTTAATATTTTTGCTTCATTAGACTTATAATAATCTCTAAATTCTCCTTGCATACCTCATTCTATCCATTCTTGAAACATAATAGATTTATTCACATCAGCTCATATTCACATTTTTTTCCAAAATGGAAGAGGTATATCAGCTACATAAATACCAAGTAACCAAGGTAGTGCTTTTATAGCATGATCTAGAATTTTTGAATTTTTTATATCTCCTTCAATATCATCTTTATTAGATCTTGCTTGAGATGTTAAAGTATTTATTGCTCTCCTAAGTTTTTCTTTATTTCAAGGTTGAGACATAAGAGCTTTATAATGGTCTCTATCACCTATTATCTTTTTTTGAGCTGTTTCTCAAAATAAATGCTTTACTCAGTTAAATAAAGAATATCATTCATCTTGAGCATAGTTATATTTACTTAATCTTTCATTTAATATTTTCGTAGCATGAATTCTAGCTTCTAAATCTGACATAGCCTTTCCTGTTCTTTCAATTTGAACTTGAGCTTCACCTAAAGATTTTTTATTTTCAAAAAGTGGACTTTCAGCAAAATTTCACTCAAATTGAGAAGAAACTATAGAATCTTTTCATGCTCTTTTATTTGAATTTCCTCTAGCATTTTCTAAAGCTGCTCTAGTTCTTGGTCAAAACTTACCATCTAATACTAGATTTGCTCCATACATACTATTTAGTTCTTGTTGAAGCTCTAAAACTTTATTTTTATTTTTTCAATCTCTTTTAATTTCGAAATCATCAACTACAGGATTTGAATCATTTAATGCTTTAGTGTTATTTTTTACAGTCTCATATCAAGCAATACCAGAATAAAAGTCATTATTTGATTTATTTGAATCTAAAGTTTTTACATCAACATTTCTAGCTTTTTGAGACTCAGAAATAACTTGACCTCTAGCATTATCAAATTCTTGTAGTTTTCTTACAATCTCTCTTGTAGGTAAAAGAGCTTTATATGAAACTCAAAGTAAATCAGCTAATTTTTTAGCTTTATCATAAGAATTAAGATCCATATTAAAATCACTAATTCAAATAGCATCACCATCAAATGAGTTTTTTCACTTTTCTTGAAAATACTTAATTAATTCATTTCTATTTTGTGAAATAAATTCATCTGTTATTTCATGGTTTTTTAAATCAAAACCTCATGATGAAGCTCCTTGACCTTCAACCGAAAAGCCTAGACCTAAATTTAACATTCCTTTCAATTGTTTAAGTGTCTTTAACATAATAATTTAATTAAGATTTAATTTAAACAATTATATCATATCATATTTTTTATAAATTTTGCAAATATTTTAACATTATTTTTTGACACTATATTCTAAAATATAAATATTTTAGCTTTACAAAAGATTTACTAAAAATATTTTTCAAACAAAAAAATCCTTTCTTATAAAAGAAAAGACTTTTTATATTTTTTTAATCAATTACCCTTTTTTAAATCTCAAAACTCCAAAAGCTACCAACATAGCAATTATAAGTAATATAAAGAAATGTTCAGGTCAAGTTTTTGGTAATTCTTTTGGTTTCTCTGGTGGAGGAGTTGGTTTATCTCATCCTTTAAAAAGAACACATTCTTTATGTGATTTTTCATCAGTAGAAACTTCACCATTTTCTAAAACAGGATTTGTTTTAATTGTATAAACAAGCAAACCTACATTTTCACCTTTAGTTGAACTAGTTTTTGATAAAACATAAGAAGAGCCTTCTGTAGATCTTATCCATTCAACACTCTTATCCTTTTTCAAAAGATAACCAGCATGTTCTTTGCTTTCTAAAGCTTTTACTTCATCAGTAAATTGCCAAAATTTATCTTGAACTTTGTCTTCAGTCCATTCAGAACCATTCAATCCAATCATTTTTGGTAATTCTGCTTCTTGAAGCTCAGGATACATAACTGAATCAACTCAAGTAGTATTTGACCAAATATCTGACAATCATCCAACTGTAGAGTTTTCAGATTTTTCTCAACCTTCAAAACATTGATCACAAGAGTTTTCTGAGAAAACTTTATCAGTAGAACAAGAAATCTCTTTGTAAGTATCTGCATTAGTTACAGAATAACTAACTATTGAAGAAAGTACAATAGCAGAAGCAACAATTTTTTTAAACATAATCTTAATTAAATTATTAAATAAATTGATATGGATATAATAATGAAAAATATACCAAGTGTCAAAAATATTAACAATAGTTAGCTTGACTTTTTCATTATTTTATTAACAATTATTTGTTGAATCAACATAAATAGTGTTGAAATTCACCAATACACACCTACTCAAGAAAACAAAGAATAAGTTGCGAATCAAATCATCAAAGGGACAACATAAAGCATAAATTTATTCATTAACTCTGTATCTGGCATCATTTGACTGTATTTATCATCTCAAGACTTCTTTTCAAGTACAACTCATTTTTTATCAGAATCATCTTTTTTAGTAAAAGAAAATGAAAGTTTTATTTGTATAAACTGGATAAGTCAAACAACTAAAGCTAAAATAATTCATTGAGTTCATCAAGTCTGGAATAAATCTAATCAATAAAAATTAAAATCTATCTTTGAAATATCAAAATTCTCTAAAAAAGAATAAAGATAAAAAGTATTGCTATAATCTTTTACACTCAAAATAACATTATACAAAACCAAAATTATTGGAATCTGTATAAAGAGAATTCCACAAGAACCAAAAGGATTTATTTTTTCTTTTTTATAAAGCTCCCAAACTTTCATTCAAATTGCTTGTTGATTTCACTTATTTTCTTCTTTTATTTTATTAATTTTTGGTTGAATTTCTTGAAGTTTTCTTTGAGAAATCATTGATTTATGTTGAGGCCAAACAAGGATAAGTCTGATTATAATTGTAACAAATATAATTGCCCATCAAAAAGATCCAGAGAAAATATTTACAAGCCAAATAAACAAGTTATAAATTGGAGCATAAACTAGCGAAACAAATATTTTTGAAATAGCTCATTTATTTACAATTGAAGTATCAGAAGTAAATTTTCTATCTCAAGATAAACTTGCTTCTAAACTGTATTTTCATGTTTGTTTAAATATTTCATAATATTTCTGATAATTCACTTCAGAAACAGTTTGTGGAGCGATTTCTAAATCTTTACAAAATTCTTGAGGAAAAGTCAAAGCAGTTCAATTTTTCCTTATTTTGATATCATTACAAGTATTTAAAGTTTCTTTTTTATCTGTATAATTTGAAACTTTTACGATGACAGTAGCAGGAATAGAATATTCTCTAGCTGAAAAACTTATATCAAGTCACTCTTTTTTAGCTTGTCAAGGAGAAAAAAGATTAAAAAATATAACCGTTAAAAGCACAATTATAAGTATATTTAAAAAATTTTTCATAAATTTTAAATTTTATTTATTAAGAAGTTTAAATTCTTGTAAAAAGATTTCAAACTTAAAATATTTTTTTTGTCAAGTTTAACTTTTGTTTTAACTACAAAAACAAAATCATTTCATTTCTTTTGAATTTCTGATTTAGAAATAAAATCATAAAATCTTCTTCTAAAAAAGTTTCTTTCGACATTTGAATAAACAGATTTGGAAGAGATAACAATCGCAAATCTGTTATAGTTAAAATTATTTCTTTTAGTATTCAAAACTACATCATAAGAAAAAAAGGGCTCTCACTTCTGTAAAACCCTCTTCACTTCACGTTCTCTTAATCTAAACTTTTTCTTCAACATTATTTCAAGAAATTTTTAAAATTATTTTCTTTTTGTATAATTTCATTTACCATCAAAAGGTGTTTTTTTAGCAGTTCCACCAGCTATGATATGCATTTTTGCTTTTCAATCAATAAGTTGGAATCTTTTAGGATATGAAACAGTAAGTTGGTGTCTTCCTTTTCTTCTTCTATTTTTTAAAACTTTTTTTCAGTTAGCAGTAAGACTTCTTTTCAAAAAACCATGAACTCTAAGTCTTTTTCTCTTTTTTAATTTTCCTAGCATCTTGATTATTGTTAATTATATATTGTGAATAAGTTTTTTTAATTTTTAAAAGGTGTATATGTCTCCTAAAAATTGCTGACATATCATATATATTTTTGAGAATTTGTCAAAAGATTTTTCACTTTTTTAAAATTAAAAAATTTTTTCTCTAGCAAATAGTTGTTCCTTCATCATCTCCTTTCACTGCTCTCAAAATAGCTCAATCTTTAAATAAACTAACTATTTTTAGTTTTAAATTGTTTGATTTAGCTAAAGCAATAGCAGCCATATCCATAACTTTTAAATCTCTATCCAGAACTTCTGTATAAGTTGAATTTTTTATAAATATTGCATCATCATACTTTTCAGGGTCCTTATCATAAAGTCAATCTACTTTTGTAGCTTTTATCATCAAATCAGCTTCTATTTCCAAAGCTCTCAAAACTCAAGCTGTATCTGTCGTAAAAAAAGGATTTCAAGTTCATCATCAAAAAATAATCACTCAAGAATTATCCAAAAATTTTTCTGCTTTTGGTTTATTAAACCTATCAGCTACTCAATCAATAGCAAAAGAATTCAAATTTCTAGTTTTTACTCACTTTCTTTGCAAATAATCAAAAAGAGCAAGTGCATTTATATTTATCGCAAGCATTCACATATTGTCAGCTATACATCTATCAATATCTTTTACTTCAGCTCATCTAATAAAATTTCAAGCTCAAACAACAATACCAACTTGATGTTTTTCATGAATCAACTCTTTTACAATTTCAGTAACTTTATCAAGCATTTTTTCATCAAAGCCAAATCATTTTCATCAAGCCAAAGCTTCTCAAGATATTTTTAAAAGAACTCTCATAACTAAAAGTTAAAAATTAAATCTGTTAAATTTTATTAAAAATATTATTTTTGCAAGATTTTTTTCAAAAAAATAAACTAGCTTTCTAGTTTATTTTTTAAAACTTTGAAACAATGTATCAGCAATTTTTACCATAGGAAAAGAACTATTTTTTTCTCTTAATGAAGTATTTAATTCACTAAGAGTTTTTGTCTTTTCTTCCATTGTTCACTCGTTTTTGAAATCTCATTGTAAAAGACTCAAAACTCAATAATATCATCAAATGTAATAGTGTTTTTCATAAAAATATTTGTCTCCTTCAATTCTAACTACAAAAAAACTAATTCAGTCTTCCCCTGAAATAGGTCTTTTCGAATTCCAATAAAAAAGACTTTTTAATCTAGAATTCAAAAATTTTGTAACAGAGTCTGTATCATTTGTCAAGTCTGCTGATCAAATTTTTTCAACTTCAAGTCACTTTACATCACTATAAGTAATTTTTCAGTTTCAAAGCTCTTTTGGTGTTCAAAAAATTGAAGAGGTAGGTAGGTCTTTTGTAGAAATAGGTTCAGAAGCTTGTTTTTCTTTGTCAAAATCTTTTGCTTCTTTATCAATTTGTTCTTCTGTAGGAAGATTTACTTTTAGCTGAAGTTTAGAAACTTTATCTCCAGAATAAGCTTCAATAACATAAATATTTTCTCAATAATCAAGAGTTTCATATTTTTTGAAAGCCCTGTACATAAAAGTTTTATCTCAAGCTTTGAATTTCTTTAACTGAAAGCTATCACTTGGGAATTTAGAACTAGAATTTGAAAAACTAACAACTATTTTATCAACATTTACAA
>ERZ772766.1286-NODE-1286-length-13619-cov-5.855058_pt1 | contig 13619 bp, 10 predicted proteins | sample MGYA00511379_ERZ772766 | MGnify/ENA primary metagenome ERZ772766 (study PRJEB29015, sample SAMEA2737895) | human oral metagenome | biome: human oral; feature: human-associated habitat; material: dental | place: China | collected 2116 ...
CTTCGTCCACACCGACATCTGGGTCTCCATGGGCGAGCCCAAGGAGGTGTGGGACTCCCGCATCGCCATGCTGCGCGACTACCAGGTCAACGCCTCCCTCATGGGGGTCGCAGGGCCGCAGGCCAGGTTCATGCACTGCCTGCCCGCCTACCACGACCGCAACACCACCATTGGTGAGGAGATCTACCAGGCCACCGGTATGGACGGCGTGGAGGTCACCGACGAGGTCTTCGAGTCCCCGGCCTCCATCGTCTTCGACCAGGCCGAGAACCGCATGCACACCATTAAGGCTGTGATGGTTGCCACTCTAGGCGACTGAGGTCCGGCGCCCGGGCGGACCCCGGGCCCGGTCGGCCAGGCGTCACCGGGCCCGGGAGACGCCCAGGAGACAGGCGTTTTCCGGGTGCTGGCCCCCGCCCGCCGTCTCCGTTCCCTCGCCGTGACCGTTCCGATTTCGATTCGTGACATGTCGGGGTGGCGTTCACCCCCAGGACGGTATACGTGGTTATGCTAGAGCCGTGACTGGTTCCCGCTCCCCCAGGACCCATGGCCCCCACGACTTCACCTTCCAGGGCCTGCAAGACCCCTCTGTCGGCAGGCTGGACCTGGAGGCCCTGCGCGCCCAGGACCCCACCGACCTCCTGAAGGACATAGATCAGGCCCTGGTCTACGACATCCCCCTGAACACCACCTTCCGCGCCCTCAAGCGCCGCGACGGCGTCCTGTTCCACGGCCCGGCGGGCTGGGGCGAGTTCGCGCCCTTCTGGGACTACGACGCCAAGGCCGCCGCCCCCTGGCTGGCCGCCGCCCTGGAGGCGGCCACCGGCCTCGGCCCGGACGGCACCCCCGTCACCCTGCCGCCGCGACAGCGTGAGAGCATTGACGTCAACGTCACCATTCCCGAGGTCGGCCCTGACGACGCCCGCAGGCTCATCCTCACCTCCCGGGCCAACGTCGCCAAGGTCAAGATCGGACGCAACTACTTCCTCCGGCACGTGCCCGGGCTGCGGCCGGACCCGCCGCGAGACCGTCGGGAGTTCATCGGGCGCGGGCCCAACATCCACGAGCTGGGCCGGGACATCCTGCGCCTGGAGGCCGTCCGCGACGCCCTGGGCCCCAGGGGACGCATCCGCGTCGACCTCAACGGCGACTGGAACCCGACCACGGTGCAGCGCCTCCTGCCGGTCATTGAGCGTGCGGCCGGCGGGGTGGAGTACGTCGAGCAGCCCTGCGCCACGACCGAGGACCTCGCGACCCTGCGGCAGGAGATCGTGACCCCCATTGCCGCCGACGAGTCCATCCGCCTGAGCAACGACCCCCTGGCCGTCTCCCGCCTGGAGGCCGCCGACATCGCCATCCTCAAGGTAGCGCCCCTGGGCGGGGTCCGGCGGACCCTGGAGCTCGCCTCCCGCCTGGAGCTGCCCGTCGTCGTCTCCTCCGCCCTGGACACGAGCGTGGGCCTGTTCCAGGGCCTGCAGCTCGCCACCGTCCTGCCCGAGCTCGACTACGCCTGCGGGCTGGGCACCACCGTCCTCCTCAAGCGCGACGTCGCCGACCCCAGCATTATCCCCTACAAGGGGGTGCTGCGTGTCAGCGACCTCCACGTCTCCGAGGAGCGTCTGGCCGCCTCCGCCGCCAAGACGAACCTGTGCTCGCGCTGGGCCATACGCATGGTGCACATTATCAGGGCGCTCGCCGAGCGTCGTGCCCGGGAGGCGGCCGACCCCAGTAAGGCGGTAGCGGGAATCCCCCTGTGAGCACCGGTGGCGCGTCGGACAGCGCGTCCACCGACGGTGCGGGCGCCAGAGGCGCTGACGCGGGAGCCGCGGGCCCGGGGCGCTCGGCCAGGCTGCCCGCTGGCGCCTCGTGCCCCTGTCCGCCCTCCCTCCAGGCCGCACGCCACATTGTGGCGGCCCTGGTGGCCTGCGGGGTCAACCAGGCCGTCCTGTCTCCCGGCTCCCGCTGCGCACCGTTGGCCTACGCCCTGCAAGAGGCCGAGGCCGCTGGCGAGCTGTCCCTGCGCGTCACCCTGGACGAGCGCAGCGCCGGGTTCATTGCCCTGGGCGCCTCCCGCGCCCACCTCCTGGCCGGGGTGCGCCGCCCCGTCGCGGTGGTGACCACCTCGGGCACGGCCGTGGCCAACCTCCACCCCGCCGTCGCAGAGGCCGACGCCGCCGGGGTGCCCCTGCTGGTCCTCTCCGCCGACCGCCCCCACGAGCTGGTAGGCACCGGCGCCAACCAGACCACTGAGCAGACGTGCCTGTTCGGGCGGGCTCCGCGGCTGGTCGTCGACCTGCCGGCCGACGTGACGGCGGAGACGGGCAGGGCGGCCGGGCCGGCTCTCGCCGGGCAGGTGCGTCGCGCCGTCCTGGCGGCCGCCGGGGCCCTGAGCAACGACCCCGGTCCCGCCCAGGTCAATGTCCGCTTCCGCCCCCCGCTGGCGCCTGGCCATCAGCAGGGGGTCGGGGCGAGGGTCCTGGACCGTCCTCCGCTGGTGCCCGGCCCGGATCCCGGGCTGACGGGCTCCGGGCCGGGACCAGGTGCGCCCGAGGCGGCCTCAGCCCCGAGCCTGTTCCCAGCTCCTGTTCCGCCCTCGGCCCCGGCCGCGTTCCCTGTCCCGGCCCCGGGCGCGCTCCCGGTCACAGGGCCCGGGTTTGACGGGTCCCTCGACCCGGCCGACCCGTTGCGTACGCTCCCGGCCACAGGGCCCGGTTGGGAGGTTGACCTGGTCTGGCAGGCCGCGCCCGCTGGGTACCCCACGCCCCAGGACCTGGGTCACCACCGCCACGGGCGAGGCGGCCGCGACCAGGAGGCTCTCACGCCCCAGGCCCCGGGGCTCGTCGTGGCCGGGGACCTCCCGGACCCGCGGCTCGGGGCGCTCGCGGTCGAGCTCGCCGACCTCCTGGGCTGGCCCCTGCTGGCTGAGCCCACCTCCCTGGCCCGCCAGGGCGGCAACGCGCTGCCCCGCTACGCCGAGCTCCTTGCCCGTGGTGACGGAGCCGACCTGGCCAGCCAGGCGCGTCGCGTCGTGGTGGTGGGCCACCCCGGTCTCAGCCGACCGGTCACGGCCCTGCTGGGACGTGAGGATCTGGAGATCACCGTCCTGGCCGACCGCGCCCAGGTCATTGACGTGGCCGGGACGGCGGGGCGGATCATAGCCGTCCGCCCCGGCTACCGGACGTGCGGGACGCTCCGGGGTGGGGGTCCGAGCGCTCCCGCGCAGACCGGGGCCGGCCCGGACCCGGGGCAGGGGGAGCGCGGCGCCTCCGTGCCCCCGCAGGCCGACGCCGGACCCTCGCCGTCAGCTGCCGCCGCGGTCGTCCGCCTCATGGGCGCCGCCCCCGCCCCCGCCACCTGGCTGACCGCCTGGCGTCAGGCCGCGGCGGGCCTCGCGGCGGCCTCACCCTCCCCGGACGCCCACGCCCCGCTGGACGCGGACGCGGCGGCGCTGGCGGTGTGGCGGTCCTGCACCGGCCCGGGCGCGCCGCTGCTCGTCCTGGGCTCCTCCACCACGATCCGCCGCCTGGACCGCCTCGCACCCGTCGGCGTCCCCGCGCCCACCGCCGTCGCCAACCGTGGCCTGGCGGGGATCGACGGCACCGTCGCCACCGCCGTCGGCCTGGCCCTGGGCGCCCGCCGCCCCGTCCGGCTCCTGCTGGGCGACCTCGCCGGCCTGCACGACGTCATGAGCCTGGGGCGAGGGCGCCACGAGCAGGTCCCTGACCTCCAGGTCATTGTCTGCGACGACGCCGGAGGGGCCATCTTCACGGGCCTGGAGTACGCCCGCGTGCCGGGGGCCGGACGCTTCTCACGCCTGTTCGCCACACCACAGACCGGTGACCTCGGCGGGCTCGCCCAGGCCCTGGGCGCCCGGGTCCACCGCCCCGCCGACCTTGCTGACCTGCGCCGTCTCCTCACTCAGCCGGTGGTCGGGACCAGCCTGGTCCACCTGCGGCTGACCCCGCCGTCGCCGGTACCCGCGGACGGGTCCCAGGCCACGAATCCCCCACAGGAAACATCCAGGTAGGTCTCGGGAAAGACCGAGAGCAGCAGTGTTACCTCCTCCCTAGGCACGGTTCGTACAGGAGGACATGAATGAGCAACACGGACGAGACCACACCACGCTGGGACCAGGGCACGCCCGGGAGGGCGCTACCCGGCTCCGACCCCCAGGTCCCCGGGTCCGCCCCGCCCTTTGGGGCGCCGCCCGGCGCTATCGGGCCCGTTCCCGCCCAGGAGGGCGCCCCCGGTCCGGGCGTCACGCCCGCCGGCTCCGGGACAGGCCTGCCCCAGCAGCCCGCTGTGCAGGCGTCGTCCGCCGGCCCGGCCCCCGCGGGCAACCTGCCCTCCTCGCACCGCCCGGTCGGGGAGCCCTGGGAGCAGGTGAGCACCTCGCACCGCCCGCCGTCCTCCCCCTACACCTCCGTCCCCTCCGCTCCCGCGGGCTACTCCTTCGAGCGCGGTCAGGACCGCGGCCTCAACGAGCCCGCCGCCGTGGGGCAGGATGGGCAACCGCCCTACGCCCCCACCCTGACCGCGGCCCCGGGCGCCGCGGTGTCCCACAAGCGGGCACGCCGCGGTCCGGGCTGGGTGGGCACCGTCGTCGTGGCGCTGGTGGCCGCGCTCCTCGCCTCCGGGGGGACCGTGGTCGGGCTGCGCTACCTTCAGAAGGACAACCCCGCCCCGGCTGCCGCCGTCTCCGGCACCACTGGCGGCGTGACCCAGACGGTCGCCCCCGCCGCCGACGGCAGCCCGGACTGGAAGGCGGTCAGCTCCGCCGTCTCCGGTTCTGTGGTATCTATCACGGTTGAGACCGCCTCGGGGAGGACCGCCTACGGCTCAGGGGTCATCTACGACGCCTCCGGCCACGTCATTACCAACGACCACGTGGTCTCCGGCGCCAGGAAGATCCAGGTCACCCTGGCGGACGGGCGCATCTACCCGGCCTCCCTGACCGGGACGGACAAGGCCACCGACTTGGCCGTCGTCCAGATCGAGCAGGCTCCCAAGGACCTCACCGTGGCCCGGATGGGGGACTCCTCCAAGCTCGCCACCGGGCAGGGTGTCATGGCGATCGGCAACCCGCTGGGCCTGTCCTCGACCGTGACCACGGGTATTGTCTCCGCCCTGGACCGTCCGGTGGTGACCCGCCAGGAGAACAACGAGGAGGGCGACGGCTCCCAGCAGCCCGGCCTCGGCCAGGACCAAGGAGGCTCACCGGTGTACACCAACGCCATCCAGATCGACGCCGCCATTAACCCGGGCAACTCCGGGGGACCGTTGTTCGACTCCAGCGGCCAGGTCGTCGGTATCACCAGCTCGATCGCCTCCACCGGCGCGGAGAAGAGCGGCAGTATCGGCATCGGCTTCGCCATCCCGGGCAACCTCGTCACCAAGGTCGTGGACCAGCTCATTGCCAACGGAAGCGCCACCCACGCCTACCTGGGGGTCGGCATCAAGGACGGGAATGCGCAGGCCGACGGCGTCACCCGGGCGGGGGCCCTGGTCGGCACCGTGGAGCCGGGCTCCCCGGCGGCGAACGCCGGGGTGACCAAGAACGACGTCATTACGGCCATTGACGGCAAGCCCACGAACCAGAGCGCGGCACTGACCGGGTTCGTGCGCCAGTACTCCGCGGGAGACACCGTCAAACTGACCCTGGTGCGTGACGGGAAGGTCCAGGAGGTATCCGTGACCCTGGCCGAACGCAAGGACACCTAGGCGCTCGGCCTGGGCCGTCCGGGTCGAGGTAGCCCGGGCCGGGGCAGCCCGGCCCGGAGCCGCCCGGGGCGAGGTAGTCCCGCCGCCTTAACCCCCTGCCCGCCGTCGCTGGCGGTGGGCAGGGGGTCCGCGCACCAGCCGGGTACCGCACGGCGACGGCGGGCGGGGGACAGGGAGCTGGCTAGCAGCTCACCGGCTCATTAGCTCGCCGACTCCAGGGCGTCCATGACGGTACGCATCTTGGCGCGGGTCTCAGCCAGCTCGTCGTCGGGGTCGGAGTCCGGCATAATCCCGCTACCGCCGTAGACCGTCACAGGACCCACGCCGGTCACCCCTATGGAGTGCACGGGGATGGGCGGTATCTGCGCTCCGCGAATGGCAATGCACCACTGGCCCTCACCGTGCCAGTCCACCCAGCCCACCGGTCCCGCGTAGAACTTCCGGCTCAGGCCCTCAAGCTCCTCGATAATACGTCCTGCCGCCTGCCGTGGTGTGCCGCAGACCGCGGCCGTGGGGTGGAGGGCGTCAACCAGGGCCAGGGCCCCGGTGTCCCCGGCTACGTGCGCGGTCACGTCCGTCGCCAGGTGGAGGACACGGGGCAGCACCAGGACGAAGGGGTCGCTGGCCTGTACCCCGCGGCACAGGGGCTCCAGGGCCTGGACGGCCGAGGCGCGGGCCAGGTCGTGCTCCCGCACGTTCTTGTCCGAGGAGCGCAGCCACGCGGAGAGCCGGGCCACCTCCTCGGCGGCCTGGCGCGGGTCGGTGGCGGGATCGACGTGACGTCGGGCGGTCCCGGCCAGCACCCGGCTGAACACCCTCCCGTCCTCCAGGTCCAGCAGCATCTCCGGGCTCGCCCCCACCATGGCCTGGATACCGTAGGTCCAGGCGGTCGGGTTGCGCTGGGCCAGGGCGTGAATGACCTCACCCACGTGGGGGCGCGGCCGGACATCCACCAGGGTAGCGCGCGCCATGACGACCTTCTGGGCCTCACCGGCGCGCATCCGCTCCTGGGCGGCGGCCACGCGGCGGACCCACTCGTCCTCGGGGAGCACACGCCAGTTCTGCTCGGAGGCAGGCAGGACGCTCAGGGTGCGAGGGGCCCGGAAGCTGGCGGGCCGCGCGATGAAGCGGCGGATGTCTGCCAGGACATCCACCGGGTCCGGGTGCTTGCGGGGCTTCTCCCTCACCGTGGTCACCCAGGCGCCCTGGGCGTCCAGGCCCACGATGACACGGGGGATCTCCAGGATCGAGTACGTGTAGCTGGTGGGGGAGAAGGTGATGGCGCCTATGGCGACCGGCCCGGTCCCGGGACGGCGCAGCGGGTCCTGCCAGGAGGAGTCCTTGATCACGTGCCGCCAGGCGTTGCGCAGCTTCTGGACGCGGTCCGGACCGCCTGTGGTGCGGATGACGATGTAGCGTCCCGCCCCTACGAAGCCGTAGCCGCCGCGGACCCAGGAGGAGACGTCTTCGTGCCCGGCGATCAGGGCGGTCAGGCTGGGGGAGCCGTCGGGGCCCGTGGGCAGCAGCGAGGGCGATACCTCGGTGGTACGCCAGTCCAGGGGCAGGTGTACCTCGAAGGGGTTGGACGGGGAGAACCAGTAGGCCTTAAAGTTCGAGTGCGGCCTGTAGCACCAGCCGTAGTAGACGACATGGGGCTGCTGAGGTGTGTCATTCATGCTGGTGCCTTCTCACAGTGGCCTGGTGGCGCGGTGGAGGGCCACGATCCCGCCCGAGAGGTTCTTGTAGCCCACGCCCCGCCACCCGGCCCGTTGGATGAGGTGGGCCAGGGCCACCTGGTCGGGCCAGGCCAGGATGGACTCGGCCAGGTAGTCGTAGGCCTCCGTGCTGGAGGAGACCGCCCGGGCCAGCGCGGGCAGGGCCGTACCCAGGTAGAAGCGGTAGGCGCGGGCCAGGACCCGCCGGACGGGGGTGGAGAACTCCGCGACCACCAGGCGTCCGCCGGGCCGGGTCACGCGCAGCATCTCGGCCAGGGCGGCACCGGTGTCCCGGATGTTGCGCAGGCCGTAGGAGATGGTGACGACGTCGAAGGAGGCGTCGGCAAAGGGCAGGGCCGTGGCGTCCCCGGCCACGAAGCCGATCCGGGGGTGGCGGCGTCTGCCCTCGGTAACCATGCCGGGGGAGAAGTCGCAGGCCACCACCTGGGCGCCGGCGTCGGCGTAGTCCACGCAGGAGGCGCCGGTGCCGGCTGCCAGGTCCAGGACCCGGGTGCCGCTGGTCGCGGCGACGGCGGCGCGGGTCACCGAGCGCCACATGCGGATCTGCCACAGGCTCATGACGTCGTTGGTGAGGTCGTAGCGGCGCGCGACGGCGTCGAACATGCCTGCGACCTCGTGAGGGTCCTTGGCAAGGCTGGCTCGGCTCATAGGGTCATTCTCTCATCTGGGCGTCCTGACCACCGGCTCCCAGGCCCCGGTCAGGCCCCGCGTAGCCAATGGTCTCCGCGGGTCCGGGCGCCCTTGCGGGACCGCCACTGGGACTGACGGCCACGGGCCTCCTCCTGGCGCGGGTCCGGGCGCCCTTGGGCCCGCCCGGCGGCTCCCCGGGCCCGCCCGGCGGCTGAGGCGGGAGCGTGCCAGCGGGGCGTACCTGAGCCCACCAGCAGGCTCAGGGCGCCTACAGGACCCCGGGGCGTGCTCTTTGAGGGAGTGGGTGCCCGGTTTTCTTCCGTCGGCGGATTATGCGGACATTGGGGTCGTGGTCAGGTTACATACCCGCAGGTAGGGCAGACTGGGCCCCATGAGCGCGCGAGGTGATGTCAGGGCGGCGGAGGCGGCACAGGTCGCCCTTCTCACCGGGACGGGTGCGGCGGGCGTCCTCGGAGCGGCCCTCGCCCACGAGGGGGCGCGCCTGGAGCAGTGCACCGTCCACTCCGTCCACCACCGTCCCGGCGCCGGGGTCTCGGTCGGGTACACGGCGGTGGTCCTCGAGGCCGACGGGCGCCGCCTGACCGAGTACCTGTGCGCCACCACCGCCCGCCTGTCGCGCACCAACGTCCCCGGCCTCATCCCCGTTCTGGCCTCCGACGGCGTCGGCCCCACGATCCACGTCTGGCGCCACCCGGCCGACCCCGAGCTGCCGGCCCTCGTGGTCGCCTGCACCCCCTCCCTCCTGTCGGCCCGGATCGGCGCCAAGGTCAAGGCCACCATGGTGGCCTACCGGCCCACCCGCCGGGCGGTCGTGAGGGTCACCTGGCCCGACGGCTCGACCGCCTTCGCCAAGGTGCTGCGCCCCCCGCAGGCCGCGGCCCTGGCCCAGCGCCACCGCATGCTCTCCCTGTCCGGGGTGCCCGCCCCCCAGGTCCTGCGCGAGGACGTCGACGGGCTGGTCATGCTCTCGACCGGGCAGGGGACCTCCCTGTCCGGCCTGCTGGCCCAGGGCATGGAACCGACGCAGGCCACCCGTGTCTTCAACGCCCTGGCCGCCACCCTGGACGCCCTGCCCGCCGACGCCCTGCCCCTGCCCCGCCACCCGGCCTGGTCCGAGCGGGCCCGCCACTACGCGCACGCCGCCGCCACGGTGCTGCCCGAGCACGCCAGCCGGGCCCGGGCGGTGGCCCTGGGGGTGGAGGAGCTGCTGGCGGGCAGCGACCCCGGGCCGGTGGTGCCTACCCACGGCGACTTCTACGAGGCCAACGTCCTCATGGACGGGGAGGACGTGTCCTGCGTCCTGGACGTGGACTCCCTGGGGCCGGGCTACCGCGTGGACGACTACGCCTGCCTCCTGGGGCACGTGAGCGTGCTGGACCACCTGGCACCCGCCTCCTACCCCCGGCTGCGCCCGGCCCTGGAGACCTGGACGGCGCTGGCCAGCGAGCAGACGGACCCGGTGGCGCTGCGGGCGCGCTGCGCGGGGGTGGTGCTCTCCCTGGTGGCCGGCGCCCGTCGGGAGGACGGCAGCCCCTGGCGGGCCGACGCCGAGGGTCGCCTGGCGCGGGCGGAGACCTGGCTGGCCCAGGCCCGTGAGCTCCAGGCCCGCCGCGGCGCCCACTAGCACCCCTCACAGCCCCTCACAGCCCCCTCTCCGCGAGAACGGTACTTATTCGTCGTGAGAACGGTACTTGTTGCTCGCGAGAACGGTACTTGTTTGTGGTGGGTGGTGCTTCCAGGGCGTCTGACCCCGGAGCTGGGTGTGGTTGCCGTGGCCGTGCGGCAGCCGCCCGGAGCTCCCGGGGAAAGCGGGCCATCAGCCAGGAGACCCGGCACGCCGCGCAGCCTCCCGGGCCGCCCGAGCCTCCCGGGGGAGGCGTTAGGCGACCTCCGCCAGCAGGGACTGGAGCCGGCCCACGCCCTCGACCAGGTCCTTGTCACCCAGCGCGTAGGACAGACGCAGGAAGCCCGAGGGGCCGAAGGCCTCACCAGGTACGAGGGCGACCTCGGCGTGCTCCAGGATGAGCCCGGCCAGGGTGGCGGAGGAGTCAATGACGGTACCGCGCAGGCTGTGCCCCACCAGCGCCTCCATGCTGGGGTAGGCGTAGAAGGCGCCGTGCGGCACGGGCACGGTCAGCCCCTCGATGGCCGAGAGCATCTCCACCATGGTCCTACGACGTCGGTCAAAGGCCTGGCGCATCCTCTCCACGGCGGTCAGGTCCCCGCTGACGGCCGCCAGCGCCGCCCGCTGGGAGACGTTGGCGACGTTGGAGGTCAGGTGGGACTGGAAGTTGGTGGCCGCCTTAATGACGTCGGAGGGGCCGATCATCCAGCCCACGCGCCAGCCGGTCATGGCGTAGGTCTTGGCCACCCCGTTGAGCACCACGGCCTGGTCGGCCAGCTCGGGGACCAGGGTCACGACGTGCGCCGTCTGGGCGCCGTCGTAGAGCAGGTGCTCGTAGATCTCGTCGGTGACGACCCACACGCCGTGCTCCAGGGCCCACTCGCCCAGGGCGGTCAGCTCCTTAGGTGTGTAGACCGAGCCGGTCGGGTTCGACGGGGAGCACAGGAGCAGGATCTTGGTGGCGGGCGTGCGGGCCGCCTCCAGCTGGTCCACGCTCACCTTGTAGTCCTGGTCGGCCCCGGCGAAGACCTCCACGGTCACCCCGCCGGCCAGGGCGATGGCCTCGGGGTAGGTGGTCCAGTAGGGGGCGGGTAGCAGGACCTCGTCACCGGGGTCGATCAGGGCGGCGAAGGCCTGGAAGACGGCCTGCTTGCCGCCGTTGGTGACCAGGACGTCGTCGGGGGAGACCTCGTAGCCGGAGTCGCGCAGCGTCTTGGCCGCAATGGCCTCGCGCAGGACCGGCAGCCCCTTGGCGGGGGAGTACTTGTGGTTGACCGGGTCCTTGGCGGCCGCGACGGCGGCGGCGACAATGTAGTCGGGGGTGGGGAAGTCCGGCTCCCCGGCACCGAATCCGATGACGGGGCGACCAGCGGCCTTGAGGGCCTTGGCCTTGGCGTCCACGGCGAGGGTGGCGGAGGGGGCGATGGCGGCTAGGCGGGCTGAGACCCGGCTCTTGGGTGCGTTACTCACGGACGGTATTGTCGCTGTTTTGGGCGCTGCCTGCGAGGCAAGTGCGGTGGGGGCGGGACGACGCCGGGGCCCGTCGGGCCCTAACGACCTGGGTCCGCGCCGACCCGGCCCGCACCAGCCCAGGCCCAACCCGCACCCCGCCCCCGGGGCTCAAGGTGTCGCAGCCCACATGCCATGATTTCGCGATCTGACGTCTCCTGTGGCAGGATGGGGCACCGCTGAAGGGCAGTGGCGCAATTGGTAGCGCACCGGTCTCCAAAACCGGCGGTTGTGGGTTCGAGTCCCGCCTGCCCTGCTGAGAACGGCGGATCTGGCCGGGAGATCCCGTCGGCTCCGTTCTTCTCGCCCGCCAGAGGGCGCGACCAGGAACCGACGAGCAAGGACCCCAGGCATGAGCGAGACCGTCACCGCCCCCGCGGGAAAGAAGCGCAACGTCTTCGCCCGTATCGCCCGCTTCTTCCGTGAGGTCGTCGACGAGCTGCGCAAGGTCGTCTGGCCCACCTGGAACGAGCTGACGACCTACTTCGTCGTGGTCATCGTCTTTATCGCAGCCATCATGGTCTTCACCGGCGTGCTCGACATGATCTTCGACCGTATCGTTATGTGGGGCCTGGCCTGAGCGGGGCCGTGCCGTCCACCCGTCCCACCCGCCGTCGAGCCGAAAGCAGGTACACCGTGTCCGAGGAGAACGTCGAGGGCGTCGAGCCCGAGGGGAGCGCCACCGAGGCCCCGGCGGCCGGGACCGGGCAGGGCCGCCAGGCCGCCGAGGACGTGCCCGCCCTGGTGGACCCCGTCGAGGAGTTCCGCCAGGAGATGTCCCGCCTGCCCGGGCAGTGGTACGTGCTGCACACCTACTCCGGCTACGAGCGCCGGGTGGCCACGGACATTAAGACCCGTGCGGAGAACTTCGAGGTCGAGGACTACGTCTTCGACGCCGTCGTCCCCATGGAGACGGTCATCGAGATCAAGAACGGCAACAAGAAGAAGGAGGTGTCCCGGGTCCGCATCCCCGGCTACGTGTTCGTCCGCATGGACCTGGACGACCCGGAGACCTCCGACAAGGTGTGGCGCACCATTAAGGACACCCCCGCGGTCACCGGTTTCGTGGGCGACCGCTACAACCCGGTCCCCCTGACCTTCGAGGAGGCCGTGGCCCAGCTCGGCCCGACCCCCGAGGAGGTCGAGGCCAGGCAGGCCGCCGCGGCCGCCTCCGCCCCCGAGGCCGGCCTGAGCCAGATCTCGGTCGACGGCCAGGTCTACTCGGTGGGCTTCGAGGTCGGGGAGTCCGTCATCGTCACCGAGGGCCCCTTCGAGTCCCTGCCGGCCACCATCTCCGAGATCCACCCCGAGACCCAGAAGCTCCAGGTGCTCATCTCCCTGTTCGGCCGCGACACCCCCGCCGAGCTCAGCTTCACCCAGGTCGCCAAGATCTGAGGGCTGGCCCGGCCCCCCGCCGCGGCGCCGGTGCGGGTGGCGCCGCGGGTACGGCGCCGGTGGCGGCCAGGGCCCCGGATCGGGTGTGAGAACGCACACGAGACCAGGGGTCCCGGTAGGAACGACGCCGTCCCAGGGGCTAGGCTTGCTCCTCGCGTGCGTCAGTGCGCGTCGTACGGCAGGCGTGCGACATCCGGACAGAAGAGGATCCCACATGGCTCCCAAGAAGAAGGTCGTCGGGCTGATCAAGCTCCAGATCCAGGCCGGCCAGGCCAACCCCGCCCCGCCGATCGGCCCTGCCCTCGGTGCCAAGCAGGTCAACATTATGGAGTTCTGCAAGGCCTACAACGCGGCCACCGAGTCCCAGCGTGGCAGCGTCATCCCCGTGGAGATCACCGTCTACGAGGACCGCTCCTTCACCTTCATCACCAAGACCCCGCCGGCCGCCGAGCTCATCAAGAAGGCCGCGGGCGTCGCCAAGGGCTCCGCCACCCCGCACTCGACCAAGGTCGCCAGCCTCACGGCCGACCAGGTGCGCGAGATCGCCCAGACCAAGATGCCTGACCTCAACGCCAACGACCTTGAGGCCGCTACCAAGATCATTGCCGGGACCGCCCGCTCCATGGGCGTTACCGTCGAGGCCTGAGCCCGGCTCCGGCGTCGCCCCGCCGGAGACGCCCCGAGAACCAGATGAGACAAAGCGTGGAAGGGCCTCGCGCGGCCTGTTCACCACGACTGCAAGGAGAAGCAGATGACCAAGCGCTCTAAGGCCTACCGAGCCGCCGCTGAGAAGATCCAGTCCGGGATCCTCTACACCCCGGCCGAGGCCGCCAGGCTCGCCAAGGCCACGTCCACCACGAAGTTCGACTCCACCGTGGACGTCGTCCTGCGCCTGGGCGTGGACCCCCGTAAGGCCGACCAGATGGTCCGTGGCACCGTGTCCCTGCCGCACGGTACCGGTAAGACCGCCCGCGTCGTCGTCT
>ERZ772766.1288-NODE-1288-length-13614-cov-2.585441_pt1 | contig 13614 bp, 22 predicted proteins | sample MGYA00511379_ERZ772766 | MGnify/ENA primary metagenome ERZ772766 (study PRJEB29015, sample SAMEA2737895) | human oral metagenome | biome: human oral; feature: human-associated habitat; material: dental | place: China | collected 2116 ...
TATCCATTAAAAAGACCTTCTTTTCCACCTTTATCAATCCAATACTTAATCTCTTCTAAAACATTCTCCTTCTTCATTAATGTCTATTATAATTTGAATTTTTACAATCTTTATTGTAACCATCTCCTTCATCTGACTTCTTTCTGAATATCAAATTATGTGTATAATCATATATCCAATAAGCAGCTTCTAAACAGACAAAGGAGATAGTTTTATTTAGTGCTAAGAGTAATCTCACTATATTCACTCTATTTCTTTTTTGAACCTATTCCAAAACTTTAGGCTACAGACCCACAATACTATATCTTCTAATCCCTCATAGAGGAGTAGGGTCATTTGATGAAGCATGTCAAATATAAAAAAATTATACTTACTCTCCACTATCTAAGTTTTTCTTGAAAAACCTAAGATTCGCTGAGAATTTCCTTGAAGCCATGTTATTACCATCTTCGTCTTGGAAGTCATATCCAGTCAAGAGTAAGTGAGATAGGAAATTATATCTGTCATTTTCTGCTGATGGGTCTCGTCTTTCTAACAAGTACTGGTCCATGTTATTAGCAAAGTATGACCATATTTCCATTTCACCAATTCTCTGCCCTCCTTTTCTTGATTTAGCACCAAGTACCGGATATTTATCAGACATAGCATCCGATGTTACCTTGGCAGAAAACTCAGGTAAAGCTCTCAACTTCATCAAGTATAGACTACCTGTGATAATTGGTGTCTTTATCTTTCGTTTTGTGTAACCGTCAGTAACTTCAATACCTTCTGTTGGCAATCCTAGCATATCATAAAACTTATTAATCTTGTTAGGTAGGTCTTTGGCAAAGGAACCTGTTATGATTGGAAATTTACCTTGTTTGGTATATTTCTCTACATAATTTTCTACCTCTTCATCAGACCATTTAACAGCATAAGGATTAGATATTTCAGCTATGACTTCTCGTTTCTTCTTTGTATCCTTGCCTTCTAAGAATTTACCAAGGTTTTCTGAGATATTCCCAAGGTAAGTCTCCATCAGCAAAGCAGGAATCTTACGTGCTGAGATAGCGTAAGGGTTCATAATCATTTCAAGCTTTCTACCATTGGCATCCGTTGGCATGTTTTCTTCAGGAATGATTTGAGAGACTAGACCTTTTCCTCCATATCGTGAGGTAAGTTTATCTCCTACTTTCAATCTGTTAATAACCAACATTCTGACTATGATTCTGTATTTGAATTCCGTTAAGTCCTTATCTGGCTCAGCAACAATTCTCATATCTACATAAGGATTGTTGAACTCTCTTTTTAACTTTTCTCTTTCTGTCTTTATACGCCCTTTAAAGCCCTCAATATAGGACTTTTCATTTGTGAGCATTCCAGAGCCATATAATATCTGAACGTCAGAAATATAAGCATCTTGTTGCCCAGGAGGGACTAATAAAGAAGAGTTGAATCGTTTTGGACTAATGAACTTAGTTAGATTCTTAAATCTATCTTCAGAAATGTTTTTATCTACAGATACTAACACATCTTTAGCTTTGACTTTAGAACCCACTTCTTTAATCCATTTCAAGTTCTCATCCTCAGTTACATACTTTGTAACATCTACAATGGATATGTGAGTGAATTTATCTAGTACTGCACTTGATACAATCACACCATCTTCAAAGGTATTCCCATAACCCATGTAACCTATATAGACATTAGCTCCTAATCGGGCCACTCCATCTTCCATTACACGAGGCCTGAAAAGAACATCTCCCTTCTTAATCTTATCCCCAATCTTCACTGAAGGAATGGAAGTAATATTAAGCTGGTTTGATGATTGAATTGGGTTTGACTCTACCACATGTTTCTTATTGATGATAACTTTATTATCAACAATATCAGTAACTATCCCATCTACCTCTGATTTAAGATTCAATGGAGAATCATATCCATCTTGATGACCTGGTTGTACTATTGGCAGCTCTGGATTCAATAACTCAATTGCTTGGTTAGACATCGAAGCTCCCATACCACTACGAACACTATCTGTATGATTTACCATGGGTATCCCACGAACACTTATGGATAGTTTATCGTCTGGTTTAGCATCTATAATGCAGTCTTTATCAACGAAAGTTCCTCTATACTTTTTACCTCTGTACTTATAGTTGAATGGATTCTTTATCTCCTCTGTTATGTAATCAACAGAGTCCTCAAGAATAACCTTACTATCATAATACTTATAATAAGGAATTGTTATAGGCTTAAATTGATAATCATAACATCTTATAGAGAAGTTACCATCTTCTTCAACTACTGTACAAACGTTAAGCTCGTTGTTTTTATTAACATTACCAACAGACTCTGGTGTTCTTATCACGTCGATGAGGTCAGAGAATGTATCATTGAAGAATACCTTCTCTTTATCAATCACCAGCTTTGATGAGACTGTAGAGAAATTAATCATGTTACTTGAGGCAGGATTCTGTACTGATAGTAAAGAATCAGATTGCATGGAGAAGAACTTATCAATCTTTCTTTGAATGTCTTTTCCATACAACTTGCCATACCTGAACATCTTCCTTCTTGTCAAAGGGATAATTCCTTCTAGTCCATGTAGATTTTGTCTGATATGCTCTTTTAGAGATAAGTGAGGAGAGGTAATTCTTTTATCAAGAATAAAGTCATCTCCTTGGTCCCAAACACCATTGAACTTCTCCTTTATCTTTCTGCAAAGAGGAGCAGTTATTGTATAACCCTTCTTTGGTGTTGGTTCTCCTAATTTAATAGCCAACTTTGTTGATTGCTTCTCATTAAGAGCTAATAGATTTGCTGGCAGCTTATCCAATTCATCAAGGGGAACCTCCTTCCATTCAAAATCATCATCCCTATCTTTGTATCGGAACACATCTGTTTCAAAATCTAACTTACGATCGTAATCAAACGAGAAAGTTGGTGAGAAAGAACGAATATCATTGTCGTTGGTCATGTAGTTTACAGGAACCCTAATACCTCCTCGGATAATGAATACTGAGGTAAGTAACTTTGGTACCTGTACTTCAAATGGAGGTTTTTCTTCTCCATTTATTTTGTAGTGAATCTCATAGTGGAAGCAGCAGGTTTGCTTATTATCTACATAATAAGAAACCAGATTTTCATCTTCAGTAACATCTATTTTAGTTACCTCTCCTCCTTCCTCTGCTGAGGACAATACTTTATCAAATATTTGTTTAAGGTATTTGGGGAACTCTTCTCTTAGATAGGAGTTATAGTTCTCCCTACCTAACAATTGTCCATCCTTTTTACCATTCGACATGAGCCAAAGTCTTCTCGGTTAGTACTGAATATACCTCACTGGGTTTATCTGTTGTAATCTCAACAGTATCTTCGGACACCTCAGATATATCTAATTTAATATCTGGGAATTTCTCCTCTAATTCAGCCTGCAACTTAGACTTCTCGTAGTCTTGGTAAACAATGAATCTTACTTCTTTCATATGAAAAGATAATTTAATTTATAGGTTTCACAGATTTGTGGGATTAGTTTCATAACTGATGATTTACTATTTAAAAACATCAGTAATCCCACAGGACAGGAAATCATTTCTGACAATAACTTCCAATCATCTTTTTCAATCTTATTGCAATTGAGAGATATAGACCTAGAGCCATTATCTATAATTACCCTCGGAAAACTTTCCTTCTCAAGATTATGGTCTAACCCCAAAGTCATCAATCTATATTTATACCCTAAAGAATTTAAGACCAGATTATACTGGCTTATCGACATTAGTCCATCATAAGGTACATTAAATAGACCAGATGAGACCTGACTTATTGCATCAGGTCCATCAAGTATATGGTCTATATAGTTATGTCTCTCATCTGTTATGACAAGGTTTCTCATCTAAAGTGTTTTATTATTAGATATTCCTAATATTAGGTTTGTAAATAAGTCATAAGCATCAGTTCCTTCCAACTCTAACTCTGTATCATCAACATTACGCAAGTGATTAGTTGCATAACCAAATGATATTTGAGACATGATTGGAATCTTCTTCATAGCTCCTTTAACTCCTAGATAGCCAGTCTGATTCACATCAAATAATAGTCGGAACAAGAACTCTATCAAGTCCTCAGTCATACTATTCTTATAAATATGTTTGAACTCCTTGTTGAAAGCTTCATCCCTCTCTTTAATACTTCCTTCAAATAAGCTCATGTCTAACACATCTGTAGAAAATCTATCCAATCTGTTTACATAAGCTCCATCAGGATAACTTAACAAAGTATAATTCTCATAAGGAATTGTCTCAATTAATGTGTTGTCAATGAAAACTTCTATGGCCTCTTTTTTCTCATTTAATTTATAATGAATCTTACCAGACTTAGGTGCTAAAGAGACTGACTTGTGCAACTCATTCTTCTTAGCTACATTGGAGAATGAATCCAGGAACATGGACATTGAATCAGAACGGTAAGCTGGAGTAAATACAACATTGACATAACCAACAGTGTCACCTTTCTTAAATTCATAATTGATTATACTGAATTTCTTAGTGACAAAGTAAACATCTTTATTGTTCAAGGTTATGGTATGTTCTCCTACCTCAGTTACCTTTCCATCATAAGGAGCTATTAACTTATAGTCATCAACAACTGACCTTAATGCACCACCGTGTTTCAATGCCAAACCTCCTTGAGTAATTGACTCAGTAATTGAAGTACCAAAAGACAATCCAATGTTATCTCCCTCATAAAATTCAAAACCTTCTACTACCTCACCTCGTTTAGGTGTTCTAACTTGGTTTTGATAGATAACAGGCTCTTTATTGAATATACATGAAGGAAACTTATCCAAAGTCTCATCTTTCTTATAGTTAGCTCCAATATACCTTCCGTCAATAGTCTCCCTTCCTATCATAGCTCTTCTAGGAACTTCGATGTAATCTTTTGAAGGCTGGTTCTCTTCTCTAAACCTAAACATCTGTGCTACGTATGTTAACTGTCGTGTTACATACCCAGACATTGGCGTTACATTTGCCTTAATCTGTAAGATGTGTCGGTTAGATACAGCGTGTGCTACATAGTCATCTGGAGTCATTCCTGAGAAGATTGAAGAGTCAGATACTTTGATTGAACCATCTGACTGAATCACCATGTTAGGTAATGTTATATTAACCAACTGCTCCATCTTAATACGGTCAGAGGATTTGGTCATGTTTATTACCTTACTGGATACTTCCTTCTCAAATTCATTCTTAACATAAGAAGAGTAAATCTCTTGAACCTTTACCAGCTTCTGAGATTGAGATAACTTTTCATCATCAAGAATCTTATTGATAGAATCCTTAAACTCTGGCTTCAAAGATACATACAAATCTTTTAATGACAAAGCTGTGATTCCTTGCAATCTCATCTGTTCAAATGCAAAGTCCTGCATCTCTTTAATCATGGATAACCTCTCTTTGTGAAGATTAATCTTACCCATGATTAGAATTATATTCTTAGCTGTGATTGGTTCATTAGGATTTAGCACCTCATCAATGTTTGCTTTGATGATATTAGAAAGTCTAATTCGTCCATAAGTACTTGGTCGACCAGGTACACTCATTAATTCGGTATCCGCATCTATTTCTCCTGTGTCATACATCTTCTCTAGGTCCCTAACATCTTTATACTTAACTGGTGAGTCTTCTCGTTTAGTAACTCTACTGGCTAAATATAAACCGTATAAGAACTCATGTGAAGGTGTATACAAGGGAGCTAGATTTTTCTCCATGAAGATAGATGCTGATGGAGAAATCCTTGTCATAACATAGTCTCTATACTCATCAGGAATCATCTGAATTGACATAGCATCTCCATCAAAGTCTGCTCCCAATCCCTTACAGAGTAATGGAGGCATGTGAATAGAGATATCTTTTGTCAGTCCAATATCAACCCCAATGATAGAGTACTTGTGCAAAGTAGGTGCTCGGTTAAAGATGACAGATTTACCTGTCTCTATGAACTCTCTGAACTTACCTTGAGTGTCTTCATTTGCTTCATAATACAAAGAAGCAGCTTCACTTTCTGACATCATATACCTTGACTTCAGATAGTTTAAGAAATCTGTTTTATACATTTCATAAGCTATCGGTTCAGGAACCAAAATCTTGTCAATAGGTAAATCAATGTCAGGTACAATTGTCGCCCTGGCTGTGTTAGCAACCCTCTTTCCTAAGATATTTCTTGCAATGTTTTGTTTAGAGGTATTATTCAAGTGAGACATCTCTGCCATGGCTACTTGAACAAACTGCCTCAAGAAGTTTAGAGACATCACCTTATCAACAACATTAGTATCTTTATCCTTAACCCTGTCTATTGTTAGATTCTTCAAATACAGGATTGCTTGATAAATAGAACTGTTGGGGTGAATCCTCATCTTCTTTTCTTTTCCATTACTGAAGAAAGAGATAGGTCTTAGGATTGCAGGAGTTACTATAACTAGCCTGTTTAAATACGTTTTGCAGTTCTTGTAGATATTAGGAAAGTGCTCTTTTAAGAGGGTTAACAGTCCCTCTATAGAGTAATTTACCTCATCTCCATTGTACTCCAAAGACGTATTGATTTTGTTTTTATCTGGGTCATATTGATAATGACACAGTGCTAGGTATTGATATTTGTCTTTCAATCCTAGCTTTCTCGTAGCTATTCCTGAGATTACATTCTGTAGCGAGTCTACGAATTTTTTAATCTTATACTTGGTGATGTAATAGACAGGTAAATCTATGTAAGCATATCGTTGTAGTTTGTCTGATACAGATATAAATTCACAATTACATCTGTGGCAGTATTTACCAACTACTCGGACTGTTCCACAATTACATGACCTGTCATACACTGAAGAAAAGTAATCAGAATCATAAATACCTCCTTTAATAGGAATTACTGTCTGACTACCTTTCTGACCAAACTTAAGATTGAAGTCTCCTAGAGCTGTTATCTCTCGCCCTTCTGCATACTTAAGAATAGCTTCGTCAGTTAATACAACTAACTTCATTTGTCTTAATCTGTTTTAGATTTTAATCTCACTCTTCACTTAATAATTTCTGACGAAATCACCTACATACTTGTTTATTATTGATTCTACTTCCTCCTTAAATAACTGGGTATTTTCATTAGGAATGTTTTTGTCTAGGTTAAAATAATAAGTATTTTTATTTAAGAGGTTATACTTCAGAATTCAACCATTATTATCCCCATTATAGACAATTGCTGCATTCGGTGTTATTGTGAAAGATATTTTCTTCTCACCTAGAGTACTTAACTTTTCTAAATTACAAGGAAACATGCTAAGAAAAGAAACTACATCTTTTATATACCTTAGTTCAACTGGACTTACTGGGTAATCAAATAGAACATCCAGGTAAATGATAGACTTACCCTGTCCTAAATACACAGCCCTACTCATCGAAAACAAAATCTTTTCTGAGAAGCTCTACTACTTCATAAGAAGGAACTTTCTTCTCTCCTCGAAAATTACTAGAACTATCCGTGTTAAAGATATAATTTTCTGTAATAACACTTATGTTATTAACATATATGTGTATCCCAGATGTGTTGTTAGTATCAATAATTTTTTGAACTTTGTAAAACCCATCTTGCATGAGCAAATAATGATAAACTCCTTCTAGAATAGCCTTTTGTTCTGGATTACTAATCTTATCTCTGATATCGTGAGAGATACCTATATAGGCAACACCTTCTTTATTACAAGTAATCTTCATAATTTGGTATTACAGATTTTAAATTCTCAATAAAGTATTTAGAATTTAATCTATTGTCTAAATAATTAAATAGATAACTGGTTTTTAAATCTCCAAGATACACATAACAACAACTACCATAGAAATCAAATTCTACATCATGAGTTGCAGTTTTGTTAAAAATATCTTTATAACTAGCTCTGTAATGCATACTCTTAATATAAGTAAGAAAATCACTTAAATATCTCTTGTCCAGGTAGGTGAATTTTGGTATATCTGTACTTAAGAATCTAGCATTTAATTTTTCAGAATCTCTTTTTATGATGATTTTATTCTTTTCCATAAATGAAAGCTGAAATTTTTTCAAGAGCATGATCGGTAGAGATGCCTATCTTTTCGTTATTGGTAAATTGATAAGTAGTTGAACCTGTTCGTATTATAGGCTGATCATCTGTGTATATTGAAATCTCAAGCAAATCTAAAGAAAGTCCGCCCATGAGACATATACAACTAGAGTATCTACTCCTTATGTAATCTAGAAAATCTTCAATATACCTCTTATCTAGCTCTGTTAACTCCATCTCAGAGAAAGGGGAGCCTCCAGTTAATCTAATAACAGCAGATGTTCTAAATATAGTTAAATTATTCGACATACCGTTTCATTTCTTCTATAAACAGCTCAGTACTATTCATTGAGTAACTTTCTTCACCTCCAGGAGCCACTTTTGTTGGGTTATAGAAGTGAAAGTTAAAACCCGGAATATAGGCTATGTGATTTAATTTCTCATACAGTCTTAAGATCACACCGCCTCCATGAGAGTCTTTATAGTGATAACTTTTGAACTGACTCAAGTAAGTAACCATATCATTTATGTATCTCTTATCTAGAGGTGTTAAGTCACTCCCAGAGTCAAAGCTAAGTGTAAACTTATATCTCTCTATAATAGTATAAACATTACTCATTACTTATAATATTTTGGTTCATTTATAAGAGTCTGAATATCCATATCAGTATATGGTTTGTCTAATCTTCTGTAATAAATATCCCAAGAATGGTGAGACCGACTTAAGCTTATCAACTGATTAGAATCATAATTTATCAAATCTTTATTCTTTTCCTTTAGCTTATAAATATTATCATCTATTCTTGATTTAAGTTTTTTAGAGATTTCCCTCGTAGAATCATTTTCCTTAAAAATAGATCTTACTGTACTTAATTCCAAATAATTAAAATCACCATTCATCTGTGAATATTGATTATATAAATCAGCCTCCATGTGTCCATAATGCCAAGCTTGAAATCTATTAAAAATATCGAACAAGTTATTTGCTGGCTCTACACCTGAAACAAAGAATAACAATTTCATAACTTTCAGAATACCTAAGTCATTCTCTTTTTCGCCATTGATCTCTTTGTACCACTCATCAAGTTTGTAAAGTACATATTCAAAAGCCGCTATCTTAGATTGAATGTCCATGGCTACTCATCTTTAAAAAAGAAATTACAAATATGATAAACACATATACACCCGATTAGGTAAGTTAGGAATGCCTCAAACTGACTCATTACTTACTGTAAATAATTTATCAACCTCATCCAAGAAAATTTTCTTAACTTCATTGGCAGGTAACTTTTTTCTACGAACACGATCATCTAAAGGACCTTTAAGAGTGGAGAACCTTCTCCTTCCTGAGCAAATATTAGTGAAACCCTCAGATTCGAATGAATTAATCTCTATATACAACTCTTCCTCTACCCAGCGGTCTTTTAGGTTAGCCTCATAAAATTCTCCAGATATGGAATTAACAACTCCCATAATCATTTCTCTTTCACTAGGTGTTAGAGTTCCTCCCTCAACGTTTAGCTTAAGGATTACTACATAACTTCCAATGTGAAGTTCCACTTTGTCACTTTTATGTTTCATAATTAATTATTTAATTAACATTTTTAAATATGTATCTAAGTAAATGATAGCTTGAATTCTATCTATTTTACGTACAGCAGCACTATCTTTAGTAATGAGAGCCAAGTCTTGTGTCTTTAAGAATAATATATTATCACCAATATAATCCTTATATAACTGTATTTTTAAAGGATACTCCTCTGGAGTCTCTATGAAGAACGTATAGAAGTCTTTATCGTATGAACCTACTAAGTTCATAACAAAGTCATAGTCTTCTTTAGTGATCTTTGAGGTATATGATATTATCTCCGTTGTATCCCTACAGAAACGAAACATTAAGTTTCCATTAGGTAGACGTTCCGTCATATAAAACATTCTTTATAAGTTTTTTGGCTTCCTCTATCTCTATAAAGTACTTTCCACCAACTAACTCCCTACTTCTTATAAATAAGGAAATGTTTTCAGGAAAGAAGGTGATGCTTAAAATATCAGGATATGTTTCTGAAACCAATATGGATACAAGATTATCCTTGTAATACATAGAGTTTATGAGAGTGTTTATTACTCCTTTCTCATTAGAATTATATCCGCATTCAGGTATCTCCTCAAATCTTGCTATTAGGGCGTTATATGCGTTCTCATACACTGATACATACTTACTTTCGAAAAGATTTATCATATTTGTTAATTTCATCCCTTATTAAGTTAACAATCTGAATACCTGTCATTTTCTTATGTTCTTCAGGGCTTCCGTTTAAAACTACTCCTACATAACCAAAATCAGAATTCATCTGTATACTTACTCTATCTGTTTGAGGTGAGAACAATACACTAACCTCATCAAATCCAGTTAATGAATTTAAAGACGAGTTAATTATATCTAATTCTTTTTCCATAAAGTTAGATAGACGTACATTTATTGTGACATTGATTGCTTCATCAGAATTTATTAAGGCTAAAACCAATCTAGGAGAATCATAAAGATATTCATAATTCATTCTATTTTATTTATATAAGTTCCTCTAAATTTCTTTATCAAACTATAAATGTGAGGTATATTCATCTTCTCCTTCCTTTCTGAATTACATAATTCAATTTCTATTACACTATTATTTTTATACTGTAGATAAATAGAATGGTTTCCAACACTGTAACCAATCATAGGAGTCCAATAAGAGCTGGTCTTCGTAATTGAATGACATCCATAGGTCTTCATCAAGTCAACGAAAAAGTCTATCATTGAACTAAATTTCTGATAGCTTATACCACCTCCCTCTGGAGCCACAGGAGCATAATAAGACTGTCTGAAAAGCTTGATACTGTTTTCAGTAAACTCAGTTGCCCAAATTATTACGTACATAATCTGTTAAGAATAATATTCAACTTATCTATAAACTCACTGGCATCTTTCTTTTCACCTTCGTAACCCTCCTCATTTAAATAAATCCAGGTATTCCTATCACCCTCTGTTATTAAAATATCCCCTCTAGTCCAGTAAGATATCCTTATTTTTTCCTCAGATCTTCCCTCGTCAGAAGTGTAGCAGTTGGAGGTAAGATAACCAGTTTTCAAGAGATCTATAACGATATTTATGGCTCGCTTCACTGAATCTTCATCTGAGAAAAATCCTTTGTGTAAGGTACATTCAGAACCAATGTAAATTGACATCAAATTATCATAAAATACTACAAAATTCATATTAATTAATATAACTTAGGAGATCATCTACCATTAAAAATAGTTCTTCTTCATCCAGGTACTCTTTAGAATCAGGAATTAGAGAGTCAGAAGATATTACTGTATATACTTCCCTACCTATGCAAAAAGTTGTCTTTCTTGATGGTATATGGTGAAATATCATAAATGAATCTTCGTCTGATACTAAAGAAGAAATTAACCTATGACATTTATACATTTTAAGTATGTCTTTAATTAAATTTGAAGCCAGTTCGACTTTCAACCTATTCTCAGGAGAAACTTTTCGATAAAGTGTGTCGTCCCAGTCATAATTAATACACATCTCTTCCGGTATAAATTCAACATAAGCCATAATCAATAAGTATTTGATCAATAATCTTACAAACTTCACCAATATCAGTACTAAATTTTGTACCTCTATCCTCTCTGAGGCTCGCAAAGAATTGGTGCCCTTTATGATATATGCAAAACCAGCCGGAGTTCGCATAAAGAGATACAGAAGTACCTATTATCTTAGGTTCAGGCTTACTTATAAAGTAGTATCCATATTTCATGAATAAAGAAGCATAGTCCTTAACTAGATTCAGAATGTTTATTGTAGTAACTCTATTGTTTATTTCATCTTTATTATTTTCAATTATAACACTAATGTGATCATCTTTAAAAAATACAAAATTCATCCTACAAATCTTTTAGTGAACCTATCTATTAAATTCAAATAGTGAATTACTTCTCCTTTATATTTTTCACTTTGGTTTCCTAAAAACAACTCTGCATTTCTAGAGGACTCTGAGAATGTGACAGTATTCTTTCTAACCCAATAGGTCATCCATAAATCTTCTTTCTTTACACTAGAGTTCCATTTATGACAGTCACATATCCCAAATGATATCTTCTCAATAATTATATCTACTGCTCTCAGTATAGTATCCTTATCAGAATAAGAACCATTCAAAGGAGGACTCTCATCTGTTCCTAGATAGATACCCATGGCATAATCTGAAAACATTACGAATGACATAATTTGGGTTTTAGAGATTCTAATAGAATTTTATAATCGTATAGATCTACCTCATTGTCGTCTGGTTCAGAAGGTCTATCAAATAATTTAATTCTGATATAATTTCTACCTTTCTCATAGATGGATAAGACATTCACATCACTGAGGATATGAAAGAATAGTCTATCCTCCCCAGATATAGTGTTAGTTATTTCTACATCATTATGTTTGAAATGAGTTAACTTATTTATAAGAAGATCAATGGCACGGCAGATAGATTCAGAGTCTGTTATATTATTCCAATCATCTTCTGTACCTTCTCCCAAATAAATATGAATAATAGTTGGACCAAATTCTACGTAAGGCATAATTAAAGGTATGAATAAAATGTGTCAATTAAACTATGAACGTAATTAATGTCTCTCTCGGGAGTTATATAATCATCATATTCTTCTAAAGAAACAACATACTTAGAAAAACCAAGATGAATGTAAATTTTATCATTAATGATGTAGTTTAAAACATAATAACTATGAGAATATATGGATTCGTTTACAAAAAACCTCTCATGCTTTTTTATGTGTTCTTTTAGAAGTTCCAAGGAGCTTTTCAAAGTTTCCTTATCTTTGAAATAAGGAAATCTAGGAGAAGTCTCGCTATCTTTTTCTATTAGAAAACCAGATTTGTCAAACTTCAAATAAGTCATAGCTATCCTTTATCTCTTTAATAAATCTATCAATAAGTTTAGTTACATACTTATTTCCTTTTACAGGACAATCTAAACCTTCTGAGTAAAAATATACACCATACATTGTACTCCCAAAGGACATTATAAAATGACCATCGTTATGATAATCAAGAGAAAGATATTTATCATCCCATTTTTGTCTTTGTACACGAAGATATTCTTGTTGAGATACTAAATCTTTTAAGAGATTTAAAGAGTTTAAAACAGAATCCAAGTCTTCATAGTACTTTACATCTTTTGGAATGTAACCATGGTACTTATTTACACAAAATCCCCAAACGTAGAATCTCAAATAGTAATTTATATCCTTATTCATAGCTCTAATATTTTACGAAACGCATCTAAATATGACACTACAACAGAAATATCTAATTCCTCATAACCAAACCCATACCTTTCAAAGTAGAATTTAATTGTCTTGTCAAATGTGCCAAAAAGCAGATGAGATCCTAATTCATATTCTAAATACTGAGATATTCCTATACACGAATTCTTATATGAGAAAACCTTTTTATACCTTTTGAGATCTTCCTCTATCAAATC
>ERZ772766.1290-NODE-1290-length-13599-cov-10.728219_pt1 | contig 13599 bp, 19 predicted proteins | sample MGYA00511379_ERZ772766 | MGnify/ENA primary metagenome ERZ772766 (study PRJEB29015, sample SAMEA2737895) | human oral metagenome | biome: human oral; feature: human-associated habitat; material: dental | place: China | collected 2116 ...
CAATGAATAGAGTTGATCACTTAAGTTATTCTGCTCTTGTAACCTTTCTACGAAACCAAGTTGAATTTCAAAAGCGTTACATTGCGAAGGTTTATGATAATCCGCTCAGCCCATCGATGGTGGTCGGTAAAGCTTTCCACAAAGCTCTTGAGATTTACTACAAAGGCGGAACTTTTGACGAAGCTGCAGCTGCTGGGCTTGATGAGATAAATTCAACTAGCGATTACGAAATCGACTACGGAAAAACTGGCAGTCGTGAAAAAATGATTAAAGAATTTAATGATTCACTCAATATTTATTTTGAGGAAGCACCAAAATTCGAAGTTCTTGATGCCGAAAAACGGCTCGAAGCTGAGATTTCGAAAGTGCCAATGGTTGGAATTATCGACTTAATCATTAAAGGCTCGAGCGAAGATAAAATTAAGCTTAAAGACTACAAAACAGTTTCGTTTTACTCGTCGGCCACTAATGACCCACTCGATCCGGAGTATCAAGAAAACTACAAATATTTGCTGCAAGGTTCGATCTATCTAGTTTTGGCCGAAAAAGTTCTCAAAAAAGAAATTGAAAGTGTTGGTTTTATTGAGATTAAGAAAACTAAAAATCGAGATGGTTCGCCCCAAATTCGTGAGTTCGAATATTCTCGGAATGATTTACTTGAGTTCTTGCCAACAACCGAAAAACTCATCACGAATGTGTTCGATTATGTGAATAATGACAATGCTAAATTCTTCCCTAACCCGAGTGATATTTTAAACGGACAAGAATCAATGGAGGTTCTTGCGAATATCGAAACTGGATTTGATAAAGCTAAAATTAAGCGCAAGATGAACGTTGCGGAAAAATTCAGCGAGAAGAATACAACCGTTGATTTGCTCGAAACAGACGGCGAAACTAATGAGAATTTGATTATTAAAAAGTTTTTGGAGTTTGGAATCGGTGGCGCAATTGGCGAAACCTTCACTGGTGCGAGCGTGATTCGCTACACTTTCCGCCCAAATCGTGGTGTTGCGATGAAGAATATCGGCTCACGTGCTGATGATCTCGCGATCGCTCTTCAAGCAAAATCAGTTCGTGTGCTTGCGCCAATTTACGGCACGAACCTAATCGGTGTGGAAATTCCAAATCCTGAGCGTAAAGTTCTAGATTTCGACGATTCCCTGCTTAAAAAAGGCACTTTCGAAATTCCACTCGGCCAAGACATTTTCGGTAAAAATCATTATGGCGATTTAACTAAAATGCCGCATCTATTAATTGCTGGGCAAACTGGCTCAGGTAAATCAGTAATGTTGAATGTAATTCTCGAATCGCTCACTAAACAGCTTTCGACAGAAGAGCTCAAGCTTGTGTTGATCGATCCAAAGCAAGTTGAACTCGGATTTTATGAAGATAGTAAGCATTTATTAAAACCGATTGTCACTAATCCAATTCATGCACAAGAAACACTTGCGGAGTTAGTGGAAGTAATGGAATCTCGCTATAAAACTTTGCGAAAAGCTGGTGTGCGAAAAATCGAAGATTACAAAGGCAAAATGCCACGAATCGTTTGCGTAATTGATGAATTTGCCGACTTGATGATGACATCTGGTAATAAACGCGAAGAATTTAAATTGAATATTAAAGGTATGATCGAAACGATTCTGCATTTTAATAAAGATTTTGATTTATCAGAAGTAAAATCACTGGAAGATCTGAAAATTAACCCAAAAATGTCAGAGCTTGAAAAAGAAACGATTAAGGAACAGAAAAAAGCAATGAAAGAGCTCGAAAAAGCAATCCTTGAAGCTTCAGATCTAGGAATACCAAGCGCAGAAAGTTCGATTATTCGAATCGCGCAAAAAGCTCGAGCAGTAGGAATTCACTTGATTCTCGCAACGCAAAGGCCAAGTGCCGATGTTGTAACAGGCTTGATTAAAGCGAATATTCCAACCAAAATCGCCTTCAGCGTGACAAATTCGTTAAACTCAAAAATCATTCTTGATGAAACTGGCGCAGAAATGCTCACTGGTAACGGCGATATGCTTTATCAAGACCCACGTGCTAATCATCTTGAACGACTACAAGGATTCTATCTATGACAAAACCTGAATATCTATTAGTCAAACAATTGGCATATCAATTTTATAAAGAAAATCATTCAGCGAAAGCGTGGGCGGATTACGTTGCCGCCTATCGCTCAAAGCTGATAGAAATGAAAGATGAACGCCAAGTAGCAGAAATCTTCGAAGAGTTCGAAATCGACGAAATACGAGAATTTGTGGCTAAGTATTATGAAAAAATGCCGTCTCAAACACGGCAAGAAATTAAAAAAGTCATTGCAGCTCGTGTGCAAAGAATGACTCAAAATCGCCAACGAACATTTTTTACAAAGGATCAAAAATGAATTTCAGAACAGTAATTAGTCAAATTTTTAATAAATATTCAACTGCAGATATCACAGAGTTAAAAGAAATTTTCAGTTCAAAACTCGCTCTCCCTTTAAAAGCGGAAATGCTGCAATATGTAATGAATTGTGAAGATCGGCAAATTTGTGAAGATTTCTTGCGAAGGAATAGCGAAAAATTAATAAAGGAGTTAAGCTATGAATTTTGATCAAAAATTAATTCGCGACTTTCTAGAAAATATTATTTTAGAAAATCGCAATCTTTACGAAGATGGTTTTGAAGATATGGATTTTGACGAATTTTGCAGATATTACGAAATCGGTAATGGTCTTGCCGAGAAAATGGATATTAAAGACTTTCCTTTCGAAGATTGGCAAAACGATTATTATAATGAATATCTCAAAGAATGTAGAGAAAATAATTTAGAGCGTTCACAGCAGTTTGATGATTATCGACGAGCAACAGGATTTTAAAAAATAAGTTTAGCCTTCCAATGGGCACAGGTTTCGCAAGTGGTTTAGAGCTGCAGAAAAAAAGTCGAGCACCTCCTTATTAGTAGCTCGCCGCGATTATTTCGTGGTTATGAGCCTTGTGTCCGTTGGAGGGCTGAAATCTAAAAGGAAGAATTATGAAAATTTTAATTAATGGTGTTTCTAGAGTAGTTAAAATTAAAGTTAATATTATTTCGCCAGAATGGCAAAGATATGAGGAATTAAGATATGTTAATGAGAAAAAATGAAGAAAATCTGCACCTTAAAATTTGCGATTATCTGCGTAAAAACTACCCTGATGTGTTGTTTCGTACAGATTTCTCAAGTGGTATGAAAATGAGCCCAGGCCAAGCAGCAAAACACAAGAAATTTCAGAAAGGACGAGCTTGGCCGGATTTGTTCATCGCTTGTCCGAGAAAGATGATTGCCATGGACACAAAAAATGGCAACAGTATCTATAGTCAAAACGTTGCCGGTTTATTTCTCGAACTTAAAGCTGAAGGTGTAAAACTTTATAAAAAGAATGGTGAAATGGTTGCAAATAAGCACTACCAAGAGCAAGCGGAGATGTTAGAAGAGTTACGAAGACTTGGCTATTATGCGGATTTTGCCGTTGGTTATGATGAAGCAATTCGAATTATTACAGATTATCTCGGTAAACCAAAACATAAGAAAGTCGAATTTTAACAACTAAAAATGAAAGGATAAATTATGAACCGACCTGATATTCAGCATTTAATTATGCAAGACCTAAAATTTAAAATGTCGGCTTGGCGAGCGATTGCAATTATAGCCCTGTTACTATTTTCAGGTGCGATTGGATTGTTTATCGGCTCAGATGCTGAACTCAAAAGCGCTAAAGCTAAGCTAAATACTACGGTTAACTGCCAAAAATAAATTAAAGGAGAAATATGAGTAATAAAACTAAAGCATCACTACTAAATGCAGCTGGAATTATTGGCGTAATATTGGCTATTGTGCTAATAACTGTTGGAGTTGTTTCATCAGCTAGAAACCGCGCAATTTCACTCGAAGAATCAGTCAAAACTTCCCTTTCTAATATTTCAAAGGAAGAACAGCGCCGAGTTGATTTGTTTAACAATATAGTAGATGCTGTAAAAAGCTATAATAAATTCGAAGAAAGCACTTTAGCTAAAATCACCGAAGCACGAGCTCAAGCTAATAGTGGTAAGATCGAAAATGCTCAACTAACAATTCAATCGGTTGTCGAAAATTACCCACAATTAAAATCACAAGAAAATTATAAAACTGCACAGCTCGAATTTAGTATTACAGAAAATCGCTTAGCAAGTTATCGTGAACAATATAATAACGAGATCAAGGAATATAATAAAAATGTTCGTTCCTTCCCTACTAACGTCTGGCTAGGACTATCTGGCTATGAAACACAGAAATTTGAATATCTTGACTATAAAGTAGATAATTCGAAAGCAAGGAATCTCTTCGATGATAAGCGATAGACATCGCATATCGCTCGGAATATTCATTGGAGCAGTCGCTATCTTCGGCTGCTTCATCCTGAGAAATATATTTATCGATCATGCTAACTCTGAAATACAGAAATATAACACCGCGGTTCGAGTTGAAGATAATAATAAATTCAATTATGCGGTAGATTCTAAGCAAGGCCGAATTGTTTCATCTGGTATTTTTAAAGCTAAAGATTCTGTTAAATTTGAAAATTTTGATGGTGAATACATGAAAATTATTAGGATTCTTGAAGAATATCGCCCTCATACATATGTTACTTGCAATGGCAAAGGTAAATGCCAAACCCATACATATTATTCATGGGACGAAGTGTCAAGAGAAACTAAAAATTCTAACACTATCATATTTCGAGATCGAGAATATAGTTCATCTAAGTTTAATTTTTCAGCCTTCGAACATGAAGCTGGAAAAAAAGAAATCCCGACTAAATTCTTGGAACGAAAAAAGCGGTATGTTTTTAGGGTTATAGATAAAGAGCTTTCTGGATCTCTCTATGCTGAGACTAATGAGAATGGACTAAGTGATAATATTCTAGTTCATAACAAGAGTCTTGACGAGTTATTAGAATCGATAAGACAAGGAGTTCTAACTACTGAGATAATCTCATGGTTAGTATTATTGGTTGTAGTTACATCTATATCGGGTGTATGTTACTACTTCGTAATGGCAGATGGTAAATTTAATTGGTAAAGGAGAAAAAATGATTGAAGCTAGAAAAAACCCACAAGAACGAAACCTCTCGAGAATTTATGTCCGAATAAAACGCGACGGAAAATATCAATCAGTCGACCTCGCAGATATGACGCCCGAAGAATTAGAAGAATTTCTCAACAAAGAAGATTTGACAATCGAATATTTCAGACGGCTAACCAAACACTTAATCGAAGTAATCCAAGAAATGCCCGAGAAATTAAAAATTGAAGCAGACGAGGAGGAATAAATGAAAAAAGTAGATGAATATCGTGCTTTCGATATTAAAATATCTGTTAAGGGAAAATATTTCCCTCGTTCAAATAATAAGTTTCACTATAATGCAAGGATTAATTTAGGAGGATATGAAACTCTTGAGAAAGCCAAAGAAGCAATAGATAGATTTTATAAAATAGCGAATAAGAAGAATTAAAGAAGGAATAAAAAATGAAACAATATAAATTATTAAAAGACTTACCAACAATTGAAGCTGGAAGAATTTTTGAAGAAACTAAGGGTTCTCTTGGAGGCACGCTCCTTTATGCAACTGGTTTTTGTAGTAGCTTCACTATTGATAAGGACGGGATTAAAAATTTCGATGAATGGTTCGAAGAAGTTCATGAAGAAACCCCAGAACCAAAAAAATACTACCACCTTTCATATGCTGGCGCTATTATCGAATGTGAATATATACCCAACATAGAACTAAAAAGTAGTATTATAGCAGAAGAACAGCTTATTGAAAACCTTAAAGCAATTGGAAACTACTTTGAGACTCGAGAAGAAGCCGAGAAATATTTGGAATACCTGAAAGCTAAAGAAGTTATCAAACAAGACGTCAAAGGGTTTAAACCTGATTGGAATAACTCTATTGAAAAGAAATATTGTGCTTATTGGGATCTTGAAAAAGATAAGCCTGTTTCTGAATTTGAGTATGTTGCTAAAGAATCAACAATTTATTTTGAAACCAGATATAGCATTGAAGAAAGCTTTAAAAAACATCGTGAAGAATGGAAAACTTATTTGACTTATGAGCAATAAAATCCCATAAAACCTTAACAATTCGATTCCAGCCTTACAAGGGGCGAAAGCCCTACGAACTATACATAACGGGGGAGGACTGAAGTAATTCGGTCGTCCCTTGTAGGGCTGGATACCCTACAGCGAATTATTTTAATCATATTGGCGAAGCGAAAACTTCGCCACCTCGAACCTGAGCATGACTAAAATTATAAATAGTAATGTGGTAGTTATGATAATAGTTTTTAGCGTGGTTTGTCTCAACACGCAAAGTTATGTTCAGATTTGAGGGCTTTAGCAGAAACAAGCACCTCACAACATAAGCAATTTTCAAGTGTTTCTGCTCTACCTCAATAATATCAAAGGAGATAAAATGTTATATATGCAAGCAGATGAACACAAAGAGTTGTGTAAAATGTATAAAATTCTGAAAGACATTCCTTATGACAAAAAGGTTAGTGTTGGTGATGTTGTTGTAAGTTGTCTTCAAGAAGAAGACCGTTATTATCCGAGCGAAGATGAATACCGAGAATGGTTCTTCTCATTTACTAGAAGCTATTTAGGTGATAACTTTGATGAATGGTTCGAAGAAATTGATGAAGCTTATTATTATAATAGTAAAACCAAGCAAGTTGAAACTATAGACACTGAAGAAGCTTATAGAATGGATCGGATCGAACACAAATATTGTTTTGCAGATAAAGATAAAGCCCTTGAACTTTTAGAAGAAGATAAAAATATAAATCTTCCTAAAAATCTTGAGTTTAAAACTTTTGCTACCAGCTATATTCCTAACTTGTATAGAGAGCATTCAGAATATAGCTCTGAACCATTGGAAATTCGCTTTGACGATATGAAATTTCTTTTAGCAGTAGATTGGCATAGACACAATCTTCAAGAACTTGAAAATATTTTAAGTGAAAAAGTATTCAATTCTTATGTCGAAAAGATTTGGCTCAATCAAGAAGACAACAGAATTGGAGTAACATTAACATCATCAAAGTATAGGGACTAAAAAATAAGGAGAAGCAATGAGATATATAGTTTTCGATATAGATGGTGTTTTAGCAGATTGCTCACATCGTTTGAAATATATTCAAGGTAAAATTAAGGATTACGACAAGTTCTATTCCGATGAAGAGATAATGAAAGACAGACTAATATTGGACATCACTGACATAATAATAGCATTTGGGAATTTAGATGATTATACTATTGTTGATGAAGAAGATCGAACTAGGATTATTTTTGTCAGTGGAAGAAGTAGAAAATGCTTACGTTCTACAATTCGGTGGTTAGAAAAAAATCTAAATGTCTGTATTGATGAAGATAATCTTTTCATCTACCCAGAAAATGACTGTCGACCAGATTACCAAATCAAGGAAGATTTGATTAAAAAGCATATTGGTTTTGAAAATATTCTATTCGCTTTCGATGACGATGATAAAGTAAACGAAATGTATAAGAAGCACGGTGTTATGTGTTATAAACCTAATATAACGAATGTCGTATAAAAATATGAATAAAGCTAAAAAATATGACGATAAAAGAATCAAAGCTCTTTTGAATCCACATTTAAAGAAAGATAGGGCTACGAAAATAATATTTATGAGTGATGAAGTTAAACAGAAACTTAATATTGATTCACCAGATAATTTCTTTGAAGTAGAAGTTAACCAACAAGCAATGTTTGAGGAAGCTGAAGAACACTTAAAAATTTTGAATGATTTTAATGATTTTTTAAAGGAGTGAGTATAATGAGTGATAATTTTAAAAAGAACTTTTTAGTAATTTGTTTTCTATCAAATTTAGCGTTGTTGGTTTTATCTGATAATTTAGCACTTCGTATTTTGAACTTTTTAGCGATTATTTTGGTGGTTTATGTGTTTTCGCTAGTTGATAAAAATTAACGATAAGCTTTATTTTTCTCGCAAAATTTGGTATAATTAAAGAGCCCGAGCGCCAGTTTCAGCGACTTTCTGGCTGAAGCTCGGCTATAAAGAACATTTGTTTTTATAAACTATCAACTTTTTAAAAAGAACCCGTTTTGGGTTCTTTTTATTTTCTCAATTCTCTATCTATTTCTTTGCACCAAGCTTGAAAATTGGTTTCAACCCTGCGAATGCCGTAGCAATTGCACCGCTGATCGCCAAAATCTCTTTCGTTGAGTTTGGAATTAAAATTACACAAATTGTTGCAATTAGCATATTTGTCAAAATCCCCAGGTCAGCGATAAAATAGACTGTTGTTTTAGCTTTTTCGCTAATCCTTGGCTCATAATCCGTATTTGCGATATTTTGAGTTACTTCTTCTTGCATTTTATCCAACATTTCAATCTCCTTTTCTGTTAAAGCTCTTCGTTCAGCTTTAACTTCATTTTTAACATTTTGCGACACTTTATTTTCAGCCTCATTTTGAGTTGCAATACCTTCGTTTTCAGGTGTTTTTGGCTCATCTTCAGGCTGTTTTGGCACTTCAGGCTCAACTTTATCTTCACCCTTAACTTTCGCTAAAATTTTGCCAAATCTTTCATCCGAAAGTTGCGCTGGGCAAGCCGTTGAAGAATGATCGCGGTGTTTTCCGATTTTATCCACGCCAAGTGCTTGCGAAACTTTCTTTAGAACTTCAACATAACGCTCATCAGTCACATTGTCAAGAAATTCAATTGTAAAGCTTTCAATATTGCTTTCGTGATTACCGTTTGTAAAAGCCGTATTTCCTTTTGGCACAACTTGAACAATTTTCTCATTCGAAACTACAAGATGAGCAGATTTAAAGCTTTCCTTGCGCCTAAATTCATTTGTTGTCGCCTCAATTGAATCATTTGCTGTGTTATGAACTGTAATTTCACGAATTGGTTGCGAATCTCGCTGTAATTCATCTACAAACTTTTTCTGGATTTCATAATCTTGCGGGATATTACCAAAGTATTTTCCATTATCATCTTTGAGATTTTTTCGCCCATAGAACTGATTTGATACATGAGCTGGAGCTACTTCATCTACAAAGTCGAACTCTTTTTCGAAGTTGATAAATTCTGGAGCTTTATTTTCTGGAACTACTGCTTTACTTTCAGGTTGTGGAACTTTTCGAAAATCTCCCAGATTTGGCAATGAACCTTCTTTTTCATCGAAAGCCGAGAAGTGAAGATAAACACCCGAACGCTGAGACTTAAACCAACGATCATCACCATTGACATTTTCGCCGAACACCCAGCCTGCCATTTCAATATCTGAACCATCTGGATAAGTTGCGAACACTCCAGATTGAGTTGTAGGTTCATAGCGAACATTTACTCCAACACCTGAATTTACTACACGAACATTGTCGCTTTTCTCTACAATCTGAACACCGCCAATTCGTTCACTCCAACCAAGATATCGAAGTCCGTATATGCTGAACCACTGACAGATTTCAGCAATCGAGTTATAAATTCCTCTCGCTCCGCTATGAACTTCACTGTCATGAATCTCGATCCTTCCATCTCCGTGCTTAAACGCCCAACCTACGTGTTCGTAGGGGTCATATTCTCCGCTAGTTATATCAAAGAAGACTGGAACCCATAGTCCAACAGGAGGTTCTTCTTCGTGAATATTTCCTGCTGCCCTTTGAGCTAAGTATTCTAGCCCTGCCGATTCTCTACGAACAGGTGCATTGACTACATCATCTGCGTATTGCAAGCACCAGCCTCGACTTGCTCTAATATCAAGGTTCGGAGTTGTTTTTTGAATATATTTTGACATTATTTTCTCCTTATTTTTTAATTAATCCGCCATTCAAGACAAATTGCACTAATGCGCCTAAGATTGCCACGCCTACAGCCCAAACAATCTTACTTTGGTTTTCTTCAAGACGCCGAAGACGTTCTTTGTTGCGTTCAGCTTCACGACGAACACTTTCGATATCTTTTTGATGCTCAGTGACTGATTTTGAAAGCCCTGCGATAATCTCGAGCTGATCGTTCGTATGCTCTACAATCTGCGTCAAACTGTTGATTTTTTCTTCCAAAACATCAATTCGCGCTTCGAAGACTTCTTTACTTATGTATTTATCATCCATATTCCTCCTTTCTCTACACCTGTTTTGCTTTATTTTCTTCAAAATCCCAGATTTGTCTCGAACTTTTTTCTCTAAAGTATTCATTTTTAAGAAGTTCTTTCTCAATTGCTTCCTTTGAAATTTCAGTTCCTTCTGGTATTTGAACACTGAAAGTATTAAGGCTTAGGTCTTTTGTGCTATCTCCTGCTTTGCGAGCTTTGGTTTCTTCTGCGTAAGTTTTTCCGTTGGCGAAACTGCGAATTACAACTGTTCCTGCTCCATTAAAATTTGTGGTGAAGTGGTCGATTTCGTGCCAAGTCATAATTGCATTTCGTTCATCTGTAATAATTTTTACAATAGCCATTTTTATTCTCCTTTATAAATTATTTTTTGCTAAATACACCCCTGATACGTGATATTCTTCATAACTGTCAGTTCCACGCTTTTCGATTTCACCGTTTAAGCCGAGCTTAATTATAAAACCGCCCGAGTGCCTACTATTATTGATGCATATTCCAGCAAAAGCTGTTTCGTGTTTAGGCCAATACTTCTCTTCTATTTTTTCGAGCATTCTACCATTTCCGTAGTTTCCAGTGAATGAAAGCCGAAAGCCGCAAAATCCATTTTTCTTGTAGAAAAGACCTTTAGCTCCCCACCCCATATCTATCATTTTCCAGTGGTCTGTGTCTTCCTGACTATCCGTGAGAACCTTTCTGCCTCGCGAGAAAATATCGCCTAAAACATCTAAATCACCGAATTCAGGAACTTTATTTACACCTACCTTTTCCGTATTGCTCGAAATAAAGAAAATTGGTTTTCCTGGCGAAATTTCTGCTACAGATGAAGTTTCACTCAATCTGTCTGTTACCTTTACTTCAATTTCGAAGCTACCAGCACGATTTAAGCTCAGGTATTGTCTTTGAGCTGAGAAATTCGCTTCTGTAAGAACTGCTTGAATCGTTTTCCAGTTCTCCCAACTTCCACCGCTTGCTCTGTGCCGCATTTGGAGCGAAACAATGCGGTTTTTGTTCGAATTTCCAATTTTTAATGTTGAGATTGTTCCGGAAATATCAATTTCCACTGTTTCATCAAAATTATTCTGGCGTTTTGCCGAAACGCTCAAAACCGGCGCAGAGTATGGCAAAACTTCCGCTGTTTTATTGACGGTTTTCGAAATCCCGCGCGAATCTACTGCTGAAGCTGAAATTGTTAAACTACCTGCTGAATTTATCGCTCTTTCGAAAATTGCTTGAACCTGCTGGTTTTCGCTATAATTCGCCGAAATTGTCGCTCCGTCTGCTGCAAAAACATATCTTGATGGGCTAGCATATTTTTTCGCAGCCATTTTATTTTCCGGCAAAACCCAAGCTTTTGGTTTCGAAAATCCCTGCACGAATATTTTAGGATTTCCGGTGATTTCGGTAATTTTAGCATTAGAATCTGCAAAGTCAAAATCGTTAAAATCTGGTTGAATTTTACTTGAATCGAGCTGAATTTCGACATTTGTCCAGCCAATTCCACCAATTTGAGTTCCACCATTCCAAGTGGTTAAGTCAACGCCAAGTGAGGTTTTAAGCGCGTTTGGTATTCGTTTATAGATCTCTTCGATCTCTGTCTCGTTAGGTGTCCAATCGAAGGAATGGCCAACATTTTCGAAAGCTTTAATCTCATTTCCGTCAGGAATCTGAATCGTTCCGCGATGAGTAAAATTCGCTTTTCGGTTCATTATAACCGTAATTGGTTCACCTAAAGTGTAAAGACTTTTGGAGAAACTTGGATTGCTTTGTCGCGGAATTGTTGGCAAGCTATATACTCGAGAAGTTCCTTGGCTTCGTCCGCCACCGTAAAAGCTTAATCCTATGCCAATCTGGAACTCCGCTGTTCCATCATCTCGGTGATTGACGCGAACAGTTCCACTGGCAATATAATGGTTTCGAGTGCTTAAGTTTCCTTGATACGGCTTAATTCTTCCGCCATTGTTATAAACTTGTCCAGCATTTGTATTTACAAATCCGGCGTCAAGTTGTGAGTCTGATCGATTAAAATGTGCGTGAAATTGCCAATTCAATAAGCTGAAATTACCTGCAATATCTTGATGCGCTAATTGAAAATCGACAAATGCGTAATTATCATTATTACCACCAATACGCACACCATTAGCTCTAAAACTCTCGTTCATTATCTTTCTCCTTTCGAATTTGCAACAAATGCCCAGCCAGTCTTTTCACCATCTTTAATTGCTACAATTTTAATTGGTGACATGTCGATTTCATCTTCGGCTTTAAATTTCTTCACCTCGGTCGTATCTTTATTAACGGTAAAAACACGCTGAATGCTATGTCCAATTTTTGAATATCCCGAAAATTCTAGTGGTGTGATAGCAGTATAATCACCTTCGTTAACCGAACTCTTGATAATTAAACCGTGTTCATCGATATGCAAATTTGCATTCGAAATTTCACCCTGAGCTTGCGTCCAAACGCTGGCGGTTTTGTTGTTTACTAGGTTTAAATCCGCAAAAGCAATTGTCGAATTTGCGTTTGCTGTAATTTTTAGGCTTAGAGCATTATTTTGTGGCAGAATTCCTTCAATTTTTACTTCTGCCCAATCAAAGCTAGTTCCTTCCGTAATTTCAAAGGTTCGAGCAACTTTTTCGCCATCTAAAATTTCAATTTTACCTGAACCAATCACTGGTTTTTTAACTCGACAAGAAAAACTATAGAAATTTTGTTTTTCACTCGTAAAATTCGAAGCTACTACCACTGTTTGCGTTAAAGTGTTGTTTTGAATTGTAATTTTTCGCCCTGAAATAGCTCCCTTGCTGCGAGCTTCAGCAGAATTCTCAACCGTAAGATTTTGAATAGTTCTAATATTCCAGAAATTAGGCGAGTTAGTCTTTTCATCAAATGAATAAAAGGCGGAATTTTTAAGCAAATTTAAACCACCTGTTTTCGATATTGTATAATTAAAATCCGTTAGAGTCTGATCGAGGCGCGAAAACTTCTCGAATGTTTCGCTCTCTAACTTTTCTTTTTGCGAAATGACACTTGCGATTTCTTGTTTTTGTTTATCGACGACAATTTCAGTATTAAAAATAGTTCTAGCAATTCCACCAGCTCGTTTGTAATCTGTTTTAGTTTTTTCTAATTCTTTACCAACCAAAGATTCTTTAATACTCGAACCGCTAATCTCAATTTTAATGCCTGAAATCACGCTTTCAGTGAAGTTATCACCGTTTTGAATTTCAACTCGATCACCAATTTCAAACCAGAATAAGCCGATTGTTTCCGCCTCGAACGGCTGAGCTTCATATCCCTTTACCGCCTCAAAAATTGGCGAAATAACTTCAGTTCGATTTTTGTCTAAAATTTCATTATTCGCGAGTTTAAACTCACTTTCGCCCTGTTGCGCAACTTTTTCATTATCTTTTACGAAAATATTGTCTTCTTGCGGTGTTCTGGCAA
>ERZ772766.1291-NODE-1291-length-13595-cov-4.514993_pt1 | contig 13595 bp, 8 predicted proteins | sample MGYA00511379_ERZ772766 | MGnify/ENA primary metagenome ERZ772766 (study PRJEB29015, sample SAMEA2737895) | human oral metagenome | biome: human oral; feature: human-associated habitat; material: dental | place: China | collected 2116 ...
TGAGCAGGGCCGCCTCGTTGAGGACGTTGGCCAGGTCCGCGCCGGTGAAGCCGGGAGTGCGCTTGGCCACCAGATCCAGGTCGACGTCGCGGGTCATGGGCTTGCCCTTGGCGTGGACGCGCAGGATGGCGGCGCGCCCGGCCATGTCCGGGGCCTCGACGGAGATCTGCCGGTCAAAGCGCCCGGGGCGCAGCAGGGCCTGGTCCAGCACGTCGGGGCGGTTGGTGGCGGCAATGAGGATGACGTTGGTGGTGGCGTCAAAGCCGTCCATCTCCACCAGGAGCTGGTTGAGGGTCTGCTCGCGCTCGTCGTGGCCCCCGCCCATACCGGATCCGCGGTGGCGCCCGACGGCGTCGATCTCGTCCACGAAGATAATCGCGGGGGCGTTCTCCTTGGCCTGCTCGAACAGGTCGCGCACGCGCGAGGCCCCCACGCCCACGAACATCTCCACGAACTCCGAGCCGCTCATGGAGAAGAAGGGCACGCTGGCCTCCCCGGCCACGGCCCGCGCCAGGAGGGTCTTACCGGTGCCAGGAGGACCGTAGAGCAGGACGCCCTTGGGGATCTTGGCGCCCACGGCCTGGAACTTCTCCGGCTCGGAGAGGAACTCGCGGATCTCCTGGAGCTCCTCGACGGCCTCGTCCTCCCCGGCGACGTCCGCGAAGGTGACGTCGGGCATCTCCTTCTCCCCCACCTTGGCCTTGGAGCGGCCGAAGCCCAGGGCTCCCCCGGCGCCGCCCTGCATGCGTCCCAGGAGCCACCACATGAGGCCCAGGAACAGGACCATGGGCAGCAGGAGCTGGAGCGTGGAGCCCCACCAGCTGGAGGTGGGCACCACCGAGTTGTAGCCACCGGACGGGTTGGCGGCCTGGACGAGCTCATCGACCTGCTTGGCCTGGGCGGAGGTGTAGACGAACTGGACCTTGGTGCCGATCTCCTGGTCGGCCTGCCCCTCCTTCTTGGCCTTGAGGGTGTAGGGCTCGGTGAGATCCAGCTCCACGCGCTGGGTGCCGTCGATGACGGTCACGGACTTGACGGTGGAGGCGCTGTTCTTGAGGATATCCAGGCCGTCGGAGGTGTCCACGCTGCGGTAGCCGCTCATGGCGCTCAGCAGGCTCCAGGCCAGGACGGCCAGCAGGACGAAGGGCAGGACCCAGGTCAGCGGGTTGCCCAGGGGGCCGCTCGCCAGACCCTTCTTACGGCCCTTGGGGCCCTGGCCCTTGGCGCCCCCCTTGTCCGGGTGGCCGGAGGGGCGGCTCTGACGAGGCCGACCAGTGTGGTTCATGCGAGGTATCCCTTCACGCGTTGCTGACCCGACGGTAGCCGATACGGCGACCCGCGTTCGCCCCCGCTGCCCCCTCGTTCGCGCCCGGCGTGGCCTCAAGGCGCCCCGGCCCCGCTCGCCCCCGGCCGGGCCCGGTGTGCGCGATGAACGCGCTCGGGGGTGTGTGAAAGCCGTCCTGGACGGTATCCGCGTAGGGTGCCTGAAGCCCCTCAGCCGTCATCGTCCTGCTGCCCCGGGTGCCGTCGGTACCGGGCCAGGATCAGGCCGCTGGCGGAGGCGGCCATGGTCGCCACCCCCGTCCCGGTCACGTTCCTGACCAGCCGGTGGTGACGGCGGCGCTCCTCGATCATGGCCGCCAGGGACACGCCGCCCCGGATCTGGTCGGTGCCGTGGGATGTGGACGCCGCCGTCGGCGTGGACGGCACGGTGCCCTCGGCGGGGTCGGCCTCCAGGGGCGTGCCCTGCGACGTCGGGCCGTCCTGGGAGACCCGCGCCAAGGAGGCGCCCCGGCCCCGCGCCCCATCCGGGGAGGCGGTGCGGGCGGCCTGGGGCCCGTCGCCCTGCGCGGAGGCGGCCCCGCCCGGGGTCCCGTCGCCCTGGTCCGGCTGCCCGTCGCCCTGGTCCGGCAGGCCGGTGGAGACGGTGACGCCGTGGGGCCGGGCCACGAAGGTCAGGTCCGCCTGCAGGCTGGGCGAGAGGGCGTCCACGTGGACCCCGGCGGACGTGGTGGGACCGGTGGCGTGGACGAGCCTGCCGTCCCCCAGGTAGACGGCGGTGTGGTAGACGTTGCCGAAGTAGGGGGCGCCACCGGGCTGGGTCCCGGCGTGCTCCTGGTTGGAGAAGAACAGGACGTCCCCGCGCTGGTACTGCCCGTCCGTGTCGAGCCACAGGTCCCCGTGGGCGTAGAACCACCGGGCCAGCCTGCTCGCCTGCCCCAGCTCCGCCCCCGACGTCGTCCCGAAGTCCACCGCCTGGCCCACCTGCGTGTTCCCGCCCGCCACGTAGGTGGTGTGCTCGTAGTCCCAGCCCCGTAGGACCATGCCGACGAACGCGGAGGCGGTCACGGCGTAGGGGCGGGTCTGGGTGTCGTGGACGACCTGGCCGGACAGGGGTGTCGCGCGCCCGGAGTCCCAGTGCAGGGCCTCCCCGGCGGCGGCAAAGGTCATGGCACGGGCCACGGTGTCCTCGACGGCGGCCGGGTCGGGCACGGTCCGCGGCGCGGTGGGCAGGCCCTCGGGCACCGCCCACCGCCCGTCGGCCAGGGGCACCGCGATATCCCCCAGGTCACCGGCAGGCAACGAGTCGGTGACCGAGTAGGACATGGCGCCCCCGTCACCGGCGCTCACGGTCCCCAGGGTGGTGATGGTGCCGGACAGGCCCCTGACCCACAGCAGGTCCGCGGTGCTGTCGAGCCGGGGACCACCCGAGGCGCCCGGGCCCGGGTGCATAACCGGCGATATGACGGCGGAGGCGGCCAGTATGAGGATGAGGACGAGGGCGCTGAGGGAGCCGACCACACGTCTGCGTGTGGTCTGGGACGCGGTCTCAGGCGTGGTCACGCTCGTCATCTCCTGTCGTCGGGACGATCAAGACGTAACCGTATCGTAACAGACGACGGCGGTGTGCACCTCCTATCGAAAACGGGCCGCCCGGGCGCTGGCCCCACCCTCCAGGGCGTTGACGCGCCTCCCGTCAGGGACGGGCCCCGCAGCTCAGGTCGGGCCCTGCGGCTCAGGACCCGGCAGACCCCCGGTCCGACCGGGACCGGTGATCCGAGCGGGACCGGTGATCCGACCATGACCGGCCCCCAATGAGCACGGTGAGCGCCAGCCCCACGCCAATACTGGCCAGGATCATGCCCGCCAGGAGGAGCCAGGCCGTCCACCCCCGGTCCCCCACGCCGTGGGCCGGGTCCCAGTTGACCCACAGCTCCAGCACGACGCTCAGCGGCACCCCCACGAACGCCAGGACGGCCAGGGCCTTCTCCATCACCCGGCTGGAGCGCTGGCGCTCGAGCTCAATGCGCTGCTCCTGACGCCCCAGCAGGTTCTGGACGCTCTCACGGAGCTGGTGGACCTGCTCCACGACCTGCTGGACGGAGCGCTCCAGCCCGCCGGTGGCCTGCATCCACCGCAGGAGCCGGTCGCCCAGGGGCGCGTCGGTGACGTCGGTCCACCACTCCCCGGCCAGGAAGACCACGGCCTCGCTGTCCAACGTAATGGCCTTGTCGATAGCCGCGTCGAGCGTCGGCACGGCCTGCGCCCCGGGGGCCGGGCCTGCGCCCCGCCCACGTGCCACCTGGTCCGCGTCCCCGACGTCGGCAGGCGGCCGGTGGCGCGCGCCCGTGGCGACCCCCTCCGAGGTCGAGCCCACCAGGGAGCGCAGCTCGGCGGCGGCCTGCCCCAGACGGCTGGAGAGCTCCTTGACCCGCGCCCGGCCCAGCAGCACCAGGAGGTAGATGTCCAGGTGGGTGGTGACCATGGCCAGGCGCCCGCGCGGCCCCCAGCTGTCCTCCTGGCGTTGTACGTAGGCGACGACGTTCTCGTTCATGGTCACCGACCAGCTCTGCGAGAGCAGGTGGGTGGCGCCGCGCACCTCCGCCAGCTTCTCCTCCCCCAGCTCCGTGGAGATCGGCGTGGGCAGCCACGCCATCTGCCACCCGACGACGACGCACTCATGCACGCCCAGCCGCGCCCCCGCCGGCAGCGGCCTCATCCCGGCGAGGACCTCCTGGCCCAGGGGGAGGCGCGCGGACGCCCCCTCCACCGCCGCCACGGCGTCGCGGTAGGGGACCCAGACCGCGGTGAACAGCGGGACCGTGCGGTCGCTCATGGCGTTGTACTGGAGCCTGAAACCGACGTCGTGCGTGGTGTGCGCACCCAGCAGGTCCCCGACCACGGCAAGGAGGTTCTCCCGGTACCTGCTCTGGAAGAGGTCGTGGAGCGCCTGCTGCGGCAGGCTGGCCGCACGTGCGTGGACCACCACCATAAAGGCCGTCCCCGGCACCGACTGCGTACCGATATGGAGCACCTCGAGGGCGCCGAGAACCAGGACGCACCCGCCAGGCAGCCTCAGCTCAGGAGCCTCCTGCGCGTTGAGGACGACGTGGTGGCGGACCTCGTTGTCCAGCAGCCTCTCGGCGACCTCCCGGTGGAGTACCTGCCGCCTGACGTCACGGGGGCTCTTGGCCCCGGCCCGGGTGCGGAAGGTGGCGGTCCCCGTGTGCCACGGACGGCCCGGGCCAGCTGGGAAGGCCTCGTCCCAGCACCGGTCTGCGTGCCCCTCGATAACGATCGCCAGGCGCGCGTCACCGGGGCCACCGACATTTATAAAGGCTGTCGCCACAGGAGGCTCAGGGCTCATGGGTCTACTGTGTCACATGCCAGGTACCACGCACGTCATGTGACACGGTGGCCTGGCAGCGGTCCGGCCCTCACCCCGGCAGCGGTCCGGCCCTCACGGGCCAGGAAGGTCAGTCATGCCCACCACCGTCTTTATCGAGTTCGACTCCCCCGCCCCCGTGGAGGCCACGCCCCGCCGCCTGCACGCGGCCTGGGGCCGGGTGCTGGACCTGCCTGAGGGCGTCAGCCCCGAGCGGGCCCGGTCCCTGCCGGCCCTGGCGCCCCGGCCCCCGCACGCCCTGGGCGGCCCCAAGCCGTACTGCGTGGGGCAGACGACGGCGTCGGGCAGGACGTACGGGTTCGAGCTGCGGTTCCTAGACGACCGCCTGGTGGACACCCTCGACGGCTGGCTCACCTGGGGCGGCGTGCTGCCGGTGGGTGACGGGGGCCGGGGCACCGTGGCCCTGGCGGCGCGCAGTGCCCAGGTGGTGGAGCATCGCACCTGGGCCGAGCTGGAGGCGCAGGACACCGACACGTCATGGGTGGTGCGCCTGCTCACCCCCACGGTGTTCTCGACCCGGGGCAGGCACGTGCCCGGCGTCTCACCAGCCTCCCTGGCGGCGAGCCTGCACGCCCGCTGGTGCGCCTACAGCCCGACGGGACCGCTGCGCCTGCCCGACCGCCAGGCCCTGGCGGAGGCGCTCACCACCGTGGACCGTACCGAGCCCGTGGAGGTGGGCCTGGCCATGCCGCGCGGTGACGGCCGGGGCAGGCTCTCCGCGAACCGGATCGTGGCCTATAAGGGCGAGCTGCGTATTAGCGCACGCCCCGGGGCGACAGCGCAGGTCCTCTCCCGGCTCATGGCCCTGGCCTGCTTTACCAACGCCGGATCGCACACCGCCTACGGCATGGGGGTGGTGGACGTGGAGGCGGGCGCGCAGTCCGGCGGGGACGCGATCACCAGCTGACCCGTCTTCTTATCGAGGTCAGCAAGCCGCTGCGCCCAGTCGTCAGGCTCGACGCCGTGCTCGTGACGCACCGCCGCGACGGCGCACTCCAGCAGCTCCGGGTAGTCAACCCCCTCAAAGGTGTTCCCGGGCGGGACGTTCTCACGGTCCCAGCCTGCGAAGGTAATAGCGCAGGCGACGGCGAACGGATCCTTATCGCCCGACCCGTGGGTGACCGTGGTGTTATCGCGCACGCGCACCACTACACTGAGGAGGTCCGCCGCCTTTGCTTTCTTCCAGGATTCCAGCTTGCTCACACCGGACTTTCGGAGGACACAAGCGTGGCGTCTCGGGGGGTCGGCAATAAGCTCGCCGACTATGGTCATAAGGTGTGCCCGGGCATCGGGCTTGGTGGCAGAAGGCCACATCCGGGCCACACCGCACATGACCGAGAGCAGCCGGGGTGCGTAGACGTCAATGTCGTCAGCACCCGCTGGCTCCGCGAGCCCGCGGGCCAGGTCCTGGGCCTGGTCGGCCAGCGAGGCCACCTCGGGGGATCCCAGGCGCAGGAGGCGCGCGGCGGTGAGCAGGTCCAGACGCCGCAGGCAGAAGTGCGCAGCCTCGATCAGGACCTGGCGCGCGTCCTTATCGAGCCCGAACTGGTGGGTCGTCAGGTGCTCACGCCCCTGGGGGGACTGCGAGCTGGCGGGCGGGCGCGTGGTGCCCGAGACCAGGAAGACCGGCACCCCGTGCCCAGCCCCGTACTCCTGGGCGACCCGCAGTGCCGCGAGCAGGGCCTGCTTCTCCCCCGCCGCGTAGACGACCACCGCCCGCGGCCGGGGGTCCAGGGAGCTGAGCCAGTCCTTGACACCCTTACGCAGGCTGTTAAAGGCCGCCATCTGGCAGCTGCCGTCCTCATACTGACTAAAAGCCGTTCCGTAAGGGGTCACCCGCACGTCAGCGGGCTTCCAGTGGGCGGCCAGCCCCTGGTCCTGGCTAGAGGGCCACCTACCCGGGCCCCTCCCAGCCAGGCCGCCCGGCCCGGCACCCTCACCCGCCGGGTGGTCCTCTGGCCTGGCGGTCAGGCGCCTGATCTTCTGCCTCTCCTTCTGGGCGTAGTCCTCCATGTCCTGGGAGGCCAGGAGCATGAGGTGGAGCGTGAACGGCCCGTCGCTACCCGTCGCCTGGCGCACCTGGGCCAGATCCTCTGCGTGAGGCAGGCCGTGGAGAATCTGCTCCGCCGGGGAGGGGCGGGTCCGCCCGGTACCGTGGTCGCTCTGAGGGCGGGACTGCGCGCAGACCATGGCAATGTCCCCGCCCGGCCACGACAGCCAGTCGGGCCGCTCGATCCCGCAGCTGCTCAGCAGGTCGGCCACGCGGTCCACCGGGCTCACGGCCGCCCCAGGGTAGCCCCCGGACCGGGGCCCGGCGCCCGGGTCTGTCCCATTGTCCGGGCCGGTCTTATTGTCCGGGCTGGTCCCGGCATCCGCCCCGGTCTCCGCCTGGTCCTCAAGGTCTTCCTGGCCGCCTTCGGTGCCCGGGCTGGTCATGGAACCGGTTCCCGCCCCGATGACACCGAGCTCGTGGGTGGCGCGCTTGCCAATATCATTGAGCCAACCCTTGGTGCGCAGCCACTCGTCGTGCGGCAGGAGCACCCTGCCCCGGCTCCGTTCCTTCTCCAGATTCCCCAGGACGCGGCCGAGCATGCGGTCTCGGTTTCCCTGCCTCACCTGGTCGGTAACCTGCTCGGGGGCCTCCCCGGAGTCCCTCATGTACTGCTCCCTGCGGCTGCGGTACTCGGCCACCAGCCAGGCCCTGGCCGCCATCCCCGCTGCCTGGTCCCCCCGGGCGAGGTCGCACAGCAGGAGCTCACCGAGGTCGTGCGACGTCGGGTGGCCTCTATCCCCTGCCGCCCGGCGCGCTACCTGGACGGCGGCCTTGACGACGTCGTCGCTGACGCGGCCCTCCAGGCAGGTGGGCAGCCCCAGGCCCAGGAACCAGCCCCGCTCCGGGTGGTGTGCCGTCACCCCGGTGACGGACATGTCCTCAATACGGGCGGGCCCGCTCTCACCGGCCAGGATCAGGGACCACTCGTCGGCCTGGGCGGCGGCCACGGTCCCCGCGAGGGACAGTGAGAAGGCGGTCGCACCCGAGCCGAAGGCGAGCGCCACGTGGCCGCGGTGGGCGGTCAGGCGGTGGTCGACCTGGCTCATGAGGTCCTCCAGCTCCCCCAGGCCCGCTACCAGGACCGGCTCCTGGAGCCGGAGCGTGGCGCCGGTGCGGTCGCGCAGCCCGGCACGCACCCCGGGCTCACTGAGGCACTCGTGCACGGCCCTCAGGTACGGCTCGGTGGCCCCGCGTCCCTTACGGGTGGCCACGAGCAGCAGGTCAATGTCCGCGCGCCCGTACTGGACGAGCGCCTTGAGGTACTTGTACAGCGGCGTCCCCTCGTGAGGGCGGGCGATCTCGACCTGGGCGGGCTGCTCCTCGGCGTCGGGGTGGACGCCGTCAAGGAGCGCCTGCACCACGCGGACAGCCTCCTCAGGAAGGGCCTGCTCGGCGGGGGGCTCCGTCCCAGGGGCTGGCCTACCGTCCGGACGCCGGGGGCTTGGGCTCATGACCGCGTCGCCGACGGCACCCCTACCGTCCGGGCGCCGGGGGCTTGGGCCCTCACCGGCCGGCTCGCGGGACGACCGGAGGCGCCCCGCCAGGGCCCTCAGCTTCTCTGCCCTGCGCAGGGCGTACAGGTCCAGCTCACCGGCGTTCCTGCCAGTGCCGACGCCAAGGTCCGAGCGGCCGACGATATGAATGAGCATGGTCATGGCAAGCTCTTCCTCCCGCTCTGGCCGGGAGGGGGCCCCACCGTGGCCAGGCCGCGAGCGCCGACGGGGCGCCCGGCCGTATCGCGGACGAGCTCGTGGGGCCAGGCCAGGTCGTCCCGCTGCGGGCAGTGCTCAGCGACGACCCTACTGGTGACGTACAACACCCCTGGTTGCGGGTCGGGCAGGGGCGGGTCGAGCCCTACCAGGCCCTCCCCGTAGGTGAGGGACAGCGTCACCGGCGTCTCCTCCCCGGTACCACCTCCGGCACCGAGGGCGCCCACGGTGACCGTGGTGCCACCGCCCAGCACCAGGCGGGGGACCGTGCCCGACGGCGGCAGGACCAGCTGCTGCCCGTCGCCTATGAGCACCACCTCGTGCGGGTTGAGGTTGACCAGTCTGTAGCTCACCATCGACGGCCCCCACGGCCCCCGTAGCCTCCGCGCCGCTGCGGCGGGCCCGGGACCTGCCTGCCCTGTCGCCGGGCCGGGATCTCAATACTGAGCGGCTTCGGGGGATCCGCCAGTGGTGTGGGGGACTGCCCGCGTCCTTCCTTGGGCCTGCCCTCCTCGGTCTGGTTGTTGGCCCGGTTCTCCTTCAGGCTCATGTAGCGTACGGGGACCCCGTCGGTGTAGCCGTAGGCCGCACGCTGCATAGCCGCTACCCAGGGGAGCCGGTCCAGGACGTCCAGGACGCCGTCGGGCAGGGTGGGGGGCGGGGTCGTGGGCACCACCCCCAGGCACCCCTCCAGGCTGCGGTAGCCGTCCGCCAGGGCCTGCCCGGTGTGGACGCGCACGCCGCCCTCGGGGACCTCCACCTTGACCACCCCCAGCCCCAGCGGCTTACCCAGGCCCATGCGCATAAAGCCCACGGCCTGCCCGGTGCGCTCGGAGGCCGGGACGAGGTTCCTGGGGTCCAGCAGCCACAGGAGCGCCGCGAGCTCCTCGGGCTCGACGTCGTCCACCCGCAGCCGGCAGGTCAGGACGCTGCCCGTCTCCAGCCAGTCGCGCACGCGCAGGCGCACCGTGTCCGCGGGGACGTCCAGCCCCTCCTGGGGCGGCACGCTCGTGGCCTCCTGCGGCAGCCCCTTCCTCCCCAGGACGCCCCGGTGGACCGGGTAGGCGGCCAGGCCCAGGTACTGGCCCGGGGTAAAGAGCCCGGGGCGCGGCAGGGGACGGCCGCCGTCGGTCGGTGTCCGGCCGGTCCTGGAGTCGGTCAGGAACCGCCGTGCCGAGGCGGGCTTGGGGCTGAGGAGGGGTGCCAGGAGCTCACCCCTGCCGCGCGTGACCTGGGCCTGACTCGTGTCCACGACCCCGACGGCGACCCGCCCCCTGGCGGCCACGTCGCCTCCGACGGCCCCCTCCGGGGCGTCCTGGACGACGTAGCCAAAGAGCCGGTCCGCCGCGCTGGCCTCACAGCGGGAGGCCAGGGGGAGGACCCCCTGGGCGCGTCCCAGGTCCTGGGGGGAGGAGTCGTAGGCGCGTCGTCCGATCATGGTGGGGACGAGCTGGACCACCTTGTGCGCCCTGCCCCTGATAAGGGTGTTGTCCTCCCGGTAGCTCTCCTCTCCCAGCAGCGCGTAGGCGAGGTCGCCCTCGGCGAGCCCCGGGTGCCCGCTGGCGCGGACCTCGTCGGTCACCCGGTTGGCCCTCTGGGTCCGGCCCGCCTTGACCTGCCGGCGTTTCTCCTCCTCGCGCTGCTCACGGTAGCTGTTGGCCACAATGGTGTAGCCTCTGGCCACCTCGGGGGTAATGGTGACGGTCAGCGGCTCCTTCTCGGTGCTGAAGAACACTCGTTCGTAGCGTTTCTTCTCGTACAGCAGCCAGGGCTGCTCCGCGTCCTGGTCGCTCGCGGTCCGGTAGACGTACCCGGTCACGTCGTACTCGTTCATGTACTTGGGGATCGCGGACTCCCCGCCGACGGTAAAGGCCTCCTCCGGCTCCGCCTCCCCGACCCCCAGGTGGGTCACGTGCCAGAAGGCGTACTTGCCGCTGCCGTGCACGTACAGGGCCAGGTGGCAGCGCAGCTGCTTGCGGGAGTGGGTCATGGCCGTGAGCCTGCGCCCCCTGCCATCCAGGACCAGGGTCGCGCTGCCCTTGTAGCCGGTCTGCATGGCCGCCGCCCGCATGACCGGGATCCTCTCGCCGTCGTGGCTGACGGTCTGTGTGGACGACCCGGCCAGCAGCTCGGCCTCCAGGCTGCCGTCCTCGTTGACCCTGGTCACCCGCAGGGGCACGAGCCGCAGGGAGTCGGCGGCGTCGGAGCGGTAGGTGAGTCGGTCGGCACGCGGCTGGAGGGCACGGAAGCGTGAGACGGTCAGGGCCTCGTAGGCGCGCGACAGCATGCCCTTGACCATGGTCGGCGGGACCACGACGCCCCCGCTGGTGTCCCGGGGGAGGTGGACGGTGCCCGCCTGCCTGCCGTCGGGTGACGCATCCTGCTCACCCAGGACGAGCGGGGTCATGAGCGTCATACGCAGGTCGATGGTCCCCGACCACCTGCGGGGGTGGAGGCGGTCGTGCCCAGCCGCCTCGTGGTCGGTAAAGAGGGCGGCGGGGAGCCTGCCGCCGTCAACGAGCCGTGCCGCCGCCCGCCGCAGGACCGGGATCCGGTTGACGGCGGAGTGGAACTCACCCATCTCACGTCCACCTTCCTGTCAGGATCTCGTCGGTAAAGACCGTGTTCCCGTAGACCGGCTCCCTGGTGAAGACCTCCAGGGCCGTCATACGGCCGGCTGCGCCGGAGCGGGAGGCGCTGCGGTGCTCCAGGTAGCGGTTCCGGCGGTACCAGCAGCTCTCCGGGGGCAGGCCGGGGGGCGCCGCCTCCCTCGCGCCCTCCCTCGCGCCGGTACCCGCCCCGGCAGGGGCGCCGTCGGCCCTGGGGGAGGTGTACACCCGGATCTCGGCGCACCCCGACCCGTTGAGCCAGCGCAGCTCGTGGGCCGCCACCCCCGGCTCCGGCCCGCCGTCGGGCTGCCAGAGCCGCAGCTCGTAGACGGTGTCCCGCTCCACCACGGCGCCAGCGGTGTCCCCCAGGCCGTCCGGCGCCACGGTCCTCAGGACGCGGGTGCCCCGGGTGGTGAACGCCAGTCCCGTCCACTCCCCGGTCCCCAGGCGTCCCAGCACGTGGTCCAGGGTGGCGGCCTCGTCCACCTCCACGCCCCAGGCACCCTCCTCCAGGGCGGGCAGGTCCCCGGACCTGCCCAGCTCCTGGGCCAGGTCCCGGGCCTGTCTAATGTCCTGGGTGAACAGGCCGGTGTGCCCGGTGCCCTGCTCCTGCGTCATCTCACTCACCGTCCTGTGCCGTGCGCGGCGCGTCCACGAGGTAGTCCGTCCAGCCCGCCCCGCCGACGTCGTCGTTCAGGGTGCGCAGGCGGGCCAGGAGGTCGTGGGCGACGCCGGTGCCGCCCTCGGCCCCCGCCCGGATCTCCCAGGGCCCGCCCAGCAGGCTGGTGTCACCGGTCAGGCTCAGGGCCCTGACGCTGACCTCCCCCAGTCCGCGCGTGCCCCGGCTGCCCAGGGGCAGGGTGCCGGTGGCCAGCTCGGCCAGGACCAGCCCCAGCAGGCACAGTGCAGCCCGACGCCGGCCCGGGCCCCCCAGGCGCGCCAGGTCCACCACCAGGGTGATGCTGTCCCACCGCGTGGTGGGGGCGGGCACCTGCTCGGCGTACAGGCCGCCGTCGACCACGCCCCCGGTCCACCTGTCCCCGGCGTTGTGGGTGCGCTTGAGCGTCTGCGTCCGCCCCAGGGCGAGGGTGTCCAGGACGCGCAGCGCACCGCGGCGCTCGGTGCTGCCAAAGAGGGCGTGCACCAGCGGCGGGTCCTCGGCCAGCTGGTCGTGGACGCCGGTGGTGGACCAGTCCGCCTGCCCCGGGAGCTGCTGACCGGCCAGCAGGACGGTGCGTGCGATCCGGCTGGCCCGGCTGCGCAGGGCGCCGCGCACGGAGCTGCCGGGCAGGACCAGGGTGCCGGCGTCCTGGGGGTCGCGGCCCTTGCGGGAGCGTGTCCGCAGAGGGAGGGTGTCCACGGTCTCCTGGTCGCCCCTCTGCTCCTTGTCCCGGGGCTCGGCCACCAGGATGCCGGTGGGGCTGTCCCAGGTCACGGTCACGGTGAGCTGCCCCGGGTCGGGCGGCGCCACCAGGGGGACGGCCACGGTGCCGTCCCTGCCGTCAAGGAGGGCGAGCAGGCCGTCGGGGCCGTCCAGGCGGTAGCGGGCGACGTCCACGCTCCTCGTCCCGGCGTCACTGAGCCGCACCCCGCCCCACCCGGCGTTCTGGCGCCCGCCCAGGCTGACCCGCCCGGACTGGAGCAGCCCCAGGACCTGGCCCAGCAGCCTCTCCAGGCCCTGGGGGTCGCCGTCGTCGTGGACGCTGCCGACCTGGCCGGACAGGTGCAGCCTGAGCGGTACGCCAGCGGGCACGATCTCGTGGCTGAACAGGGCGGTGTCCCCGGCGCTGCCCCAGTAGCGGTCTACGGCGTTGCCCATCCGCTCCACCATCTCCACGCCGTCGAGCGCGATCGTGTGGACCCTCAGGGAACCGGCACGCTCCGGGCCGCCCCACAGGGGCAGGAGCCGGTCAGAACCGGCTGGCTCCGTGCCGTCCCCACCGGCCCGCCCGCCGTAGGCCCTCACCCAGGCGGCCCGCAGGGCGCCCTTGACCGAGCGCCCGGGAAGGACCGGACGACCGCAGCCGTCGCGGACGAAACGCCGCGGCTCGCTCTCGCGCCGGGGCGCCTCCTGGCCCGGTCCCGGCCGGGAGCGGCGGGACGGGGAGCGGTCGACCTGGTGCTCGGCCCCGCCGGAGTGCAGGGGCGAGGTGGTGACCAGACGCAGGTCCACCTCGTAGCGGGTCACGCTCATTGTCCCTGCCCTTCCGTGGTGAAGTCGGACTGCTGGAGGACGCGCGCCCGGATGACGTCCGGGCCCGGCCCCAGGAACGGGTGCCCCACGGCGATACGCCCGTAGCCCTGCTCCCGCAGCAGCCCGACGCCGTCACGCTCCAGGCGGGCCAGGTGGCGGCGCAGCGAGCCCATGGCACCGGGGTCGGTGGGGCGCACACGGAGGGTGGAGCCCGCCTGGACGGCGACGCGGCTGGCACGGGGCTGCTGGTCGGCCGCCGACCAGCCGTCCACCCGCCGGTAGCGCAGGCCCGCCGAGTAGCGGGCGTCCTGCGCCCGGCCGACCACCGCGGGCAGGCCCGGGG
>ERZ772766.1294-NODE-1294-length-13573-cov-5.868028_pt1 | contig 13573 bp, 9 predicted proteins | sample MGYA00511379_ERZ772766 | MGnify/ENA primary metagenome ERZ772766 (study PRJEB29015, sample SAMEA2737895) | human oral metagenome | biome: human oral; feature: human-associated habitat; material: dental | place: China | collected 2116 ...
CAAAAAGTTTTTCGTGGCACTTGCAGCATTGCTGCAAAGTCCAAAAAGTTTTTCGCGGCACTTGCAGCATTGCTGCAAACGCCAAAATTTTTTTCGTGGCACTTGCAGCATTCCTGCAAACGCCAAAAAGTTTTTCGTGGCACTTGCAGCATTCCTGCAAAGTCCAAAAAGTTTTTCGTGGCACTTGCAGCATTGCTGCAAAGTCCAAAAAGTTTTTCGGGACACTTGCAGCATTCCTGCAAAGTCCAAAAAGTTCATCGCGGCCCTTGCGGAACTCCCGCAAGTATCAAAATGGAAAAAATGGCGTTTGCGGGACTTCCGCAAGCATCAAAATGGAGAAAATAGCCCTTGCGGGACTTCCGCAAGCATCAAAATGGAGGAAATGGCGTTTGCGGAACTTCCGCAAGCATGAAAAAGTAGAAAGTGGCGTTTGCGGAACTTCCGCAAGCATGAAAAAGTAGAAAGTGGCGTTTGCGGAACTTCCGCAAGCATCAAAAAGTAGAAAGTGGCGTTTGCGGAACTTCCGCAAGCGTCCAAAAGAGGAAAGTGGTGTTTGCGGAACTTCCGCAAGCGTCCAAAAGGAGAAAATGGCCTTTGCGGAACTTCCGCAAAGGCTGACCTGTTTTCTGAGGCCCCCGTTCCTCCTCCCTTAAAAACGCCGGCCCTCGCTATGGACATTGCAGGGGAGTGGAAGAACGAAAACGGCCGGATACCGGAGGGTTTGCGCCCCACTGGTACCCGGCCGAATTTGTTGGCGGAGCCTACTTATTCCGTCGGTATGTCACGGTTGACATTCTTCGAGCCGACGAGAGCGTAGAAGAGCAGGTAGCAGAGGCCGGCGATGATCACCCAGTAGCTGCTGATGAAGCCCACCTTATCGGCCACCAGGTTTTGGATGAACGAGATGACGCCGCCACCGCAGACGAGTGCCATGAAGATGCCCGACGCCAAGGGGGTGTATTTGCCCAGCCCCTCGGCGGCCAAGTTGTAGATGGCGCCCCACATGACGGACGTGCAGAGGCCGCAGAGGAACATGAAGACCATGCCCAGCGGCACCTCAGCGCCGATGACGGGGATCGAGAAGCGCACATCCTCGGGGATGAAGATGAGGCAGAGCAGGAAGACGGTGGCAAGCAGGCTGACGGTCGTCAGCATCGTCTTGCTCGAGACGCGGCCACCCACGGCGCCGCCCACGAGGCGTCCGCACATCATCAGGAACCAGTAGAAGCCGACGAGTGTCCCAGCCACTACGGGGCCGACCCACTCGAGGTTCGACATGTAGAGGTTGGCCGTGTTCGGGATGCCCACCTCGATGCCGACGTAGAAGAAGATGGCTATGGCGCCCAGCACAAAGTGGCGGAACGACATCGGGCCGTGCGGGTCTTTCTTCGTGTCGCCAGAGAGGCGTGCGGCGCGCTCGTCGGCCGTCTCCATGTGCGGCTCGGGGATGCGTGCCAGCAAGATGATGAGGAAGGCCAGGGCGAAGATGGCCATCGCAATGATCATGGCCGGAGCCGCGTCGTTCACCTTAGCCGTCTGCACCGAGCCGCCGATGAGGTAACCCAGAAGGATGGGGGCGATCGTTCCGCCGATGGAGTTGCACGAGCCGCCGAACTGGATGAGCTGATTGCCACGGTTGCCGCCGCCGCCCAGGGTGTTCAGCATGGGGTTGACGGTCGTGTTGAGCAGGCACATCGATATGCCGGCCACGAAGGCGCCGAGCACATAGATGCCGAACGCAATGGAGGGATCCACATAGCCCGAGGCGAACTGGATGCCCACGCCCACAAAGCCCACAATGGTGGCCAGTAGGGAGGTGAACTTATATCCGCGGCGTTTGAGGATCAGGCCCACGGGGATGCCAAAGCAGGCGTAGGCGATGAAGTTAGCCAGTGTGCCCAGCTGCGAGAGGGCGTTGCTGGCGCCGAACTGCGTCTTGACGATGACGCCCATCGATCCGGCGAAGTTGGTGACGAACGCAATCATGAAAAAGAGCAGGAACATGACGGCGATGACTAAGACATTGCTTTTCTCTTGTTTTACGGTGTCCATTTTGTTTGGGTTTTTGAGTGGTGTATGGGTTGATAATTAATGATTGCTACACGTTTGACCGAGGCGGGCGTAAAGGTACACCCAAAGTTTGGCCCCGGGCGGAAACTGATCTTGTGTATGTGTTTAGCAGGACGTCAGCGTTACGCCGCCACATGGGTATGTGCATCATCCCCTCCGTTTTTCAGCGCTTTCACCGACGCAATCCACAGCCCGACGAACGTCAGGGCGCCGTTGATCATCAGCATCTCGTAGCCGAAGCGATAGCCGGTGTAATGCAGCGTGAGGCGTTCGAGAGCGTAGCAGATGAGCGGCGAGGCGAGGCAGATATACGGCACAGCGCTGTCCGCAGGCCGTAGGCGCGTGAAGAGGCCGAAGGCAAAGAGCCCCAGCAATGGGCCGTAGGTATAGGAGGCGATCACATAGATGGCGTCGATCACACTGCGATCGTTCACGGCTTTGAACACCATGATGATCGCCGCAAAGAGCGCCGAGATAAGGATGTGCACCCGCATGCGTATGCGGCGAGCACGCGCCGCTTGGTCGCGTTCGATGCCGAGGATGTCGACGCAGAAGGACGTCGTGAGCGCCGTCAGTGCCGAGTCGGCACTGCTGAAGGCGGCCGCGATGATGCCGATGGTGAAGAAGACGATGATCGTCTGCCCCAAAACGCCCGAGGTGCAGAACATCGGCAGGATGTCGTCGCCCGCGTCGGGCAGGGCGATGCCAAGCTGTCCGGCCAGCGTGATGAGCAGGATGCCCAGCGAGAGGAAGAGGAAGTTGATCGGCGTAAAGGCCAAGCCGTAGGAGTACATGTTCTTCTGCGCGTCGCGCAGGCTACGGCAGGAGAGATTCTTCTGCATCATGTCTTGATCCAGTCCGGTCATGACGATCGTGATAAAGATGCCGCTCAAGAATTGCTTCACGAAGTGCTGCTTGCTCGACCAATCGCTCCACTCGAAGAGGCGGAAGTGCGGGCTTTCGGCCACCGTGCGGCAGAGGCCGTCGAAGTCCAGCCCCATGCGATCCTTCACCTGCCAGATGATCACCACGAGCGTGCCCACAAGGCAGAGCGCCTGAAGTGTGTCTGTCCAGATGATCGTCTTGACGCCGCTCTTGTAGGTGTAAAGCCATACGAGCAGGATGCTCAGGATAACGGTCACGCCGAAGGGGATCTGCCACGTCGAGAAGACGTACGTCTGGAGGATAAGCACCACGAGATAGAGCCGCGCGGCCGCACCGATGATCTTGGAGAGGAGGAAGAAGGAGGCGCCCGTCTTGTAAGCTCGCCTACCGATGCGCGTCTCGAGGTAGGTGTAGATGGAGGTGAGCTGAAGGCGGTAGTAGAGCGGCAAGAGCACGTGCGCGATGATGACGTAACCGAAGAAGAAGCCGAAGACGGTCTGCATGTACGTCATGTCGATCTGCCGCACCCAGCCGGGGACGGAGACGAACGTCACGCCCGAGAGCGAGGAGCCGATCATACCGATGGCCACGATGTACCACGGCGAGCGACGGTTGCCGAGGAAGAAGGCGTCGTTGTCTGCGGCCGATGCGCCGCCGCGGCCCGTGATCCAAGCGATGAGCAGCAGCAGGCCGAAGTAGGCCGCGATGATGAAGAGGATGGTGGCGCTGCTCATCGGACGTAACGTATTTCCGACCGGCTGCCGGGATAGTAATGCGCGAGGATGGCGCGATAGGAATGTCCCTCGGCGCCCATTACGGCGGCGCCGATCTGGCAGAGGCCCACGCCGTGTCCCCAGCCTGCGCCGGTGAGGCGGAAGCGCCGCGGGACGCCGTGATGCAGGTCGAGCGCGTCGACCACGAAGGCCGAGCTATAGAGATGCGTCTCGGAGAGCGTGCGGCGGATCTCCAGCTCCTTACCGATGATGTATGTGCGCCGACTGCCGACGATCCGGAGTCGCACGATGCGTCCCGATCGGCCGCGCTCGACGGCTTGCAGACTGAGGATGGCGCCGAAGTCGATGCCGCTCTTGCGGCGGATCAGGTCGGCAAGCTCGTCTTGCGTGTACTCCACCGTCCAGCGATAGAAGTCGGGCGTCTCGAGGTCGTAGTTGTTGAGCACTTGGCTGAGGATGCCCTCGTCCGTAGTGTGACAGAATGCCTCGGGGGCGGAGCGGATCCAGCGATCGGCTTCGGCCTCGTTCGTCAGGTCGGGCACCGGAGTGTCTGACGTGCGACTGTCGCGGAGGGCGACGAGGTAACGGTGATGAACAGGCTCCCAGCAGTACTCGAAGCACTCCGTGACGCCTCCACACGACTTCGAGAAACGTGTGTCGCAGAGCCGCCCCTCGTCCGTGAGCACCTCGCCACAGGTGGCCCGGACGGCCTCCTCCACGGCTGGCGTTGTGGCGCGCGTGATGCCCTGATAACGCTGGCAATGGTCGTCGGCGCAGACGTCGAAGCGCGTGTGATCCTCGCGGTCGTACCATCGGACGAGGCCCTCGTCGTCTTGGCTGCAGCTCTCCGCCTTGGCGTCGACCGGGGCTTGTCGCTTCTCGATCTGTGCCAGCAGCCAGCTGCGCGAGATGACGGCGTGCGCGCGGAGTAACTCGGGCGACGAGGTGGCGCTCATCTCAGACGAGATGACGCTCTCGAGATACGACTCGACGTCGATACGGTTCACCACCAGGACGCCGTCGCTCGAGGGCATGAGGATCAACGCCCCGCGGAAGCGTTGGTCTTCGCGGCGCTCCCAGTGGAAGTGTACGCCGATGGTGACGCCCCGCAGGTCGAACGAGTCCGAGGGGTCGGTGGGCTCGAAGTGCAGCGTGTCGAACGTGTGACTCTCGAAGGCGATGCGCCCGTCTTGCAGCGTAGCGTGTTGTTGGCCTGTGTGCGTGCGGCCCGTCTCCAGGCAGCGGTAGGCGCCGTTGAAATGAAATGAAACGTCTCTCTCCGTCAAGATCCCGACGTCTACGTTGGGTATACCGATCATGATCTGTGTATGCATTAATGTAAATAGGTGGGGTTCTATTTCTCCCGCTTGTTCAGCGAGCGGACAAAAGTAGAAGGCTTGTGTAATTGTCAATGGCTAAAGGTCAAGGATGACGGAGAGGAGGAAGACCACACATGAGGGAATAACCCCACCCTCGTTTTGCTACCCGCACGCCGTGCAAGCCCCAAAAGGCGCCAGGTTTTGCTACTCGCACGGCATGCAAGGCCCAAAATGACCCTCATTTTGCTACTCGCACGGCGTGCAAGGCCCGAAATGACCCTCATTTTGCTACTCGCACGGCATGCAAGGCCCAAAATGACCCTCATTTTGCTACTCGCACGGCGTGCAAGGCCTGAAAGGCGCCAGGGGCGCCGGCCAAGTTTGCAGGCGACATAGGATCCCCCCGAGTTTCGCCTCCATCTATCTTTGTCCCCACGAAAAAACGATTCATAAACAGGGATTAAACGAAGCATCATGGCATTACCCATCAACATAGAAGACCTCCTCAATCGGCAGCGCATTGAGGGTAACCGCATCGAGTTCAAACGCGGGTGGAATCCAGCCAAGATCTACCAAACGATCTGTGCCTTTGCCAACGATTTCGACAATATCGGCGGGGGCTATATCCTCGTAGGCGTGGAGGAGGATCATGGCCGGGCGCGGCGTCCGGTGGTGGGGATCCCCGAGGAGAAGCTGGACGGCATACAGCAAAGCATGGTCGGATTCAACAACAAGATCAAGCCCTACTACATGCCCCGCACCTCGGTGGAAGCCGTAGACGGTAAATCCGTGCTGGCCATCTGGGTGCCATCGGGGAGTTATCGCCCCTATGAGGTCTTGGAGAACGTGCTCAGCAGTAAATCCAAGTCACGCTGGTACATCCGCTCCGGCTCAAGCACCATTGAGGCCAAGGGGGAAGTGCTGGACGAGCTGCGAGAGATGGCCAACCGTGTGCCGTTCGATGAGCGGGGGAATGAGCAGATCGCGATCGACGACCTTTCGCCAGTGCTTGTGTTGGACTACCTAAGGCGTGTAAAGAGTCGGCTGACGGCTGATTTTACGGGCCGGACACTCGAACAGGTCTTGGAGCAACTGGATCTATACGAAGGGCCGCGAGAACAACGGCGGCTGAAGAATATAGCCGCGATGATGTTCAGCGAGGAGCCGCATCGCTTCTTTCCTTACACCCGGGTCGAAATTGTCTTATTCCCGGAGGGGACGGTGCGCAACCCCAACAACTTCATGGAAGCGCCGACTATAACGGGCTCCGTCCCCACGATGATCCGCGCCACCTTAGATTACCTCCGCCTTATGGTCATCAAGGAGCGGATCCGCAAGGTGCCGTATGCGGCCGAAGCTATTCGACATTTCAATTACCCCTACCAAGCCATCGAAGAGGCCGTGGTCAATGCGCTCTATCACCGCGATTACCAACAACGCGAACCGGTGGAGATCACCGTGGAGCCGCATGCCATCAGCATACTCAGTTACGCTGGCCCCGATCGCAGCATCACGAGGGAGGCCATCAAGCAGGCGCACCTGCTCCGTGCACGTCGTTATCGCAACCGTCGCTTGGGCGACTTTCTCAAGGAGCTAGATTTCTCTGAGGGACGCGCCACGGGGATCCCGACTATCCAAGAAGAGCTTCGGAACAACGGCTCACCCCTGGCTACAATCGAGACCGACGACGACCGCTCCTACTTCCTCATCATCATTCCTTGCCACCCGGATTTCCTGCACGACGGCGTCCTCAACGACCCCGACAAGTTCAAAGGCCGAATAAAGCGGGGTGGCAGAATAAATGACACTATAAATGGCACCATAAACGATGATGAGGATATAAATGATAGCAGAAATGATAGCAGAAATGATAGCAGAAATGATAGCAGAAATGATAGCAAAAAGACCATATCCAAGCAGAGCCGACGGGATAGGCTTATGCGTATCATACAGACACAGCCTCACATTTCGTCCAGGGAGTTAGCCTCTCTATTGGGGGTCTCTTATCCGACCATCTGGCGCGATCTATCGGAGCTTACGGAGCGCGGCATCATCCGCTACGAAGGCGCCAAGAAGACGGGGCGCTGGGTGATACTCAACCAAGCAGACGTCGGCATGGAATAAGCCCCCTCGAACGGAGACACAAAAACGAACCGTCCTCCGAGCAGTGGATCAATCATCCATCGCCCGGAGGACGGTTCGTTTTTAGAGGGCATCACAGCCCCGCTTACTGCTGCTCGTAGAACTCGAGAATTTTCTTGCGGAGCAGGAACTCGTACTTGGCTTGGGTGCGGTCGGAGAGGGCTTTGATGAGGTTCGTCTTGGCCTCGTTGTATTCGTAGGTCGTGGCGCGGCCATTCTCGAAGCGGTCGCCGGTGAAGGTGAAGGCTTTCTCGGCCGACTGCCACGCGGCGGTGGCCGACCGGTATCGCTCGGCGGCTGAAAGGGCGCTGTAGTAGGCCTGCTGGATGTCTTTGTAGAGTGCTTTCTTGGTGTTTTCCAGCTGCAGCTCTTGGTTGCGCAGGCCGAGGCGAGCGCTGCGGATGCTGTTGCGTGTGGCGAAACGGTTGAAGATGGGGATGCGGAGGTTGAAGCCGAGGCCGAGGCCGCGGTTGTCGCGAATCTGGTTGGCGAAGGGCGTGTTGGGCTTGTTGTAGATGTGATAAAAGGCATTGTTGTAGCTGGCGCCGAAGGAGAGGCTGGGGTAGAGGGCGCTCTGGGCCACGCGCACTTGCTTCTCGCTGCTCTGGAGGCGAAGCTCCTCGGCGCGGACGGCGGCGCGCGTGGTGAGGGCGGTGCGATAGATGTCGTCGGGGCGGCGCGCCAGTAGGAAGGTCGTGTCTGCCTCCGTGGGCGGCTCCACGTCGAAGCCTTCCGGGCTGGGCAGCTCGAGCAGCTGGGTGAGTGTGAGCGTGGCCATGCGCAGGTCGTTAGCTGTCTGCACGGCGGAGAGCTCGTCGGCCGCCACCTGTGCCTCGGTCTCGTAGATCTGTGCCTCGGAGGCGCGCCCGGCGTCGTGCATCTTACGCGTGCGGTCGAGTTGTGTGCGGCTCAGGGCGAGCTTATTCTCGGCCACACCGAGCAGCTCCTTGTCGAAGAGCACTTGCAGGTAGGCCGACGTGACGGTGATCTCCATATTCTCGCGCGTCTTCTGGAGATCGGCGGCGAGGGCCATGAGATCGAGGCGCGCGGCGGCGATCTCGTTGGGAATCTCGAAGCCGGTGAAGAGGGGCACGTCGGAAGAGAGTGACCAGGCGGTGGAGGAGGTGGTCTGCACCTGATACGTGTTGTCTGCCGCTGAGGCCGATCGCCCGAACGACCATTGTTGTGAGGCTCCGGCCGAGAGGCTGGGCAAACGTTTGCTGCGCGCCGTGTGGAGCGTCAGCTCTTGACGGTCCACTTCCACCTGTCGCATGCGTACCTCCAGATTGTTCGCTTTGGCGTGCTCGATGCAGCGTTGGAGGCTCCAGCGTGTGGCGGTCGTGTCCTGCGCCGAGGCGGTGAGGGCGGTGGCGAGCAGGGCAGAGATGAGAGTGAGCATACGTTTCATTAGTCCTTCCTCCGTGGTTCGTTATCCTCTTTGTTCTCTTTGCTATCCTTGCTGATGGCCGCACCGCGGATCTTGTCTTTCTCCGTCAGCCCTTCCTTCACTTCGATCTTGATGCCATCGCTGAGGCCCGTCTTGATCTGCCTTTTCTCGAAGATTTGCTTGGGCTTCTCTTGCTTAACCACTTGCACGAAGGCCGTGTCGCCATGAAACTCCACCGTGCTTTCGGGGATGGTCAGGACATTCGCGGCGCGCTCCAATACGATCTCCGCGTTGGCGCTGTAGCCGGCGCGCACGAACGAGGTGTCGGGCAGAGAGACGGCTGCCTTGATCTCAAACTGTATGGCGCCGTTCTTCTCTTCGCCCTTGGGGGAGACGTATTCGAGGACGGCGTCGAAGGTACGTGTGCCCAGCGCGCCGACGGTCAGTTTGATGGGCATGCCTTCGCGGATCTTGCCGATCTCCGTCTCGTCCACATTGCCGCGGAAGATCATGTCGTTCATGTTGGCCACGGAGGCGATGGTGGTGCCGTCGTTGAAGCTGTTGCTTTGGATCACGGAGTTGCCCACCTTGATGGGCACGTTGAGGATCATGCCGGTGATGGTGCTGCGGATCTGCGTGGTGCTCGAGCTGCGAGTGTTACGCGAGATGCCGTCGCGGACAATCTCGAGTGAGCTTTGGGCGTTAGCCAGCTCCTCCTTAGCCTTGCGATAGTTGGCCTTCGACACGTCGAACTCTTCGGCCGTAAGGATGCCCTGCTTGAAGAGTTGTTCGTCGCGGCGGTGGGTGCTCTCCACCTGGTCTAAGCTGATGCGAGCCACATTGACGCGCGACTCGGCGCTGTTGAGCTGCCCCATCTCAGGGATGACTTTCACTTTGGCGATGATCTCGCCTTCGGTGACACGTTGGCCGGCTTCCTTGAGCACCTCGGAAATGATGCCCGAGATCTGCGGCTTAATCAGGATCTCGTAGCGCGGCTCCACATTGCCCGTGGCCACGGTCTTGGTCTCGACCGTCCCACGCTCGGGCGTCACGATTTCATACTCGATCACTTCGGGCTGCGCCTTCTTCCACAGAAATACGAAGGTGCCTACCACGGCCAGTCCTACTATCGAAAGCAGGACGATTCTCTTGATCTTCTTTACTAGTCGATTATTCATAAGCTGAAAACTAAAATCTAAAAACTAACAACTCACAGTTTTGGAAATGAACGGTTTGGGGCGTGGGGAGACTTTGTATAGCAGTGCAGATGCAAGGCGTCCAAGACCGAAGGCGAAGGGAGCATACATAAGTATGTGACCGAGCCTGAGCTTGTCGCAGGAAACGCAGCAGATGCGCTGCTATACAAAGTCTCCCCCTATTCATCGCGGATCGCATCTATCGCTTTAATCTGCATAGCCCGCCAAGCGGGGATGAGCCCGGCTAACAGACCGCACAGAAGCAGCACGATGGTGGCGGCTACGGCGGTGCCCATGTGTACGCCGGGGTGAACGAGCGCCGCATCGTCGCCGGGTTGGGCGCTGAGGATGCGGTCGATGATGTCGATGATGAAGACGCCTACGCTGAGGCCGATCATGCCGGCCATGGCTGTCAGTACGAGGCTCTCGCTCATGATCTGCGAGATGATGTCGCGCGGGCGGGCACCGATGGCGCGCCGCACACCGATCTCGCGCGTGCGCTCCTTCACCGTTACCATCATAATGTTACTGATGCCGATCACGCCGGCCAGGAGTGTGCCCATGCCCACGAGCCAGATCAGCGCGTCGATACCGGTGAAGAGCATGGCGAACGTGGCGAATTGCTCGGCGAGGTTGATCACCATCACGGCCTGCTTATCGGTCGGGGAGATGCTGTTCTGCCGGCAGAGGATGCCGGTGACATCGTCGATGATGCGCTGTATGGATACGTCTTTGTAGGCCGAGGCGGCCAGGAAGTGGATCACGTCGCCCTGGTTCAGCGTCTGCTGCATGGTGGTGAAGGGCAGGAAGACGCTCTCTTCCGACCGTCCGCCGATGTTCACCCGCGCCCGCTGCTTGACGACTCCCACGATCTGGTAGTAGATGCCGTTGACGCGGACGTACCGGCCGCAGGGGTTCTCGTTGCGAAAGAGGGTCTCGTTGATGCGCGATCCGATGAGGCAGACTTTGCGTTTCTCGCGGGCGTCGATCTCGTTAAGCAGTCGGCCGAAGAGTACGCGCTGCGCCTCGATGCGGAAGTAGGCCGGGTCGACTCCTTTCACGTTATATGTGCCGGCGAGTTGGCCGTAGACGACGTTCTTCTCCTTCCGCGCGCCCCACAGGATGGGGGAGATGGCCTCCAGTCCGGTTACTTCGCGGCGGATGCTCTCTAAGTCACGGTTGCGGATCTCCCACTGGCGTCCTTTGTTGAAGCCACGGTAAGACTCGCTGGTGCGATCGGCAATGAAGAAGACGGAGTTCGTGGCGAATCCGTCGGTGTTTTTAAGGATGGCGTTCTTGAGCCCCGAGCCAAGCCCGAGGAGGATGACCAGCATGAGTATGCCCCAAAAGACTCCGAAGCAGGTCAGCAGGCTGCGCGTCTTGTTGCGGGTGATGGTGACCCATATCTCTGTCCATCTATCTGCGTCGAAAAGCATATTGCTCATTGAATTAAAATCTAACAACTAAGAACTCCGATAGCGTTCATGTACCCTGGCATTATTCGTCATTCACTTCTCATGGCCTCAACGGCAGGGATACGGACTGCTTTGCGGGCCGGAAAATATCCGGCTACGACGCCGGCAATGATGAGTAGCACGGTGGCCGAGGTGGCGATGCCGAGGTTGACCGTCGGGTGGCGGAAGATGGATAAGTTGCCCGGGCCACCGCCCGTGTCGGCGTTCATGCCGGCCATCGTCATCACGTAATCGATGCCTTCGGTCACGCCGATGCCGGCCACCATGCCCACGTAACCGAAGAGCGTGGTGACAAGGATGGACTCGATGATGATGAGCCGCAGGATGGAGGCGGGGCCGGCGCCGATGGCTTTGCGGATGCCGAACTCACGTGTCCGTTCGCGCACGGTCACAAGCATGATGTTGCTCACGCCCACAATGCCGGCCATGAGGGTGCTGATACCGACGATCCAGATAAACATCATCAGGCCGTTCATGATCAGGTTGAGCATACGGAAGTCGTCGCCCGTGTTCCACATGCCCAGTGCGCCCGTGTCTGAGGGGTCGAAGCGGTGGCGGAGGGCCATGGCGGTGCGAAAGCGTTGCTCGAAGGCGGCGTTCTCCTCCTCCGATTGGATGCCGCGGACGGTGAAGATCAGCTCGTCCACCTGGGTGCCGCTGCGGTAGAGTTGCTGGGCGGTGGTGAAGGGGATGTAGGCGGGCTTGTTGTTGTTCATCTCCTTGTCGCGATAGACACCGACCACTTGAAACATCATGCGGCCGATGCGCACGTAGCGCCCGATGGGATCGTCCTCGCGGAAGAGCACTTCGGCCATGCGTGGGCTGAGTACGATCACTTTGCGGTGTTGTTGCATGTCGATCTCGTTGATGAAGCGTCCGCGAGTGGGGACGATGAAGTCAATCGCGGCATAGGCGGGCGCGACGCCGCTCAGGTTGCCATTCACGTATTCTTTGTCGTAGGCCAACGTGTCGCTGTGGTCGATGCGGCCGGAGTAGTGCTCCACCTCGGGAAAGTCGGTGGCCAGGTGTGCTAAGTCTTCATTACGGAAGGTCAGGCGGCGGTTCTCACGGATGCCTTGCCAGGGCTTGGTGGTGTAGTTGGGCCACACCTCGACGCGGTTGGCGGAGAAGTTGCTGAAGTTGTACATCACGCCGTTGCGCAGGCCGTTGCCAGCGGCCAGCAGGATGATCAGAATGAAGATGCCCCAGGCCACGGAGAAGCCCGTGAGGAAGGAACGCAAGCGGTTCTTGCGCATCGTGCTGAGGATCTCACGAATGTCGTCGAAGTCGAACATAAAATCTTTTAGGTAGTAGGGGCGCTCCTTGTGGTCGCCCGGTAGTTACGGCCTTCGGCCGGGTAGTTATGCGGCTAAAGCCGCGGTGGTAGGAAGTAGGCCAAGCTCAATCATTAGCCACGATCAGTCCGTCCTTGACGTGCACCACGCGGTCGGTAGCTTCGGCCACGGAGGGTTCGTGGGTGACGATGACCATCGTCATGCCTTCGCGGTTGACGGCGCGTAGGAGCTCCATCACCTCGACGGTCGTCTTGCTGTCTAGCGCACCCGTGGGCTCGTCGGCCAGGATTACCTGCGGGCGGGCAATGAGTGCGCGGGCGATGGCCACGCGTTGCTTCTGTCCGCCGGACATCTCGCTGGGCAGGTGCTCGGCCCAGTCGCGGAGGCCGACACGCTCGAGGTAGTCCAGCGCCATGGCGTTGCGCTGCCGGCGCGGAACGCCCTGATAGTAGAGTGGCAGGGCCACGTTCTCCATCGCGTTTTTGAAGGAGATGAGGTTGAAGGACTGGAAAACGAAGCCGATCATGCGATTGCGTAGCTCGGCGGCGCGGCTTTCGCTGAGATCACGGATAAGTAGGTCGTCGAGGTAATACTCGCCCGAGTCGTAGGTGTCGAGGATGCCGAGGATGTTGAGCAGGGTGCTCTTGCCCGACCCGGAGGCGCCCATGATGGAGACCATCTCGCCGCGTTCGATGCTGAGGTCGATGCCTTTGAGCACATGCAGCGGGGCGCCATTGTAATAGGTCTTGTTGATTCCTTGTAGTCGGATAATCATTGGTGGGTGAATGTAGTAGTTAGAGAAAGATGAGGGGGCGGACAATGTGTCCGTCAGTGATGGATAGACGCGGGAAAGGTCCGTCAGGTTACAGTTTGGGAGATATTTTTTTGGGGAGAGGGGCTTTCCTTCCCACCGCGGGAAGCCCTGGAGTCGTCATACCCGCTTCCTGCCACGGGAAGTGACTTTTCGAAGTTGAAAAACGGTTTCCCGTGGCGGAAAGAACGGATCTCATTGCACGGACGCTGGCCCAGACTTTGCCGGCGTCCGTAGGCGCCCCCCCTAGTTCTGGATC
>ERZ772766.1296-NODE-1296-length-13566-cov-4.812745_pt1 | contig 13566 bp, 13 predicted proteins | sample MGYA00511379_ERZ772766 | MGnify/ENA primary metagenome ERZ772766 (study PRJEB29015, sample SAMEA2737895) | human oral metagenome | biome: human oral; feature: human-associated habitat; material: dental | place: China | collected 2116 ...
AAAGCGGAGTATTGCGAGATAGCTCGATATATGCGCTCACAAGTGGGCTTAGCAAAGGTACTCTTTTATATTTTATTAGCGTGCAGATAAAGCCGATGATGATGGATAGTAAAATCCCGTAAAATGCGAGCTTTAGCGTTAAAATTCCCGCCTTTACAAACATAGGGCTAAATTTAGCTATAAAATCAAAATCCATAAATTCTCTCTTTAAAAAATGTGTTTATTATACAAATAACTGATTAAAGTAGTATTAAATCTAAAATTTATCGCTAAAACCGCGAGAAACACGAGCTGCAAAAATATAGCAAATAAATATATATAGTCCGAGTTGTTACTCGGACTATGAAAACCGCAGAGACTTAAGAGTAAAAAATATACGCGTAGCCCGAGACCAAAATTGCAGAAACCACTGCTAAAATTCCGCCGCTTCGCACCATCTCTATCTGGCGGATACGTCCCGTGCCGAAAACCAAAGCATTCGGCGGCGTCGCTACCGGCATTACGAAAGCGCAGCTCGCGCCTACGCCTATGATGATCGTAAGAGTTTCTTTCGGTAGCCCCATTTGAGCCGCTACTCCCGCAAACACAGGCACTAAAAGTGCAGCGGAGGCGGTATTGCTGGTAAATTCCGTTAGGCAGATGATGAAAATCGCCGTTACAAGCAGTATGACGTAGGTAGGTGCTCCGCCGAAAGTGTGCGCGACTAGATCGCCCAATACCTTAGAAGCTCCCGAATCGCCCAAAACAGCGCTTAGCGTAAGTCCACCGCCGAAAAGTAGCAATACGCCCCACTCGGTATTTTCTGCGATATCGTGCCATTTGGCAAGCCCTAGCACGACGATTGCGACTGCCGAGCAGATCGCGACGTAAGCGTCATCTACCTTGAAGCCCACAAGGCCGGAAATTTGCTTCGAAAATATCCAGCCGATCGCCGTTAGAGCAAATACGACGATCGTAATTATACGCTTGCGCGTCCAAGGGATATGCTCCAGATCCATCTCGATTTTATGACTTAAATTCGGCTTGAAAATTACATAAAGCACCAAAAGCATTATCGGTAGCATCACTAACATTAGCGGCAAGCCTACCTTCATCCAGTCTGCAAAGCTATAGTGTAGCGCCTGCGCCACGATCAAATTCGGTGGTGAGCCTACGAGCGTGCCGAGACCGCCGATACTCGCCGAATACGCGATACCTAAAAGCAAAAATACGAGCGTGCCGCGGTCTTTACTCTCATCCATGTTGGCGCAAATTCCAAGTGCGATCGGAAGCATCATCGCCGCAGTCGCGGTATTTGAAACCCACATCGAAAGTATCGCGGTAGCAAGGCAGATCAAAATCGCAGCCACGCCCAAGCGACCGCCTGAGCGGGCGATTAACCACATCGCTATCTTTTTATCGAGCTTTTGCATATGCAGAGCCGTCGCCAGAGCAAAGCCGCCGAAAAAGGTAAAGATCGTAGGATTTGCGAAATTTGCGAGCGCGCTTTTAATGGTGGTGGCGGTGAAAGTACCGTCCTTGGCAAATTTACCAAGTCCGATCGCAACCGCTAGTATCGGTACCATAAGCGCAGTGACCGTGATATGTACGGCTTCGGTAAGCCACATGATCGCGATGAAAGCAAGTAGTGCGAGGCCCTTCTTGACGTTCGGCTCGAAAGGTAGCACGGCATACAGCGCAAAAGCTACCGCCGCAGCGATCGCCATAATGATGACGCCGCGCTTAGGAAAGGGGGCGGTATCCGTAAGCCTATCTAAGCCCAACTCGTCCACATCCGAATCCAAAGGTCCCCGGAGGCGCGAGTTATGCAACTCTATTTTATTTTCTTCCATAAATGCTCCTTTTTTAGATTTGGCTTATAATACAAAAAATGCGGCGGGAATTTTATAAATTTTAAATCAAATTATCTTAAATTTTAAATACGCAGTTACCATCGGTAACACGGCGCAAGCTTTATGTATAAATTTTAAATTTCGGATAAAAACACGAAATTAACCAAACATTTTAAATTTAATCAAAGATTACTTTTTGGAGCACTTTGGCGTTTAAATTTTTGCGGTCTGCGCGCGGAACGAGGCAAGGAATTTCGCCCCGAATTAGCGAGGTAAAATTCCAACTCTCGTCGCAAAATTCATCGAAATTTCAAAAAAAGGATATTATAATCAGCAAATTTTAAACGAGCCCGTAAGCGAGCCCGGCGGAATGCTTAAGGATGGCAAGCGGTGAAATAGCAAAAGCGGCGGCGGCTGGAAGCTCAAAATTTTAAATTGCAAGGAGAAAATATGAAAAACAAAATTTTAATCGCGGCGTTTGCCGCTGCGGTATGCGCGAGCGCAAGCTTCGGCGAGGGGATATTTTTAGGTATCGAGGGAGATTATTCTTTTAAATCCAGCCTCACTACTAAATGGTCTGACGAGGACGATTCCGGCACGAATAAATATAGTAAGGCTCAGCCTGCACTCGGCTTTAAAGGCGGCTATGATTTTGGTATCGCAAGAGCTTACGGCGAGTACTTGTATGATTTTAAAGTTTCAAAAACGGGCACTGACGAGACCGTTACATTTAAAGACGAGTGGAGTAAACATAGCCTGCTTGTAGGCGGGGATTTTACGCCTGAGATTATGAACGACTTTAAACTCGTAGCGGGCGCTTATACGGGAGTTTCATTTTTAAAATATAAAGCTTATTCGTATGATGACTTTGACGGAAGTAGCAATTCGCTTTCAAAGACGGTGCCGGGATGGGTTATCGGCACGAAGCTAGGCGGGCTATATGGCTTTGATACGCACCACGAGATTGAGTTTGGCTACAAGGCGGACTACACGAGATATAAGGCCAGCAAGCTCGGAGAGGACGTAGACAAGGTATATGAGACCAACCATGGAATTTATCTGGGGTATAACTTTAAATTTTAAGCGCGGTCTCGTAGGACTTTCGAAGCTTTGATGTGCGCGGCTTTGGATTTAACCAGGCCGCGCAGCGACGAAGGCTCAGTTCTGGCGGTCGATGTCGATCTTTTCGACGGCCGTTTTGATGAGGGTTTGCTGGATCTCCTCGGTCGTTATCATATCGCGAAATTGAATTTTTGCATCCACCTCAAGCTCGCTTAGACTTACGTTTGCTAGCCCAGCGACCGCCTCGCTCGTGTATTTTTCGATCTTGCTTACGTCAAGCTCTTCCGTGCGTCCGTTTCGTTGATCACTTTCATTTACTCTCTTTTAGGATTTTTTGTGGGATTGTATCTTATGATTGGTTTTAAACTGCTTAGAGTATTATCGTATTAGATTTATGTAATATATAGCTTTGGTTATTTATATCAAAAATACGACCCCTATTGTCACGATATAATTGAGTTTTTACGCGCTGTCTTGGTCAGTGAATATAAACACAAAATCATAATAATAACGTATAAAATATATGTCGATTTATATGTTTGAGAGGTTATTTTATCTAGTCTTATTGATTTGTAAATACCTAAGTACTCATCGTATTTTTCTACAATATTTTTCAATCGTATCATAATTTCTTTGCTTTGATTAATAGCATCAGCTAATATTTCAATATCGTTTGTGATCTCTTCTCTTGCTTCTTTTTCATCTTTATGAATTCGCAGTGTCTTCAATAGCCACAATCTAGCTTCGTCTTTTATTTCCATATCTTTCAGCGTTCTGGAGTATTGCCCGCTTGCCGCATATGCCAAGTCTAACGCAACAGATCTATTTTTATTATCTTTTAAAATTTCATCTATTTTTTTTGGATTGTCGATATTTTCTAAAATTTTATTTAAACTCTCTTTTGTATTCCTTAGAAATAAAAAACCAAAAATACGTTCTAATGTAGCTTTGTTCGATATGATTATCTGTTTTTGATTAACAATATTACTTTCAGAGAAAGTTGCGTTATTATCAATATTGTAATTTCTAAAAGATAGCCTTGTCAAGTTTGATAGAATATCGTAATCTGTTTGGCCCAATCTGTTCACTAAATTTTTGTTCTCTATATTTTCTTTGTTAAATATGTTTAGTGTTGGATTTATAATTTCTGGACTAGTAATTAATGCAAGTATAAAGCCAAAATAGCTAAAGAATCTTGTTAGTTTAATGGTTGTATTACTGTTTTGCACAAAAATAAGATAGGAAAAAATCGTTGCCAAAATATAAAATAAGAGACCAAAAATAATTTGAGAAATTTCTTTTTTAAGTATGAATGATAAAGGGATACTATAAAACATAATTATAAAAAATATTAAAAATAAAAATATAATTGCATGAATATGTAAATAGTGTATTTTATCCATCTTTGCCCATAAAGCTATCAAAAATATGACAGCAAAAAACATATTTAAAATCATATAAGTTTCATCGTCCCATCTATGTAGTAGCATATAATTATTTATTAGTTCGATGAAAAATAGACTTATTGCAAAATTTGCAATCATCAGTAGTGTAAAGTGAAAAATTTTATTTAAATTTGTATGATGATCACTTGTATTTCGATATACAAGCAAGCTCATATATTCAAACCATTTTGTGAAGTCAATTGTATTTTTTGAATTAATTTTATACCACCAAGTAGAAATTTTTCTTTTCCAGCTGCATTTTTCTACGGAAAACAAATAATCTAGCATATCGTTAAGCATAAAAACAAAACTACACGATAAGTATGATACAAGAAATATTGGAGATACAAAAATACATTCTATAAATATTATTGTATTAACAATAGCTTTAAATAAAAATACAACAGTATTTTTTAGTATAGAAAACAAAAATTTTAAAAAACGAATTATATTGATTTCTTCTTTTTTTGGCTTTTTCAAAGACTTTGACTGCTTATCTTGCTGTGTTATTTTGTTTTTACTATCTGCCAATTCGTATTCTAATTCCATTTCTTTGCAATAAAGCTCTGCTTTATGAAAATTTTTTGCATCCAGTAGATTTTGTTTTCCTAGTAAAACATTTTTAATACCACAAAAAGAACTACGAAAATTTATCATGTTTTCGATAAGATCATGATTCGAATAAGCTTTTTGTACATTCTTTTTTATAATATCAAATTCAAAAGCCTCCTCGGCTTTACTACCAAACCATTTAGCATTATTTAGGTTTAAAATACCCTGGAAATCTCCAGAGCTAAAATTTGGCATCGTATTAAATTCTACCCTATAAAACGAAGCAGTTTTTTTAAATGAGGTAGAATGAAATGCTACAAAATGATTAAATATAGATTCATCAAAATATACATTATCTTCGAAAACTATTTCCGATAAATCAATGATCTTTTCAGCATTAATTTCATTACCAAATGTACAATTTTTAAAATTTGTAACGCCTTTAAAAATCGCTTTACCAAAATTAGCCTTGTCAAAATACGATTCACTAAAATTAGCATTTTTGAAATTGGTATTAAAAAACTTTATGTAATTAAATTTGCATTTTAAAAACTCTACGCTATCTAAAAAATCAATATTTTCGATATTGGTAAAATTTTTAAACTCACAATTATCAATTTTTATATAACCAAAAGAACTTTCTCCTGCTGGTGAGTTTTGTATTTCAAAATTATCTTCAATTGTTGTGGTGGAAATAAATAATTTCTGATTCACAAAGTTGTTAAATTTTATACTTTTAAATTTTCCGCTACGTATGGCGATAATGTCTATCCGTCCAGTTAATTTAAGGTTATCACTGAAGTCGCATTTTTCTAAACGTAAAATATTGTTATTATTTGACTTTACTATCAACTCTTTTTCAAATTTACATCGATAAAATTTTATATTATCGTTTAAACTGAGAGAAATTTCTTCACTAAATATGCAATCTTCAAATAAAATCTCCCTTTTATCGGTTTTATCTTGTGTATATTTTAAAATTTCTTCTGATTTTGAGTTATTTTTTAAACCTTTTATAGTTACACGATTTTCTAAAACTTGGATAGAATCGCTATTTACATCAAATTTGCTAAAAAAATCTCGTTTTATCTCTTCGTTTCTATCCATTTTAGTATCACCTGCCTTCGTCCATTTTTAATAAAAATTTAGAGTTTCTATAAGACAAAATATTAAAATCTGCGAGAAAAGCAGATTTGTTGCCAAGCCATCTATCCAAATACCCTCTTAAAAATCCCATCTACGTGCCTGGTGTAATACGCATAATCAAAGCACTCTTTTATCTCTGCCTCGCCTAGGCTTGCGCGTAGCTCCTCGTCGGCGAGCAAATTTTGTAAAAATAGGCTCTCGCCGTTTTCGTTTATCGCTTTTTTACCCTCTTGTAGATCCGCCCAGACTTTCATCGCGTTGCGCTGCACGATCTTATACGCGTCCTCGCGCGAAATCCCACGTTTTGGCAGCTCTAGAAGCACGCGCCCCGAGAACACTAGCCCGCCGGTTAAATTTAGATTTTTCATCATATTTTCCGGATAAACTACCAAATTTGCGATCAAATTCGTAATGCGCGCTAGCATAAAATCAGCCGTGATGAAGGCGTCGGGCAAGATAAATCGCTCGACCGAGCTGTGGCTGATATCGCGTTCATGCCAGAGCGCGACATTTTCGAGCGCCGGCGTCACGTATGAGCGCAGCATCCTGCAAAGGCCGGTGATGTTTTCGCTAAGCACGGGATTGCGCTTGTGCGGCATCGCGCTAGAGCCCTTTTGACCCGGGCTGAAGTACTCCTCAGCCTCGTAAACTTCCGTCCTTTGGAAGTGGCGCACGGCAACGGCGATCTTTTCGCAGGTGGCGGCTAGCACGGCGATAGCGCTGATGACGTGGGCGTAGCGATCGCGCTGGATGACCTGGTTTGACGCGGGAGCCGGTTTTAGGCCGAGCTGCTCGCAGGTTAGCTCCTCAAACTCTAGCGGTGCGTGAGCGAAATTTCCCATCGCGCCGCTTAGTTTGCCGTAGGCTGCGACCTCTTTGGCGTCCTGCAGCAGCTTTAGCGCGCGCGCGACCTCGTCGTACCAGACCGCAAGCACGAGCCCGAAGGTGATCGGCTCGCCGTGGATGCCGTGGCTGCGGCCGACCATCATCGTGTTTTTGTGCTCCTGCGCTCTGGTTTTGATCGCGCTCATTAGGCCTTTTACGTCCTCTATGATGAGCTCCATGCTGCTTTTGATCTGAAGCGCCACGGCGGTATCGATGCAGTCGCTACTAGTCATGCCGTAGTGTACGAAGCGGCTCTCCTCGCTCAGGCTCTCGCTCACGCTCGTTAGAAACGCGATTACGTCGTGCTTAGTTGTCTTTTCGATCTCGTCGATGCGCGCTACGTCAAATTTAGCGTTTTTGCAAATTTTCTCGCAGTCCTCGTTGCTAATAAAACCTAGCTTATTCCACGCTTTGACCGCGGCCAGCTCGACCTCCAGCCACGCGCCGTATTTTGCCTGTGTGTTCCACTTCTGCGCCATCTGCTTGCGCGAATATCTCTCTACCATTTTGCAACCTTTGCTCGAATTTTTGTATAATGATGGCAAGATTATATAAAAGCGGGGCTGAAATTTTAATATGGGCTACGAAAAACGAAGTTTGGGCGTGTTTGAGGGGCGTAAAATTTATGAAATTTTACTCGGCCTCGGATACGATATGAAAAGCGCGCAGCGCATCTGCGACAAGCGCAGAATCGTCGATGCAAACGATCTGAATTTACACAAAAACTCTGTCGCACAGGGCGAAATTTTTATGATCGATTACAAATGTGAGCCGCGCGGGCTGAAGCCGATTTTTGAGCGCGACGAGTTCGTGGCGTTTGATAAGCCGAGCGGCATCCTAAGCCATCCCAGCGGTAGAAACTCCCCCTACAATATGTACGACGAGATCTGGTCGCTATACGGGCAGGATGCGTGCGTGGCGCACAGGCTCGATCTCGAAACCAGCGGCGTTTTGATCGTCGCGAAAGATAAAAACGCGGCGCGAAAGTTGAAGGATTGCTTTGAGCAGCGATCCGTGATGAAAAGATACATAGCGCTCGTGCGTGGGGATCTACGGCACGGATTGCGCGGGCGTTTGCAAGGCGTGGCGTGCGATGGTGTGCGGGAGGATCGCGCCGCGTCCGGCCTGGATGAAATTCGTAGATCGAAATTTGCGGATGAGGCTGCGAGCCTAGGCGACATATTGAACTTAGACGGCGCGCATGTTTCGGCAACGAGCGTGTACGGCGGATTTGAATCTGACGTTTTAGCTAGCGGCGCGAGCGATAAATTTAGATCGGCCACCACGACAGGCGACACGGGCGGCGTATATGAAGCTTGTGCTCTGACGACGGCTAAATCTGTGCCCGATACTTTGGGCGTAAATTTGAAAGAATTTGAGCCCGCGAAGTACGCTAAATTTAGCGAAAAGCTGAAATTTTTAGAGGGCTTTGAAGGCTTTGTGATAGATGCTCCGATCGCGCCTAGCGGTGAGTTTGCGGATATCAAAATCCGTATGAAGATCGCCGCGGACGGCAAGGAGGCGGTCACGCTAATCCGCCAGCTAAGATACTTTGCAGATATTGACGCGAGCCTGATCGAGTGCTATCCGCTCACGGGTAGGCAGCATCAAATTCGCCTGCATTTGTTCCACGTGGAACATAGTATTTTGGGCGAGCCGCTATACGGCCTCTCGCGGCCGCAGGTAGAGGAAATTTTGGATAAAAAGATGAGCGAGACGGAGCGGATTTTGACGACGGGGGCGCCTAGACTGCTGCTGCATGCGGATGAAATTTGCTTTGAGCTAGACGACGAACGATATGATATAAAGAGCGAATTTGATGCCGCGGACGAATTTTATAACCTCGCAAAAGTTGGTAAAATTTAGATAGGACTCGACAAAATTTTAGACGGCCTGGCGGGCTGTTTTTGTCTTTAGAACCTCATTTTACTTGCGAGCTTTTGCAAAATTTTGATGCGCAGGAACGCGAAATTTTATCGCCGCAAAAGGAGCGACTGATACGAAAATTTAGGCGCTCAGTCTGCCGCCTACCGATAGAAACTTACGATCATTCGACGCCTCAATTCTTCTATGCGCGTTTCGAAAGTTTGGCGTGCATAAAATTTGCCGGAATTTCCGCGTGGATTTTAATACCGATTTGCTAAAATTCTAAATTTAGACTATCTGCTTTGTGTCCGGGCTTATAATGCACTGTAAACCAAAAGAGCCTGAGAGCCTACAAATGCTTGCACGCAGCGGTTCAAAGCGGAAAGTGGGGCAGTTAAATTTAACTTACGATCAAAGCGCGCTGCATGTATATTAACAATGGTCGTTATTGACTTGAAATTTTAGAGCTAATCAATCTTTTAAATGGTTTATGCCCACCTCCAATATAAGATAAGCGTCGCTTTATAATACGAGATTGCAAGTAGGAGATAATTTATTTCGGCGGCAGATGTAAAATTTAAGCCGCCCTTTAAGGACGATAATAAAATTTTAAATTTACTCGTTTATCAGTTCATCTTTTTGCGGCGCCATGTTTAAAATTATCCTCTATGAATTTTTAAATACAAAATCAATCTGTTAGTACCCAAACGCCACCTCTGCTTCGCCGATTTTTATGACCTTGCCTTTGCGCGTCATCACGCCTAGGCCGTGCTCCATATCCCACGAGCAGCTAAACTCAAAGCCGATTTTCGCGCCGTCTAGGATATAGATATTTTGTAGCTCCAATAGTTCGCTAAGCTCCTGCGGCGTGCTGATGCCTGGCATGAAATCGCTTTTCGTCTCACTCAGATAGTCGTATATCTCCTGCCATTTCAGATAGTTTTTTAAAATTTCAGCCAAGATGCCCGTTAAAATTTCCTCCTGGTTTTATTTTAAAAACTCCAGTGCGTCCGATTGTGCGGGGCTCGGTTTATCCGTCTCCTCGCTGTCTTCGTCTAAAAAAGTGCAGCGAAACCCGCTCTTTTGCTCTAAAATTTTACCGAAATACTCCAGTCGCAGCGGAAAGCTTAAGTCCTCGTATTCCTCATCTTCAAATTTAAACAAAATTTTAGGCTCCGCAAGATGTGCATTAAAAAACTCCGCGACCTTTGGGCTGCGGGTGAAAAGATACTCCTCATCCGCTTCGTAGCTTTTGCGCAAAAACTCAAGCGCCTCCTGCTCCGCGCCGCACTCCAGGCAGCACTCGCCCTTGTAATAATCGCTCACGTAGGGCGGATTTTCATTGCTTCTGGCGTGCTTATCCATCTCGCCTAGCCAGCGCAGCATATTTGGGACGTCGCCCGCCCATTTGTACTCATTCACCATGCGCGCCGCATAGATGTATGAGGCGTAGATGCGGTATTTCTCATCGTCCGTCTCCGCCCATTTTTCCTCGATAAAGCGGATAATCTCCGCCTTTGTAATCTTGGATTTTTTAAGCAGCGATCTGTCTAAGAAGACGCCGATCTCATCCATTATTTTTTGCGCGCCCATTGTTACTCCGTTATAAATTTTTTACTGATTTGCCTTATGATCTGAAAATAATCGCCGAATTTTTCCTCGACTTTTTTGAAATTTTTTATCTTGTATACGTCCTTTTTGTCGCGATGACAAAGCATTAAATAGGTCGTAAAGTGCAAAATATCTAAAATTTCAGCCCTCAAATTTCTATCTTCGATCTTGGTTTGTAGGCAAATTTTTAGAATTTTTTTGAAAATTTTCTTATCAAAATAGCAAAAATCATAGAGCAAAACGAAAAATGAGCCGTCGTTGCCCCTATCTACCTGCGCCCTTAAAAAGGCTATATCATCGCTTGCGTTCGTCATTAAAGTCACCTTTGCTATCGGTTCGAGCCTGAGCGGCATAGCGACGCCGACGAAAACAATCAATCGATATTGGTGCGATCATTTTTTCTCGGCACTAGTTAAATTTTGCGTTGTAGCCGCGTTCCCAGGGTCGGTCTTACGGCCCGGATTAGTTAGCAAAACTTGATCTTTCCCGCCGCTAATTTTGATTGTCGGCTCGTTTGTACCAGCCCTCCCTCGCGTCTTTGTGGATGAAATTTTATCGGCACCGATACCGTTTTGAGCCGGAATTTTATTTTTCTCATTTCTCTGCTTGAGCTGTCCGCATGCCGCGCTGATATCGAGCCCTTTGCTCTGGCGGATCGTGCATGTTATGCCGTGCGCGCAGAGATAGTCTTGGAATTTCACCATATCACTGGGCTCCGGGCGCCCGAATTCGCTGCCCTCGTGCGGATTAAAGTAGATCAAATTTACCTTCGCCCTGATGCCGTGCAGCAGCCGCACGAGCTTTTTGGCATCGGCGAGGCTATCGTTTAGCCCGCGGATCACGAGATACTCGAACATCACGCGCTTTCGCATATCGATCGGGAAGCCCCGCACCGCGTCCATTATCGCCTCGATGTTATAGGCCCTGTTTATCGGCATCAGGCGGCTGCGCAGCTCGTCCGTGACGGCGTGCAGCGAGATGGCGAGCAGCACGCCCAGATCCATCTCGCCGAGCTTTTTTATCTGGCTACCTAGCCCGCTCGTACTAACGGTCTGGCGGCGCGGCGCGATAGCTAACCCATCGTTTTCTTTTAAAATTTTTATAGCTTTACTAACGTTTCCTAGGTTATCCAGAGGCTCGCCCATGCCCATATATACGACGTTTACGCGGCGCTCATACGGGATTTTGTTTTCTCTTTTTATCCATAAAATTTGCCCCACTATTTCGCCTGGCGTTAGGTTTCTCGTTAGTCCGCTCTTGCCCGTTAGACAAAACGAACAGCCCATGCGGCAGCCTACCTGCGAGCTAACGCAGATCGTATAACGAGCGTGACGCGCTACCTCACCGTTTTCGTCGCTGAGCTCCTCTTTCATCGGCAGTAGTACGCTTTCTATCCGCAGTCCGTCTTTGAGCTCGAAAAGATACTTTATAGAGCCATCGGCGCTCTGCTCGAATTTGACGCATTTTAGCGGATCAAGGTAGAACTCCTGCGCTAAATTTGCGCGCAGATCCTTCGGCAAATTTAGCATTTCATCAAAACTAGTTGCGTTTTTTTTGTATAGCCACTCGAAAATTTGCTTCGCGCGAAACGGCGGCGAGAACTGTTCTTTTAGCTCATCTAGTGTAAAATCAAGCAAATTTTTCAAATGATTTCCTTTTGTTTTAAATATTTTTCGAGCTCTTTTTTGGCTTGCTCGTGGTTTTTGAGAAAATCGGCGTGAGCGTTTTCGTCGCAAAAATTTGTCGCTATGAATATGCCGCAAGCGGGGATTTGAAATTTTTTCGCGACTTTAAGGACGGCAAAAAATTCCATATTTTCTAAAAAATATCCGCGATCAAAAAGCTCATGAGCTAAATTTTGATCGGTCGTGACAAAATTTGATGAATTTACCTTGCATGTTCCACGTGGAACAACAGAAGCGATTTCACTCTCTATCGGCGAATAGCTCTTGTTTTCTAGGCTTGAAATTTCGATGTTTGCCGCGACAGAACTTTCAAAAATTTCAAAAATCTCACCCTTTTTGTAAAGTCCCGCCGAGCCTATAAAAATGATTTCTCTCGGTAGTGCGTTTAAAATTTTATCTGGGTTTTGGGAGGATTTCGCGCTTTGCAAAACTGGCGAATCAATCAAATTTAGCCTTTCATCAAGTTGCTGCTTAGCTGTCAAATTTTGATCGTATCTACCGCGACCATCAGCCATAGCTCGCTTTTGCAAAAGAGCCGTCAAATTTATGCTCATATCCACTAGCCCCACGCCCATTGGTAGCGCAAATGAAAATATCTCGTTTCGCCCCGCTGAAATAATCACGCCATGCCCTTTTGTGCGTCAAATTTGAACTCAAATTTCACAGCCTAACCTCGATGCCCTGATCCTGCAAAAATCTCTTAAGTACCTTGATTTCGATCTCTCTAAAATGAAAGATAGAGGCTGCCAAGCACGCGTCCGCACCCGCTAAAAATGCGTTCTTAAAGTGCTCCATATTGCCGGCGCCGCCGCTTGCGATCACTGGGATGTCAAGCGCGCTAAAAATCCGCGTCAAATTTAACTCAAAGCCGTTTTTAACGCCGTCGCAGTCCATAGATGTGAGTAAAATCTCGCCCGCGCCACGCTCCTGCGCCTCTTTTGCCCAAGCAAGCGCATCTTTGCCCGTATCTAGCCTGCCGCCGTTTATAAAAACGTTATAGTCCTCGCCTGTCTTTTTTGCGTCGATCGCGACTACGACGCATTGCGAGCCGAATTTATTCGCCGCTTCGTCTATCAAATTTGAATTTTTTATCGCGGCTGAGTTGAGGCTGATCTTGTCGCAGCCCACGTTTAGCAGGCGTGAGATATCGTCGATCGTGCGGATACCGCCGCCTACTGTTAGCGGGATAAAAAGCTCGCGCGCGACCCACTCCACGACATCCACGATCGTATCGCGCCCCAGGTGTGATGCTGTGATATCGAGGAAGCACAGCTCGTCCGCGCCCTCCTCGTTGTAGCGTTTGGCTATCTCGACTGGATCGCCAGCGTCCACGAGACCTACGAAATTTACGCCCTTTACCACGCGTCCGTCTTTGACGTCTAGGCATGGGATTATGCGTTTTGCGAATCTATTCAAAGCAGCCCTTCGGAATAAAATTTTTTATGATTTTAGCCAAATTTTACTTAACATAATGACTTTATA
>ERZ772766.1300-NODE-1300-length-13553-cov-4.469181_pt1 | contig 13553 bp, 4 predicted proteins | sample MGYA00511379_ERZ772766 | MGnify/ENA primary metagenome ERZ772766 (study PRJEB29015, sample SAMEA2737895) | human oral metagenome | biome: human oral; feature: human-associated habitat; material: dental | place: China | collected 2116 ...
ATATGTTCAATCATATGATTGATTACCTATCATTGTTCAGTTTTCAAAGATCTGTACCAGTTAGACCAGATATTATCTAGCCCCGAAGCACTTTCGTTTGAAGTATTTCACCAACTGGCGACTAGATTATAATAACATGCTGACCATTCAGTGTCAAGCACTTTTTATAATCTTTTTTAGAATTTTGTAATTACCTCTATGTGAGGGGTTTACATAAAATTCCAAAATAACTAACAAAGAATCTAGATTGTATCTAGTGTTTCCTCATTAAGAAACAGTCGCCTCAACGACTGTATGGTTATTATAGTACAAACAGAGGATACGTGCAAGCCCTAATTTTAAAAAATTTGAAACTTTTTTCACCTTTTCTGTATAATGTATTTATTTATTTTGATACTACTATATATTGTATTTGATAGTCCCCTTTTCATATTTCTATAGACTATAAATACAATATATGCTATTCCACTAATTAGTTTCAGTTATATCTATTAATTACTACAGGCCTGTTCTATTTCTTGGGAGACCTTGCAATTGTCATCCTACAATTAGTACAGGCCTGTAGTAATTAATTAGCACTATATAATACTATAATATGCTTATCTAACATCATTATATTTATATAACCCATTGATCTACCTTATCGTCCTATCTGATATACCATTTACATTCTTTTATAAAACAAATGACGCCACCCACAAGGGTGGCGTCATTCGTATAAGGATTATTTGTGCCCTAGTTAGGGGTTCTAGGGTATATACGGCCCCTATATCTGCATATGAGGGGCCATATTGTTTTTTTAAGATATACGGTTAGCAATATTATTGTTGAATTGCTTTACGCAAATCAATTGTGTGAGGAGCGGAAGGTTCCACTGGCTCATTGATTGCTTTGCGAAGGTCTACTACGTGTTCTTCAGTAGCAGTAGGCTCTTCAGTTGCTTTGTTTTTTACGGTTTCTTTAGCTGCGTACCAAATTGTTTCGTTCATCATGTGACGAAGGTCTTCGTTGTTCACATGTTCTTGATCTTGAGCCATGATATCCAAGATTGCGTCTTCCAAAGCACTTGCTTCATCGTTAGTCATAGGACCGCCGATTTCTTTTTGTCTTTGAACGACTGCATTGATTTGGTCTACCATGCCGCGTAATACGTTGAATCCGTAGCTATTTACGAAACCATCTTTTTCATTGTATTTTGGCATATCAAAGAATTCGTATTCATTTTTGTTACGGTTTTCGCCGTTCCAGTTGAATGCGACTTCAAAGCCATGGACACGTCCTATAGAATGTGTACGGAAATAATCCGCATAATTATGTTTATCCTTAGAATGTAACCATTTACTTTCAGCCTTAGTCAATTGTTCATGATTGTCATGTTTAATCTTAGCTTTAGTATAGTTAACTTCTGCATTTTGCCATGCTTGTACAAATGTATGCAAAGCTTGTACCGTTTGTGGGCTAGCCACAGGAACGAGTACGACAGAGCCTGTAGTTGGTGTAGAAGCAGGGTTAGGCAAAATCAAATTGTCATCATATGTTGGTGAGCCAGCAGCATATCCTGTAATGGATGCAGCGCTCATAAGTGCTGCTGCTGTGAAAGCAAGCATTGTAGATTTTTTCATATCTATTCCTCTTTTCGTTGTCGAATATTAGCGATGGTAGGGGATTCATGGAGAATCCCCATCCATGTGTATCTTATTACATACCTAATTTAGCCATCATAGCAGCCATTTGAGCTTTCAATTGGTCTACTTCGCTTTGTAAGCCTGCATTTTGAGCCTTAATTTGTTCATTTTCAGCTTTCAAATCAGATACTTCGCCTTTTAATCCGGCATTTTGTGCTTTCATAGAAGCCACTTCAGTTTGCATTGCATATGTAGAGCTGATAGGACCCTTACGGTAACGATCTGCTACAGCAGCTTCGCTATCGCGGTTGCCGACCTTCCAAGTTACACCAGCGTTAGCCATCATATGGCCGTTGCCGCCAGCCCAGGACACGCCTGCATGGAACATTGTGGATTCGTTCTTGTAATGAGCTACGCCCAATGCCAATGCGGAGTTACCACGGTAGTTACCATAACCAGCCATGATTTGAGTTGGTTCCATTGGATCGTATTGGATAGGTTTTAATGCGGACAATGCAGCAGATTGTGCACCTACATGACCGATTTCTTCACCCAATTTATCTACGCGAGGGTCAGCTGCAGGGTTAACATGTAAATCGTATTCATGTTTGTTAGGATCTGTGCTTAGATCTGTAACTCGTACAGTGCCATCAGTAGATTTAACAGTTGTTAAGGAATCGCGCAATTGGTTAACGTTTACGCCATCAGTACCATCGATACCAGGTGCAAGGTTAACGATGCGATTACCAGTCATGCTGAGGTTACCACCATGAACTTCAAGAGCTGGAGTTACAGCTGCATCACGGTCGTATTTATTACCGCCTGGGTTAGCGTTGATGCGAAGAGTTGCGCCACCGTTGCTGATAGAATTGATTTCAGTCAAGTCGTGAGACAAGCTGTAAGTGATAGAGTTATCAAGTTTATCATCACCATCAACATGTTTGCGTTCTACAACCATATTGTCGCCAGCGATGTATTGCGTACCTTTTTCAACTTTTGCAGGGTTCTTAAGGCCTTTAGCCACACCAGAACCATCTGTACCAACGCCAGCATAAACTTTCGCGCCAGAAAGATCAGCGTTTACAGTGTATGTTTTTTGACCAGTTGCATTATCAGTTGCTTCATCAACGGATACGTTTTGACCAGCTTTCACGATTGTGCCAAGGCCAGTGATAACCTTTTTACCTTCGTTAGTAATGTTAGACAAGTCTTGACGAGCGATACCGGAAATAGTTGCTTTCACAGGGTTGCCGTGTTCGTCAACTAATTGTTTACCAGAACCATCAACATATGTCATTTCAACAGTACCGTTTTGGCTAACTTCGTAGTTACCGTCTTTGATACGAGTATCGTTAGCTTTGGAGATACGTTTGATGTCGCCAATGTTAGCGCCATTGGAATCTACATCGCCACCAGATTTCACGTTGTGAATTTGTTGGCCACCCATATCAACATTGTTCTTAGTGATAGTAGGACCACCAGTGATAGTCAAACCATCGTTGTTAACTACTGTGTCACCAATTGTTACGGAACCGTTTGGAGTCAAGTCGATGTTGTTGTTCAATGCGAATTCTACTTTTGCACCGTCAGCAGTGTTAGTTTGTTTAACAGTGAGGTTCTTACCACCAGAGAATTCCACAGTTTTACCATCAGTGATGTTTTTAGCTGTTTTATCGGAATCGTTAGTAGTATTACCAGTAGATTTAACATTGAAGCCGTTCATAGTACCAACGCCGTCAGCACTAATTGTCATCTTACCAGCTGCATCGGTAGAAACTTTGATGTGGTCGCCGCCTACAACATTAACTTTGCCACCTACAGGTTTAACGTCTGTGCCGTTAGCTTGGATAGTCCAAATATCATCTAAGTTAGCTACTTGTTTAGTGCCGCTCTTAGTTGTGTACTCGATACGATCATTACCTGCATTGTAGTTAATAGTTGTATGAGATGTTGGGCTACCTAAGTGGATTGTGTTAGTTTGAACACTGTTAAGCTCTTTCAAATCTTTATCCAATGCGAATTCGTAAGTTTGTTCTTCGCCGTTCACAGTTTGTTTTACGTTCAAGTTTTTGCCTGCACCGTAATTTACTGTGCTACCAGGTTTAACGATTGTTGCAGTGGAGTTACCTACTACATTACCTGTTGCATTAGCTTTCCAACCGGAGTTGTTGATTGTATCAACTACAGTTTTAACTGTTGCGATACCATCTTTGCCATCTACGCCTGGTTTTCCGTCTGTACCTTGTTTGATGTTACCAAGGTTAACGTCGTATTTAACTTGACCATTTGCATCAACGGAAGCAGTTGTGTAGTTGCCGTCAACGAAGTTCAAGCCTTGAGACAATTTCACTTTTTGAGTGTTTTTACCGTTAGCAGAGTATTTCAATTCTGCATCGCCAAGATTAACGCCAGTCGCACTTACCTTGTAGATAGTTTGACCGTTAGCACCTGTACGAGATGTTACTTTTACATTGTCACCTTCTTCAACTTCTGTTCTAGCAGAGTTCAATTGGTTAACGTTTACTGCATCAGTGCCATTTACGCCAGGAGCTACGTTAACGATTGTTTTATTACCAGCGTTGATACCAGTCTTAGTTATGGATGGACCTTGGTTGATTACCAAACCATTATCAGTAATGCTAGTACCACCGATAGTTAAGGAACCTGCTGGAGTCAAATCGATGTTTTGAGCCAATTGAACTTTCAATTTACCATCTACGTTGTTCACGCCGATGTTATTGTCAGTCAATTTAGTGCTGTTTGCACCACCAACGATATCCATTGTTTGGTTCAATTTCTTAGCGATAACTTTGGATTTATCTGCGCCTTGTGCATCATCGCCAGCATATTTCATGCCGTCATCCAATGTAGCCACTTCATGTGTATTTTTGTTGTTATCTTCGTATACGATACGAGTGATACCATCTTTACCGTTTACACCTGGTTGGCCATCTTTAGCTTTCATAGTAAGACCGTCTTTACCGTCCTTACCATTGAGGCCAATAGAGCCATCTTTACCATTGATCACAACGGAGGAACCATCTTTACCGTTTACACCGATCTTACCGTCAACACCGTCTTTGCCATCTTTACCAACTTTGATGTCATCGGACAATGCATAGTTGTAAGTATGGTTGCCAGTTACTTTATCAACGATTTGTTCTACAGTTAAGTTTTTACCAGCACCGAAGTTTACAGTTGTACCAGGTTTAACGATTGTAGCTGTATGAGTGCCTACTGTGTTACCAGTAACATCACCTTTCCAACCGGAGTTGTTGATTGTATCAACTACAGTTTTAACTGTTGCGATACCATCATTGCCGTCTACGCCTGGTTTACCGTCAACGCCGTCTTTCACCTTACCGATTGTTACGTCGTATTTAACTTGACCATTTGCATCAACAGAAGCAGATGTGTAGTTACCGTCAACGAAGTTCAAGCCTTGAGACAATTTAACGGATTGCGTGTTAGTGCCGTTAGCGGAGTATTTCAATACTGCATCGCCAAGAGCTACGTCATTCGCATTAACAGTGTAAATTGTATGACCGTCATTACCATAAGTTGTATCTACAGTTACGTTATTACCAGCTTTAACTTCTGTTTTAGCTTTTTTCAATTGTTGTACGTTAACTGCATCAGTGTCATTTACACCAGCATCTACGTTAACAATTGTTTTATTACCAGCGTTGATACCAGTCTTAGTGATGGAAGGACCACCAGAGATAGTCAAGCCATTGTTATTAACTACAGTATCGCCAATTGTTAAGGAACCAGATGGAGTCAAGTTCACTTCTTTGGACAATTGAACTTTCAATTTGCCATCTACGTTGTTCACGCCGATGTTATTGTCAGTCAATTTAGACTTATCTGCACCACCAACAACGTCCATAGTTTCGTTTAATTTCTTAGCGATAACTTTGGATTTGTCTGCGCCTTGTGCATCGTCGCCAGCATATTTCATGCCGTCATCCAATGTAGCCACTTCGTGTGTATTTTTGCTGTTATCTTCGTATACGATACGAGTGATACCATCTTTACCGTTTACACCAGGTTGACCGTCTTTTGCTTGCATAGTAAGACCGTCTTTGCCGTCCTTACCATTGAGGCCGATAGAACCATCTTTACCGTTGATGACAACGGAGGAACCATCTTTACCGTTTACGCCGATTTTACCATCAACACCGTCTTTACCATCTTTACCAATCTTAATATCGTTGGACAATGCATATGTATATGTTTGTTCACCAGTTGTATTATCGATATTTTGAGCAATTGTCAAGTTATCGCCTGCTGCGTAGGAAACAGTCTTGCCGTTGCCTACAGCTGTAACTGCATGGTTACCAACTACATTGCCTTTCGCATCAGTAGAGAAGGAATAACCGTCTTTGATTTGATCAGCCAAACCGGACAAGTCGATTTTTGCGATTGTACCAGCTTGGTTAGCGCCGTTACCATCATTGTATTTCAATGTTACAGATTTGCTTGCTGTATCGTAAGCGTAAGATGTAGTTGTTTCACCAGTACGATTAGATGTTGTAGGAGCAATGTGCAAATCGTTAGCTTTAGAAATCGTTTTAACGTCGCCGATGTTAGCACCATTTGTATCATCAGTGGAGTTGTTGTTTACGATACCAGATTTGAGGTTCGTAATGTTATTGCCACCCATGTTCACATTGCCGCCGTCGAATTTGAATTCGTTGCCGCCGATTGTGAAAGTAGCAGGACCACCGTTTTTAATTGTGTTGATGTTATTCAAGTCTTTAGCCAAACCGATGTTGATTTCGCTGTTACCATCAGCACCTTGGGTGATGCTTGTTTTGATGTTAGAGGAATCGTATTCGGAATCAGCTTTAGCGCCTGTACCTTTTACAGTTACTTTGGAGCCAAGTTTATTTTTCTTTTCGCCACCGGAGTTAGCGTCAAAACGTAAACCATCATCCAATGTAGCTACTTCGTGTTTGTTGTTATCATGATCTTCGTAAACAATGCGAGTTACGCCGTCAGCGCCTTTTTCGCCTTTCATAGTAAGACCGTCTTTGCCGTCCTTACCATTTAAGCCGATGGAACCGTCTTTACCGTTGATCACAACGGAGGAACCATCTTTACCATTTACGCCGATTTTACCATCAACGCCGTCTTTGCCATCTTTACCAATCTTGATATCGTTAGCCAAGTCGAATTCAACCTTAGCGCCATCGTTGTTGCTAGTTTGTTTTACAGTCAAGTTCTTGCCTGCTGCCATTTCAACTGTTTTACCATCAGAGATAGGTTTTGCAGCTGTTTCGGAATCAGCAGTTGTGTTACCTGTGGATTTCACATTCCATACGGATTGTGCTGCACCTGGAGCCACATGCAAGTCGTAAGTCACTTGGTTACCGTTTTCAGTTTTGTTAACTGTTACGGAATTATCATTGGAAGTTACTACAGTACGAGCATCTTTCAATTGTTTTACGTTAACTGCGTCTGTATCGTTTACGCCAGCTTTCACATTAGTAATGTTCAAGTTACCAGCGTTGATACCAGTCTTAGTAACGGATGGGCCGCCTGTAATTGTTAAACCACCATTGTTGAGAATTGTGTCACCAATTTTCAAGGAACCATTTGGTGTTAAATCAACATCATTGGACAATGCATATGTGTAAGTATGTTCACCAGTTGCATTATCAATATTTTGAGCAACAGTTAAGTTTTTACCTGCTGCATAAGAAACAGTTTTACCATTTGCTACAGGTGTAACAGCATGGTTACCAACTACATTACCTTTAGCGTCAGTAGAGAAGGAATAACCGTCTTTGATTTGATCAGCCAAACCGGACAAGTCAATTTTTGCTACTGTACCAGCTTGAGTTGTGCCATTACCATCGTTATATTTCAATGTAACAGATTTACTTGCTGCATCGTAAGCGTAAGATGTAGTTGTTTCACCTTGACGATTAGATGTTGTAGGTGCAATGTGTAAATCGGTATCTTTAGAAATACGTTTTACGTCGCCAATATTAGCTGCGTTATTGATAACATCACCACCAGATTTAAGGTTAGTAATGTTTTGGTCACCCATGTTGATAGGCCCATTTGTGATGTTAATGGAGTTAGGACCGAATTCCATTTTTGGACCATTTGTAGTATTGGAAATGGAATTGATGTTAACTAAATCTTTATTCACATCGTATTTAACAACGCCTTCAGCATCTACAGAAGCTGTTGTGTTTCTACCGTTTGTGAAGTTCAAACCTTTATCCAATGTAACTGTTTGAGCATTTTGGCCATTCGCTTTGTATGTCAAAGGAATTTGAGTAGCTGCTTTGTTACCATCGAATGTTACTGTGTAAGTTGTGTTATGGTTTGTTTCATCTTGTACAGGTGTAACAGTGATAGGGTTGTTAGTTGTGTTTGTAGTATTTACAATTACCGCTTCACGAGCTGCGTCTTTTACGTCGTTACGGGATACGTTTACTTCGTAAGTTGCACCAGCGTCGCCATATTGGTCACCTGCTTGTGGAGTAACCTTAGCAATGTTTTTATCTGTAGAACTACTGGAATCAGCTTTTGCTTTTACCTTTTCAGTAGAAGCAGCTGTAGGTGTTACATTATCAACGTCTACTGTGTAGATTGTTTTCTTACCACCATCAACAGTATTTTCTGTTACAGATGTAACCTTCGCAGCATTTTTACCACGAACCTCTACAGTATTGTTCAATTTACCTTTAGCATCATCGGACAAATCAACAGCTACGTTGCTACCAGATGCAGTTGTTTTGATGTATTGGCCATTGTTAGCACCAATTACGCCAAAGCTCAAGCCACCAGCTTGGTTCAATTTTTGAAGATCAGTAGCGCCTGTGTTACCAGTCAAGCCAACTGTGTTATTGAAACCGTTATTAACGATGCTTAATTGTTCTTCAGTAGCGGCGCGACCTTTTTTAGCGAAATCAGGAGCATCCAAAGTTACGTTAGTTAAACCAGTGATGTCACCAACTTTAGCATTCAAGTTAATGTTGTGATCACCTGCTACGTTAACAGTTTGGTTACCACCGAATACAACCTTGCCATCGCCAGCTTTGTTTGTGATGGATGTAATGTCGTTTAAATCACCTTCAACGTCTACTTTGAAAGTTTTAACGCCATTGATTTCACGATTGCTAACCTTTGTATTCTTACCATTTTCCATATCGATGGATTTTTTAGCAAGATTTTGGATGACTGTTTCGCCACCCTTGTTGATATTGGAAAGATCTTGTTTAGCAATACCTGTGATAACAGCCGTTTCGTTAGCAACGTCATTATTGTTACCATCAAGGTATGTCATCGTTACTTTGCCGTTTGCGTCTACCGCATATTCACCAGGTTTGATGTGACGTTCGTCAGCACGAACCTTTTTCAATTGGCTTACGTTAACTGCATCATTATCATTTACGCCAGCTTTCACATTAGTAATGTTCAAACTACCAGCGTTGATGCCAGTTTTAGTAATGGAAGGACCACCGTTGATAGTCAAACCATTGTCAGTGATGTTAGTATCGCCGATTTTGATAGACCCATCTGGAGTCAAATCGATGTCTTTGTTCAATGCAAATTCAACAGCTGCATTACCATTTTTATTAGTTTGTTTAATGGTCATGTTTTTGCCGGCTTGCATTTCTACAGTTTTGCCATCACGGATTTCTTGAACGCCAGCGGAACCTTGTACAACCTTACCTTCTGTAGCGGAAGATTTAACGTTGAAGGAGCTCATGTCGCCAGTTTTCAAACCGCTCAAGTCGATAACTGCTTTAGGGCCGTTAACAGTTTTGCCATTACCATCTTGGTAAGTTAATGTAACCTTTTTGTTAGCATCTACAGTATATTCAGTCACATTATTGTTAGTGCCTGCTGTAGGTGCAATGTGTAAATCATTAGCTTTGGAAATACGGATAACGTCACCAATGTTTGCAGCATTATCAATTGTATCCCCACCGGAATGAAGGTGAGTAATATTTTGATCACCAAGATCCAAGTTACCACCAGTGATGCTGATGTTGTTTGGACCAAAGTTCATTGTAGTACCACCATTGTTAGTGATGGATGTAATTTCTTTTAAATCCTTGTTCAAGGAATATGTATACGTTTGTTCACCTGCAGATTGGTTGATATCTTGTTTAACTGTTAAGTTTTTACCAGCTGCATAGGTAACAGTTTGACCGCTTTCAACCTTAGTAGGTGTAGCAGTGCCATCTAATTTACCACCATTAGCCTTAGCATTTGTTAAGAAATCGTATTTAGCAGCAGCGTCTGCAGCGTTGATTGTGTATGTAGTACGACCATCAACTGTTTTTTCATCAACAGTAACGTTTCTACCAGCTTTCACCATGCCTTTGTCATCAAATGTCAAAGTCAATCTGGAGTCTTTAGTACCTTCATCAGCAACAGCTGCGGATACACGGCCTTCGCCACGAACATTCAATTTACCGCCGTCAGCCAAGAAGTCGCTAGAACCAGTATTACCAGTCAATGCAACGCCAACGTTTTTCAATTGAGCTACGTTAACAGCATCTGTATCAGCAGTACCAGCAGCAAGACCTGTCAATTGACGAGTCAATGTACTGCCATTACCGATGGATACAGCAGCAGTAGTAGCTGTGCGGACATTGTTAGCTAAGTTTGTATAATGACGTGTATGGTCATCGGAAGGATTGTAACCTTTAACGCCTTTATCTGTTGTTGTAACAGAGCTAGAGCCTAGTGCTACACCATTGGCAATGTTAGCTTCTGCTGCATTACCTAATGCAGTAGCAGCTTCTGCATTCGCTTTAGTTGTACGACCTAATGCAACGCCATATTTACCGCCTGCACGAGAGCCAGCACCTTCAGCGATGGCAGCTTCTCCAGTAGCTTGAGATTGCATGCCGATAGCGATGGAGTTTACACCAGATGCAATTACTTTAGGAGAACCTTTACCACTTTGACCAATAGCAATAGAATTGTCACCAGAAGCCTCTGCACGAGCACCGACTACAGTAGAGCCAGAACCAGATGCAGTTGTTTCACGACCGATAGCAATCGTATCTAGGTGAGTTGCAACGTTGTCACGACCGATAGCGATTTGAGAGTTTTCATCTCTAGTATTCGCAGCATTTCGACCATCATTAGAAGAATCAGTCAAGTTATTTTTACCAATGGAGATCCCACCCATTGTTTTTGCATTATTAAATTGACCCAAAGTTACAGTATCTGCTACATGGGATGTATTTTCAGAACCAATAGCAACGGAGTTTTGACCATTTGCATTATTGTTGTAACCAGCAGCAAAGGAACCTGCACCAGTAGCATTAGTATATACACCCATAGCGGATGCACTTGTACCAGTTGCACTGGAGTAATTACCTACTACAGTAGAATATTCACCTGCAGGTTTTGGTGTTGTTTGCCAAGAGCCTTTGGTGTAATTAACATTATTGTAGGTACCAATAGCAATAGCAGCCTTAGCATCGGCATTATTTACATTACCAAGAGCAACAGAAGCTTTACCAGAAGCAGTATTACCAGCACCAACGGCTGTTGCCGCACCACCTGTAGCTTTATTTTCATTACCTACAGCTGTAGAAGCGTTATTTGTGGATGTATTTTTAGCACCAATTGCTACTTTTCCATCATGGCCAGCTACGTTATCAGTAGTATTTTGATAACCTACAACAATCGAGTTTTGACCAACATTATAGTTTTGACCATTGCTCTTTGGATTTGTATCTGCCCAGATATTAACATGACTATTGCCAGTATCATAACCAGCCATTGCTTGTTGAGGCGCAATACCGCCCATAGCGCCAGCTACAGCTAAACCAGCCAATACGCTAGCTAGGACTTTCTTTTTGCCGCTATTATTTTTCGCAATTTCAGGAACTACAACGTAGCATTCCTTAGATTTGCTCCAAACGACTTTAAAGACCTTATTCATAAAACCTTTGAACCCCTTTCTCATAAGTACATGAAAAATGTAACTTTTACACTTTAGTTCACTTCATGAAGAGTGGTTTTTCTCTCATTCACACACACTTCATATAGGATAACTTAATAATATCAATTTATTAATTAATTGTAAATACTTTTGCACCTATTTATTTAATGAAATTTTATATTTTAGATGAAAATAAACTGAATTTTATATGTATGTGTAAAAACAATCACATTTATCAAAAAGTACGCTATAACTATGTTTATAGCGTACTCAATGGCATTTTCTTCATATACTTTTCATATAAGTCATAGTTCTTTTTAGTTTATAAATATGTTAAATAATATAAAGTTAGTCAAAACAAGGCCTCTAATTACCATCACTATTCTATAAATTTCATAAATCGAAATTACACGATAAATCAGCAAAATACTGTATTTATAAGGCATTTATCAATTCAACACATTAAATTGTATAATGCCATATTTTATGGTTTGTTAATATATATCTATTAATATATGCTAGTATCCCAAATAAAACTACACACAAAATGAACCTATGGATCTACTAAAAACCATATTCTATGCACCAAAAAACGCCCACACTATGGGACGGTACTTTCAAAATTGCGTTCAATTCAAAAGTCCGTTCTCACAGTGTGAGCGTTTTTATTATGGCCCCTATAGAAGAAAGGGGGGTGGGATTAGAGAGTCTATAAGGGCCATATGGATTTATAATTTAGTGTTCAGCCAGATTATTTGCCTATAGCATCACGTAAGTTTACTTTACGGGATTGAGGTTGATCTACAGGCGGATTAGCCATTGCTGCGCGAAGGTCTACTTCGTGGTCATCACCAGCTTGAGGTTCTTCGCTAGCTTTATTTTTCACCGTTTGTTTTGCGGCGTACCAAATTGTTTCGTTCATGTAGTGACGAAGTTCGTCATTGTTTACATGTTCTTGATCATGAGCCATGATGTCCAAAATGGAGTCTTCCAACGCTTGTGCTTCTTCGTCAGTCATAGGACCGCCGATTTTCTTTTGCTCTTGGATAACTGCATTGATTTGGTCTACCATGCCACGAAGTACATTGTACCCATAGCTATTGGTGAAACCATCTTGCTCATTGTATTTTGGCATATCAAAGTATTCGTATTCATTTTTGTTGCGATTTTCACCATTCCAGTTCATGAACACTTCTTGACCATGCACACGACCAATGGAATGTGTGCGGAAATAGTCAGCATAGTTATGTTTGTCATAAGAATGCAACCAAACCTTTTCAGATTTCGTCAATTGTTTATGATCATCGTATTTAACCTTAGCTTTTGCAATGTTGATTTCTGCATTTTGCCAAGCTTTCACATAATCATGAACAGCTGCCACCGTTTGTGGGCTCGCTACCGGAACGAGTACAACAGAGCCGAGTTGTGGCGTCATTACAGGGTTTTTAACAATTAATACATCATCATATGTAGGTGCGCTGGCTGCGTGACCAGTAAGGGATGCAGCGCTCATTAATACTGCTGCTGTGAAAGCAAGCATTGTAGATTTTTTCATATCTATTCCTCTTTTCTTAGTCGAACCAAAAGGGACGAGAGGGTTCTCGGTATCGAGTTCCCTCTTCCCGTTATCTGTGAAAGTTTAATCTATCAAATTATAAACCTAATTTTGCCATCATTGCAGCAATTTGAGCTTTCATTTGTTCATTTTCTGCTTTCAAGTCAGATACTTCGCCTTTTAATCCGGCATTTTGAGCTTTCATAGCTGCCATTTCTTGTTGCATTGCATACGCGGAACTGATAGGGCCTTTGCGGTAACGATCTGCTACAGCAGCTTCGCTATCACGGTTACCAACTTTCCAAGTTACACCAGCGTTTGCCATCATGTGGCTAGAACCACCAGCCCAGGATACACCACCATGGATTAATGTAGATTCATTTTTGTAATGAGCTACACCAAGAGCCACTGCGGAGTTACCACGGTAGTTACCATAACCAGC
>ERZ772766.1301-NODE-1301-length-13553-cov-2.705067_pt1 | contig 13553 bp, 10 predicted proteins | sample MGYA00511379_ERZ772766 | MGnify/ENA primary metagenome ERZ772766 (study PRJEB29015, sample SAMEA2737895) | human oral metagenome | biome: human oral; feature: human-associated habitat; material: dental | place: China | collected 2116 ...
TCTTTTAAGGATATGAGTCGAAGTCTTGGGCGAACTAACGAGATAACTGAGGTTGTTACTTATTTTTCACGTCATGAAGTACCAGATGATTTAAGTCAAAAACCTGATCGTTACTCATCTAAGTTTGAGTTTTACGAAAATGTAGGAACATTTAACTATTCAGGTAAAGGTTTAAAACTTGGAGCTGTGACGTCTAAAGTTGGTCAAACCATTACAGTCACTTATTCTAATTTGAAAAACTCAACGTTCAAAGGTAAGCCAATTTCTAGAATGGAGTTGGATTTGACTGTTCTCTCCGATTCTGAAAATGTTAAGTCAGATGTCATTTACGGTATTCATCAAAATCCTACTTATGGTATTGAAGTTGCAACGCTCCAAAAGGATAAGAATCAGGATTATGATTTGAGACTTTCTGTAAAACCACGTTTTTATGATGCAAATGGGAAGCAGATTATTTTTGAAGATGATAAAGGCGCAGATAAGCAAGCTAAAGGCTTACTTGCTATTTCAAGCTTAAATTCTAATAAGGATCATGTGGAAGTGCTCAAGCCAACTGATTCAGCTCGTTTCATCCCGATTACAGGTTCTTCTATTGTAAAACATGATAATGGCTATGTTTATGCAAACGAAAAGGAAAATTCTAACGGAGCTCATTTCGGGTTGGATGGACACGGAATCATTGACAGCAAGGATAGCCCTTATTTTTGGTATGTGTCAGGTGCCGTTGCTTTGAAAGGAGCAAATCCTGAATATATTTTACGAATTACGAGTTGGGACAAACTTGGTGATATGCCAGGGGAAGGACGCTGGGTACCATCAATTTGGTTCACAGTAACAAGTGAATTGTCAGTTCCTACTGTCACTCCACCAAGCCCAAACAAAGTGAAACCTCTTAAACCATTTACTCCTGAGAAACTACAACCTTCAGAATTGAATTTGCAGACAGTTGAACTGCCTCCGAAACCAAATCCAAAACCGGAAGAAAAAATTCCTGATAAACCACAACCACCAACAGTACATTATAATGACTATAAACTCTCTACACAGCCTCAAATTAAGAAGTCTGTCCAGAATGCAGATGGTGTGGATGTTGACGGGAAATATGTGGCTAAAAATAGCTTGAATAAGTGGATACTCAACGTAGAGGCACTTCCTGCTGGTCGTCCGTTGACAACTAAACTAGTGGCGGTTGATCCGACACCAAGTGGCTTCAAACCCGAATTGGACTTAATCAGAAAAGATAATCCAAATTGGGATATTAGTTTTGATCAAAACAATAAATTGACGATTAAAGCTACAGAAGCTTTGCTTAAATCTATTAACGGTAATCTAAACAAGGCTTATAAAATTGCACCTTTCATTTACTGGGGACGACCTCAGAATGATGCTGCAGACTATGTTAATGGGTTTGAGTTTATTGTAAATGGTGGTAAAGACAATGGTGGTTATACTCGCAAGAGTAATATCGTTAAGTTTTCAACACCAGGTAAAAAGAATCCAGATCCTACTAATCCAAATAATCCAAAAGATCCAAACCGTACAGCTATTAAACCTGAAAAGCATAATTATAATGCTGAAGGTAAGCTGACAGATGGAAAGGCTATGGTTCCTGAAGCAACCAATCACTATGTCTCTAAAATGACTAACCTTCCTTACAAAGGCGATCAATCTGCAAAAGAAGCAATTCAACGTGGCTTTGGATTCGTTGAAGATTATCCGGACGAAGCAGTAACTCCATTGGAGAGTCAATTTAAGATTCGAGATGCAGAAGGAAAAGAAGTTGATGGGCTTAAAATGTACCGTGTACTTTCTAAAGAAAGTTTGACAGGTGCGTTGAAGAAAATGGTGGAAGATTCTGGAATCTCTCCAACAGGGGCCTTTTATATGTGGGTTGCTGAAAAGCCAGAAGAATTTTACAAGGCATATGTGCAAACAGGTATGGATTTGTACTTCCATACACCAATGAAAAACAAGCCAGGTTTTACTGGTGAGTACAAAAACCAGGTGCATCAGATTCAGTTCGGAAATGGATACTACTCGGATATAGTGAAAAACCATGTTTCCATTCCAACGCCAAATAAGGTCAATAAGAATAAGGCTGGCACAGTGATTAATGGTAAGACCCTAACTCCGGACACAGTTAACTACTACGAAGTGAAGCTGGATTATTCTAAATATAAAGGAATTGAGCCTGACAAGAACTTTATCAAAAAAGGATTCTTTGGTGTAGATGATTTTCCAGAAGAAGCTCTAAACATTGATCAGTCAGGGATTCAGATGCTAGATGAGAACGGAAAAGAAGTCAAGGGCCTTTCTTCTAAGATTTACTCTAGCCTAGCAGATGCACCCGAAGAAGTTCAAAAAGCATTTAAAGCTAAGAATAAATCTCCGAAGGGAGCAATTCAAGTATTTAGCGAAGACGATCAAGAAGCTTTCTTTGAGTCTTATGTTAAGACTGGAAAGGTCATTACATTACGAATTCCAATGAAGGTCAAGAAAGAGTTTGCTAAAAAAGGAGGCGAGTATCAGAATACAGCGTATCAAATTGATTTTGGTCAGCTGTATGAAACACCAACAGTGGTGAATCAGATACCAAAACCAGATCCAGAACCAGATCCAAAAACTCCTGAAGAAAATCCGCAGCAACCATCAAGTAAGCCAGAACGAAGCTTACCTTCAACTGGAGAGAAGGCTTCTGCAGAATTGCTGTTAGCTGGTCTGGCAATAGGGGGTGCTGCTGCAGGATTGCTCTACAGCAAGCGCAAGAAAAAAGAGGCTTAGAATACTCTAGGAATCTTTAAAATAAGCTATTTTTATGGTATAATAATGATAAATCGTGGAGGAGTAGGATTATGAAATTTGGGAGTGATTTTTCCTGGTTATGGGTAGCTATTATTAGAATTTTTACGGCTCCCTTTTATATCATTCTTTGGTGTATTAATTTCGTAAAATCAGTTTTTGGAGTTATTATATTTTGGATTGTATCTAAATGCTGTGTTGGGTTAGCTATGTTTTTGCCATTCTGGCTTTTGATTGATATCTTACATTGGGTCAGTCCTTCAGTAGGAGATGATGTTTTTCGGTGGTATGGAATTCATGTTATGGGCTTTGTTCAACGTGCTTGGATTGATGGCGCAGTTCGTGAATTTCCAATTCCTGTAGGCGGAACTAATTTCATTCCATACCCACATATTGAGGTTCCTATTATGATTGTACTTGCTCTTCTGGTAGCTACTATTCGGACGATTTATCGTGAAGAATTTGATTAACTATAAAAATAGAACCGTGCTAAGCACTGTAGGTAATTTCTACAGTGCTTTTTATTATAAATAAAATTAAAAGAGGTAAAATCAAAATGGAAATTATTACAAAAATTATTACTGGTCTAGGTGTAGTTGGAGCAATCACAGGTCTTATCTGGATCTGGAATGGTGCGGTCGATTATATTCAAGGAAGAAAGAACAAAGATAAGCAAAGGCAAGATGATGGGTCTGATTCTATGATTAATGGTGCATTTCTGACCGTAGCTTCTGCGGGGATTGCGGCCGCAATCGTTGCAGCATTATCTCAGCTAAAATTTTAGGAGTCGCCTATGAATTTAGATATTAGAGAGCTGACAAGCTCTCTTTCTAGTTACAGCTCTGCGACAAACCAAGCTGTAAACATAATGGCTGATGCAGTCCGTCCTATTGGGTATATCCTTTTAGGTCTTTTTTTCTGGTTTGAGATGGCATCATGGTCACAAATGGTCAAGTCCAGAGGAGGTTCGTTAACCCAAAAGATATGGTTAGAGGCCTTGATGAAGTATTTATTTGCTTTCATCATGATCTCTGCCTCATCTCAAATTTGCGATGCCATTCTAGAGTTGCTTAATATTATTGTGAAAGTAATTGCTCATGTAGTACCTTCACAACTTGATAAATATCAATATGCGCAAGGTGCTGTCAAAGGTTGGTTTGAAAAAATGATTTTTGGTCTAGTCGGTGGACTAACTGAATTCATAGCTAATATAATACTTGGAATTATTATTTTCCTAAGATATTTAGACTTGTATATGCTTAAGGCTTTAGCTCCATTATTGGTAGCTTTCTTTATGATGGATTCTTTACGAAGTATCACAATTAACTTCCTGAAATATTTTGCAGCTTCAGCCTTTATCGGAGTTATTCTAATTGTAGTATCTGTTGTATATAGTGGTTTAGTCACTACAGATATGTTAAAAGTGGCAGCAGGAACTAGCGGAAGTTGGGGGACAGCCTTTGCGTCAATTGCTAAAGGTGTAATATACATCTTTACACTTGTTGGAACTAGTCGAAAAGCCAAACAACTTTTAGGAGTATAATCCATATCTAGAAAAATTAGGATTAATTGATGTGATTTTGTATGAAAGGAAACTAATTGAAAAAAATTGGATCAGAATTTTTAAGAGAATTCGAAAATGAGGACAAGCCAATTCTATTTGGCCTAACTAGTAGAATGCTTGTTCTATACGTGTGTTTGATAATAGCTGTCTCAGGGACAACTGCTATTTATTTCTTTGGTCTACCTGATTGGTACATTTATCTTTGGGATGCTCTATTTGTAGTTCCTGGGGCAATGTACGGTACAGGCATGACCAAGCGAATGCGGATTAAAGAAAAAATCGATTTCTTTTTCCGGATCCAACAAAGAACCTATGAGACAGAATTTAGAAAGGTAGGAATGTATACGAAAGATGAGTTTATTCAAAAGCAAAAGAGAAAAACTAGAAAAAGCAGAAAAGAAAAAAATTGAACGCTTGCGTCGTCAGATGAAACCTACGACACAAAATACTATCAATTATACACTACTACATGAAGATGGATTGATGCATATTGCACGTGAGAAGTACTCTCGTAGTTTTATGCTGGGGGATGCTTCGTACTCAACTGCTCAACCGGCTGAAAAAGAGAGCATCATCGATACAACGATGGATGCTCTCAACTCACTGGATGAAGGTAGTAACTATCAACTCTTAGTAATCAACCGTCGAGTATCGGATGACTCCTTGCAGAATATCTTGTTTGAAGAAACAAACGATGGCTACGATGACTATCGTGAGGAGCTAAATGAGATGATTAAGGAGCGATTTACAACACATGCTAACAACTTCGAGGTACATAAGTATGTGACCATTTCAACGAACGCTGACGACCGAAAACAGGCTCAGTTGTTACTATAAGATATTGGAGTTTCCCTGGGAACGCAATTTCAGGAATCTGATATTACATTTAAGGAAATGAATGGTTTGGATCGTCTAAAGGTCTTTTCTGAACTGTTACGAGATAACCCGTATGTCAATTTTGATTACAAAGAAATTGCTTTATCTGGTCTGTCAACGAAATCATTTATTGCTCCAAACCGGATTGAATTCCAGGAAAAACGGATGGTTATAGATGATCGTTGGTGCAAGGTGCTCTATGCACGTCGCTATCCTAACTGGATGTCTGATCGTCTTATTCGAGATTTGACGACACTGGGGCTGGAGCTAGCTATTACGATCCATGCAGAACCCTATGAGAATGTTGAAATCTTAGAGAAGATTGATGATGCAGAAACAGATGCTGAAATTGGGAAATTACGTTCTAAACGTAAGGCTGCTCAATCTGGTATCTTTGATGATGCGGTCGTTGCTGGTCGTGACCAAGAAATCTCAGAAGCTACCAAGAAGTGGCGAGATGAGATTACTGAGTATGATCAGAAAATCTTCTCTGGCTTTATTGCAGTGTATTTTAAGGCAGATAACCAGGAGGAACTACAACGTAATGAACAAAAGATTAAGCGTGCTGGCCGGAAGTTAGGGGTAGAATTTGAAGATCTCTATTATTACCAGGAAGAGGCTCTAAATACAATTTTACCTATCGGTGAGTGCTTCGTAAATGTGAAGAAGAATTTCATGAGAAAGATGACTACAGCTAATATTGCTACGCAAGTCCCTTTTACTAACGTGGATTTGAAGTCTGAAAGCTCACTTGCTCGCTACTATGGTCAAAATCAATTATCAAACAATATCATTACACTAGATCGAAAACGTGATCTGAATACGGGTTCTGGTGTTGTGCTTGGTTCCTCTGGATCTGGTAAGTCTACTACGATTAAGGGTGGAGAAGTCATTCCGACTTTGCTGAAATATCCAGAAGATCGAGTAATCATTGTGGATCCCGAAGATGAATATTCTGATATTGGCCGTGCTTTCGGTGCTCAGATGGTGGATATTTCGATTGGTTCTAAAACACATATCAATCTTTTGGATCTACCAGACCTAGATCGTCTGGATGATGAGGATGACGATCCGATTGGAGATAAGGCAAACTTATTGATGGGATTGTTTGAATCGATTCTATCTGAGGTGACAGATGCACAGATTGGGATTATTGACCGGGTAACAGGTGTGACTTATGAGCGCTATTTGATAGAGGATTTTACTCCAACGTTAAAAGAGTGGCACCAGGTATTGAAGGAACAACCAGAGCCAGAAGCTCAAGATTTGGCTTTGGCAGTGGAAACCTATACAACTGGTTCTCAAGATATTTTCGCTCACAATACCAACGTGGATCTCAATCATCGCTTTGTTATCTTTAATTTGAAGAAGTTGTCTCACAAATTGAAGCCATTCGCTTTGATGGTTATTCAGGATTATATCTGGAATCAAATTGTAGAAAATCAAGGAAAATGTACTACTTGGGTTTACTTTGATGAGATGCAGATTTTATTTAAGAATAAGGCGCAAGCAGACTTCTTTACTACGTTGTATTCACGTATTCGGAAATACGGTGCGATTCCAACAGGGATTACCCAGAACGTAGAAACGCTGGCTGCTGTTGAAGAAGGTCGTAAGTTGCTTTCAAATAGCGAGTTCATGATTTTGCTCAAACAAAAGCCCCAGGATTTGGCTATCTTAAAGGAGATTGTCAATCTGACTGACAAACAGATTCGCTACTTGGCTCGACCAAAAGCTAAAGGTACCGGCTTAATCGTAGCAGGGCCAGTTGTAGTGCCATTTGAGAATCCAATACCTAAGAATACTAAGTTATATAACTTAGTCGCAACAGACGCTTAGGAGTCTCATTATGAATCAGGATCAAGGCAGACCAAACACAATCGGTCATAAGTTAGATCAAAAACTGGAGACGGTTCGGAAGAATTACCGAACGGTTCAACAAGATAGTGCTAAGCAAATGAAGGAGCTAAAAGAACAAACACTTTCTAAGCGCCATATAGTGAAGAAGAGTCGTAAACAATTTAGAGCTTCAAAGGCCAAGGTAAAATCTCTAAACAAGGCATATAAAAGTTTACAGAAACAAGGAAAATCATTAACTCCAGAAGGTGCTAAAAAGTTAGCGTCACTCAAGAAAGAGCTCGATAAGGCAAAACTAGAGAAGAGAGTTTCTAAAAAAGTCTTCAAAGTTGCTCAAGAGGCTAACGGTGGTTCACGTAAGAAGAAGTTTTATCGTGCTACTAAACAGGCTTTAGAACGTTCTGCGAGTCAACAAGCTAGTTCTGCAGCGCATCAGGATGATACACTCTCAGATATAGCACGAGCTAAATATCGGTATCAGGATATTCAGATTCAAGGGAAACGGATCAAAACGATTGGGAAATATAGTGGTAAACTTGGCCAAGGAATGGTTAAATCGAGCTATAGCCTTGGAAATAGAGTCTACAATAAGGCTAAGGGTAGAGGCTTCACCCGAACTCCAAGAGAGTTTTCCTGGGAAGGACGGCTATCACGTCGTATCCAGGACTATAAGAAACGTTTGGCCGCTTCTAAAACTGGGAAAGCTGCCAAGAAGGCTAGGAAGGTCTACCGTGTAGGTTCTAAACCGATTAGAAGCATTATCAAAAATCCATTTAGCTTAAAGGCGTATCTGATTGCTTTTGGTTTGCTTTTGTTTTTGGCTATACTTGGTATTGGTAGTTCAGGAATCACCCGTCAAGATGAGTTTGATATGAATGATACCTGGTTGTATCTTTCAAAATTGGATCGTGAAAAATCTAATGACAAGGTAGATTATTGGACAAAAATTGACGATCCACTTTTGTACTTGAATTATAAGTACGATGATATTTCAGATAAACTTCGTATAGACGGGAACAAGTATTTTTCGCAAAATAATCGAGGGAAGCTTTACTTAGATACCTTATGGAAGAATTTGAATGGGGATAAAGATAATCTTAAAACAATGGAAGATCTTTATACTAAAAATGACCTCTACAAGTTGAGTGAGGATGAGTTAGAAGAGTATAAAGAACTCTTAGAAATTGCTCGAGATAGCGGAAAATATATGTTGCTTCAAGAGTTGGATAATCCGTTTTATACAGAAGATCAGCCTGAATCGCAAACTCCACTTCAAATTATTGAGCGGTTTGGGTATAAAACTAGGACGGAAATTTTTAATGGTTCTGTTCTGCAGGCTTCAGGTGGTCAGACTCTATTAGCCGTTTTAGATGGGAAAGTCGAAGTAAATGGTAATGATCTAGAAATCAGTGATGAGAATTCCAAGTTTCTGTATAAGAATGTAGATACGATTCGTTACAAAACAGGAGATCATGTCAAATCTGGAGATATCATTGGAAAGGTGGCATCTGAAGGAAATCAAGCGGTCTATTATCAAAAACTAGAACCTGATCGATCAAATAAGAAAGACAAAGATGGTAATGTTGAAAAGAGTTGGACTTATGTCAATGTCGGTTTTTACTTCCAGCGTGTAGAGTACACACAAGCAACGTCTGTTGTTAGCAGTATTGAAACATCTGGAGAGAAGGGGAAACGTGCAAGAGCTTTTGCGGATGCAATCAAAAAGAATATACCAGAAGCAACTGATGAAGGGATTGCAACTGTTTTGGGAGGATTTGATATTGAGAGCTCCATCACTTTTAAACGATATGAAACGGACTACCTAACCAATAATCAGTTTGATAAGGTTGCTAAAGAGCCTACTGCAGAAAATCTAGTTGGCAATTGGGGAGCCTTTCAAGCTATGTATCCTACCTTACCTTTAAACGAAAGAGGTTACCTGGTCAATGGATTGCACTATATCGGGATTGGGATTGGTCAATTTACTGGTCCTCGTGCTCTTGCATTGTGGAATTTTGCAAAAGCTGTGAATGGAGATATTTGGTCTGCAGAAGTTCAAACAAAATTTCTGCTAGAAGAAGATGATCCGACTAGACGGGCAGCCTTTAGAAGAATTGTAACCTCAACTGGATCCATAGAATCCCTTTCAGAGGACTTTTTAAATGCTTGGTTGGGAGTTCCAGGGAACAAGCTCTTAGAACGACAATCTGCGGCTCGTCAATGGTTGAACTTCTTAAAAAATAAGGGAGGTGGTTCGACAGGCATATCTAGCCAGCAAGTTCCAGCAGAATATAAAGATAAGCTCCCTTATGGACTACCTACAGATCAAGCAATTTTAGAGGGGCAAGGTTATTCAGGTAATGCTTATGAACTAGGCAATTGTACGTGGTACGTCTATAATCGCTTTGCTCAGATTGGGATTGGAATTTATCCATATCTGGGTAATGCCAATCAGTGGGTTGACAGTGGTCAAGCTCAAGGATATGAAATTTCAACGACTCCAAAACCAGGTTCTGCAGTTGTATTTATGAATGGTGTAGCTGGAGCATCACCAATCTATGGTCACGTTGGATTCTGTGAGTACGTCAATAGTGATGGTAGCTTCTTAATGTCAGAAATGAACTTTGGTGGTTTATATGTAACGACTTGGCGTACCTTGACACCACAATCAGGTATCTATTTTGTTACCCCTAAATAAGAAAGGAAAAGAATGTATAATCAAAAGTTAATCAAAATGGTAAAGAGACTCCTCTTAGGAGCCGTCGCCGTTTTATGTATTGTACTGGGCTATTCTATTGCACAAGTGCAACAGAATTTAAGACAGAACAGTCAAATTCAGGAAGAAGCGAAGCAGAAACCAGAAGAGAAACAACAGGAACAACTATCTCTTACTGAACAGCAGGTCGAGGACTTTCTAATTGCTTACTATACCAAAAAGGATTTAGAAGAGAATCGTCCACGATATAAGCCTTTTATGACTGATTCTATGTATCAGGAAACTGTTCAAGAAGAACAAAAGCCAATCAATCAGACCTATAAGGGGTATGTGGTTGACCAATCTTATGAATCAGGCTCTATCTACATTGATAAAGCACATAAAGTTGCTTTAGCTCAGATTAAATATACTAGTACAACCTTAACAGAAAAAGATAATCGAGATTCTAAGGGGCTTACTGGTACCACTAAGGCTACAATTCGGTTGACCTATGTGGAGCAATCAGGGAAGCTATTGATTAATAAAATTGAGCCGATCGTCTTGACTGAAGCAAAGGGGCAAAGTATAGGAACTTATTCAGATACTAGCAGTTCAAGTTCGACTTCAGTTTCCTCTGCTGAACAAACGACCTCATCCAGTAGTAGTCGATAAGGAGAATTGAATGAACAAGAGAATAAATCAACTTGAAAATAAACTTGAAAAAATCAGGAGGGACAAGGCGAAAGCGCAACGACAAAAAGAGGAAGCGACTGACAAAATCAAGAACTACACAGTCCAGGAAAGGGATGTGGAGGCTCAACTTTTCGTTGCCATTTCGGAAGAAAGTGGGCTATCTTATCAGGAAATGAAGGATCTAATCCTTCCAGCACAATCAAGTAACCAAGGAGTGAACCATGTATAAAATTATCAATCAACTGACTAAACAAGAGGAAACATTTGAGCATCGAGACGAGCTGTTTTCAAAGCTAGAAATCATCAACGAACGAATGAAGAGTAATAGAATAACCGGAACCTATCGGCTTTATTCTCTCAATGCTGAAGGTGAAATCCTACAAGAACTTAGTCTTGAAATACCTTTTGTTGGAATCATTGATCAGTTACTGGAAAATTTTGGTACGAGTACTGGAAAGAAAAAGAGAGGTTTTCTTCATTTTTTAGCAAAACATAAAGAAAAGACCTCCTCATCAGCCGAACGAGAACCTCAACCAGATCCTGAATTAGAGGATCTAACGTTAAAGGAAGAGGCTGATATGGCTCGACAAAGAATTGCTGAGCTAGTTTCTCAGAAGCCTCAAGATGAGGTTAGAGAGGAAATTCCTTTGGAAGATAAAATTACCTATTCTGCTAGTGAATGGACTACAGATCATTTCAGTAGATTGGACGAAAAAGAGGAAGAACGAGTAGAAACTTCACAAGATATTCCTACGGAAGAAGTAGCACCTGTTGTTGAACAATTTAGTCAGAAAGAAAATTCAACTATTCCTGATAAAAAGGTTGAATCTTCTTTTTCTCTTTCTCATGCGACTACAGTAAATTTGTCTTCAGAGGTTATTGATAGCTTTGAGGCTCAGACGATTACTTATAAGCAATCTATTAAAAATAAAATCAAATCTAACGAAGATTTTATCAAAGAAGCAAACGAGGAAATTGTTGAGTGCCAAAGTAGGATCAATGAGTTGCAACAACAGATTTTGACTAAAGAATCTCAAGCCACTCAATTGAAAGATCTTTATTTCAAAATTGAAGAGGTGATCTAAAATGGAACAAGAACAAGTGGTAGCCCAGTTAGGACGGGCAACTCTTGTGACAGGAGAAGTAATTTTAAAAGGTCTTTTCCTGGTGTGCTCTAAAGGAATTGAAACTTATCAAGCCAGAGGGGATAATGTAGTCTTTACTGGTGAGACAGACTGGAATAAATTCATGGCAACAGCAGATGCTAAAGAAGTCCAGCAATTATTACATAATGAAGTCAATCTCGAGGTAGTTCGAAAAGAACTTGGCCAATACGGGATTGGCTTTTCTTTTTATACACACCCTGATGGTAAGACAACTCTTGCTTTCAATGCAAAAGATAAAGGCGTTGTCGAACAAGCCTTTAAGGATGTACTAGAAGGGATCACAAGAGATCCGAAAGGATTCAATGATCGGAATCTTAAAAATGGTAAAACAACTTCTTTTGAGGAGAAATTGAAACATTTCAAAGCAGTTGAACAAGAGAAAATTACTTCCCTGCAGGTAAATATTCATACCAAAGAATTTGTTCTTCCGGAAAATATCGAACCACAGATTGGAGGGAAAATGAAATGATTACAGAAAAGAAGAAACGGAGACTTAGGCCATATCTGTTGTTAGGACTAGGTCTATTCTACCTCTTTCATTGGCTTTTTAAACTGTGGCTGTTAGCACCAGATACCGATTCAGTAACGGATGTATTTGGTCTTGGAAAGCTTAACTGGATGAGCGACCATCTAAGCGATAAATCTTGGATTGATTTTCAATTTACTCCTGCTTCTTTATTGGTTGGTATGGGCGGATTTCTGATTGCTTTTTTGCTGTATTTGAGAGTGACGGATACAGGTACGTACAGGTATGGAGAGGAACATGGATCAGCTCGCTTTGCAACAAAAGAAGAGTTGATGAGATTCCGAGATGAAGATCCTGAAAAGAATATGATCTTTACCCAGAACAGTCAGATAGGACTATTTAATAACCGTTTGAGTTTTGAAAATCAAATCAATAAAAATGTCTTGGCCTATGGAGGTACTGGGGATTCAAAGACTCGAAGTGCTGTTAAACCGAATATTTTACAAGCAAACTCTAGCTTTGTGACGACAGATACCAAAGGACTTCTCATTCATGAAACAGGAAAATCACTTGTAGAAAAAGGTTACAAGATGAAGATTTTTGATCTGATTACTTTCTTGAATTCAGATGGCTTCAACGTTTTTAAATATATTCATAATGAAATGGATATAGATCGGGTAGCTGAAGCGATTACGGAATCTCTTAACAAAAATGGCCATGAGGGTGATCCTTTTTGGCCAGCAGCTAATAAACTCCTGATGCGTTCTCTTATTGGCTATCTTTATTTTGATAGTCAGCTTGATCGCTATATGCCTCATCTAGGGCAAGTTACGGATATGATTCGAGAATTGAGACGGAATCATCCAGAAGCGGAGAGTCCAGTTGAATTGATGTTTGAAGAACTAGAGAGAAGGAGCCCAGGGAATTATGCCTGCAGGCAGTGGGAGCTATTCAATAAAAACTTTGATGGACAGACACGTGCTTCTGTCTACGCTATTTTTGCGACTACATTCTCAGTATTTGATCATGAACAGCTAAGAAAAATTATTGAAAAAGATACGCTGGAAATCGAAAAATGGAATATTGAGAAAACAGCAGTTTTTATTCATATTCCAGAAGTGGATCCAGCTTACCAGTTCTTATCTGCCCTTCTTTTTAGTACCATTTTTGATGTTTTGATAAAGACTGCAGATGCAGTTATATTAGGTGAGCATCCAACAAAGACCAAGGAAGATCTGTTGCATCTACAGGTGTGGGCGGATGAGTTTGGTCAGATTGGGAAGATCCCTAATTTACCACCAATTATCTCTGTTATTCGGTCTCGAGAAATCTCTATTAAAATGATGGTTCAATCTCAAAGTCAGATTGAAGTATTATACGGGAAAGAGAATACGAAGACAATTATCAATAACTGTGGAGCTATTCTCTATTTGGGGT
>ERZ772766.1303-NODE-1303-length-13541-cov-12.550793_pt1 | contig 13541 bp, 9 predicted proteins | sample MGYA00511379_ERZ772766 | MGnify/ENA primary metagenome ERZ772766 (study PRJEB29015, sample SAMEA2737895) | human oral metagenome | biome: human oral; feature: human-associated habitat; material: dental | place: China | collected 2116 ...
CAGCCACTTCTACTATCAAAGTCATGATGTGCAGGATACCGAGCACTACATTGAGTTACGCAAGCTTCAAAACCGACTCAATGAAGAATATCAAGCAGAACACAATAAACTCTTCTTCCTATCCATGGCTCCTCAGTTTTTCGGAACCATTGCCAAACATCTCAAATCTGAAAACATTGTCGATGGCAAAGGATTTGAACGTTTGATTGTCGAAAAACCTTTTGGAACAGACTTGGAATCAGCTAGCCAACTTAATGATGACTTGTTGGCAACTTTTGATGAAGAGCAAATCTTCCGGATCGACCATTACCTAGGTAAGGAGATGATTCAAAGCATCTTTGCTATTCGTTTTGCCAACTTGCTTTTTGAGAACATTTGGAACCGCGAATATATTGACAATGTCCAAATTACCTTTGCTGAAAAACTGGGTGTAGAAGAACGAGGCGGATATTACGATGAATCAGGTGCTTTAAGAGATATGGTCCAAAACCATACCTTGCAATTGCTGTCGCTTCTTGCAATGGATAAGCCCAACAGTTTTACAAAAGAGGAGATTCGTGCAGAAAAAATCAAGGTTTTTGAACGTTTGATGCAACCGAGCCAAGAAGATTTGAAAAAATATTTTATTCGTGGCCAATACAAGTCTGGAAAAGTCAATGGTAAGAAATATATTTCTTATAGAAGTGAGCCAAATGTCAATCCAGAATCTATGACTGAAACTTTTGTTTCAGGTGCTTTCTTTGTTGACAGTGATCGCTTTCGTGATGTTCCCTTCTTCTTCCGCACAGGTAAACGTCTAACAGAAAAAGGGACCCACGTGAATATTGTCTTTAAACAAATGAATTCCATTTTTGGTGAAAAACTAGCACCGAATGTTCTGACCATCTATATTCAGCCAACGGAAGGTTTCTCACTCAGCGTTAATGGCAAAGAAGTCGGCGAACTCTTCAGTTTATCTCCTATTTCTTTAGATTACCGTACAGAGGCGACTGCTTCTGGAGCTTCTCCTGAACCTTACGAAAAATTAATTTTTGATGTACTTAACAATGACTCAACTAACTTTAGTCACTGGGAAGAAGTAAAGGCCAGCTGGAAATTAATTGATAAAATCGAAGAACTCTGGAGAAACAATCAAGCGCCACTTCATGAATATGCAGTTGGAACAATGGGACCAGCTGCTTCAGCAGAATTATTGGCTCAGTTTGGAGCTGAATGGCAATGGAACCCTCAAAATTAAAGATAGAAAAAGAAATCCAAGGAATATGGATTTCTTTTTTTGTATTTAAAGCAGTCCTTCTAAAAGGCCACGCATAAAGTTCTCTGAATTGAATTCACCAATATCATCAATCTTCTCACCAAATCCAATCAATTTAACTGGAATATCCAATTCCTGTCGAATAGCAAGAACAACACCTCCACGCGCTGTTCCATCAATCTTCGTTAGAACAATTCCTGTAACTGGAGTAATCTTTGAAAATTCCTTGGCTTGAACGAGGGCATTTTGTCCTGTTGAAGCATCTAAAGCTAGGAAAGTCTCGTGAGGAGCATCTGGATTGACTCGCTTAATAATCCGGCCAATCTTTTCCAATTCAGCCATGAGATTATCTTTATTTTGCAAGCGACCAGCAGTATCGATCATCAGAATATCAACATTTTCAGCTTGAGCTCGCTCCATACCGTCAAAAACAACACTGGCTGGATCACACTTTTCAGGACCAGTCACAACAGGTACATCAACACGTTTCCCCCACTCAGCTAACTGGGCTACTGCTCCAGCACGGAAGGTGTCTGCTGCTACCAACATAACCTTCTTGCCTTCTTGTTTGTACTTGTAGGCCAACTTACCAATTGATGTAGTTTTCCCTACCCCATTGACACCAACAAAAAGCATGACTGTTAAACCATCTTGGAAATTAATTTTTTCATTGTAACGGCCATCTTTTTCGTAGATATCAACTAGTTTTTCGATGATAACCTTCCGTAAAGCATCAGGTTTCTTAGCGTTTTCTAATCTAGCCTCATAGCGTAGCTCTTCTGCCAAATTAGAGGCCACTTGCACACCAACGTCGCTGGTAATCAACAGCTCTTCCAAATCTTCAAAGAAGTCTTTGTCAACAGTCCGGAAATTAGCAAAGAAAGCATTGAGCTTAGCCCCAAATCCTGTCCGAGTTTTTTTCAAACTGCGGTCATACTTTTCTTGAACCGTTTCGGTATGACCTTCTTCCTGCTCTGACCTGGTAGCTCCAGCCTCTTCGCTTACGCTTGAACCTTGCTCAGCTTCGTCTGCCACATCTGGCTTCTCTTCCTCAACAGCTCCTGCTTGATTTGAGTCTTCGGCTTCTTCATCAGCCTGACTTGGTTCATCAACAGGTAGAGGTCCTTGGTCTTCTAGCTTGCCATCTTCAAGTCCTGATGTTTCCGAGTCACGTTCTAATTGATCAGCTTCAGACTCTTCTTGGACTGAAACTGATTCTTCAACACGTCCTTCTTCACTTGGATTATCTACTAAATCTTCTTCAGACTTTTCAGCAATGCTGGCACTCTCTTCAGTCTCTTCTTGCTGGAGTTCATCCGCTTCTTGCTCCTCGAATCTATTTTGAGTCTTGTCTTCTATGACCTCATTTAAGACCTGGTCTTCTGCTAAGCGCTCTTCTAGCTCTTCGTAAAATTCCTGCTTTTCCTCTTCTTCAAAAGGTTGATTCTCCTCTTGTAAACTTACTTCAGCAGCATTTTCTACTTGAGACTGATTTTCGTTTTCCAGTTCTTCTATTGCATCCTCTGTTTCAGAAACTTCTGTCTGAACAGGCACCTCTTCTCGGATGTCTTCTTTTTTTTCTTTTTTTCTGCCAAAAAGGCGATCAAATAAGCCCATGGACTGTCCTCCTTTTCTCTATAAAATATAATTTTCAATCGCCCAAGCGACTGCGTCTTCATCGTTGGTCAGCGGGGCAACTACTTTAGCTACTGCTTTGATTTCTTCCGTTGCATTCCCCATGGCCACACCAAGTCCAGCCCATTCAATCATGGAGCGGTCGTTTGCTTCATCACCGCAAGCCATGATCTGACTGGAATCTAAACCAAGATGCTGGCTTAATTTTGCTAAACCAGTTGCTTTATGAACATTTTTCGGAGACCACTCTAACAGCATATCCCGAGATTTAAAAATTTCATATCGCTCAAATAATTCACGTGAAATCTGTGGTAGAGCCCTATCAATGTTGGATGGATCAAAGGCTGAAACACATTTATTGTAGGTCACATCGTCAGATAGATCGTTCAGCGATACGTGTTCAAACTGGAGATAAGGATTGGCTTGGGCATAGAGGGATTTCTGTTCTGACTGAAGCTGATACACAACTCCCTCACTGATAGCATCCAGTGGCAAAGCAAGCTTCTGCGTTTCTTCAAAAATGCGAAGCACATCTGCATGGGAAAAGACAGTTTTATCTATAATTTCACCAGTATTTCGCTGAACCAAGCCACCGTTAAATGTAATGGTATATTCATCCTCTAAACCTGCTGTTCCCAACTCATCTAGTAAAAATTCCATAGCCTTGAGTGGCCGACCTGTTGTCAATACAACTTTTACTCCCTTTGCCCTGGCAGCTGCTAAAGCCTTTAGATTCCTTGGAGAAATTTTCTTGTCGGATGTCAACAGGGTTCCATCTAAATCGAGCGCAATCAGTTTAATAGCTGTCATACTAGTTTCTCCATATAGGCAATTACAGACTGATCTTTGTGAGAGCCAATTACCTCAGTTGCTAATTCTAAAATCTCTGGACGGGCATTCTCTGGTGCAATTGGATGTCCAACAACCTGCATCATATGGAGGTCATTAAGATTGTCTCCAAAAGCCATGACTTGGTTCATATCTAAACCAAGTTTCTTGGCTAATTCGACAATCGCAACCCCCTTATCTACGTAATCAAGAACAATATCAATGGATTCATAACCGGTTGTCATCGCTTTGACTCCAGGAACATTTTCATTGACCCAAGCTTCTCCTTCAGCTATAGTTTCAGGTGTGAAATTAGTCGTGAATTTGAAAATCTCATCATCAATATCAGCTAAACTAGCCACCTTGGCAATATTTTCATTGTAGTGGGCAGAAAAATGCAGATAGGTCGGATCTACACTGTCTAAAACATAGCAGGCTTTTTTACCAGTCAGCAAGAGCTTACCAGTATTTACATATGGAGACTCCTTTAACTTTTCAAAAGTAGCTAAGTAAAAATCTCGGTTCATCGTAGCCTCATATAAATCCTGCCCATGAAATTCAACCAGACTGCCATTTTCGGCGATGAAAATAATCTCATTACGAACTTCGGCAAACAGCTTCTCCAGAGACAGAATCCCTCGGCCACTAGCTACCGCAAAATAGAGGCCTTTCTCTTTGAATTTGACTAAAAGACTTTTCAGACGCTCCATGTCAAATTGCCCTTGACCATCTAAAAAGGTACCATCCATATCGGTTGCAACTAGTTTAATATCCATTTTACATACCTTCTAAATCTTTTAATTTTACCGAAACAATCTTCGACACACCGGACTCCTGCATGGTCACTCCATAAATAGAGTCAGCTGCTGACATGGTTCCTTTTCGGTGAGTAACAACGATAAACTGACTCTCCTTGTCAAAGCGGTTGAGATAATCTCCAAAGCGTTTAACATTGGCTTCATCCAAGGCTGCTTCCACTTCGTCCAAAATAACAAAAGGAATGGTTTTTACTCGAATAATGGAGAAGAGCAAAGCGAGAGCTGACAAGGCCTTTTCCCCACCACTCATGAGATTGAGGGACTGGATCTTCTTGCCAGGTGGCTGCACCGAAATTTCAACTCCAGCAGTTAAAAGATCGCCTTCTGTTAAAATTAAGTCTGCAGATCCTCCACCAAACATTTGTTTGAAAGTCATTTTAAAGCTTTCACGAATGGCCTCAAAGGTTGACTTGAAACGCTCCTTGACTTCATCGTTCATTTCTTCGATAGTTGTCAAGAGCAGATTCTTAGCAGATAAGACATCATCTCGTTGCGTATTGAGGAAATCCAAACGATTTTTCACTTCGTCAAATTGTTCAACGGCATCTAGGTTCACTGGGCCAAGCGCACGTATAGCTCTTTCCAAGTCTTTGACTTGTCCTTCCGATACTGCTAAATTTTCCAAAGGGCGAGCCTTCTGATTGGCTTCGTCAAAGCTCATTTGATATTCTTCCGTCAGACTGGTTAAGAGACGACGCAAAACATCAGTAATCTTTTCTTTTTCTGCCTCAGCTTTGGCCTGATTACGTATCAATTCCTCATTTTGCTTACGTGCCTGATCTAAATGACTGAGGATGTCTTCAGACTGACCTTCCAAGTCTTCCAATTCAAATTTCAGACGAATCAATCCTTGGTTTAATTCAGTCTTTTCCTGATTAGCAGTCTTCAACTGATCTTCTAGAACTATAATATCCACCTTTTGGAAACTGGATTCTTTTTGTTCCATTAAGAGTTCCAGGGTTGACTGTTCTTTGATGAGAGTAGCTTTCTCGTCTTCCAGACGCTCCAAATCATTTTTCTCAAAACGTTGGAGAGAGGTCAGCTCAGTCCGAGATAGTTTCAAGTCTGACAATTTATTGGAAAGTTTATCAAAGCGTTCTTGAACAGCATCTTTATTCGATTTAACCTGCTCAATTTCCTGTGTCACATCCAATTTTGCCTGCTCAATTTCAGCTAAACGAGCCTGCAATTTTGCTTGTTCGCGAGAAATATCAAATCCAGACAACCTTGCCAATTCTTGCTCTTGCATATCTTTCAGATTCGTCAGCTCTTCCACTCGCTTTGCAATTTGCTCATAAGCTAAACTAGCTTTTTGTTCTGCCAAGCGGGCGCTTTCGCCATCTTCCTTGATTTGATCTAAGACATGCTTAGCTTGACTCAACTGATTATGTAGGACTTGGACAGCATCTTCTTTTTCCTTCAATTGGAGATCTTTTTCCTTTATATCAGATAAAAGAGCATCCAATTCCGGTTTGATAAAGATCGTATTGTTGTTTTTATTTGCTCCACCAGCGTAGGAACCACCTGTTCGCAGTTCTGTCCCGTCTAGAGTGACTATTCTGACTTGGTAACGAACCTGACGGGCCGCTGCACGAGCATTGTCTACCGTATCAAAAATGGCTGTTGTTCCCAGCAGGTTTTGGAAAATAGTATCTAAGCTGGCCTCATAAGTAACTAGTGAAGAAGCAAGACCAAGGAACCCTTTACTAGACTCAATGCTTGTCCGATGATGATCAGCTAGCTGACGCGGTTTAATCGTTGTCAGTGGCAAGAAAGTTGCCCGACCAGCTCGATTCTTCTTCAAGAAATCAATTGCTCTTGTAGCAGCTGCTTCATCTTCGACAATGATATTTTGACTGCTAGCTCCTAAAGCAATCTCAAGAGCTGTCTGATAATGCGGATCAAAACTTAATTTTTCACTAACAGCACCAACAATCCCACCTAAGCGTTCAGACTCCTGCAGGACACTTTTTACACCTGCATAAAAGTTACTATGATTTTTAAGAATAGCTTCCAAACTCGCAGAACGAGCCTTCTTATTTTTCAAATCATCCAACAAATCAAACATGGCTTTTTGTTGATTTTGGTAACTTATCTGCAGTTCTTGTACTTTTTCCACCTGCGCCTGGTAAGCATTCAATAAGTCTTTTAGATTCTTCCGAGCTGTTTCTAACTCTTCTATATGGGCTGTTTCAGCCTTTTGGCTTTCTAACAAGTCTGTTTTAATTTTTTCAAAATCAGCCTTTTTGCTCTCATTTAGTTTCAACTCATTAGCCTGACGGCTTTCCAGAGCAGTCAAATCATTGGATAAATCTGCCTCTTCTTTCATGAGTTTGACATATTGATCTCGTAAATGCTCAATCAATTGATCAGGATCCTCAGAAAAATCGGCAATCTCTTTTTCTAGCTCAGCCATTTCCTGCTGATTCTTGTCCAATTTTTCTGCAATAAGAGCAAGATTCTCAGTCTTAGCCTGACAATCTTGCTCTGTTTGCTCCAACTTCTCTACCAATGTAGCCAAACGAGCCTCATTCTCTTTACGGCTACTTGCTGCCTGACTCGACTCTAACTTAGAGAGATCAATTTGTCGCTCCAAATCACTAATCAGACGAGTTAATTCCAGTAGCTTAGCTTGGTCAGCTGCCAAGGTCTGGTTAAGCTCATGGCGCTTGGATTTGAGAGCTTGGTTCTCGAGTTCCAATTCATCGCGTTTGCTATAATAGGCAGACAGCTCTTCCTGAATCTTGGCCAAATTCTCCTCTACCTGGTTCAACTTTTCCTTATTAGCTGTCATTTGAGCAACCAAGACATCTAGGTAAAGTTCTCGCCTTTCCTGATCTAACTCCAAAAAGCGTTTAGCAGTTTGTGCTTGTTTCTCTAAAGGTTTGATTTGCCCATCCAATTCGTAAATAATATCTTCCAAACGGTCCAAATTGTCTTGGGTTTGAGCCAATTTACTCTCAGTTTCCTTACGACGCGTCTTATATTTCAGTACTCCTGCAGCCTCTTCAAAAATAGCACGCCGCTCCTCTGGCTTACTGTTAAAGATCTCTTCTACCTTACCTTGGGAAATAATAGAGAAAGAATCCCGTCCAAGCCCAGTGTCCATAAAGAGATCATGAACATCACGCAAACGAACCTTTTTACCATCTATCTTGTACTCACTATCACCACTGCGATAAATATGACGCTCTACTCTAATCTCCTTAGCTGCATTCTTGATAAACTGGTCGCTATTATCAAGAACCACTACTACAGACGCATAATTAAGGGGCTTGCGTGTTTCTGTCCCGGCAAAAATAACATCAGGCATCTTACCGCCACGCAAACTCTTAACACTGGATTCTCCCAAAGCCCAGCGCAGACTTTCTGTAATATTGGACTTACCTGAACCGTTGGGGCCGACAACCGCTGTTACCCCTTGGTCAAAAACTACCTTAGTTTTATCCGCAAAGGATTTAAAACCCTGGATTTCAATTTCTTTTAAATACATGAATGATTTTCCTTTTCAAAGGCATTCTTAGCAGCCTCTTGTTCTGCCAGCTTTTTGGAACGCCCTTGGCCTTTTCCTACTAAACGGCCGTCAACCGAAACGCTAACCTCAAAATTTTTGGCATGAGCTGGGCCTGATTCAGACACGACTTGATAAAGAATCTCTACATCTCCATTAGACTGAAGTAACTCTTGCAATTTTGTCTTATAGTCTGTCACCTGCTCAAAATCTCCTGCCTCCACCTTAGGAATCATGACTTGATAAATAAAGTCCTTCACAACTTCCAAGCCTTTATCAAGTAACAAAGCTCCTAAGAAAGCTTCAAACAAGTCACCTAAAATCGTTTCGCGCTCACGCCCCCCAGATTTTTCTTCTCCCTTACCCAGCTTGATGAAGAGATCAAACTGACAATCACGACTAAAACCCGCCAAACTTTCCTCACGAACAATCGTTGAACGAAGCTTAGTCAAATCTCCTTCAGGTCTCTTGGGGTATTTTTCAAATAAATACTCAGATATAATTAATTGCAGAACAGCGTCTCCTAAAAATTCCAGGCGTTCATTGTGTGAAATTTTTAAGAGGCGGTGTTCATTGGCATAGCTTGTATGAGTAAAAGCTGTTTCTAGCAATGAAACATCCTGAAAAACCAAGCCAAATCGATCAAACAAAAGGTTTTCTAATTTTTTCATAAACCTCTACCTGTGTTCAAACTGATAAACACAAGTCCAATCCTTTCTATCTTAATAGCAAAGTAGAGTAGAAAGACACTCTTAACAAATGGTAAAAAGTAAATTCTACTGCTGTTTAAATCTTCTATTAGAAAGAAGACTGCACAGCTACTATTATACCAAAAATTAAATTTTCCTGCCCTCTTTTTCTTGCTTTAGACAAATGAAAAAAGACAATTATAACAATTGTCTTTTCTATAGTTCTTACTTATCAGGAATGACCTTAAATAAGTAGTAGGTGATAAAAATTGTCAGAGCAAATAGACCGATCTTTACTAGTACAAGAGGAGCAAAAAAGATAGAAATGCCCATCAAAATGTAGATGGATACGATAATCTTTTTCTTACGCTCCTTAGCTATTGAACCTGTCTCCCGAAAATCTGCCACATAGATCTGGTACATTTTGGTATGATAGAGCCAATTTTCAAAACGTTTGGAACTCCGAGAGAAGCAAGCTATGGACAAGAGCAAAAAAGGCGTTGTGGGCAAGATTGGAAGAAGAATTCCAACAACACCCAGCCCCAAGGACACTAGCCCAACAAGAAAATAAATGGGACGCATAATATCTCCTAGTTATTTTTTATTTTCAATATGATTAAATTGATGTCAGAGGCGTAGCCGTATCAGGCGAAGTATCCAAAACTTGAAAATCATGATTGACTGCCAAGTCAGCTTGAGCCAGCTGATTAACCATAGTCATATGAGCCAGCTCCTTGATATTATTTTCCTTACTCAAGTGCCCCAAATAAATCTTTTTGGTTCGGTTCCCCAAGGTTCGAATCATCGTATCAGCACCATCTTCATTAGATAAGTGACCTTTATCGGATAAAATACGTTGCTTAAGACTCCAAGGGTAAGCTCCACTACGCAAAATTTCTACATCATGATTACTCTCAATCAAGTAACCATCAGCATTTTCAACTACTCCAGCCATACGATCACTCACATAGCCCGTATCCGTCAGCATAACAAAACTTTTATCGTCTTTCATAAACCGATAAAATTGTGGTGCCGCCGCATCATGGCTAACACCAAAACTTTCAATATCTATATCACCAAAAGTCATAACCTTACCCATTTCAAAAATATGCTTTTGACTGATATCAATTTTTCCCAAAGCACTATCCATGGCTTTCCAAGTATCTTCATTAGCATAGATATCTAAGTTATACTTACGGGCTAAAACCCCAACACCATGGATGTGATCCTTATGTTCATGAGTTACTAAAATAGCATCTAAATCTTCTGGTTTACGATTAATTTCACTTAGGAGACTAGTAATTTTTTTACCAGATAGTCCCGCATCCACCAAAATCTTCTTTTTGGCTGTTTCTAAATAAAAACAATTACCACTAGATCCAGATGCTAAAATGCTATACTTAAAACCTTCCTTAGTCATCTTTACTTTCTACTTCTTCATTTTCCCAGCCATCATCCAAAACAGCATCCTTATCATACGGCAGGACAATTGTAAAAGTTGATCCGACTTCATACTCACTCTTGGCCCAGATAAAGCCATGGTGCTGCTTGATGATTTCTTTTGCAATCGCAAGTCCTAAACCTGTTCCACCTTGCGCACGGCTTCGAGCCTTATCTACTCGATAAAAACGGTCAAAGATCTTAGGCAGGTCTTTCTTAGGAATTCCCAATCCTTCATCAGAAATTGAAATAATCAACTGATCTTCAGTCGTTTTCATTCCTACAGTAATCTTTCCACCATCTGGAGAATACTTGATAGCATTATTCATGATATTATCAATGACCTGCGTCATTTTATCAGTATCAATTTCAACCCATATAGGTGTGATTGGATAATCGCGCACAATCTCGTATTTTTTGGTTTCATCCTGACTTTTAATTTTATCAAAACGATTCAAAATAAAAGTGATAAAGGCTGTAAAATTAGTTAATTCCACATCCAAATGGCTGCTATCATTATCAATCCTTGATAAGCTAAGCAAATCAGAAACCATCCGCATCATTCGGTTTGTTTCCGTAAGGGAGACTTTAACAAATTCGGGAGCAACTGGTTCAGAAAGAGCTCCTTCATCCAAAGCTTCTAGGTAAGACTTAACACTTGTTAAAGGGGTACGGAGCTCATGACTTACGTTTGATACAAAAAGCCGACGCTCCCGTTCCTCTTTTTCCTGTTCTGTCGTATCATGCAGAACAGCTACCAAACCAGAGATAAAACCAGATTCTCTACGAACCAAGGCAAAACGAACACGCAGACTTAAAAATTCTCCATTTTCATCCTGTGAATCAATCGTCAATTCCGGCATCTTGGTAATTAAATCCCGCAGATCATATTCATCCGCAATATCCAACAAGTCTAAAATACTTGTATTTTGGACTTCCTCTGGATCAACACCTAGTTGCTTAGAAGCCATATCATTAATCATGATAATCTGGCCCCTACGGTTGGTTGCCAAAACCCCATCCGTCATGTAGGACAAAATACTAGTCAAACGTTTGGTTTCTTGCTCCAGATTTTCTTGTGTTAATCTAGTTACCTCAGACAAATCATTTATACTATTGGTCATATCCGTAATTTCTGGACTGCCCTGCATATCCAGAACCTCGGAATAGTCTCCTGCGATTAAATCTTTGATCTTTTGATTGAGCAGACGAAGTTGACGATTATCCCTTCTATTCTCTAAAAAGAGAAGGGCAACAACCAAAATAAAACCTAAAACAATTAAAACAAAAACAAAATCTACAGAAAACACAAATTGTCTAATATTTTCAATCATTGTTTCTCATATAGTAGCCAACACCACGACGAGTTAAAATATACTCTGGTCGGCTTGGCGTATCTTCAATCTTTTCACGTAGGCGGCGAATCGTCACATCAACAGTGCGTACATCACCAAAATAATCATAACCCCAAACTGTCTCTAGTAGGTGTTCGCGTGTCATTACTTGACCAACATGACTGGCCAAATGGTAGAGTAATTCAAACTCACGATGGGTTAATTCTAGTTCCTCACCATGTTTCTTAGCAACAAAAGCATCTGGTAAAATTTGCAATTCGCCCACTGCCAACTCATTTGAGCCCTTTTCATTTTCTTGGGTATCTACAGCAAATTCTGAACGTCGCAAAATAGCCTTGACACGAGCTTGGAGCTCACGGTTAGAGAAAGGCTTAGTCACATAGTCGTCTGCTCCGATCTCAAGGCCGATAACTTTATCAAACTCACTATCTTTAGCCGATAGGACAATAATTGGAACATTACTGGTCTTCCGAATGGTGCGTGCTACTTCTAGCCCGTCCAACTCTGGCAACATCAAATCCAAAATCAAAATATCAGGATTTTCAGCTTCAAACATCTCAAGAGCTTCACGGCCATCAAAAGCCGTAACAACTTCATAGCCCTCTTTTACCATATTAAATTTTATAATATCTGAAATTGGTTTTTCATCATCTACAACTAATATTTTCTTCATATCTTTCACCTTTTTTTCTGTCTCTTTTATTATAACAAACTTTCTTAAAATAGACTAATCTCCCCAATTAAAAATACTATTTCTTTATCTTACAATTTAAAGACATTCGTGACAATACTGTAAAAAATTAGCTCATAAAAAAATCTAAAAATAAACCGTCAAAAAATGAGATTACAAAAAGAACCCGCAAAGCGAGTTCTTGATCATTATTTTTCAACGCGTGATTTGTTAGCGATATCAGCTAGGATAGTTTGAACAAATTCGTCTACTGCTACTGTATGTGTTTCTTTTTGGCCATAGCGACGAACGTTGACTGTTCCGTCTTCCATTTCCTTGTCCCCAACGATCAATTGGTAAGGAATCTTGCTGGTTTGTGAAGCACGGATCTTGAACTGCATTTTTTCATTGCGTTCATCTACATCTGCACGGACACCACGGTCACGGAGTTTCTTTGCTACTTCCCAAGCGTAGTCCACGTGTTTTTCGTTAGATACTGGGATGAGGGTTACTTGGTGTGGTGCAAGCCATGTTGGGAAGGCACCCTTGTAGTTTTCAATCAAGATAGCTGTGAAGCGTTCCATGGTTGAAATAACCCCACGGTGAATCATAACTGGACGGTGTTCTTCACCATCTGCTCCGATGTATTTGAGGTCAAAGCGTTCTGGAAGCAAGAAGTCAAGCTGGATAGTCGAAAGGGTTTCTTCTTTACCGAGGGCAGTTTTAACCTGGATATCCAATTTTGGTCCGTAGAAGGCTGCTTCACCTTCAGCTTCAAAGTAGTCCAGTTCCATATCATCCATAGCTGCTTTCAACATGCGTTGTGCATTTTCCCACATCTCATCGTTGTCAAAGTATTTGTGTTTATCTTCTGGGTCACGATAAGACAAGCGGAAACGGTAATCTGTCAAATTAAAGTCTTCATACACGTCGATAATCAATTGAAGAATTTTCTTGAATTCTTCCTCAATTTGTTCTGGAGCTACAAAAGTATGGCCATCATTTAGGGACATTTCGCGTACACGTTGAAGGCCTGTAAGGGCGCCAGATTTTTCATATCGGTGCATCATGCCAATCTCAGCGATACGGATTGGTAATTCACGGTATGAGTGTACATGGTGTTTATAAACTTCGATATGGTGAGGACAGTTCATTGGGCGGAGGACAAACTCTTCACCGTCTCCCATGTCCATAGTTGGGAACATATCTTCACGGTAGTGATCCCAGTGACCAGAAGTTTTATAGAGTTCCACTGAGGCAATTGGTGGAGTGTAAACATGTTGGTAGCCTGCAGCGATTTCCTTGTCGACAATGTAGCGTTCCAATTCACGACGGATAGT
>ERZ772766.1308-NODE-1308-length-13521-cov-4.669984_pt1 | contig 13521 bp, 7 predicted proteins | sample MGYA00511379_ERZ772766 | MGnify/ENA primary metagenome ERZ772766 (study PRJEB29015, sample SAMEA2737895) | human oral metagenome | biome: human oral; feature: human-associated habitat; material: dental | place: China | collected 2116 ...
TCGGCCTCTTATTTCAAGGCTGGCCCAGGGGGAATCCCCGCTTCGCAGCTGACTCTACACCAGATCATCCCCGCTTGCGCGGGGTTATCCGGTGGCGTGAGCTGCCCGACATGTACTCCCACGGATTATCCCAGCTGGCGCGGGGTTATCCTTGGGGATCCTTGGGATTCCAACGGTCCTGAAGTCTATCAGACCCCGGTTTCCCTCACTGCCGACCCGGCGCCCGCTTGGCGGCACTGCGGTCGCACCGCCGACTGGCCGCGACAGATCGTGACTGCCTCGGCGGCCTGATTGGTGACCTGGTCGGGGTGGCGCCCGGCAGCCGCCCGTCGCCACCAGCCGTAGCCCGGCCCGGGATCTGCCCCACCCCGCACCTGGGGTGCTATGGCACCGCCAGCCCGCCTCGCCCCGCGCCTGGAGCGGGGACGGGGTGCTGTGCACGACCCCGGCGGGGTTTGGTGCCTGGTTCTGTCGCAGTCTGAGGACCAGAACCGACCCCACCCCGTCCTCACCTTTGTACACTCAATGTCCACGCAGGTCAGGGGCCCGGGCCCTGGCGTAGCCGAGGGAGGCCCTCGTTCTGATCCTCAGACTGCGACACGCACACGAACCAGGCCAGCAGACAGGCGGAAGACCATCCAGGAGACCGCATAGAACCACTCGAATCCACGCCACGAGAGACCAGGAACCCCCACCCCCGCAAATCAATCTCGTCCTGCTCGCGCTACAGGCGAGGGAGAAGTCGCAAGAAGGGGTGTGACCTGTTTCGCTGTCGCCTGTGTCCGGTAGGTCAGGGAGGCGTACGCGCCCGATATGACCGTGCCCTGCTCGTAGAGGATGTCGTGGCGCACCGCGGTATCTACCCGCCAGGGGCTGTGCCGTACTGTCCGGGGCGCCGCGGCCGCCATCCCCGGGTTCCGGGCGGTGCCCCCCGTGGGGCTCGAACCCACGACCTTCGGATTAAAAGTCCGCAGCTCTGACCGACTGAGCTAGAGGGGCGTACGGGGTCGGAGGTGGGCCGACGCCGGTGCGGGCCCAGCATAGCGAGCTTGACGTAGTGCCGATAGTGGTCCGTTGGCGAGCTCACCACCCAGCCAGCAGGTTTGCCGCCCAGTCGGTGGGCTGGCGGCGGTTGGTGTCAGCGACCTGGGCGGCCGCGCGCTCCAAGGAGTCGCGCGCTCCAGACCGACACGCGCTCCAGACCGTCACACGGGTGGCGTCGGTATGGGAGTCCACCCTACGCGGTCTCATAAAGTGAGACGTTGTGCGAGGTGCTGTACAGGTACCCACTCCTCTAGTAGCGTGACCTGTGACCTATTCGTTGCGGTACGTCGCCGCTGGTTGAGAGGGTTAGTGTCATGAGGAGAGTCGTCGTTGCTGCCGCTGTGGCCGTCCTGGGTGTGGTCGGATGCGTTGGTGTCGGTGCCAGCGTCGGTGTCGCGGCGGCTACGCCGACGCACTCGGACGTCGTGTCCGGCTGGTGGCAGCCCGGAGGGGAGCCCAGGCCGCGTAACTGCTGGTACGTGGACCGCTTCCACAGGGCCTGCCTGCTGGGCGACGGCGGATCGGTCCCCGCGTGAGCCTGCTGTCCCGCCTCGCCCCAGGGGCCCTGGTAGGGGCCGCGCTGCTGGCCTCCTCCTTCCTGGGCTCGAGCGTGTCGGTCTCTGTCAGGGACCGGCTGGAGGGGGTGCGGGACACTCCTGTCGATATCGTCGTGACCTCCCGGGACCCGGTGACGGTCCTGGGGGGTCACCGGTACCTGGCCCCGGACGCCTGGATGACCCAGGGGAGCGTGACCCCTGACCAGGTCCGGGCCCTGCGGGACATCCCGGGGGTGGATGTCGCCGCCCCGGTCACCGTGGTCGACCTGGCCGACCAGGACACGGAGCAGGTCGTGAGTGCCTGGGTGCCCCGGCCCGCCGCCGACCAGGACGGCGACCACCTGCGGGCCTGGCGCGTCCAGGTCACCGTGTCGGTCACGGACGGCACTGGTACCAGGGTCTCCGCCCCCTCCACCCTCCTTCTCGCAGCCCAGGGCAGGAACATGCTCCTCGCCCCTGGTACGCGCTCCGCCATCAACCTCCTGTCAGGAGACGAGCTGGGGCAGCTGGTCCCCGTGGTCACCGACCAGGGCGTAACCCTTGAGCCGCTGACGGCCCCGGGCCTCTCCTCGGCCGCGATGACGGACGTGAGCCGGGCATCCATCGTCGCCCTGGACCCGGCCTCCGAGGCCGCGCTCGCCAGGGCCGGCGGCGACGAGGCCCTGGCGGCCTCCATGGACTCCCTTGCCAGGGCCGCTGCTGACCCCGGTGCCTTCGTACAGTGGGCACGGGACACCTGGCGGGGGGACGACTCGGGCCCGAGGGCGGACGACCCCCTGAGCCTGGACAGTCCCTGGCTCCTGTCCTACGGGTACCCCGTGCCAGCCCTGGTCGCGGACTCGGGCCTGCCCGACATGACGGTGAGCGGGCAGGCCACCGAGCTCGACACCACCGGGACCTCCCTCACCGAGGACGACACGGACAGGGCCTACCGCTGCCCACCGGTCGCGGGTGAGGACTGCCGCTACCTGACCGAGTCCGCAGCCGACAGGCTCCTGGCCCTGCCGGGGCACGAGGTCGCCACGGTGCCCACGACGTCGCCCGCCTACTTCTGGCTCACCCCCGCACACCCCCTGGGGGTCGGCGCCCCGTCCCAGGTCGTGACCTACGGGACCATGTCCTACGGGGACGTCACCACCGACTCCTCGAGGACCGCCACCCGCAAGGAGCCGGCGCCCCTGTCCGCCGTCGACACCACCAGCCCCGGCGGCGGTCCCAGCCTGCGCTACGCGGCCGTCGCCGGGATCACCTCCTCGGAGTGGCGGGAGGAGATCTACCGGGTCCGGGGGCTGGTCGGGGGCGCCTACCGCAAGCCGGGCATGATCTCAGCGGGCCTGTACCCGGTGACCTCGGGGTCCCTACCGGGCACGGATCCGCTGGCGGCCTCCACCCTGAGGACCAGCCAGGGGCCGGTCGCCCAGGACATGTCGGGTACCGGGGCCGTCACCTCACCGGCGGGCGCGGTCATCCCCGACACCGCCCTGGACGACCTGGCCCTGGACGGGACCCGGCTGCCCGCCGGCATGGTGCGCCTGCGCCTGGAGCGGCCCGACGGCGGGGCGGCCAGCGAGGACGACCTGGAGCGCGTGGCCGCCCGGGTCGCCGACATGGGCCTGACGCCGACGGTCGTGACCGGTTCCTCGCCGGTGGAGGTGTCCGTGGAGCTGACCGGTTCCATGACCGGCGCCTGGCACGGCACCGCCACCCAGCAGTGGACCGAGCTGGGGGCGGTGGCCCGCGTGGAGGCCGCCTCGTCGTGGACCACCAGGATGCTGACCGTCGTGTCAATGCTCACCTGTGGCCTGCTGGCCCTGGTCGTCGAGGGGCAGGCCTCCGCGGCGCGGGTCCTCCGGGCCCGGGTCCTGGTCCAGTCCGGCTGGTCCGGGCCCCGTCTGCGAGCCCGGCTCCTGTGTGCTCGTCTGCCCGCCCTGGCAGCCGTGCTCCTGGGCGCGGCGGCGGCCTGTGCCGTGAGCGCGACGCAGGGGAGCAACCCGGTGGTCCTCGTCCTGGCCCCCGCGGTCGGGCTCGTCTACGTGCTGGGGGTGGTGGTGTGGGTCCTGTGGGACGCCGCCGCCGCCCTGCGTCCCCAGCGCACTGGGGCCCGGGGCCGGAGGGGCCTGACGGGGCGGGGTAATACCGACGCCGCCGGAAGGTCTCCGCAGGCGGGCCGGCCGCGACTGCCCGGGTGGGGGTCTCGCGCCGTCCGCGCGCGGGCCCGGCCACGGTGGAGGGTCGTCAGGAGGGTCCGGGCACCTCGCGCCGTCCGCGCGCGGGCCCGGCGGACGGTGCCGGGGCCCGTGGGCGTGGGCTACCACCTCGCAGGCGCCTCGGGTGGGCTCGCCACCGGGGCCGGCGTCGTCCTGACCGGGCTGGCGGCCGGGGCGGGCCTGACGGTCCTGTCCCAGTACACGTCCCAGGCGGGCACCTCCCAGGCCGCCGGGGTCGGCCTGTCCCTGGCCCGGTTGGCCACGACGGTGCTGGTGACCCTGACCAGCGTAGCCGCCCTGGCGCTGCTGCTCACGGGCCTGCGCGCCGTGCGCGCACCGCTCACCGGGAGGCACCAGGTCCTGGCGGCGGCCGGCTGGTCCCGCGTCGCCCGTGTCCGGGTGGAGGCCGTGTCCTGGGGGCGCCGGTACGTGCCGGTCGTGCTGCTCCTGGCCTGCCTCACCCCGGTAGTGAGTCTGTGGGTGCCTCAGGTCCCTGCCGCCGCCACCGTCCTGGCCCTGGCGGTCTGCGCCCTGGCCCTGGTCCTTACCGCCGCCGTCCACCTGCTGCCCGCCGTCAGGGCCTCGCGGCCCCAGCGCGCACCGGATAGCGGCTGGCGGCCCGGCCCGTCGCGTCAGGGACGACGCCTTTCGCAGGGACGCCTTTCGCAGGAGGATGTATGAGTGCTCACGCAGCTGATGGCAAGCCTGCCCGTCCGGCAGGGAAGGTTGCTGCAACAGGGACAGTGCCCGGTGACGGCCTCGATCCTGGGACTGGGCCCAGGTCCGGTGATGGCTCCGATCCAGGAGCTGGCCCCAATCCAGGGACTGGTCCCGGCCCAGGAGCTGGCTCTGGTTCCGATCCAGGAGCTGGTTCCGGGCCCGGTGACGGCCTCGAAGCCGGGTCCGGGGCCCAGGCCGCCTCCGCCTGCCGCCTGGAGACCGACGGCGGATCCGGGGCCCAGGCTCCCTGCTCAGGGCGGGTCCCCGGTGGCGCACGTGGTCAGGGCGACGTCGCAGACGAGGCCTCCATCTGGGCGGGCGACGTCGTCGCCTCCCTGGAGGGTGTTTCCGTCACGTACGCCACCCGGGGCTCCGCCCGCACGGTGGTCAGCTCCTACGACCTGGTCCTGCGCGCAGGCGCGGTGACCTGCCTGGCCGGTCGCACCGGCTGCGGGAAGACCAGCCTGCTGCGGGTCGTGGCCGGGTTCCTCCAGCCCAGCACCGGTAGCGTCATCTGGGCCGGGGAGCCGGTGCCCTGGCGCCGGCCCGAGCGGGTCGCCGCCGCCCGAGCCGGGTTCCTGGGCTACGCCGGGCAGGACAGTCCCGTCCTGCCCGGGCTGAGTGTCCTGGGGAACATCCTCCTGGGCTGCCCACCAGGCCGTGCCTCCCGCGCCGTGCGGGCCGGCCTCAGGCAGCGGGCCGTCGACCTGGCTGAGGAGCTCGACCTCCACGAGGTCCTGGACCAGGACGCGGCCACGCTCTCCGGCGGTGAGCGTCAGAGGACCGCCGTGGCCCGGGCCCTGGTCGGCGCCCCGCGGCTGCTGTGCCTGGACGAGCCCACCGCCGCCCTTGACGAGGAGACCGCCCGTCATCTCGTCGCCCTCCTGCGGGCGCAGGCCGGTCGGGGCGCGGCGGTCCTGGTCACCTCCCACGACCCGCTCGTCCTGGAGGTCGCCGACGAGCTCCACCACCTCACGCCCCGGCCTGCTGTGCCCGGCCCCTCCCCGACCGCACCCACCTGACGGGCCACCACCTGCCCCGGCCGGCTGGAGCACTGACCCGGCGGGCCTGGTATCGCTCGCACGCACCGAGGGCCCGCACGCAGCGGTGCCAGTGACCTACGTCCCGCGGCCTGTGGTGTGGGCGCCCAGGTCGATAGGGTAGGCTCACGTCCACCATCCAGAGCGGCCGAGAGACCTGGCTCCTTGACGCCGCAGCAACCCGGTAGGCGGGTGCTTCAGCCAGGACCGATGGAGAGATCATGACGTCACCAGCACCGACCCGCCCCACGCTGAGCCTGGAGCTCTTCCCGCCGCGCTCCTCGGCGGCCTGGGGGCGCATTGACCGGCTCCTGGCCACCGCCCCGGACTTCGTGTCGGTGACCTACCGCCCCCGTTTCCTCGCCCCGGGCGGGGCAGGGGAGGGGGTCGACGCCGCCCCTGCCCGCCCGGACACCGCTTCCGCCGGCCCCCAGCCGGACCCCGCCGCTGGCCCCCAGCTGGCCCCCGCTCCTGCGGACCCCGTCCCCCGCGTCCGCGTCGTCAGGGAGCGCAATGCCGCCGAGGACGTCGCCGCCCACGTCATCTCCTCCTCCCAGGTGCCTCTCATGGCGCACCTGACCTGCATTGGCTACACCCGGCGTGACACCGTCGAGATCGTCTCCCACTTCCTGGCCATGGGCGTGCGCCGCTTCCTGGCCCTGCGCGGTGACCCGCCCCCCGGCTTCTCCCCCCAGGACGTCCACGGTGAGCTGCGCTACGCCACCGACCTGGTCCAGGTCATCCGCGAGGTCGAGGCCAGTTACTTCGGTGACGACCGGCGCCACGTCACCATCGCGGTGGCCGCCTACCCGGCCGCCGCCGACCACCTCCGGGAGGTCGAGGTCCTGGCCGCCAAGCAGGCCGCCGGGGCCGACCTGGCCATCACCCAGGTCTTCTACGAGCCCGAGGACTACGTGGCCCTGGTCCGCGCCTGCACCTACGCCGGGGTGACCATACCCATCCTGCCCGGCGTCATCCCCCTGACGGACCTGACCCGTCTGACCCGCCTGGAGTCCCTCACCGGCGTCGCAGTGCCCCGCAGGCTGCGCGACTCCCTGTCCACCGCGACCGGGGCCTCCCTGGTGGCCCGCGGCGTGGACGCCACCCTGGGGCTGTCAACCGCGCTCCTGGAGGCTGGCGCCCCCGGACTGCACCTGTACACCTTCAACCGCACCCGACCCGCCCTGGACATTATCAGCCATCTGCGACTGGGGCGGATCCTCGACGGCGCCGCCCCGGACCGGGAGGTGCGTGACGCCGTCGACCGCGGCTACCTCCAGGCCACGCCCGGCCGCGGCCCCTCCTTCCTGCGCCGCGGGGGCCGGGCCGCCGCGGGCGCGCCCCTCCAGCCAGCCCAGCCACACACCACCGAGACCACCATCAAGGAGAACGCATGAGCGCCGCCCCCGACCAGCCCACGTCCGGCTCCCTGCCCCCCCTGCCGGGGGCCACGATCCTGGGCTACCCGCGTATTGGCGCTGACCGGGAGCTCAAGAAGGCCCTGGAGTCGGCCTGGCGCGGCTCCACCACCCTGGCTGACCTGCGTGCCTCCGCCGCCGACCTGCGTGCGGCCACCCGTTCGCACCTGGCCGCCCTGGGCCTGGGCGGGCCCGCCTCCGTACCGGCCGACTTCACCTACTACGACCAGGTCCACCAGGTCACCACCGCCCTGGGGGCCGTCCCCGAGCGCTTTGCCGACCTGCGCGGCACCGCCGGCCAGGGCTTCCCCGGACTGGGCCTGGAGGAGTACTTCACCGTGGCCCGCGGCGAGGGCGAGCGCGCCGCCGCCGAGATGACCAAGTGGCTGGACTCCAACTACCACTACCTGGTGCCCGAGCTGGACGAGACCACCCCGGTGCGCTACGCCCTCGGCTTCGGCGCCGTGGACCCCACCGACGGCCCGGTGGCCCAGGTCCTGGAGGCCGCCCGCGCCGGGACGGACGTGCGGCCCGTGGTGGTGGGCCCCGTCACCTACCTCCTCCTGGCCAAGGCCTCCGACGCCGCCGGCCGGGACTTCCACCCCCTGGACCGCCTGGGTGACGTCCTGGACGCCTACGCCCACCTCCTGGTCGACCTGTGGGCCGCGGGCGCCACCTGGGTCCAGCTCGACGAGCCCGCCCTGGCCTGCGACGCCTGGGACGTGCAGGAGGAGCGGATCCTCGCGGCCGTCCACCAGGCCTACACGCTGCTGTCCGCCGTGACCGAGCGCCCCCGGATCCTCGTGGCCGGCACCTACGGCCCGCTCGGCGCGGCCCTGCCCGTCCTGGGCGCCACCGGGGTGGAGGCCGTCGGCCTGGACCTGGTGGCTGGCCGCCTGCCCGACGCCGAGGACCTGGCCACCCTGGAGGGTAAGACCGTGGTGGCCGGGGTGGTCTCGGGGCGCAATATCTGGCGCACCGACCTCAGCGCCGCGCTGTCCACCCTGGAGGCGCTGCGTGACGCGCTGCCCGCGGGCACGCCCGTCACCGTGGCCACCTCCACCTCCCTCCAGCACGTGCCCCACGACGTGGGGCGTGAGACCGGCATCGATCCCGAGATCCGCTCCTGGCTGGCCTTCGCCGACCAGAAGGTGGGTGAGGTCCTCACCCTGGCCAGGGGACTGGTCCAGGGGCGCGAGGCGGTCGCCGACGAGCTGGCCCGCGACGCGGAGCTGCGGGCCCGGCGCGCCGCCCACCCCGGCGTGCGCCGGGACGAGGTGCGCGACGCCGTGGCCTCCGTCACCCAGGCCGACCGCACCCGGGCCCCCTACCCCGAGCGCAAGGCCGCCCAGGACGCGCGGCTGGGCCTGCCGCTCATCCCCACCACCACCATCGGCTCCTTCCCGCAGACCGCCGAGATCCGCAGGGCCCGGGCCGCCTGGCGCAGGGGGCAGACCGACGACGCCGCCTACGACGCCGCCATGCGCGCCGAGATCGCCCGCGTGGTGGCGCTCCAGGAGGAGATCGGCCTGGACGTGCTGGTGCACGGCGAGGCCGAGCGCAACGACATGGTCCAGTACTTCGCCGAGCTCCTGGACGGCTTCGCCGCCACCGAGCACGGCTGGGTGCAGTCCTACGGCTCGCGCTGCACCCGCCCCTCCATCCTGTGGGGTGACGTCGCCCGGCCCGCGCCCATGACGGTGGCCTGGTCCGCCTACGCCCAGTCCCTGACCGACAAGCCCATGAAGGGCATGCTCACCGGCCCGGTGACGATCATGGCCTGGAGCTTCGTGCGCGACGACATCCCGCGCGCCCAGGTGGCCGACCAGCTGGGCCTGGCCCTGCGCGCCGAGGTGGCCGACCTGGAGGCGGCCGGGATCGGCGTCGTCCAGGTCGACGAGCCCGCCATCCGCGAGACCCTGCCGCTGCGGCGCGCCGACCGCCCCGCCTACCTTCAGTGGTCGGTGGGCTCCTTCCGCCTGGCCACCGGCGGGGCGGCTCCCACCACCCAGGTCCACACCCACCTGTGCTACTCCGAGTTCGACGTCGTCATTGACGCCGTGGACCACCTGGACGCCGACGTGACCAGTATCGAGGCCTCCCGCTCGCGCATGGACATCCTCCCGGCGGTGGCCGCCCACGGCTTCGAGCGTCAGCTCGGCCCCGGGATCTGGGATATCCACTCACCGCGCGTACCCAGCGTGGGGGAGTGCACCGAGCTGCTCCGGCGGGCCGTGGACGCCCTGGGGGCGGACAGGGTCTGGGCCAACCCGGACTGCGGGCTCAAGACCCGCGCCTACGCCGAGACCGAGGCGAGCCTGCGCAATCTTGTGGATGCCGCCAAAGCTGTCCGCGAAAGCCTCTAACCACTCGTCAAGACCCCACTTTCCATGAGATCATGGGCGCATGACGCTCTTCGCTCTCGACGACGACCGCCTCACCCCCGTCATCTGGGGGCGTGAGGCGTCGTCACAGGTACGGGCCCAGGTGAGGGCGGCCCTGGCGACCCAGACAACCGCCCCCGTGTTCGAGTTCCTGGACGCCGACGCCCTGGTGTCCGCCATCGCCGAGATGTCGGACACCGGGCTGACCATCCTGACTGAGGGCGTCAGCGATGACGTGCGCGCGAGCGTACGACGCCTGTCCGAGGCCGGGGTACATATCCGTATCGTGAGTGTGCGCAGCTACGGGGGCACCGTCCTGGTGAGCGTCGAGTCCGTGGAGGACGCCGCCCTGGCGAGTATCCGCCAGGCCACGCCCATCCAGATGGTCGAGGAGACCAGCGGGAGCAGCAGCGACGAGAGCGTGTGGGCTGCCTCCCGTACCACCGGGGACTCCCGTACCACCAGGGAGACGGCGGGGACGACTGGGACGACGACGGGGCGGACCTCCCACGCCGCCCCGGACAGCCCCTGGACGGCCCGTAGCGCCGCGGAGGAGGCGTGGGCCAGCAGGCGTGAGGCGCCCTCGGAGTCCAGGTCGAGCCGGGGGAGCACGGACTGGAGGTCCAACGAGTTCGAGACCACCCCCATGCCCCGTATTACGGTCCCGACCTGGGAGGGCGACGACGTCACCGTCGAGGAGCTGCCCGGCCTGCGTCGCGGGCACCGCAGCACCGGCCCTGTCCTGGGGGCCCAGCCCACGGTCACCTCGGGCAACGAGGCCGCGCAGGCGCTGGCCCTGGTCGCCGCCAGCCTCCAGACCCCCGCCCGCCTGGTGTGGGACCGGCCGCGTCGGGGGATCCACCACGAGGCCATCCTGGACCGCAGCGGTCGGATGACCCTGTCCACGGGGGAGTCCTTCGTGGATCCCTCAGCCGCCGCCAACGCCGCCCAGCACACGCAGGACATTGACGGCTGGCGGGTGTGGCGCCTGGGTGTCACGGGCCCGAGCCTGGCCGAGCTCCTGACCCGCTAGGCCTGCTGGCTCCGGGAGCCAGTCCTTGTGCCTTTGAGCGTCTCCTGGCGCGGGACCGTCCTGGTCCCGCGCCATTCTCTTGCCCCCCTTCCGTGAGAACGGTACTTATTGCTCGTGAGAACGGTACTTGTTGGCCGTGAGAACGGGGGGCGCCCTGGTGGCCTGGCCGCGGACGCCCCTGCCGCAGGGGTGCCCGCCGCGAGGAGGGGGCGCTGCGAGAGGTGCCCGCGTAGACGTCCACTGTCAGCGTGGCGACCGTGGCGAGGACGGGGCCTCGAGGGGCGCCCACCGGGTCCCGCGGCACCTTGTCCCCCTCACTCCCTTCATCCCTCACGGGGACGTGCCATAGTCATCAGCGACGTACCCTAGTCATTGGCGACGTACCCTAGACGGCCTCCAGAGTACGTCACCGGTGACTATGGCACGTTGCCGTCAGCCAGAGTACGTCCCCGGCATTTAGGACACGTCCTCGACACAAGAGGACACCAGACCACTACACCACGGACAGGAACCTACCCCCACCGGGCACGACGATGTACACGCCACCCGAGCTACCCTCCACCCATGACCAGCACCCCATCACCTACCACGCCACCCCGAGACCCCGACGCCGAGGCCCTGAGCAACCCGCACACCCCCGCCGCCGAGCTCGCCCGCATAGCCGCAACCCGCCCCGACCTGCACCCGGCTATTGCCGCTCACCCCCACTGCTACCCTGCCCTCCACCAGTGGATAGACCAGTACCAGGCCGCCACAACCGGAAGCCCGGCCCCGGCCGCGGGGCTGGCCCCCGCCAACACCCCGGCCCCAACCACCGGCCCGGCCACCAGTCTGGCCCCAGCCACCAACCCAGCCACCACAGGGACCACACACCCCCAGGGCCCGTCCCGACGCACCATCAACCGAGCACTCCCCCTCCTCGCAGGCGGAGCCGCCCTAGCCACCCTCAGCGCCCTAGGAACCTGGAGCCTCTCCCACTACCTCTCAGAAGAACCCCAGGACCCCACAGAAGAGGAACCACAGACCCCCTCAGGAGAACATAGAACGTTCTCCATATCCGCCCTGTCACCAGACTTCGCCCGAGGTGTCACAGAGGCCTGGTCGATTAAGGACGTAGACGCTAAGGATGAGATCATTTCAGCTAAGGGAGACTTCATCCTCATCCTCTCCTACGAGGGATCTCCCGGAAAGGAGAGCTCGCACCTTCTGTACCCAATCAGTGCATCCGGACCCGGCACCCCTGTCACGGTTAGCACCTCTCCCTGGAAGAACGAGTACCGAAGCGGCACATCAGAGTTTAGCGCACATGCATTCTGGTGGGGTGACTCGCCAATATGGCAGGACAGGATCATTGACCCCCGCAATGGTGACGCCACCACCGTTCCCTGGGATATGACGTCACACCTGTTCCTGGGAGCGGTTGACGACAGCTCGGCCCTCCTCTTCAAGCGAACACCTTGCGGCCCCAACATCTGCTCGGGCCTCAGCGACATCACCACCGGCCCCATTAGTGCAATTGACCGTCAGGGTAGGACGATCTGGAGCACATCCGAGTCCTACGGCAGCGTGTTCTTTGACCCAATGCAACCAGACGTCCTCATAGGGAATCCTCTCATAGGGCATCCAAACGATATGGACAGAATTATGCGCCTTATTAACACCACCACAGGGGAGACGATATCACAGCTGCCGTCCTCCAACGGCCTCATTGTATGCACAGACGGCGTCGTCGCCGTTACAGGCCGCTTCTCACAGTCGGAGACTGTGACCGCCAGGGCTTTTAGCTTCACCGGGGAACCGCAGTGGGAGCAGAAGATCGGTAACTGCGAAGATATATTCTTTGCCGGCACCCCCGCATTGGACGTGGTCCGCCGCTCACTGGACGAACTGACCGGCATGGCGGCAGTCGTTACAGAGAACGGCACCGTACTGGTATTCAACGGAGAAAGTCACGGGGACTATGTTTCGCTCAGTCTTAGAAACAAGGACGGGAGTACCGGACCTGCCATCAACTTCCACCAACCCAATACTCGCATTCTGGCAGATGGCTCAGGAGCTCTCACAAGAAGATCAGATAACGATCCTTCCATCGACTTTGTCGACTTTACTACTGGCAAGACCAAGAAATGCTCCGACTCAGACATTCTTGATCACGACGAAAACGATTACTATTATCGACAGTCTGTCAAAGAAATCACTTGTCTAGATTTTATATCGCGACACACACTCGGAATGAATCGGAATTGCCTGATTGACATAAGCAGCAGCAAAGTGACCTGCTACGTCCCCAAAAAGTAGTGCAACCCATGACATCGGCAGCGGAAGATAGCGATGACTTACTGTCGTCCCAGGGCCCCGGGCGCCTTCCTGTATACCAGGTCGAGGTAGACGCAGGAGGCACGCCTACGCCGTGCTGAAGACGCCTTTTTGGACACCAGGGGCCGAGCCCGGTATCCCTGGAGCCAAGTCAGTCGCGTCGCGGCACCTCTCCGCGAGGACAGGGAGGCAGCAGGCCTGCTCGGATTCCTCCGCCAGACACGGGCGACATTTCCCGCGAGGACAGAGAGGCGGCTCATAGGGCCAATCGTGACGGTTTCCAGGTTGCGCTGGTTCTTTGCAGACTGCACGAGTTTCTGCGGACTGCACTGGTTCCTGTAGGGGCCGCCCCTGGGGCCTACAGGATTGTGGGGATATCTTGGGGTCCAGCAGAGGGCCGGATCAAGAATCTGTGAAATCTGCAAGAACTCGTGCAACCTGGAGGCCGCCCACGGACTGCGGGCCTATAAACGCCTCTTGCCCTCGCACAGAGGACGTCAAGTCGCGCTCAGCACCAATCAGAATACGAGCTTGCCCCCGCACAGAGGACGTCAAGCCCTAACGCGAGGCCTGCAACCAGGCCCTGCCCACGTCGTACGCCAGGGCACGGCGGCCGCTGGCCCGGTAGCAGGCCGCCAGCCCGGTGGCGGGCCGCCTGGCGGTCGCGGGTACTGCGTCCATGTTCCCGGTTGGCGGTCGCGAGCAGGTCGCTGACCCGGCTGGCGGAGTTGCACATTCTTTCTACAAACCGCGATCAGTAAACGGCGAGATCACACGGATCCGCCTGACGACCCGGGGCCGT
>ERZ772766.1310-NODE-1310-length-13516-cov-24.716886_pt1 | contig 13516 bp, 9 predicted proteins | sample MGYA00511379_ERZ772766 | MGnify/ENA primary metagenome ERZ772766 (study PRJEB29015, sample SAMEA2737895) | human oral metagenome | biome: human oral; feature: human-associated habitat; material: dental | place: China | collected 2116 ...
AAAACTGACCCTTCCCCGAAAACACAGAGGCCGTCTGAAAACCCGACACATCAAGCTTTCAGACGGCCTTCATCCCAAATAACGGAAACGATGGCGGACAAACAACAAACAATCAATATAAAATCCCCGCAAAACAACCACAAATACAGCAAAACACACCAATCTCGGCCTATTTAAACGTCGCACCACCAACCTCACCCGCAAACGCAAGAAAGGCACACCCATGTCCCTCAATCCTGTCTACCTCTGGAACCCGCAAAACTTCCCCGACCCGCAGGCCATGCTGCCCGACGGCTTCGACGCGGCACACCGCATCGTCTCCGAATGGGCCGACCAACCCCTGCCGCAAGGCGCGGACACAAGAGCGTTTGACAAACTGGCCGAATACATCGCCGAAGCCGCCCGCAGCGGCAAAGCCTCGGCCGACTTTAAAGCCGCTTACGCCGATATAGAGACCCAAGTGGCCGAACAACTGAAAAGCCGCGCCATACTCGAACTGTACGAACATTATCTGGAGCTGATGCCGATACTGACCTGCCGCAGCGAAAGCCTCGGCCTCGTGCTGTACGACGCCAACGGCTACCTGCTGCTGCCCGACGGCCGGGAATATCCCGACCAAGAAACCCAAGACGAAATCACGGCATACTGGCGGCAGCGCGAAGCCGAAGAACGGAAATGGCGGCAGGAAAACAGAGGCCTGCCGAAGAACATCAAAGACTTCTACAAATACTTCCGCCCCAAAGTGGACGAACTGATGGCGCGCCACGGCTTCGAATACGCACCGCAGCTATTTAATACCGAGGTACACAAACGCAAGAAATTGGAACCGGACGTCATCATCTACGCCAAACCGATAACAAACGGCCAGCAGACGATATACATCAACTACGAAGATATTTACAAAGACGGCGAATACAGCGGCCTAGGGTTGGGCTGGTATCTTTCCGACGAAACCGTGGAGCGCATTTACCTGCACGAGCTGGACAATATCATCCTAACTTACGGGGAAACCGAAAAAAAACAATTGATTGCCGGCGGGGGGGGGAATATAGAGTACTACCTATTCGACACATGGTACCACACTGGTCCGGCAGTTAGATACAAAACCGAAACCGAGATAGAGGCACTGCTGGCCTATTGGGATCAGAAGCTGCGGGAAGTATCATGGATCGATACCTACGACGATGTGGAAGCCTATATTGCTGCCAATTTGGAAGAAATCGGCAGGCTGCACCTCCGTATCGTGATTTCCTACCTGCGCGGAGTAAAAGACCTCATCGCCGAAAAAGAAGAGTGGTTGCGGACTTATCAGATGGTCGGCAGGGAAGAGGAATTGCTGGAAAAATCGGTTTCCTATCTGATAAACAAGCAGAAGGAAGAAAGTTAGACGCAGGGGCATCCGTTGCCCCTTTTCATTTTTTTAACCGCTGACAGAACGCACACGGCGGCAACGGCACGAACCGTCTACCTTTGGCAGCCCAACCCCACCGCCGCAAAGGCATCCGTCGGCATCGGCAGGTTTGCGGAATCGGTAAAAGGCCGTCTGAAAACACGATACATCATGTTTTCAGACGGCCTTCTTTATGGCTGCCGCATGAAGCGGTTTCAGCATAAACGGTAATATTTTTCATTGCATACCGCCCTGCCCCATATCGCCGTTTCAGACGGCCTCACTTATAATCCGACCCATCCCAACCCTCTGAAAAGCGAGAATCCCATGAGTTTCAAAACCGATGCCGAAATCGCCCGCGAAGCCGCCGTCCGCCCGATACGCGAAATTGCCGCCAAGCTGGGCATCAGCGAAGACAAGCTCGAGCCATACGGCCACTACAAAGCGAAAATCAATCCCGCAGAAGCCTTTGCCCTGCCCGACAGGAAAGGCCGTCTGATTTTGGTTACCGCCATCAACCCGACTCCGGCGGGCGAAGGCAAGACCACCGTAACCATCGGCCTGGCCGACGCATTGAACCACATCGGCAAACAGGCCGTGGTCGCCATGCGCGAACCTTCGCTGGGCCCCGTGTTCGGCATCAAGGGCGGCGCGGCGGGCGGCGGTTATTCGCAAGTTTTGCCGATGGAAGACATCAACCTGCACTTCACCGGCGACTTCCACGCCATCGGTGCGGCCAACAACCTGCTTGCCGCCATGCTCGACAACCATATCTATCAGGGCAACGCGCTGAACATTGACCCCAAACGCGTGCTGTGGCGGCGCGCGGTGGACATGAACGACCGCCAGTTGCGCAACATCATCAGCGGCAACGGCAAACCGACCGACGGCGTGTTGCGTCCCGACGGCTTCGACATCACCGTGGCATCCGAAGTCATGGCCGTATTCTGCCTGGCCAAAGACCTGACCGACCTGAAAAACCGTTTGGGCAACATTCTGATTGCCTACGCCAAAGACGGCAGCCCCGTTTACGCCAAAGATTTGAACGCCCACGGCGCGATGGCCGCACTTTTGAAAGACGCCATCAAGCCGAATCTGGTGCAAACCATAGGCGGCACGCCCGCCTTCGTCCACGGAGGCCCCTTCGCCAACATCGCCCACGGCTGCAACTCCGTTACCGCCACCCGCCTCGCCCTGCATCTGGCCGATTATGCCGTTACCGAAGCGGGCTTCGGCGCGGATTTGGGCGCGGAAAAATTCTGCGACATCAAATGCCGCCTGGCCGGCCTGAAACCCGACGCGGCCGTGGTCGTCGCCACCGTCCGCGCCCTGAAATACAACGGCGGCGTGGCGAAAGAAGACTTGGGCAAAGAAAACGTCGAGGCCTTGAAACAGGGTCTGCCCAACCTGCTGCGCCATATTTCCAACCTGAAAAACGTATTCGGCCTGCCCGTCGTCGTCGCCATCAACCGCTTCGTTTCCGACACGGATGCCGAATTGGCACTGATTCAGACGGCCTGCGCCGAACACGGTGTGGAAGTATCGCTGGCCGAAGTGTGGGGCAAAGGCGGCGAAGGCGGCGCGGATTTGGCGCGCAAAGTCGTTTCCGCCATCGAAAACCAGCCCAACAATTTCGCCTACGCCTATGATGTCAATGACAGCATCCCCGACAAGCTGCGCGCCATCGCGCAAAAAATCTACGGTGCGGCCGATGTAGACTTTAGTGCCGAAGCACGCGCGGAAATCGCGTCTTTGGAAAAACTGGGCTTGGACAAACTGCCGGTGTGCGTGGCGAAAACGCAATATTCGTTCAGCGACAATGCCAAACTTCTGGGCTGTCCGAGCGGCTTCACCATCACCGTCCGCAGCCTGACCCTGTCTGCCGGCGCGGGCTTCATCGTTGCCGTCTGCGGCAGCATCATGAAAATGCCCGGCCTGCCGAAAGTGCCTTCCGCCGAAAAAATCGACGTGGACGAAAACGGCAACATCACCGGACTGTTCTAAACGGCCCCACAACACAAGCCGCCCCGAAAGGGCGGCTTTTTTGCGCCGAACCGTATTTTCAGACGGCCTTAAACAAACAGGCGCGGGCAGGACAAACCGTACAAAACCGATTCACTTGGTGCTTCAACGCATTAGAGAACCGTTCCCTTGGAGCTCAGGCGAGGCCACACCGCTCTGGCAACGCAAAATAATTGCCCGCGCCCTACCGCCGCATACATGAAAGGCCATCTGAAACACCGTTTAAACCATGTTTTCAGACGGCCCCATGCTGCCACCTACCTATAAATGTATCTTTTAAACAACAATAAAAATAAAACAATCGGCTTTATTTTCAGACAAACGGATATTTATCTTCTTTCCAGGCCGAACAGCATCCCGCCCCTCTTTATTCCCCGTTATCAAACGAAGCGCAAAACAAATCCAACACACTGAATAAAATTAAATTTTTTAACATCCATCACCTTCCGCCCAAAGATGCCGTTTTCAGACGGCCCTAACCCTGCCGCCTGACGAGTAATGGCCTTCAAACATACCGTTTGTCAAAAAAAATATGTTTTCAGCAAATTTTTTTGACAAATTAAAATTGCAAAAAAATTGCACTTCATAGATAATCACCCCCGTTCGATCGGCAGCGTGCACCCGCCCTTCCCAATATCGGGTGAACCCTCCCTTCGCGCTGCCGCACTCAACAATGATTTTGTTTTTGTGTATTCTCTCTGTTTTATCGCCCTCCCCGTGAGGGCTTCTTTTTTGCCCCGCCGATTGGTTTTCAGACGGCCTCCGCGCCGCCGCATTAAACAGATTCATACAAAATCTTCAAATAACTCGTTTGCCTATTGCATGGAAACGGCGCAAGATAGCAGCATTCAAAACTTTCCCCCTTAATTTGCTCCAAGGAGTTACTCAATGAATACTTTTCATCTTTCAGGCTACCCGCGCATCGGTGCGAAGCGCGAGCTGAAATTTGCCGTCGAAGCCTTTTGGAAAGGCGCGAAAACCGAAGCCGAGCTGCAATCCGTAGCCGCAGAAATCCGCCGTTTGAACTGGGCGGCTCAAAAAGCCGCAGGCGCGGATTTGCTGCCGGTGGGCGATTTCTCGTTCTACGACCATGTGCTTGATTTGCTGTGCGCTTTGGGCGGCATCCCGAAACGTTTCGGTTTCGACGCGGCCAACCTGAGCCTGCCCGAATACTTCCAGCTGGCACGCGGCAACGCCACCCAGTTTGCGATGGAAATGACCAAATGGTTCGACACCAACTACCACTTCATCGTGCCCGAATGGTCTGCCGACACCGAATTCAAAGTAAACGCCAAAAACCTGATCGCGCAAATCAAAGAAGCCAAAGCGCAGGGCTACGACATCAAGCCTACCTTGGTCGGCCCCGTTACCTTGGCTTGGCTGGGTAAAAAGAAAGACGGCATCAACTGCCGCGTGAAAGACCTGCTGCTGCCCAAACTGCTGCCCGCTTACGCGCAACTGCTGCGCGAACTGGCCGCCGAAGGTGCGGACTGGGTTCAGATTGACGAGCCGATTCTGGCTGCCGAAGCCGGTTCTGCATGGCTGGACGCATTTGCGCCGGTTTATCAAGAACTGTCCGGCACCGGCGTGCGCATCCTCGTCGGCACCTACTTCGCTTCCGTTGCCGAACATTTGGACCTGTTGAAATCGCTGCCCGTACAAGGCCTGCACATCGACTGCGTGCGCGCGCCGGAACAACTGGCCGTGTTTGCCGAAGGCTGGCCGAAAGACCGCGTGTTGTCCGTCGGCCTGATTGACGGCCGCAACGTATGGCGTGCCAACCTGTCCAAAGTCATCGCCACTTTGGAACCGGTTAAAGCCAAATTGGGCGAAAACCTGTGGATTGCCCCAAGCTGCTCCCTGCTGCACAGCCCGCAAGACTTGGCCGTGGAAGAAAAACTGGACGGCGAAATCAAATCATGGATGGCTTTTGCCGCACAAAAACTGGTGGAACTGGGCGTGGTAAAACGCGCGCTGGAGCAAGGCAAAGACGCCGTTCAAGCCGAATTGGCCGCATCCGATGCCGCCGCCGCCGACCGTGCGACCAATAAACTGATTCACAACGATGCCGTCAAAGCCCGCGTGGCCGCCCTGCCGAAAGGCGCAGACCAGCGCAAATCCCCGTTTGCCGAACGCATCAAGGCACAACAGGAATGGATGAAGCTGCCCGCACTGCCGACCACCACCATCGGTTCCTTCCCGCAAACCACTGAAATCCGCCAAGCGCGCGCCGCGTTCAAAAAAGGCGAATTGAGTGCCGCCGACTACGATGCCGCGATGAAAAAAGAAATCGCCTACTGCGTCGAAGTACAGGAAAAACTGGAAATCGACGTGCCCGTACACGGCGAAGCCGAGCGCAACGATATGGTGGAATACTTCGGCGAACAGCTGTCCGGCTACTGCTTCAGCCAATTCGGCTGGGTACAAAGCTACGGCAGCCGCTGCGTGAAACCGCCCATCATCTTCGGCGACGTTTCCCGTCCGAACCCGATGACCGTTTACTGGTCCACCTACGCGCAAAGCCTGACCAAACGCCCGATGAAAGGCATGCTGACCGGCCCGGTTACCATGTTCAAATGGTCTTTCGTCCGCGACGACATCCCGTTGAGCGAAGTGGCCAAACAAATCGCTTTGGCACTGAACGACGAAGTATTGGACTTGGAAAAAGCCGGCATCAAAGTCATCCAAATTGACGAGCCCGCCATCCGCGAAGCCATGCCGCTGAAAAAAGCGCAGTGGGACGAATTCCTGGCCTGGGCCTGCGAATCCTTCCGCCTGTCCAGTACCGGCGCGGAAGACAGCACCCAAATCCACACCCATATGTGCTACTCCGAGTTCAACGACATCCTGCCCGCCATCGCCAGCATGGATGCGGACGTGATTACCATCGAAACTTCGCGCTCCGACATGGAATTGCTGACCGCGTTCGGCGACTTCAAATACCCGAACGACATCGGCCCGGGCGTGTACGACATCCACAGCCCGCGCGTTCCGACCGAAGCCGAAGTGGAGCACCTGCTGCGTAAGGCAATGGAAGTCGTGCCTGTTGAACGCCTGTGGGTAAACCCCGACTGCGGCCTGAAAACACGCGGTTGGAAAGAAACCATCGAGCAACTTGAAGTGATGATGGCGGTTACCAAAAAACTGCGTCAGGAACTGGCTAAATAATCAGGCCGCCTGAAAAGCATCAAGGCCGTCTGAAAACCTCCAAACAGGTTTTCAGACGGCCTTTTATCATCCGATTCAACTTGCCAAAAAGAACAAAAAACGCGTCTGCACCGCCTGAGCATATGAACCAAACCGGCTGACGCTGCGGCATCAAACCAACCTATCCCGCACGGGCAACCCATCCATCATCTGTCAGGCCGTCTGAAAAGCCGTTTTCAAAGTTCCAACTTTGTTGCGGCTTCTCTTTCAGACGGCCTCTTTATCGAAGTTCAGCGTCCGCTCTTGCCGACGACGACGACGTTCAATTCCTGCGGGTTAAAGCGGCGGCGCCAGACTTCGCGCACTTGCTCCGCCGTTACCGCCTCGATATGGGCGGTGTAGGTGTCGTAGTAGTCCAAAGGCAGGTTGTTCGCACCGACGTTGGCAGCGATGGCGACGGTTTTGGCATTGGTATCGAAGGTCATGGGGAAACTGCCGACGATGTTGTCTTTGGCCTGTTTCAGCTCGGCCTCGGTGGGGCCTTCGGCAATGAAGTCGGCCAGGACGGCGCGGGCGGCGGCCAACGCGTCTTCGGCATTGTCTTTTTTGGTGGAGAAGGCGATGCTGAACGGGCCTTTGCGCGTCATAGGGCTGAGGCTGCTGGATACGCCGTACACCAGCCCTTTTTCGTCGCGCAGTTTTTTCATCAGGCGGCTGTCGAATCCGCCGCCGCCGAGGATGTAGTTGCCGACGGCGAGGGCGTAGCGGTCGGGGTCTTGGTGCACAATCAGCGGCAGCCCCATGATGACGGAGGCCTGCTCTTTACCGTCGAACGGGATGTCTTGGCGGCGGCCGGCGTTGTTGGGGATTTCGGGGATTTCGGTGCGGGCGGCGGCTTGCGCGGGCAGGCCTTCCAATACGGCTACCGCCGTTTTTTCGGCCTGACGGCGGTCGATGTCGCCGACGATGGCGACGTAGGCGTTGTTTTTGGCGTAGTGGCTGCGGTGGAATTGCGACAGGTCTTCCAGCGTGATGCCGTTGATGCTCTCTTCGCTGCTGCGCGCGCTGTTGGCATAGGGATGGCTGCCGTAGTTGAGCAGGGTTACGGCGCGGCCGGCGAGAAAACCGGGATCGCTGAGGCTTTGCTTCAGCGAGGTCAGTGCCTGCCCTTTGGTGCGGATGAGGACGGCGGGATCGAATTTCGGATGGGCGATAATCTGATTGGCCAGTTTGAGGCCGTCTGAAAGGTTTTGGCGGCGGCTGAGCGAGGCAAAGCTGATGGTAGTGTTTTCCGGGCCTGCCGCCGCGCTGACGGTTACGCCGATGCGGTTGCTTTCGTCGCGCAGGGCTTCTTCGCCGTATTTTTCGGTGCCCGAGGAGAGCATGGTGGCGGTGAAGGCGGCCAAGTCGGGTTTGTGTTCGGCAATTTGCCCCGCGCCTTTGAAGGTAATCTGCATATTGACGATGGGCAGTTCGTGCCGTTCCACCAGCGTGATGGTTACGCCGTCGGTGGTTTTCCAGCGTTGGAATTCGACGGCATGGGCGGCGGTGAAGGCGAGACAGGCCGCGAAGGCCGGGATGAGGACGCGGGTTTTCATGGTTTTACCTTTTTCAGACGGCCTTTTGCGGCTGCGGGTGGTTGCGGTTGCTCCGCCTGTTGCGGCAGAACAGTGATTTGCGCCATCGGGCTGTCGAGCAGCAGGCGGGCGGCGGACTGTACTTGTTTGGGCGTTACTTTGAACAGGCGGCGGACGATTTCGTCTTCGCTCTTCCAACCGAAACCGTTGTGTTCGAGTTCGCCTAGGGTGTCGGCCTGGCTGCGGATGGAATCGCGGGCGAAAATGCGCTCGGTCTCCACCGGCGTGCGGATGAGGGCCAATTCGTCTTTGCCCACGCCGTTTTCGGCAATATCGCGGATTTCGTCCAGCAGGCGTTTTTTCAGCTCTTCGGGCGTGGTTTGGCCGTTGGGCATGGCGAAAACGCTGAATATAGCGTTTTTGCGGCCGAAATCGGTGTATCCGGCCGAAGTGTCCAAGGCAACGGCGTCGCCGCGCTGGAGTTTGCGGCTGTAACGCGAGGAATCGGTGCCGGCGAGCACCAAACCCAGCATTTCCAGCGCATAAGGCATGCCGTCGCTGATTTTTTCGGCATGCGGCACGCGCCAGTTCAGGGTGATGATGGGCTGCGCGGTAACGGCATAAACGGTTTCGTTGACTTCGCGGGCATCGGCGGTGCGTTCGGCTTCGTCGTTGCGCTGCGGCAGCGGGCGGGCGGGAATGCCGCCGAACAGCCGCCCGACTTTATCCGTGGTTTCCTTGGCCTTCACGTCGCCGACGATGACCAGCATGGCGTTGTTGGGGGCGTACCATTGTTTGTACCAGGCGCGCAAATCGTCGGCCTTCAGCGTATGCAGGTCGTTCATGTAGCCGATGACGGGGGCTTTGTTGAACGGTTTATCCCACATTTTGATGTTCAGCGTTTCCCACATTTTGCCGGCCGGGCTGTCGTCGGTGCGCATCCGGCGTTCTTCGCGGATAACGTCCATTTCGTTGTCGAAGGCTTTGTCGCTGAAATTGAGGTTGACCATGCGGTCGGCCTCCATTTTCAGCACTTCGTCCAGATTTTTAACCGCAATATTGGTGGTATAGACGGTTTCGGTGCGGTTGGTGTAGGCATTGTCGTCGCCGCCCAACGCCGCCACGCGGCGGCTGAATTCGCCCTCGGGCACGCTGTCCGTGCCTTTGAACATCATGTGCTCCAAAGCGTGGCTCAGGCCGGTTTTGCCCTCATGCTCGTCCACACTGCCGACCTTGTACCACAGCCGCACGGCCGCCACCGGCGCGCGCGCATCCTCCTTAATCAGTACCTTCATCCCGTTGGGCAGCGTCGAAAACAGCGTTTCCGCCTGCACCGACGACAAACCCGCCAACAGCAACAATCCGGCGTAGCGCAGCATTTTTCCGATTCCTATCCGATGTGAAAAGCCGCCATGTTAATGGCTTAAAGGCCGTCTGAAAAGCAAAAATACGCGCACGGCAATCCCAAAACCACCGCCGCTTGCGTTACAATCGGCCCGAATTATTTAATCACTGCATTAAAAAGGAATAAATCATGTTCAGCTTCCTGGCCAAACTGTTCAAACGTCCGTCCGCCAACCCGCCTGCCGAACAGCAGCCGCCTGCCGAGCCGCCACGCACGGCCGCATTCGAAGACGACGGCGGACTTCAAATGGACGACGGCGATTTGGAGGCCAACGTCAGCTTCGACGACGACAGCCCGCTGACCGCCGAAGAACTGAACATGGTCTCCAAACAAACCGACAAACAATAACCGACAGGAACACTCCATGGCCTTATTCGATTTCCTATTCAAACGGAAAAAAGACGAACCGCAGCCTGCCGCAGAAGACAGGCCGTCTGAAAACCCGCCCGCCGAAGAAGCGGCGGAAAGCGCGGAAACCCCCGAACCGCCTTCAGAACCCGCCCCGCCTGCCGAACCGTCGCCACAAGCAGATACTGCCGAAGGCGACACGGCGGAAAGCGAACCCCTCAGTGAACGCGAAGCCTTCCTGCGCGACATCCGCAACACCGACCGCAGCAGCCTGCTCAGCCATCCGACACAGGCCGGCACGGCGGCGGACGCGGAAAACAGCCAACCCGCCGCCCCGGCCGAAGCACCCGCACCCACGCAAGAGCCGGAAACGCTTTCAGACGGCCTCCATCCCGAAAATGAAGACGAAACGGCGGAAGAACCGGCGGAACAAGAACCCGTAGAAGAAAAAGAACAGCCGGCAGAAACACAACCCGCCGAGGAACAGCCAACCGAAGTGCGGCATACAGAAGAGCAACCTGAACAAGAACCGGCGGCAGAAAAAGCACAAGCCGTTGAAGACCAGCCTACCGAAGAACAACCTGCCGAAGAGCAGCCCGCAGAAACAGGCGGCTGGACGGCGCGCCTGAAACAAGGCCTGAGCAAATCGCGCGACAAAATGGCCAAATCGCTGGCCGGCGTATTCGGCGGCGGCAAAATCGACGAAGACCTGTACGAAGAACTCGAAACCGTGCTGCTCACCAGCGACATGGGCATCGAAGCCACCGAACACCTGATGGACGAAGTCCGCCGCCGCGTTTCCCTGAAAGGCCTTTCAGACGGCCGCGAACTGCGCCAGGCACTGAAAGAAGCCGTTTACGACCTGCTCGCCCCGCTGGAAAAACCGCTGGAAATCCCCGACAACGGCCAACCCTTCGTCATCATGATGGCGGGCATCAACGGCGCGGGCAAAACCACCTCCATCGGCAAACTGGCCAAATACTTCCAGTCGCAGGGCAAATCCGTGATACTCGCGGCAGGCGACACCTTCCGCGCCGCCGCGCGCGAACAGCTCCAAGAATGGGGCGAACGCAACGGCGTAACCGTCATCTCACAAGCCAAAGGCGATTCCGCCGCCGTCTGCTTCGATGCCGTCGAAGCGGCCAAGGCGCGCAAAATCGACATCGTGCTGGCCGACACCGCCGGCCGCCTGCCCACCCAGATCCACCTGATGGAAGAAATCAAAAAAGTGAAGCGCGTGCTGCAAAAATCCATGCCCGACGCGCCGCACGAAATCATCGTCGTCCTCGATGCCAACATCGGCCAAAACGCGGTCAATCAGGTTGCCGCCTTCGACGACGCGCTGGGCGTAACCGGCCTCATCGTCACCAAACTCGACGGCACGGCCAAAGGCGGCGTATTGGCCGCACTCGCCTCCAGCCGGCCGATACCCGTGCGCTATATCGGCGTGGGCGAAAAAATCGACGACCTGCGCCCGTTTGACGCGCGCGCCTTCGTCGATGCACTGATAGACAACTAAAACAACCGCAAAAGGCCGTCTGAAAGCAAAGCTCCAACGAAGCGACAACCTTTCAGACGGCCTCCTGACATTATGATGAGAAAACGCCTCGCCACCCTCCTCCTCGCCCTGCTGCCGTCCGTCCTGCCCGCCGCCGGACTGGATTTGGGCGGCATCCGCCCCGAAGAAGCCGCCGTCTACGTGCAAAACCTGCGGACGGGGCAAATCACTGCCGCCCACCGCGCCGACGCACCCGTCAATCCCGCCTCCACCATGAAGCTCGTTACCGCCTTCGCCGCCCTGCACGCATTGGGCGAAGATTTCCGCTGGCAGACCGAGTTCAAATCCGCCGCCCCGCTGCGCCCGAACGGCCTGCTGGACGGCGACCTTTACTGGGCGGGCAGCGGCGATCCCGTATTCGACCAGCGCGACCTGCTCGAAATGCAGGCGCAACTGCGCGACAACGGCGTGAAACACATCGGGCGGCTGGTATTCGACCGCAACCTGTGGCCGCACAGCGGCACGGCCGACGACTTTGCCGACGATTCCGACCGCGCCTTCACCACCCCGCCCGACCCGCAAATGCTTGCTTACAAAGTCGTCGGCCTCACCATAGGCCGCGACGGCGGCGGCGCGCTGACCGTGCACACCAGCCCCCCGCTGCCCGAAATACCGCTGGACAACCGCGCATCCTTCACCGCCTCCGCCGCCCCCTGCCCCAAGCCCGCCAAATTCGTTTGGGGCAAATACGAAAACGGCATCCTGACCGTATACGGCAAAGCCCCGCCGTCCTGCCTCGGCAAAGAAGTGTACGTCAACATGTTCGACGCGCAGGACTTCGCCCGCCGCAGCTTCATCAACCAATGGCGGCACGGCGGCAACAGCATTTCAGACGGCCTCGCCGTCGGCCCCGTCCCCCCGCAGGCGCGTACGCTCGCGCGCATCCGTTCCAAACCCCTGCGCGACGTACTGGCCGACATGAACAAACACTCCAACAACATCATCGCCCGCACCGTATTCCTCACCCTGGGCGAACGCGCCGCCGCCGACAAAGCCCGGCAAAACCCCAAAGCCGCCGTCCGCAGCCGGCTTGCCCTCTCCGGCATCCCCACCGCCCCGCTCGTCTTGGAAAACGGCTCCGGCCTCTCGCGGCGCGAACGTGTTTCCGCCCGCATGATGGGCGACATGCTCGCCGCCGCCTACCGCAGCCCGTTCAAACAAGCCTTTATCGGCAGCCTGCCGATTGCGGGCAGGGACGGCACCCTCAAATCCCGTTTTAAAAACATCGGCGCGCCCTTGAGGCTGAAAACCGGCACACTGAAAAACGTCCGCGCACTGGCGGGCTACTATCTGGGCGGCGACGGCTCCGACCCGCTGGCCGTCGTCGTCATCATCAACAGCGAACGCGCCGACAAACTGCTCGGCGAAATGGACAAACTCACCGAACGTCTGATCGCACCCGCCCCGCCTTCAGACGGCCTCACGCCCGGGGCGGCCAACCCATAAGGACAACGCATGAAAATCGAACCCGGCTGCCGCGCAGCCTTCCATTACACCCTGAAAGACGACGACGGCCAAATCCTCGACAGCTCCGAAGGCGGCCAACCCCTGAGCTACACCGCAGGCTCGGGCGAAATCGTCCCCGGCCTCGAACACGCCCTGATGTACCGCGAAGCGGGCGAACACCTCGACATCTCCGTCGCCCCGCAGGAAGGCTACGGCCTGCGCGACGAAAACGCCGTCCACCGCGTGAATAAGGAATACCTGGCCGGGCTGCTGCCGCAACTCGAAGAAGGTATGGCCGTGCAGGCCGACACCGAAAACGGCCCGCGCACCTTCTTCATCAGCGAAATCGGCAGCGACAGCGTAATCCTCGATGCCAACCACCCCCTCGCCGGCCTGACGCTGCATTTCTCGGTAGACATCGTTTCCGTTACCCCGCCGGGAAAAATCAAAGTCGATTATTAAACCGCTTGCAAACCGGAAAGGCCGTCTGAAAAACACCGAACCGCTTTTCAGACGGCCTCATATTTCCATTAAAATACCGTATTCCCATTTTTCAGACGGCCTCTCTCCATGTTTCCCGACCAATCCGCCCCCAATCTGCTGCAAGGCTTGAACCCCGAACA
>ERZ772766.1311-NODE-1311-length-13515-cov-3.009807_pt1 | contig 13515 bp, 8 predicted proteins | sample MGYA00511379_ERZ772766 | MGnify/ENA primary metagenome ERZ772766 (study PRJEB29015, sample SAMEA2737895) | human oral metagenome | biome: human oral; feature: human-associated habitat; material: dental | place: China | collected 2116 ...
AAAATAAATATTTATTAATAAAAAAATTATGACATTTAAAAAAGTAGATCCAAAACAATCTTTTCCAAAAATGGAAGAAGAAGTTTTGAAGTTTTGGCAAGAAAATAATATTTTTAAAAAATCTATAGAAAATAGAGAATGATCAGAAGAGTTTAACTTTTATGACTGACCTCCTTTTGCAACTTGAACTCCTCACTATTGACATATCCTAGCTGGAGCATTAAAGGATGTAATCCCGAGGTTTCAAACTATGAAATGAAAAAAAGTAGAAAGAAGATTTGGTTGGGATACTCACTGACTTCCTATAGAAAATATAGTTGAAAAAAAGCTAGAAATAAAGTGAAAAGAAGATTTAGAATGAAGAATCTGAGTTTTTGATTTCAATGAAACTTGTAGAAAAAATGTTTTTTGATATGTTGATGAATGGAAAAAAACTGTTGATAGAATGTGAAGATGGGTTGATATGGAAAACGATTATAAAACAATGGACACAAGTTTTATGGAGTCTGTTTGGTGGGTTTTCAAAACTATTTATGATAAAGGTCTAGTTTATCAAGGACACAGAGTTGTTCCCTATAGTGTTGGAATGTCAACTCCTCTTTCAAACTTTGAAGTAAATCAAGGTTATATGGATAAACAAGACAAAACTATAACTGTGAAATTTAAAGTAAAATGATCAGAAAAAAAATATATTTTGGCTTGGACTACAACTCCTTGGACTCTTCCTGCAAATCTTTGACTTGCTGTTTGAGAAGATATAGAATATGTTGAATTGATGGATAAATCAAGCAAAGAAATTTATATTTTAGCTAAGGCAAGAATCAATGATTATTATAAAAATGAAGAAGAATATGAAATTCTTAGAGTTTATGATTGAAAATGTTTAATCTGAATAGAGTACGAACCATTATTTAATGATTTTCTAGTACAAAACTGAAGCTCAAATCTTCCAAAAGAAATATTTTTATGAAAAAATGCTTATAAAGTGATTTCTGGTCATCATGTAACTACAGAAAGCTGAACTTGAATAGTTCATATTGCTCCTGCGTATTGAGAAGATGACTATCATATCTGAAAAACTCAAGATTTATGATTTGTTTCTCACATAAGTGATTCTTGAAAAACTGAAAATTTGCTTGAAGATAACTGAATTTGGGTTTTTGACTTCAATGAAATGGTTATTGAGGAGCTAAAAAAATCTTGAGAAGTTGTAAAAATATCTACAATTACACACTCTTATCCTCACTGTTGGAGAAGTTGAGTTCCTTTGATTTACAAAGCAATTTCAGCTTGGTATGTTGATGTTACAGCTATAAAAGAACAAATGATTAAAAATAATCAAAAAATCACTTGGGTTCCAGATGATATAAAAAACTGAAGAATGTGAAAATGGCTTGAATGAGCTAAAGATTGGAATATTTCAAGAAATAGATACTGGTGAAGTGCAATCCCTGTTTGGCAAAATGAAGATAAAACAGAAGAAATATGTATTTGAAGTATAAAAGAACTTTATGAGTTAAACAAAGATTTCTGACAAATAGGATTTAAAGATGGGAAATATTTTTATACAAATACTTGAAAAGAAATAGATCTACACAAACACTTTGTTGATGAGATTTTAATAAAAAATCCAAAAACTTGAAATACTCTAAAAAGAATTCCTGAAGTTCTTGATTGTTGGTTTGAAAGTGGTTCTATGCCTTATGCAAGCAAACACTATATGTGACAAGAACTAGAAAAAAATTCTGATTGTTTAGTTTCAAAAGACAGAACTTTTAAATTCCCTGCTGATTTTATTGCAGAGTGACTTGACCAAACTCGTGGTTGGTTTTATACGCTTTTGATTCTTTGAACTGCTCTTTTTGACGAGACTCCATTTAAAAATTGTATAGTTAATGGAATAGTTTTAGCAGAGGACTGAAAAAAAATGAGTAAATCTCTACAAAACTACCCTGCTCCAGAACTTATTTTTGATAAATATTGAGCTGATGCGATGAGGTTTTATTTACTAAATTCTCCTGTTGTTGAAGCACAAGATTTCAGATTTAGTGAAGCTTGAGTTGAAGAAGTCGTAAAAAAAGTAATTTTACCTTTGTGGAATACTTATTATTTCTTCACAACTTACGCAAATATTGATAATTTTGAACCAAAATGACTAACTAAAACTGAAAATATTTTAGATAAATGGCTTCTTTCTGAGCTAAATGAGCTTACTTTAGAAGTTACAAATGCATTTGAAAAATATAAATTAAACGAAGCAACAAGACCAATAGTAAAATTTATGGATAATCTAACGAATTGGTACATAAGAAGAAGCAGAAAAAGATTTTGGAAATCTGAAAATGATTGAGATAAACTACAAGCTTATGAAACTCTTTATTTTGCTTTAGTTGAGCTAACAAAAATACTTGCTCCCTTTATGCCTTTTGTTTCAGAAAATATTTTTAAAAATTTGACTTGAAAAGAATCAGTTCACTTAGAAGATTTCCCTATCTATAACAAAAATTTAATAGATTTGGAATTAAACGAAACAACTGATAAAGTTCAAAAAATAATAAATTTATGACTTGCTTGGAGAGCAAACCAGAAAATCAGAGTTAGGCAACCACTTCAATCAATTACAATAACTCAAAGTTTTGAAAAATATTACAATGAAATCATAAAAGAAGAGCTAAATGTAAAAGAAGTTTTAGTTGTTGATGGAAGTTCTCTGGCAAAAAGGATTTGTAAACCAAATTGAAGAAATATTTGACCAAAATTTGGGAAAGATGTAAAATTTATAATGTCTGAAGCAAAAGCTGGAAATTTCACGGAACTTCCAAATGGAAACGTAAAAGTTTGAGATTTTGAACTTGAAGTTGGTGATTTTGAACTAGTTTATGAATCTTCCGATGCAAATGCAAAAATAGAAAGTGGCTTTGGTATGGTAATCACGATGGATGATAAAATAACTGAAGAATTAAAACAAGAATGATTTGCAAGAGACATAGTAAGACATATACAAGAGGCAAGAAAAGAATGCAACTACAATGTTGATGATAGAATTTTTATAAAAATAGAAAGTAATGAATTAGCTGAAACTATAGCAAACTTCGCAAACTATATAGAAACAGAAACTCTTTCAAAAATAGATAATTCTATCAACTCTCCAGACTTAGAAAAAGATATTTCTATAGAAGAAATAAAAATAAAACTAAGTTTAAAAAAATAAAATTTGAAAAAAAGTTAAAAAAAGTTAAAATGGGAAAAATTTTAACTTTTTTATTTTGAAATTATGTTTTGAAATTTAGAAATATTTGAAAAGGAAACAAAAAATCTAGAAAAAAAAGATTCTATTTTTATTGTTTCTGACTTTGATGACACAATATTTTCAACAAAAGAAGTAATTGAAAAAGATGTGAGAAAATGAAGAAGATGAAACGAATGAAATAAATACATTGAGGAAGTTATTTGAATAGAAAATTTTATCAGAGAATTTTATGAAAATAAAAACTTTCCTGACAAAATCATAAAAAATTTTGATGAAAAAAATACTTTGATTTTGACTGCAGGATTTGAAAAACTACAAATTCCTAAAATAAAAGCAACCTGATTATCAAAAATTCCTCTTAAAATAGTTTATGAGGCAAAAGAAAAACCTTTTGAAATGGTAAAATATATAGTCCAAGAACTAAAATTTATTCCAAGAGAAATTCACATTTATGAAGATAGACCTGATGTTTTTCTGGAAACAAAAGCTAGAATTGAGAAAATTTTGGACACAAAGATAAAAATATTTCTTGTAGAAATGAACTGAAATGAAACAGAACCAAAAATAACTGAAATTTAAAAAAAATAGCTATTATTAGCTATTTTTTAATGTTTATAGAAACTTCATCAAAAAGATCTGGAACCAAAATATTAACTTTACTATGAATTTTATCTAAAGTCAAGTCAATTTGTTCTGCAAAATCTTCTCTAGCCTCTCAACCGTGATTTAAAGCCAATTTTGCTCAAAAAGCAAAATCCAAATTTCATAAATATTCTAAAAGTTCATTTCAGTCAATATGAGCAGAAAAACCTTTTAAATCAGCCAACTCACATAAAACTTGAAATTTTTTTCATTCTATAAAAATTTCTTTTCTAGCCTTTATTTTTCCTCAATTTGTACTTTCTGGACAATATCAAACAAAAACTATTTTTGCGTCTTTGTCCTCCAAAATATTTTGTAAATGAAATAAAATACTTCATCATTCGCACATTCAAGCAGCAGAAACGATTATTTCTTTACTATTTTTCTTATTCTCACTGTAAATTTTTTCCTGGTCTTTTTTTCATTCTAAAAAGTGAATTACTTGTCTTCAAAAAACTCTTATTTGTTCAGCTGGATCAAGTAATTTATATTTTTCATTTATATTTTTGTCATTTCTGTAAATATTTGTAATAACTTTAGAAAGTGGTGAATCAACGATTATATTTTGAAAAATAACTGATTTTTTTAATCAAAGAATTTCTTTTTGAAGGATTTCTATTGCTTTTGAAATATTTATAGCTTTTTTAGAATCAATAACAGTTTCTAAAAGAGTTTCTTTTAGTTTCTTTAATTCTTTTTTTCTCTCTTTATATTCTTTCAAATCTGAAACTCTCTTTTTCATTTCATTTAAAATCATAAGCAAAACTTCTTGTGTTCTTTGAATAGAAAAAGCAGGAATAAGAACTTTTCAGTTAGCATTTTCCAATTCTTCAAAAAATATTTTTTCCATTTCTTCCCTCTTTTCATGATTTCTTCAAGCATAAGTTGATTCAACTTGAGCATAATCAAGTTTAAAAGGAATTTTTGCTGGAATTCAAGGTAAATTTGGATCAGAAATTCTTCATAAATCTCAAGAAAAGAGTAAATTTGTAGTTTTTTCAGTCTTCCTCTTAAATCAAGGAATCTCTTTATTCAAAACTCAAAGGACTCTTTTAGCCGTTTCTGTAACAATTTGAAGCAAAACTTGAGAACTTCACTCTATATGTCAAGCAGAAAAAAATCTAAGTTTTATAGCTTTTATGAGCGGAGAATCAAGTTCATCTTTGAAATCAACTTTTGGACTTAAATTATTTTTTAAATTTTTTAATTGTTCAATACTATAAGGAATCTCATAATAATCTTCCAATAAATCTTCTAAATCAATATTTTCATTAGATAAAGACAAATACTCACTTTTAATTTTATCATTTCTTTTACTTATTTCAAGATTTTCTTTTAGTGCTTTTTTGGTATTTTCAATTCTTTGACCTATTTCTTCAACAATTTTATTAAATATTTCTACCGATAAATAAACCTTTTCTTCATTTTTATCAACTCAAAGAGAAAATAATTTTTCTATACTAACTTCAGAAGTAAAAAAAGAAATATTTTCTTTTATAGTGATTTCCTCTCAATTATCAACAAATTTAAACAAAGAAAATGTTCTTTCTACATCACTTTCATCAAAAAGAAGATCATCAACTTTTCTCAAATAGTCACTTTCTTTATTTTTAGACAAATAATCTTTTGCTTCTAAATAAGCAAGATTAAGCTCATTTGAATCAATCTCTGGAAACTTTCTGTACAATTTTTTTTCGATTTTTTCTCTATCTTCTCTTGATAATTTATTTGAATTTAAGCTTTCATAAGCTCTTACTAAAAATTCACATTGTTTAAATTTCTTTGAAACTTTTTTATTTAAATTCTTAGATTTATCTATTTCTGCTTTCATTATTCTTACATAATCAAAAAGCATTTCTTTTGTTTGCAATCAAGTCAATCTAGTTGTGTAAATAGGTCAAGAAAATCAGCTTTTAACAAGAAAAGGAAGTCTTCAACAATGATCAAGGTGAGCATGCGTCAAAACAACAAAATCTAATTTTTCAGCTAATTCAAAAGGTTCTTGATTATATTTTTCATCATTTTTTCATCATTGAAACATTCAATAATCTATTAAACCTAAAAATCAATTTATGTCAACCAATGTAGAACTTCAAGTTAAACTTACAAAATCTAAAGATTTTTTATTATTTGATTCTATTCATCAAAAATACTTTATAATTACATTATTTTTCATAATTTTTTTCACAAAAATAAAAAAATTTCTTATATTTTAAAATATAAATATATTTTGTCAAGATATTTTTAGAATAAAATAAAAAAGTTAGAAATATTTCTAACTTTTTTACAACTTTTTAAAGGTTAAGGCTATATTAAGAATTTTTATTTTGAAAATCTTTTTTCATTTGCTCTAAAGATTTTCTATTTTTTTCCAAAGCATTTTTTTCATTTTTAAGTTCAGAAACTAAAGTTTTCTCGGTTGTTAGCTCTTCTTCCAAACTAGAAATATGATTTTCTTTTTCTGAAATATTATCTTCAATTAAATGTTCCCTTTGCTCAAATTCTCAAATTGCTCTAGTCAAAATATCACTCATATCTCAAATATTTTCCAAAGGTTTTAATTCTTTTTTATTATCTTTCTCAATAGAAACTGACTCAGAAAAACTTCATAAATCAACTAAACTTTCTTCTGAAGTATCTCATTTTTTTTCTTCAGTAAGGTCAAAATCAAGCAAAGAATTATCTATTTTTTCAGATTCTTCAGATTTCTCTGTATCTCAAGCAGAAACTTCTTTTGATAAATCACTTAGAGAAATTTTTGCTGAACTAGTTGTTTCTAAAGGTTCTTCTGCTTTTACTGGAGTTTCATCTTCCTCAAAAGTAAAAGAAAAATCATCATCCAAATCATTTTTCTTTGGAGCTACTTGTTGACTTTCAGTAGCTCAAAAATCTATTGTATCTGCATCATCAGATAAAATCAATAAATCATCATCTTTTTGTATTGTTGACATTATTTTTTTAAAATTAGTATTAAACTTAAATAAATTTTATCACAATAAAAAAAATAATGCAAAAATTTGATATTTTTTAAAAATTTAATATAATTCAGAAACAAAAAAAAATTTAATATTTAAAAAATAAAACTATGGATTATTCTAAAGCAACACAAATGCTAAAATTCCAACAAGAAGCAATGAAAGTAAAAAAAGAATTAGACAATACAAAAATTGAGTCAGAAGTTGATGGACTTGTTATAACTGTAAATTGAGAAATGAAAGTTGAAAAAGTAGATTTTGAAACTCTAGATTTGATTCCTGGGCTAAACAAAGATCAAAAAGAAAAATTAGAAAAAGCAATTTTGGAATCTATAAACAAATGAATAAAAAAATCTCAAGAATATGCAGCAGAAAAGATGCAAGGTATAATGGGACAAATGTGAATGTGAGATTTGATGAACCAACTTGGTTGAATGAAATAAAATATTTTAAGATACTAGAAATAGTATCTTTTTAGTTTTCTAAAATATTTTTTAACATAAAAACAAAAGAAAAGTTGAAATTTTTAGATTTTTCTATAAAATGTGAAAAATATTTTTAAGAATTGGAAAAAATGAGTTTTAAAATGAAAAAAATAAAAAAAACAAATACTTTACTAAATTTAATCTGACTAATTATAATTTTTTCTTTAGCTTTTCTTTGAGTATATGCAGTGCAAAGTATAAACCTATGAAATAACAAATACAAAGCCTGAAAATGAGTTTATTCAGAAGAAACAAAAGAATACAAAAAAGAAATTTGAATCTTAATAGTTTGAAGATGATGATTCACTTGAGGAAATGATGCTCCAAATTTAACTGATACAATTATTTTAGCAAAAATAAATAAAGACAAAAAAAATGTTTCTCTTTTATCAATACAAAGAGATTTATATGTAAATTATGCAACTAATCCAAACGAAAAAGAATGAACAGGAAAAATAAATTCTGTTTATCCTCACTATTTATGAAGATTAAAAGATGAAACTCAAGCAATGCATAAATTAGCAGAAAAAATAAAAGATATAACTTGAGAAGAAACTGATTATTTTGTAAATGTTGATTTTGCTTGATTTAAAAAGATAATTGATACTCTAGGGTGAGTAGAAATTGATGTAAAAGAAAGCTTTGTTGACAGAACTTATCCAGACTGAAATTGGTGATATAAAACTATAAGTTTCAAAAAATGACTTCAAACAATGGATTGAGAAAAGGCTTTGGAATACTCTAGATCAAGACACTCTACAAGTGATTTTGATAGATCATTGAGACAACAACAGGTTATTCAAGCTGTAAAAAATAAAATTATGTCAAGCTACACTATAAACTCTCCAGCAAAAGTAACTGAATTGTACAATATTTTTAAAGAAAATATTTTTACAGATGTATCTATAAATGATGCTATTACTTTAGCTCTTGATTTATGATTATTAAAAGAAAATTATAAATTTATTTCTTCAAATTTCAATGATACTTGCTGGTCTCCAACAGCAGATTGTGAAAAATGATGAATAATTTATGTTCCAAACAGAGAATTGTTTTGATGAGCCTGGGTTTCTCTTATAAATTGAAGTACAGTAAATAGCCTATCAAAATATGATTTATCAAGAAAATATTCAGATATAGTTTTAAACTATCCTAGATTAGAGGAAGAAGATGCAAAAATAAGTATTTTCAATGCTTCAAAAGTGACTTGAGCTTGAGTATTTGTAAATAATATGAAAAGATATTGATTCAAGTTTACTGAAAAAGAAGCTGTTGCAAATGCACCAGAAACAATGGAAGAATCAATTATTTATTATAATTGAATTGATGCAGAATCTGATACAATCCAAGCTCTGAAGAAATTTTTTAAATGAAAATTTGAAAGAGTTTCTGAACCAAAATTCTCAACTCAAAAGGCAAAAATAGAGATAGTTATTTGAAAGGATTATGTAAAGGATAATAGTATTTTTAATTTCTAACTCAAATAAATGAGTATAAATAAAGATTTTAATAAATGAAATAAAATTTCTACAAATAGACTAAGCACAAAATTCAAAAAAATCAAAAAAGTAGAAAAAAAGAAATCTACAAAAAGTGTCATAAAAATGATTATTTATATAATCTTATTTTTCATAATAATTTGATTTATTCTTTTAATTGTTATTTATAATAAATATTTAAAAGGATTAAGCATAGAAGAATTAAAAAATTATCAAATCGCAGAAACATCTATTTTTTATGATAGAAATTGAAAAGAATTATACAAATATTATGTAGAAAATAGGACTTATGTAGATTATGAAAAAATTTCAAAAAATATAGTAAACTGACTTGTAGCTTGAGAAGACCAAAGATATTGGGAAAATCCTTGAGTTGATATTGTTTGATTGGTAAGAGCTTGATTTAGAGCAATTGCTTGAGGAGAAAGAATTTCTTGAACTTCAACAATAACTCAACAGCTTATCAGAAATACTATAATTCAGAAAAAAAGTAATGAGAGCCTAACTGAAGGAATAGATAGAAAAATAAAAGAAATATTTTTATCTTACCAACTTACAAAATCCCTTTCAAAAGAGAAGATTTTAGAGTTATACCTAAACAAAATAGAGTTCTGACACAATACTTTTGGTATAGAAGAAGCATCAAAAAAATTTTTTAATAAAAGTGCAAAAGATGCAAATATTTTTGAAGGTTCTGTTTTGGCTTCCCTACCTAAGTGACCATCTTATTATTCTCCTTACAATCACCAAGATAGACTTGTTTGATATTTAATCCTTGATGATGAAAAAGCTGATGAAGAAGGTAAAAAAGATACAAAAAAATTAGTTTCTCCTGAGGAAGTGAATTCTCAAAAAGAATTAGTTAATTCTTTGAAAAACAAAATTTCAAATCTAAAGTGAAAATGAGTTTCTGATGATAGTGATAAATATGTAATTTGTAATGTTGATAAAACTTCTTTAGCAACAAAAGAGTTTGATATTGATGAAAAATGATGTACAGTTTTAACTTATTCTAGACTATTTAACTTTATTTCAGATATAAAAGTAAAATCATGAGACAAATCTTTGGCTTATTTTCCTTGAAGAAAAGATTATATTCTTCAAAGAATGCTTGAAGATAAATACATAACTTTTGATGATTATAAAAAAGCTGTAATTGAATGATTTGGATATAAATTTAATGTTGTAAAAGAAAAAATAGTTGCTCCTCACTTCGTTTTTTATGTAAGAGAATATTTAGAAAAAAAATACTGAAAAGATAGTATTTCAATGTGAGGTTTAAAAATTTATACAACCCTTGATCTAGACCTACAAAATAAGGCCCAAGAAATAGTTTCAAAACAAGTAAAATCAAATATTTCTAAATTTAATGCAAAAAATTCAGCTTTAGTGTCTATAGACAACAAAACTTGAGGAATTCTTGCTATGGTTTGAAGTAATGACTACTACAGTGAAGACTGAAAATGACAAGTTAATGTCATCACATCTAAACTGCAACCAGGTTCATCATTTAAACCTTTTGTATACTCAATTGCTATGCAAAAAAATCAAATCTGAACAAAAACCCCAGTTTATGATTTGGAAATGACTTTCCCTGGAAACTATAAACCAAAAAACTTTGACTGAAGGTTTATGTGAAAAATAAATATTTCAACAGCTCTAAATCACTCTAGAAACATTCCTGCTATAAAAATGTTCTATATGACTTCTTGAGTGAAAGAAATAGTTGATTTTATGCATAAACTAGGAGCTGATTCTCTAGCAATGGATGAAAATTACTGAGCTTCTCTTGCTCTTTGAACTTGAGAAATGACTCCTTTGGATATGGCAAAAGCATATTCTGTTTTCGCAAATATGTGAGAAAAAATAGATGTAAATCCTATTTTAAAAATAGTTGATTCAAAAGGAAATGTTGTTGAAGAACTAAAAAATCCAAAGAAAGAGAAAGTTATGCCTGAAGGACAAGCATTTTTGATAAATGAAATACTTAGTGACAGTTCTACTCGTCCAGCCTGATGGAATAGTTATTTAAGTATTTGAAGAAGCGCTGCAACAAAAACTTGAACTTCAACAAAACCAATCAAACAAAACTGAAAAACTGTTCAGTATCCAGCAAATTTATGGACTATTTGATACACTCCGCAAATAACTACTGTAGTTTGGTCATGAAATACAGACTGAGAAACACTAAAATTCTCTTGAAACTGACTTGAGGCATCTTGACCAATTTGGAGAGACTTTATGAAAGCTTCTCACAATTGAAAAGAAGCTCAAGATTGGAAAAAACCAGCTGATGTAAAAAATGTAACTATTTCTGAAATAAGCTGATATTTACCAAATCCTGAAAAAGCAAGTAATAATTTTTTAGTCTCTTCATACTTCATAAATCCTCCCAAAAAAATCGACAATAGCTACACAGAAATCCAATATGATGCTCTTTGTAATTGAAAAGTTACAGATGAAACACCAGCTGATGCAATAAAAAAATCTATTATTTTAGAGTTTCATTCTCTAAAACCTGATAATCCAGCCTGGGAAAGACCAGTTCAAGCTTGGGCTAAGTCTGCTGCTGTAATTGAAAAATATTGAGAATCAAGTGGTGCTGTAGCAGTAAAAGATGAAGTATGTAAAAGAAATGGTGGGTGAGAAATAACTATCAAATCAAATATTTCTTCTTCACAAAACTATGATATTTGACCAAATAGAATAGAATTAGCATTTACTTCAACTTCTATAATCTCGAAAATTGATGTACTTGTAAATTGAGAAACTGTAAATTCTATTCCTGTAAATAAGACATCTTGATGAATAAGCCAAATTATAAATATTCCAGAAAGATTTGCTAATTCAAGAGTAACTATAGAGTTAAGAGCAATAAACCAAGAATTTTATTCTGCTTCAGAAAAAAAAGAAATTGCCATTTGAAATGCTTCAAAAAATAACACAAATCCTTTGGATATAATTGTAGAAGATACAAATAAACCAGCACAAGCAAATTTAGATATATCAATTACAAATCCAAAAAATTCTAGTATAAAAATATACCAAAAAGATTATTTTAATTTGAGATTTAATGTAAGCCCAAAAGAAAAATTATCAAGTGTAAATATTTTTATAAATAATGAATCTTACAAAACTCTTTGAAACTGATGAGATTATACTTTACCTATAAATCAAAATGAAAAACTTGATGTTTGAATAAATAATTTAAAAATTCAAGCTATAAATTCATCAGGAGAAAAGAAAGAAAAAATGCTTCAAATAGAAGTTATGAAAGAATAAATATCCTTAATCTTAAAGGATATTTTTTTTTTATTGACTTTTTAAACAAAACAATATAATTAAAGTATTTATTTTCTAACTAATAAAATATGACAAATTATGATGAAGAAATGCTTTTTGAGGAAAATGAATTTGAGTTTGAATCTGTAAAAATAGATTCAAAAGCTCCAAGCTTTAATCTTCCATTTTATGATCCTAAAAAAGACAATGATGGAAAAATCACTCTAAAAGATTTAAAATGAAAATGGTCAGTTTTGTTTTTCTATCCTGCAGACTTTACTTTTGTGTGTCCTACTGAACTAAAAGATATGGCTGATCAAAAAGAAAAATTTAAAGAATTAAAAGTAAAAGTTTTAGCTGTTTCTACTGATACTATTTTTTCTCATAGAGCTTGGACAAAACACGAACTTTTGATGAAAGATTTTCCTTATAAGATGCTTGCTGATCACACTGGAGAAATAAGTGAAAAGTACAATATTTTAGATCATGAAACAGGAATGGCCGCAAGATGAACATTTATAATAGATCCTGATTTAAACATAAAATGAATAGAAGTTACTTCATGACCACTTGGAAGAAATAGTGATGAGTTGATAAGAAAACTAGAAGCTCTTCAATTTATGAGAGAACATCCAACTCAAGCTTGTCCTGCAAAATGGGCTGTTTGAGCAAAAACTATAACTCCATCTATAAAAATATCAGGTGAAGTTGGAGAAGAATTAAATAAGCCAGAAAAAGAATCTAAAAAGAAAAAATAAAGAGCAATATATTTGTTACCTATTTTTAATTATTCTGAACTTAATTACCTTTAGTCATCCTGGACTTGATACAGATCTAAATTAAACAAAAAAATCTAGAATAAATTCTAGATTTTTAATTCTTTTTATCTTTTTTATGTTTTTTTGATTTTTCAATTTCTTCTTCTATTTCATCTTTTGTAGATTTAAAAACACTTGCCAGTTTTGCTTTTAATTCTTCCAAAGTCTTGGCTGAAATTCATTTTATATTTTCTAAATCAAAAATTTTTGAATTATAAAGCTCTTCTAGTTTTTGATAAGTTTTTGAAGCATAATCAGCTCATTTTTCTTTTAACTCTGCCATCAATTCTTTTCATTTTTCTTTATAAGAATCAAATATTTTCAAAGCTTCATCTTTGCATTTGTGATAAAGTTCAATATTTTTTTCTGACATTATTTCTTCTTTTAAGCTATTTATCATATTTTTATGAGTTTCTATAAAAGCGCAAAGAACAACTCAAAGCTTAGAATCTCCTTCTTCTTCAGCTTTTTCTAAATCTTTTTTCAATTGTTTACCATTTCTTCAATAAAATGTTGCAGCAGCAACTCAAGCTAAATAAGCTGCTGTCAAAGTAACAAGACCTT
>ERZ772766.1313-NODE-1313-length-13496-cov-60.659549_pt1 | contig 13496 bp, 9 predicted proteins | sample MGYA00511379_ERZ772766 | MGnify/ENA primary metagenome ERZ772766 (study PRJEB29015, sample SAMEA2737895) | human oral metagenome | biome: human oral; feature: human-associated habitat; material: dental | place: China | collected 2116 ...
TCGGTATCTACTTGATTTTGCCGATGGTCGACAAGCTGACGCGGGCGGAGGCTAACCAAACCGAGTAGTATGCTTCGGTCCGAGGATAATCTAACGAAAAGCGTTCCAGTTGGCGGCTGGGACGCTTTTTCTTATAAAATTCGATAAAACTCTTACGCTTTTAGTTTGATGCGCGTATACTATAAGTTATGAAAAGGGCAAAAGCACTACGAAAAATGGCGACTTGCCTGTTTGTAGCGGTCTTTTTAGCGATGATTAGCTGGATGCTGTATGATATACTGCAGCGCGACAGTAGCATCTCCAACGACACCGACGTGCTGGTCATGGGTACAAACGCGACATTTAAACCTTTTGAATATAAAGACGGCGGCCAGGTGGTTGGCTTTGATGTCGAATTGGCGCAAGCTATCGCCAAAGACATGGGCAAAGAGCTAAAAATCGAAGATATGTCGTTTGATGGCTTGTTGCCAGCGCTTGAGAGCGGGCAAATTGATATGGCGGTGGCCGGTATGTCGGTGACTTCGGAGCGTGAGAAAAACGCGCTGTTTTCGGATCCGTACTACCAGGCATCGCAGCGAATAATTGTACCCAAAAACAGCAAGATAGCCAATAAGTATCAATTAGAACACAAGAAAATCGCTGTGCAGCTCGGTACCACGGGCGACCAAGCAGCTTCTAAAATTAAGGGAGCGCAAGTCGTGCAATTCCCAGCAGCGCCGAATGCTTTGCAAGAATTAGCGGCTGGCAAAGTTGACGCAGCGGTGATTGACGATGCGCCGGCTAAGCAGTACGCCTCTGGGTTTCCTTCGCTCAAAATTATCAACACGCCGCTGAGCAGCGAAAGCTACGCGATCGCTTTCAAAAAGGGTAATACCGAGCTGGCCGAGCATGCCAACAAAACGATTGCCAATATGAAAGCCGACGGGCGTTACCAAGCGCTGTTGCAGAAATACTTTGGCACGGCGAAGGAGCAGGCACCATGAATTTTGGCGAAGTGATTTTTGGTGACGGGCGCTGGGTTTACCTATGGCACGGACTAGAAGTAACATTGGTTTTGACAGTATTATCGGTGGCATTAGGCGTAATTATCGGCATAATTATCGCGTTGATGCGGGTATCAAAAATCCGTCCGTTTAGTTGGCTAGGGCGCTTTCCGCGGCTGAAACGTTTGGCCAGGTGTAATCCGGTGGCTGGTCTTGGACGTTTGTATGTTGAAATCATTCGCGGTACACCACTGTTGGTTCAGCTGCTTATTATGTATTATGTAGTGTTTGGATCGTACCGTTTCATGCCGAAGATTTTCGTGGCGGCAATCGCTTTTGGTATCAATAGCGGCGCTTATGTGGCGGAGATCATTCGTGGCGGCATAGAGAGTATTGATAATGGACAGCTAGAAGCAGCGCGTTCGCTAGGTTTGAGTTATCCGCAGGCGATGCGCTACGTTATTCTACCGCAAGCGATGAAAAATTCGCTGCCAGCGTTGATTAGCGAGTGTATTGCTATGCTTAAGGAAACGTCGGTGGTCGGCTGGATTGGCTTGGGCGATATTATGCGTGGCGCTGACGATATCCGCTCGTTGACAGCGACAGCATTCCAGTCGTTGTTTGCGGCGGCGGTGATGTATTTAGCGTTGACGATTATCTTTACGAAAGTGATGCGGCGTTTCGAGAAGGGAGTGCAAGCTGATGATCAGGACGCGTAACCTGCGCAAATATTTTGGATCCAACCACGTGCTGCGCGGGATTGATTTGACGATCGAGGATGGTGAAGTATTAGTGATTGTCGGGTCGAGCGGCTCAGGTAAATCGACGCTGCTAAGATGTTTGAATTTACTTGAAAAACCCACTTATGGATCGGTTTTTGTTGATGACGTTGACATCACTCAACCGCACGTTAATATTAATAAAATCCGCCAGCGTATCGGTATGGTGTTTCAGCAATTTAATTTATTCCCTAATATGACAGTGCTAGATAATATCAAATTAGCGCCTAAGAAACTACGCAAAGTATCGGATCGTAAAACGAATCGGCGAGCCAAAGAGCTGCTTGAGCAGGTTGGTTTAGCTAACAAAGCCAACGAATATCCGCAGCATCTGTCGGGCGGCCAGCGGCAGCGAGTGGCTATCGCTCGGGCGCTCGCTATGGAGCCAGAAGTTATGCTGTTTGATGAGCCGACTAGCGCGCTTGACCCAGAAATGATTGGCGAGGTGCTTGACGTGATGCGCGATTTGGCTAAGCAGGGCATGACCATGGTGATTGTCACGCATGAAATGAGTTTCGCTCGTGAGGTTGGCACCCGGATGATTTTCCTTGACAAAGGCGACATCATCGAAGACGGTCCGCCTAAACAAGTAATGGACCACCCGAAGACTGAACGAGCGCGCCAGTTCTTTGATGCTGATAAATAGCATAAGGTCAACAATACATGCTAAAATAAAATAATTATGGCAAATTCAAAAGTATCATCTGCTGAACACGAAAAGCCTAATAAGCATCTGCCGGAACGAAACGTTAAAAATGAAGCCATCATAGTTAGCCAAGCGGTTGGTATGTTGCTGTTTGGCGCAGTGATGGTTGGTTTGCTAGCAAACCCATTTCTTGTTATTCCGTTGTTTTTTGTGCCGCCTTTGTTTGTAGCTTATTTATCATTTATTGCTTTATTGTTTGTAGAAGGCGTTGTCGTTTTGAAACAATACCGGCGCGTGGATCGCTACCGTCAGCGTATTACTGCGCTGAGCGTGATATTACTTTTGCCTGTATTTGCCGTGATTTTTAATACATTAGCAGCGGCTGCTACATTATTGCATGCATACGATATTGTTTATATTGCGAAATTGCTTACATCGCCTTGGGTACTTTTGGGGTTGTTTGTTGTGGCTGCTGTTGGCTTGTTATATTTGTGGCGATTGCTACGACTTCCGGATCGGTTATATTGGGAGCCTCTCCCGGCATCTTCGTTGTCAAAAACGCAACATAAACAGCAAGAGCACGGCTTGCGGCTGCAGCGAATTGGTTTTGGCCTTTTTAGCATCCCATTAGCTATAGCTATCGCAATTGCTTTTGCGGTATCGCAGATAATGGTTGGCCCAGATGGCGGTTTTGGTGGCAGTACCATATTTAATTATGTGTTGCTAGCTTTTCTTTATGTCGGTATGCCGTGCATTGTGGCTGGTTTGATATGTTTTGCTAAGAGCGAGATGTAATTGTTTAAGCTTTGAGCCGATAATTTCCTCTGATATAGTCATTAATCAGAGGAGAGAGTGGTTAGTAAACGAGAAAAACCAGATAAGGATAGTCAGGCAGCGCCGGTTAAAAAGCGTGCTAGTGTTAAGTCTGCATCAAAGAATCGTGAAAAATTACATGATGATTTGGAAAATAAAAAGTCTGGCGGCAAGTTAGATCCTGGTTTGTATTGTTTCACGGCCATCGCTCAGTTTCATGGTATTCCTGCCGACCCAGAGCAGATTACTCACGCGTTAGCGATCGATCTGCGTGTGGGTATGAGTGAAACGGATATGCTAAGAGCCGCGCACTCACTCAAATTGAAGGCGCGGGCAGCTACGGTTAATTCTAAACAATTAACGAAGTTGCCATTGCCGCTGATCGTTGGTATGAAGGACGAAAAGTTTGCGGTGTTGGCGCAAATTGCCGAGGATAGTATGGCGGCGCAACTTACTGATACTAAGAATGACAGTCGCCGCAAAATCAAAGGTTCTGGTAGAAACATCAACAGTAAATTCCTCATTCTACCGCCAAATGGCGGGCCGCCGCAGGTGATGTCGGCTGAGGATTTTCAGGACAAATGGACTGGCCGCGTGGTGTTATTTACTCAGCGTTTTTGGAAAGAAGCGGACAGAAAATTTAACCTCAAATGGTTCATTCCGACGATCATCAAATACAAAAAGCCACTGCTGCAAGTCTTGTTGGCGGCGCTGGTGGTGCAGATCATCGGTATTTTTACACCAATTTTGACGCAGGTCGTCATTGATAAGGCTCTCGCGCATCATAGCGTATCGACGCTTGACGTCATCGTTGGCGGGCTGGTAATTATTGCGCTGTTTGAGGGGATGCTCGGCATCGCTCGCAATTATATTTTCACGCACACCACTAGCCGGATTGACGTAATTTTGAGTTCGCGGTTGTTTCGGCACTTATTTGCCTTGCCGCTAAGGTATTTTGAAACCCGTCGAGTTGGCGATACCACAGCGCGGGTGCTGGAGCTGGAGCGAATTCGGTCTTTTTTGACTGGTACGCCGATGACGGCGCTGATTGATATTAGTTTTATGTTTGTCTACATCATAGTTATGCTGTTTTATAGCACAACATTGACGTGGGTGGTGCTGGGTAGTTTGCCGGTGTTTGCGATATTGTCTGGTATCATCACGCCGCTGCTTCGCCAGCGTTTGGATGAAAAGTTTAATACGGGCGCCGAATCCCAATCGTATTTGGTTGAGTCGATCACTGGCGCGCAGACTATCAAATCATTCGCACTGGAGCCACAGCTGCATAAAAATTGGGAGGGTCGGCTGAGCAATTATGTTCGCGCTAGCTATAAAACTAATTTACTGTCAGGCAATGCCGGTGCGCTTGGCCAGCTCATTCAAAAGATTTTTGACATCGCTATTTTGTGGTTTGGCGCGCACATGGTGATGGCGGGCAGTTTGACGATTGGCGGGCTAATTGCTTTTCGGATGCTGAGCGGTCGAGTGAGCGGACCTGTATTACGCCTCGTGCAGTCGTGGCAGGATTTTCAGCAAACAGGTATTTCCATGAAGCGGTTGGGTGATATTTTCAATACCAAGCCAGAGCCGACACTTGATCCGAGCAAGTCGCGCTTGCCAAGCATTACTGGTGATGTGCGATTTGAGCATGTACGTTTTCGCTATGCGCCAGATAGTCCGGAAGTTATCCGCGATGTGTCGTTTGGCATTCGTCCTGGCACGGTGGTCGGCGTGGTTGGGCGCAGCGGTTCGGGCAAAAGTACGATTTCCAAATTATTGCAGAGGCTGTACGTGCCAGAATCAGGCAAGATTTTGATTGACGGTGTCGATATTGCCACCACTGACCCGAGTTGGTTGCGCCGGCAAATCGGCGTGGTCTTGCAAGAAAACTTTTTGTTTAATGCCAGCGTGCGCGATAACATTGCGGTACATGTGCCGAGTAGCAGCATGGACGATATTGTGCGCGTAGCAAAAATTGCTGGCGCCCATGAGTTTATCACCGAATTGCCAAATGGTTACGACACAATGGTTGGTGAAAAAGGCGAGGGCTTGAGCGGCGGACAAAAGCAGCGCATCGCTATCGCTCGGGCGTTGCTGCATAATCCTAAAATCCTCATTTTTGACGAAGCAACATCAGCGCTTGATTATGAGTCGGAAAATATTATTCAGAAAAATCTCAAACAAATCACCGCGGGTCGAACAGTCGTCATCATCGCGCATCGTTTGTCAACGCTCAAGTCGGTCGATAAAATTATGGCCATTGATCGCGGCCAATTGGTTGAGTATGGTACGCCGTCAGTGCTGCTGAAAAAGAATGGTTTGTACGCATATCTGCATCAGCAACAATCAGGAGACGAAACATGAGTTGGCTAAAACGCGACCGGCTGCAGTATGAATTTTTGCCAGCGGCGGAGGAAATTGTTGAAACGCCAGCGGCGCCATTGGGAGCGTTGGTGATTTGGCTGGTTACGTTGTTGCTGATTGTGGCGTTGGCGTGGTCATATTTTGGCAGGATTGATATTGTAGCAGTAGCTAATGGCAAAATTTCTACTGAAGGTAGCACTAAAATTATCCAGCCGGCAGTTTCTGGCGTGGTGACAAATATTAATGTGCATGAAGGTCAGCGCGTCAAAAAAGGTGAAACTTTGCTGGCGCTTGATAAAACCACTGCCGAAAAAGACGCTGCTACTGTCAATCAAAGTCTGAACACGGCGCGAGTCGAGCGCGATATTTTGCGGCGGCTAGCTGTTGGCGGCAACACTGATGAAATTATCAACAATGCAGATTTGCCAGATGAGACCAAAGCTATGTTGCGACAATTTGCCAGTTCGCAAACCGCACTTTCTGCAGCCAGGCAGCAAGCTGTAAATAGTACGATTTCTAATTATCAGCAGCAATTACAATTTAACCAGCAAGCGAAAAACCAGCTGGAAACCAACGCTCAAAATCTGAAAAATCGCAAAGCCGAGATCGAAAAGCAATTACCAAACGCCAATCCTGTCGACAAGCTGCGCCTGCAGAACGAGTTGAACAATATTGACCAGCGAATTACCAGTGCAGACAGCGCTGTGCTTGGTCAAAACCAGCAGCTGCTGCAATCGCAGTCGGCGCTCACTCAGGCGCAAAATCAATCGCAAACCCAAAATGCCGAAACCAACAGTGCCTTTAGTAACCAAATCATCACGGCGGAAAAAAGAATTATTGAATTGGAGAATAATCTGGTGAAGGCCAAACAAATTTTAGCGCAGACTACCATCACTGCGCCTGTTGATGGTACAGTACTGTTGCTGACAGTGAAAACAATTGGCGGTGTGGTCAATGCCGGGCAACAGCTGGCACAAATTGTGCCAGAAAAAGTGCCGCTCTATGTTGATGCGGCGCTGGACAATCAAGATGTCGGTTTTGTTAAACCTGGCCAGCGCGTAGTCGTCAAAGTCGCTACTTATCCATTCCAACGTTACGGTTACTTGGAGGGAACAGTTGAAAATATTAGCCCCGATGCCATTCAGGATGATAAGAAAGGCCTCATTTATAAAGCTAAAATTAAATTGAATGACGATAAAAGCTCCAAGCAAAATCAACTCAAATTGCTGCCAGGCATGAGCGTCTCCGCCGAAATCACCACCGGCCAGCGCCGCATCATTGAATTCTTCCTCGACCCGTTGATGACCAGGGCTGATGAGAGCTTGAAGGTGCGGTGAAATAATTTTTGGCGCGCGGCATGGATAATGCAACTTATTTATATTTCTGACGTACTATTAAAATAACGCACCGTCATGAGGCGCAGCAGTTGATATAATTTATCAACGTCACTATCTTTACGAATAATACCGCCTGGAAGCGAAAGCTTATTGCCTGACTCCATCTGGACGATGGTATAAGTTAGTAGATTGAGTAAAAATTCGACGCTGTATCCTTCGCTGTGAACAATTTGCCGGCGGGCGCTGTCGATTGATTTTAACATTGGCTGGTAGTCGGCGATATCAATATTAAACTGACCGTAGCCGGAGGCGATTACTTCCTTACTCTCAGCATCCAGGTAAAATACCTCGCCAGTATACAGATTGTTGCGGCGTCTTTTGTGCTCCATGGTCGTATTATAGTACAGGTATGTCTGTGATAGCTCGTTGTATTGTGCTTATTCTTAAGGTAAAATAATAGAGGGGCTGTATTTTATGGTAAAGAGAAAAAATATAAGTAAAAGTGCGAACAAATTACACATAAAGAGCAGAAAAATTTGGCAAGTTGTTCTGATTGTTTTGTCGTCAATAGCCGTAGTAATGACCGCAGTGTACATTATAGGTGGAATTATAGTAGATAGAGAAATTAATAAACGTTCGGTTAGCGATAGGACAGAACAGGCCAACATAACTAACTATCTAAGAAACAAATATGACCAAGATTTTGAGGTAGAAAAACCTAGTTGCAACGGCGGTGGCCTTGGCGTTTCTTGCGTATGGTCTACTGATGCTTATCCTAAATCAGATAAAAGTATAAAGATACATGTTTCTCGAGTAGATAATCAGACAAAATACAGTGACAACTATGTTGTAAGAACTTGGCAAAAAGAACAAACTGCCAAAATTCAACCTAAAGCCAGAGAAATATTTAAAGACATGCCCGTTGATGTAAAAATTAGACTAGGCGTGATAGACTCAAACATAGAAAGCACCTTCACTCTGAAAAAGCCGACTTTTGAGGAGGTATTTTTAACTGAAAATAAAGTTGGGCAGCGTGGCAATTTAGTTTATGGATTATATTTTAAATATAATGGCGATATTAAGGAGGCTAATCGGTTTGCGAACAGTATTTACGAAATGACAGATTATATAAAAAATATGGGCGTTAGTCTTAAAGATATATCTGTGAACATATATCTATCAAAAGGAGATAAGCTTGTTTCAAAAGGGTATTGTAATAGTGATAAACTATTGTCAATTGATGGACTAAAAAGTTGTATTGATACAACAAAAAATACGCCCGTGGAGGAGGGTGATAGATGGTAAGAACGATTGATTACTTAAATTTGTCAGCATTAGCTTATGTTGACTTCAAAAAATCTGATGCCGGATTAACTCTGGATGAGATTGTTAAAGACGAGCAAAAGAATAAATCGCGCAAAAGTTTTAACCTATCAGATCATCAGCTCTCCGCTATCCAAGACTCTTCTAACCCTCTCCGCTCCTTTGTTCTTCTTTCGCAATCTCCACTTACATATACTCGCACAGTTAAAGATCGTAATGGCATTAGAACCATTACGGTAGAAAATGAGTTTTCTTGCATTGCTCTACAGAACCCAGAAACCAAAGAGATTATATTCGCTTTTCGTGGTACTAACAATTTTGTAGATTGGGACACTGATGGGCTCATTGGCTCTAGAGTATTTCCAGCAGACTGGATGGGGCAATTTGCTGCTGCTAGAAAGTTTGTTTTTCAAACTCTCAATCAATATGGCCCTATTTGTTATAACGATCAGAATGCGATGTTTAAGGCTATTGGTCAAGGTAGTAATGTTAGCTTCACTGGGCACTCTCTCGGCGGTGCGTTGGCTCAATATATGACATATAAGACCGCCAAATTGGACAAAGGTGACGCTGGTATAAAGTCTGTAACCTTTGATGCTGTTGGTATTGGCAATAATGTTGGCGTATCATCTATAGATGCTGACAAGTACAACTCTACAGATCATGTCAATTCTCTTGACTGGGTCGGTACATATGGATTGCAACTCGGTAAAACTGTTACTCATATAGACAACTCCGAAGTAGATTACGCAAAGGTAAATTTTAGCTCTCTTGGCAAAATGTTGTCTGCTCGTCTTCGCCTAAATCGTGGAGAAATCAATATTCTACAGTACAAGCAAGAGATAGATGGTATTAGAAAGTCTATAACTAATGGTGCTGATGGTTATACTGAAAATGATACTGTAGCGGTGTACAGAGGCTATGAAGGTGTTGGTGGAAAGGGCGGCGGGCTGTTCAATATCTCTTTGCACGGTTTAGATAGATTTCTTACCGACGATCCAAGTAAACCGGGTATACAGTACAAATTAACCAATACCGTTTCAAATCAAAACTCTTCCGTCTCTAGTCTACGCGATTTATTCAATCTTATCAATGCGCTTCAAGTAGTGGAAAGGGCTAAGTTAGATAATAACTATACTGCAGATATAATATCGTACATGCCACTTAACACTAGCGTACACGAAGGTGCTGTTTATTACCGCTTAGTTACTTTACCAGACGGTTCAGTATCCGATCATTCTTACACGCATGATCAAATTGCTTATGCTAATTATATTATCCAGCAGTTTGAACGAAAGGCGAATTCTAAATCTTTCAGCTCGGTTTTTACGGATTATCAAGATGCTACCACAGCCCCTAAGGTTGACCCTCTCATATTAGATTTGAATGGCGATGGCTTAGCGACTACAAACTTGGATCAATCAGACGTATATTTTGACCTGGATAGCAACGGCTTTGCCGAGAGGACGGCTTGGATTGATGCCAATGATGGTTTGCTGGTGTTAGACCGCAATGGTGACGGCAAGATAACTAATGGACAGGAGTTATTTGGTGATCAAACATTGTTGTCTAATGGCACTCGCGCGACGAGCGGGTTTGAGGCGCTGCGTGAATTTGATGATAATAAGGACGGCAAAATAGACGCCAGCGATATTGTTTATCTCAAGTTGAAGGTGTGGCAGGATTTGAACAGAGATGGCGTATCGCAAGCCGAAGAGATGAAATCGCTAGCTGATGTTGGTATCAAAGCCATTAACCTCAGTTCGACGGTTACGGGCGCAGCTGATGCTATGGGCAATATTCAACGCCGTTTGGGTAGTTTTGTGAAAACTGACGGTAGCGACGGGCAAATTGGAGAATATTTATTGAATAGAGACACCGTGGGTTCTCGTGATACGTTTGGTGACTCGGTTGCCATACCAGACGATATCGCAGTATTGCCTGATTTACAAGGGGCGGGTAATGTTTCTTCGTTGCGTATAGCTATGGCAAAAGATGAGAGCGGGCAGCTAAAAAAGATGGTGTTGGAATTTTTGGAGACTAAAGACGCTGCCGCTCGCGATGAGTTGTTTACAAATGTTATCTATAAGTGGGCAGGTGCCGACAAGCTAGACCCTAAAGGTCGCGGTGGACTTGTTGATGCTAGACAGCTGGCAGTTCTCGAAAAATTTATGGGCATGAATTTTGCTGGGACTAATGGCGCGAACCCTAATGCGAACGCAGCGCCGCTGCTGCAAAAAGCTTATTATAAGTTGGTCGATAGATTATACGCTGCAATGGCCAGCGCCACTTATTTGAAGGACATTATCGGTAGGGTTAATTACAAAATTGGAGAGTCTGGGGCTGTAATTGAGTTTGCTGATGTCATTAATGACATAGATAAGGCTATCGATAACGATAGTGTTTCTGGAAAACAATTGTTGGCTGACTTTTTGCGAGTTGTTTATGGGTCTGGTTTGAGCAATGATACGAATTTATTGCATTTTTGCAATCATTTTGCCGCCAAATCACCAGAGCTAGCCAGAATAGTCTATTCTGCTAATAAAGATGCTATTATCGGGAGTGACAAATCAGATTCGCTTTATGGGACTGCGGCTGATGATTTTGTCTATGGTGGTGCTGGAAACGATACTTTATATGGCGGTATCGGTAATGATACCTATATGTTTAATAGGGGCGATGGGGCAGATTATATATCAGAAGCGGGCGGTATCGATGCTGTAAGATTTGGCGAGGGCATTAGAGCTGAGGATGTATACGTGAAACGTGTTAAGGCATATAGCGGCTCCAGTCAGTACTGTAACCTCGAACTTTCTATCAAGGGATCCGAAAATGACAAAATAACTATCGAAAGGTATTTTGGGTATTATGACGGAAATGTGTTTAGCTCGGGATTCAAAGATATACCGCATCAAATGATAGAAAAGATTATATTTGCGGACGGTACTGTCTGGACACAAGATAATATATACCAAATGACGCACAAGCTAACTGGCACTAATGAAAATGACACGCTAGTAGCCTATGACAAGGGTGCTGTTGAGTATCATGGTCTAGGGGGTGATGACACTCTGAGAGGCGATGAGGGAGACGACCTCCTTTATGGCGATGTTGGCCAAGACTGTCTATATGGCAGTGCTGGCAACGACATGCTTGTTGGGGGCCAAGGTGCAGATGAATTGAGAGGCGGTTCAGGTGATGATACGTATGTATTTAACAAAGGAGATGGGGTCGATTACCTAGTAGAGGACGGCGGTATTGACACAATCCAATTTGGTGAAGGTATTAGAGCTGAGGATGTGTACGTGAAACGTATTGTAATGAATAGGGGTTATAGTCAATATTATAATTTGGAATTATCCTTTAAGGATTCTAGTGATAAAATAACCATTGAGAAATACTTTGGTTATTATGAGGGCAGTTATTTTAGCTCAGGATTTAGGGATACGCCAAACCAAATGATAGAGAAAATCACTTTTGCGGATGGTACTGTTTGGACTCAAGACAATATCAATCAGATGACGCACAACCTAGTAGGTACAGACAAAGACGATACCTTTATAGCTTTTGATAAAGGTGCTGTAGAATACTATGGTTTAGACGGTAACGATTATCTTCGCGGCGACGCTGGCGATGACATGCTGTACGGTGATTCTGGTAAAGATCAACTGTATGGCGGCGCTGGCAATGATTTTCTCTATGGCGGACAAGATGACGATGAGATTAGTGGTGACGCTGGTAACGACAGTATTTATGGCGGACAAGGTACAGATAAATTGAGAGGCGGCACTGGCGACGATACGTATATATTCAATAAGGGAGACGGAGAGGATTATATTGTAGAAGGTGGTGGAATTGACGTTATTCAATTCGGTGAAGGTATCAGTCCAGAAGATGTAATAGCAAAGCATGTTATCGCACCTAGCGGTTATAGTCAACGCTATAATCTGGAATTATCCATAAAGAACTCTAGTGATAAGATAACTGTTGAGAGCCACTTCGGGTATTATGACGGCAGTTATTTTAGCTCTAATCCAGGATTTAGAGATATGCCAGATCAGGTAGTAGAGAAAGTTACTTTTGCTGACGGTACTATATGGAGTCAAGACAAAATTTACCAAATGGTGCATAAAGTTACAGGTACAGACGGAGATGATCATCTAGCCGCTTTTGACAAAGGTGCTGTCGAATATCATGGATTGGAGGGTAATGACTATCTTTACGGCGGCGCTGGCGACGATAAATTATATGGAGATTCTGGTAGAGATGATCTTTATGGTGGCGATGGCAACGATATTCTCGTAGGCGGTCAAGGTAATGATATTATTGAAGGTGGTAATGGCGATGATTTGTACATATTCAACAAAGGAGATGGAGCAGATTATATATCGGATGCGTCTGGATTAGCAGATGAAGTGCATCTTGGTTATGACTCGCTAGATATTATATTTGAGCGTGCTGGTAGTAACCTCCGCCTCCGCATGCCAGGCTCGCTTGACGCTATTACGGTTAGTTCGTGGTATAGCAGCGATAATTACAAAATTGAGACTTTCAAGTCGGCTAACGGCAGTGTTATCACGCATACTAAGGTCGAAAGTCTCATTCAGGCTATGTCTTCTTTCCAAAAAGACACTGGTATGACTTGGGAGCAAGCTGTAATAAATCAGCCAACGCAGGTGCAGTCTATCATCCAACAATATTGGACAGCACCGACTACTTGATTTAGCCGAGAAAAGGCTTGCATAAGCGGCATAAATCTATATAATGAAAACTATATAAGTAAATAAACAATGAATCATTTAGATCATAGCGGAGGTGGGCGTGAATCAAAAACCATTGCAAATCAATTCTGAAATCGGCGTACTCAAGACCGTACTGCTGCATCGGCCGGGCGAGGAGCTCGAGAATCTTACCCCTGATTATCTCAAGGACTTGCTGTTTGATGATATTCCGCACCTGAAGGTGGCGCAGCAAGAGCACGACGAGTTTGCTAACGTCCTGCGCGACCATGGCGTTGAAGTGTTGTATTTGGACGAATTGGTGACAGAGGCGTTAAACAACAGCGATAGTCTGAAAGCAGAATTTGTCGACGAGATGCTGGCAGCGTCTAAGCAAGATTCGCGTCGAGTCACGCAGAGTTTGCGCGATTTCCTGCTCTCGATGCCAACCAACGCTATGGTGCGCAAAATTATGGCTGGTGTGCGCAAAGACGAGATTTCTTTGCCGCCAGAGCATCACCAGCAGCTGCACG
>ERZ772766.1314-NODE-1314-length-13487-cov-4.620384_pt1 | contig 13487 bp, 12 predicted proteins | sample MGYA00511379_ERZ772766 | MGnify/ENA primary metagenome ERZ772766 (study PRJEB29015, sample SAMEA2737895) | human oral metagenome | biome: human oral; feature: human-associated habitat; material: dental | place: China | collected 2116 ...
CCCCGACCTCTTCCATGCCATGGAAGCGCGCTACCAACTGCGCCATAGCCCCGAACGGGCGCCGCCCGCGGGCGACGGCGACAACTTTATGGAGTCACCGGCCCAGAGGCAAATCATTTTCCAGTGCGGTACCTCACCCGCACCCGGTGGCACCCGCCCACCGCGCCGGTCCCGCCCGCAGCGGGGAGGCTCAGGAGGTCCACAGGCCGGCGTCCCCGGCCTGGCAGGTGATCGTGTTCCAGGACACGACCATCCAGCCCGGCGCCCGCCCGGAGCGGCGCAGTACCGCCCAGTGGGCGTTGTCCAGCCCCTTGAGACCGAACCACGCCGAGGGGTCGGCCCCCAGCAGGTAAGTGGCGCCCAGGGTGATGGCCGAGCCGTGGGCGACCACCACCACCGGACCGGTCCCCGGGGGCTGGTCCGCGGCCCCCCCGACGGGCCCGGCCTGCGCGCGGGAGCTGACGGGGGCTGGCCCGCCGCCGCCTGACCGGGCCATGAGAGACTCAATGGCGCTGCCCACGCGCGCGGCGGCGTGGGCCCGGGTCTCCACCCCCACGCCCTGGGGGTCCCCACCGGCCCGCCACACCTGGGCGGCCTCGGGCCAGCCCGTCTCGATCTGCGTCCGGGTCAGCCCCTCCCACGCCCCGAAGGAGCGCTCGACCAGGTCCTCGACGACATCGACCGGCACGGCCGTGCCACCGCCCAGCTCCTCGGCCAGTACCTGGGCGGTGGCGCGGGCGCGGGCCAGGGGCGAGGAGACGATCCGGCTGGGGCGCAGGGCGGCCAGGGCTCGGGCCGCCTGCACGGCCTGGGCCGTCCCGGTGGCGTTGAGGGGCACGTCGACGCGCCCCTGGACACGGCCGGCCACATTGTGGTCGGTCTCCCCGTGGCGCCACAGGACGAGGTCGGTCACGCTCAGTACGCCTCCGCCGCCGCGGCCACCTCGGCGAGGTCGTCCGGCAGCGCGACGGGCGGGCAGTCCTTCCACAGCCGCTCCAGGGCGTAGAACTCACGGTCCTGCTCCTGGAGGACGTGGACCACGATGTCCCCGAAGTCCAGGAGCACCCAGTGGGCCTCCTGCGTCCCCTCACGGAACCGGCGTCGGGCCCCGGCCCTGAGCAGGGCCTCCTCCACGGCGTCCACAATGGCCCGTACCTGGCGGTCGTTGGAGCCGGAGAGGATGAGGAAGACGTCGGTCAGGGCGAGGCGCTCGGAGACGTCGATGGCGACGATCTGCGTGGCCTTCTTGAGCGCCCCGGCCCTGGCGGCCAGGGCGGCGAGGGCGGCGGTCTCCGGGTTTGCGGTCACAGGACTCCTTGACTGTGTGGTGCGGAACTAGAGGAGCAGGGGCGTGCTGACGCCCGTGGCGGCAGCGTTGCTGTCAGCCTGCGTCACGACGTACCAGGCTACCGTGCCCAGGACCAGCAGGAGGACCAGGATCAGCAGCCCGATGAGAAGGTAGTGGCCCAGCCGGGACCCGCCCTCCGGCTCGTAGCCGACCTCCAGGTTCGTGACGGACTCCTCCGCAAAGACCTCCTCGTCCGGGAAGACGGCCTCCGGTTCCGGGGCCGGTGCCGGTGCCGGGGCGGCCGCGCCCGGAGCGGCGCCCCGGGCGGCGTCCTTGCGGGCGATGCTGTCGTGGAGGGCCCTCCACTGGGGGGTCTCCAGGCCGTCGAACTCGGCGTCCACCGGCTGGACGTTCTGAAGCACCCCGGTCTCGTGGTCCACCGTGCGCACCCCCTGGACCCCTGAGGGGATCCGTACGATCGGACGCCGTGAGGGCGTGGCGGGGGCCGGGGCGGGGACGCGGTCCGTCCCCGCCGACTCCGGGGCGTCGGTGGCCAGGCGGTTCATGAGGGAGCGCCGGGCGGGCACGACGGCGTCGGCGGGGTCAGCCGACTCGGCCGAGGGCGGCGAGAGGGGCACCGGCTCGTCCTGGGCCTCGGCGGCCGGCAGGAGCCCGGTGGAGACGGCGGAGATCTCCTCGATCTGGGAGTCGGAGAGCTTGGTGGCGCTGGTGGTGGCACCCACCACCTGGCTCAGGCGTCCCTTGCGCCCCGGGGTGCGCCCGGAGGTGTCCGGGGACGAGGGCGTCGGGGCGTGGTGGGTGTGGTGGGGCCTGGTGTCGTGGCCCCCGGCAGCGGGGGCGGAGGACGGAGGCGCCGGCTCCCTGCGGGTGGCGATCCCATGGCCCCCGGCAGCGGGGACGGGGGACACGGCCCGCAGCGGCTCCCAGGGCGTGGGGACCGGACGGGACACCGGCCGCGTCCGGCCGGGTACGGGGTCCTCCTGCGCCGCCGGGCGCGCGGGCGCCTGCGCACCGGACCGCCCCGGTAGCGGGCGGGAGGCCGGGGACGGGCGGGCGGACGAGGCCGGCCTGCGGGCCTCGCGGACGACCGGGGTGCGTCCTGTGGTGGGCACGGGGCGGGTGGACTGCTGGGTGGCGGAGGCGCGCCCGGAGACAGGCACCTGCCGGGTGGGCTGCCCCGCGGCCGGGACCGGGCGGGCGGGCGGGGCGGCCACAGGTCGCGGGGTGGGACGGGCGGCGGGCGCCGGGCCGCCTCGGCCCGGTATCCCGGCCCGACCGCGCTCCCGAGGTGCCGGTGTCCTGGCGCCCGCGCGGGCCGAGGAGGCCGGCAGGCCGCCGCCCTCCTCCAGGAGGGGGTTCTGGAGGGCCCGCGCCTCCTCGGGGGTGATCTCACCGGCGGCGACGGCCGCACGCAGGGCCTCGGCCTCCTCACGCAGGCGCTTGAGCTCCCGACGTGTCAGCAGAGGCTGCTGCCCTGTGATATATGCCTCACGTTCTGCGGCGCGCTCCGCAGCACGCTTGGCCCGCCGGCTCGAGCCGCGGCCTCCCGCTGGAGCGGCAGCGGGGCCACCAGAGTGGGCGTTGACGTCGTTGTCACTCATCGACGTTCTCCTTCCTCATGGACTGCTCCCGCGCGACACGGGCGGTCATCGACGTCACGGACGCCGTCCGTTCGGCCCTGCGGTACAGGCCGTACTTGCGAATGTATTGCACGACACCGTCGGGTACGAGGTACCACACCGGGCTCCCCCGCCCGACACGCTCCCGGCAGTCGGTGGAGGAGATCGCCATGGCGGGTACCTCGACCAGGGAGACGTTCCCCGGCAGGCCGGGGTCGGTCAGGACGTGGCCGGGGCGGGTCACGCCCACCAGGTGCGCTAGGTTGAAGATCTCCTCATTGTCCTTCCATGTGAGGATCTGCGCCAGCGCGTCCGCACCGGTGATGAAGTACAGCTCCGCGCCGGGGTACTCGGCGGCGATGTCGTGCAGGGTGTCGATCGTGTAGGTCGTCCCGCCCCGGTCGATGTCCACCCGCGAGACGGTGAAGCGCGGGTTGGGGGCGGTGGCGATGACGGTCATGAGGTAGCGGTGCTCCGCCTTGGAGACCCGGCGGTCCCTCTTGAAGGGCTGGGCCCAGGTGGGCACGAAGATGACCTCGTCCAGGGCGAAGACGTCCTGGACCTCGCTGGCGACCACGAGGTGGCCGTGGTGGATGGGGTCGAAGGTGCCGCCCATAATGCCGATGCGCAGGCGACGAGAGTCGGCTGCGTCACGCTCCTGCGGGGGCTGAGGCACGTTCCCTCTCCTTGACATGTACTCGCGCGTGCGACCGGGCTCGCACTACCACCATCCTGCCACGTCTCCTGAGTCACGTGCAGGTTACGATCTCGCCCGCGATCACGACCTATGATCTGTAATGATGCTATTATCGCCTGACCAAGCACCCGGTTGCTCACAGCGAGCGGTCCTTCAGCGTAGCTTCCACGATCTTGCCACCGCCGTCATCATCCCAAGGAGAACGAGATGACCCGTCACGAACGCCTCTCGGCCATACTCGGCATCGTCGTCGAGGAGGGCAGCATCCACATCGACGACATCATCACACGCCTGAACGTCTCCGCCGCCACCGCCCGGCGGGACCTCGACCTGCTGGCCAACCAGCAGCTCGTCACCCGTACCCGGGGCGGCGCCTACGCCAACCGTACCTCCGCCGAGCTCCCCCTGCGCTACCGGGCCTCCCGCATGGCCGACGAGAAGACCCGGATCGCCCGGGCCGCCACCGCCCTGGTCAGGGCCGGGGACACCGTCGGCCTCAACGGGGGGACCACCACCACGGAGGTCGCCCGCGAGATCGCCCTGCTGCCCGTGGGCATCGACCCCGACCGTCCGGTGACGGTCGTCACCAACGCCGTCAATATCGCCTCCGAGCTCACCGTGCGCCAGAACGTGCGCGTGGTGGTCACCGGGGGCGTGGCCCGGGCCCGCTCCTACGAGCTCACCGGGCCCCTGAGCGACCTCATCCTCCCCCGCATCTCGGTCGACACCACGTTCCTGGGCGTGGACGGCATGGACGCCACGGGGGCCTACGCCTTCCACGAGGGCGAGGCCGCCGTCAACTACGCCCTGGCCCGCGCCGCCCAGCGCGTCGTGGTCGTCGCCGACCACACCAAGCTCTCCAAGAGCACCTTCGCCCTGATCTGCCGTGCCGACGAGATCAACATGCTGATCACCGACATCGGCGCCACCGAGGAGCAGCTCGCCCCCATCCGTAGGGCGGGCATCACGATCCGCCAGGTCTGAGGCCCCGCGCCGGCACCCGAACCGCACTCCCCCACCGCCTCCAAGGAGAACCATGCCCCGTACGACCGGTCGCGTCACCATGCCCATCCAGGAGGGCATTGACGACCAGATCCGTGAGCTCGCCGCCGCGCTCGGCGCCGACGCCGTACGCAACTCCGACGGCACCTGGCTGCCCGAGATCGCCTCCGAGCTCGTGGACAAGGTGTACTCCACCTACTTCCCGGCCCGCGGGGACCAGGAGTGGGCCCTGGCCCACCCCGACACCCTCGTCAACCAGTACCTCATGAGCGAGCGCGTCACCGCCACGGGCCTCGGCCCGCTGCGGATCGACGTCCTGGCCGGGTACTACCGGGAGCAGTTCCGCCCCTGCTACGAGCGCGTCGAGCGCTTCTGGGAGGTCATTGACCGCACCACCGGCCAGGTGGTGCCGGTCCCGGGCTGGGACGTGGAGGAGTCCACCGGCGTCCTGACCGTCCACGAGCCCGTCCCCTGGCACGAGTACACCGTCGGGTTCCTGGCGGACCAGGTGTGGGACACCACCCAGATGTACAACTACATCACCAACGGCTGGGGGCAGACCGACCCCACCCGCGTCAGGGAACGCCCCTACGACGTGCGCAAGGACGGGGTGTGGGAGCACGCCCGGCAGGCCCTGACCACCTGGCTCGCCGAGCACCCCGAGGTGGACGTGGTCCGCTTCACCACCTTCTTCTACCACTTCACCATCGCCTTCAACGACCAGGCCAAGGAGCGCTTCGTGGACTGGTTCGGCTACTCGGCCTCGGTGTCCCCCCAGGCCCTGGACGCCTTCGAGGCCGAGTACGGCTACGCCCTGCGGGCCGAGGACTTCGTGGACGCCGGCTACTACAACTCCCCGTTCCGGGTGCCCTCCCCCCGCTTCCGCGACTGGATGGACTTCCCCAGCCGGTTCGTGGCCCGGCGGGCCAAGGAGCTGGTGGACATCACCCACGCGGCGGGCCGTGAGGCCATGATGTTCCTGGGCGACAACTGGATCGGCACCGAGCCCTACGGGGAGCACTTCGCCTCCATCGGCCTGGACGCCGTCGTGGGCAGCGCTGGCAGCGCCGCCACCACCCGTCTCATTAGCGACGTCCCGGCGGTGAGGTACACCGAGATCCGCTTCCTGCCCTACTTCTTCCCCGACGTGTTCAACCACGACGGCGGGGACCCGGTGGGCCAGGCCAACGACTCCTGGATGACCTCCCGGCGGGCCGTGGTGCGCCACCCCCTGGACCGCATGGGCTACGGCGGCTACGTCTCCCTGGCCCTGGAGTTCCCCGACTTCGTGTCACGCATTACGCAGATCGCCCAGGAGTTCCGCGACATCCACGAGTTCTCCGGCGGCCAGCGCCCCCAGGACGCGCCCGTCGTCGTCGGCGTCCTCAACCACTGGGGCGCCCTGCGCTCCTGGCAGACCCACATGGTGGCGCACGCCCTGCGCTACAAGGCCACCTACTCCTACGTCGGGGTCCTGGAGTCCCTGGCCGGCCTGCCCTTCACGGTCCGCTTCCTGTCCTTTGAGGAGGTGCTCGCCAGCGGGGTGCCCGACGACGTGGACGTGCTCGTCAACGCCGGGGCGGCGGACACCGCCTACTCCGGCGGCCCGGTCTGGGACGACCCGCGCCTGGTGGAGCTCCTGCGCTCCTGGGTGGCGGCTGGCCACGGCCTCATCGGGGTGGGTGAGCCCACCGCCTACGCCAAGGGCGGATCCTTCTTCCAGCTCTCCGACGTCCTGGGGGTGGACGAGGAGCGTCAGCTCACCCTGTCCACCGACCGCTACCCCACCGTGGTGGGCTCCCACCCCGTGACCGCGGACCTGTCGGGGGCCTTCGACGACGGCGAGGGCGCGGGCCACGACATCTACGCGGTGAGCCCCCGCACCCAGGTCCTGTCCTACCAGGACGGCACCGTGCGCATCGCCGCCAACGAGTTCGGGCAGGGACGGGCGGTCTACTTCTCCGGGCTGCCCTACTCCCACGAGAACTCACGCACCCTCCAGCGCGCCCTGTACTGGGCGGCCGGGCGTGAGGACCTGGTGGAGACCTGGTGGTTCACCTCCGACCCGGCCACCGAGGTGGCCTGGTACCCGGACCGGGGACGCTTCCTGGTGACGAACAACACCTACCAGCCCGTCTCCACCACCGTCACCGGCCAGGGCCGCTCCTGGGAGCTGGAGCTGGAGCCCATGGGCTGGGCCTGGGTGGACGTGGAGGACTGAGGCCGACCGGGTGCCGGGTGCCTCACCCGGTACCCGGGCCCGGCCGACGGGCGCGGCCAGGCGGCTCTGCCGGTACAGGTCCGCGGCCACCCCCAGGCACCACGCCAGGACCACGAGCAGGTGGACGCGCTGGGCCACGCCGGCCCCGCGCCCCACCAGCTCCAGGACGCCGGAGAGGACCGAGTAGACCACGGTGACCGCCAGGACCACCGGGGAGAGCCGCCGGGTCACCTGCCAGGGGCCCCGGGCCGGTGTGCCGCGGGTGACCAGGAAGGCGCCGAGGTGCACCGCCACCCAGGCCACGCCCACCACGACGGAGGCGGCCTCGTGGACGTGGTGCCCCAGGGACGTGTGCTGGACCAGCTGGGCCCGGCAGGAGCTCAGGGAGAGCGCGCAGTCCATGGGGGCGGCGGCGTCCACCAGGGTGGCGGTGGCGGTCGCCACCAGCCCGCCCCACCACAGCCGCCAGCCCCGCCGGGTCCACCCCCACCAGTACCGGGCCAGGACGTGCTGGCCCGCCCGCGGGGGACCGCTGGCGCCCGGGGAGGGGCGGTCCGGGCGATCCGTGCCGTCCTGCCGCGCCGGGGCGGGGCCGGGCAGCGGGCGCAGGACCGCCAGGCAGGCCAGGAGGCACAGGAGGGCGAAGGTGACGTCCCCGGCGCGGGCCAGCGCCGCCCTGGGGCGCCCCGTGGCGGCCAGCTCGGAGACGTAGGCGTCGCGGACGGACAGGCCCGAGGTCCACATGGGGGGCAGCAGCCACAGCGAGTAGGCCAGGGCGGCCAGGGCGAGCAGGACCGCGGCGGTGCGCGGGCGCCGGGGGGCGCGTGGCGCAGTCCGGCCGCCCCCGGCCTCCCCGCCCTGCGCCGTACCGGGGGCCCGGTCCCCGCAGGCCCAGGGGGTATCGGCCCTTCGCCCGGGGCGCGCCCGACGACGAGGGCCGCAGGAACGCGGGAGTCCTGTGTCGGCCCCCCGGCGCCCAGGACGGGCGTCCCGGGCGTCCCCGGCTCCAGGACACTCAGGGACGGACATGCCCGTCACCCTGGACGATCCACATGGTGCTGGTCAGGGCCTCCAGGCCCATGGGGCCGCGGGCGTGGAGCTTCTGGGTGGAGATGCCCAGCTCGGCGCCCAGGCCCAGCGCCCCGCCGTCGGTGAACCGGGTGGAGGCGTTGACCATGACCACCGCGCTGTCCACCCCCGCGACGAAGGCGTCGACCACCCGCACGTCCTGGGCCAGGACGGCCTCGGTGTGCCCGGTGCTGTAGGCGCGCACGTGCTCCACGGCGGCGTCCACGTCCGGCACCACGCGCACGGCCAGGTCCAGGGAGCCGTACTCGGTGGCCCAGTCCTCCTGGCCGGCCTCCGCGAGCAGGTCCTCACGCCCCCGGGCCGCCTCGGCCAGGACGGCGCGGGCGGCGGCGTCGGCGTGCAGGGTGGTGCCCGCCTCCCACAGGGCCGCGGCGGCGGCGGGCAGGTAGTCCCCGGCCACCGCCTGGTGGACCAGGAGGGTCTCGGCGGCGTTGCACACCCCCACCCGCTGGGTCTTGGCGTTGACCACGACGTCTACGGCCTGGGCCAGGTCGGCCGAGGCGTCCACGTAGACGTGGCAGTTGCCCGAGCCGGTCTCAATGACCGGGACGGTGGACTCCTCCACCACCGTGCGTATGAGCCCCGCCCCGCCCCGGGGCACCAGGACGTCAATGAGGCCGTGGGCGCGCATGAGGGCCCGGGCGCCCTGCCGCCCGGCGGCGTCGATACTGGACACCAGGTCCTCCCCCAGGCCCACCGAGGCCAGGGCCGAGCGCAGGGCCGCGACAATGGCGGCGTTGGAGTCCCGCGCGGCGGAGCCCCCACGCAGGACGACGGCGTTGCCGGACCTGACCGCCAGGCCCGCCACGTCCGCGGTGACGTTGGGACGGGCCTCGTAGACCATGCCGACCACCCCCAGGGGCACCCGGACGCGACGCACCTCCAGGCCGTTGGGCAGACGTCGGCCGTCAACGACCTGCCCCACCGGGTCGGGCAGGGTGGTGAGCTCCTCCAGGGCCCCGGCGACCCCCTCCAGGCGGGTGGTGCTCAGGGCCAGGCGGTCCACGAGACCCTCCCTCATGCCGGCGGCTCGGGCCCGCTCCACGTCGGCGGCGTTGGCGGCCAGGACGTCCGGGGCCCGGTCGCGCAGCGTCCGCGCCATGGCCGCCAGGGCCCGGTCCTTGAGCTCCGTGGTGGCCGCGGCCAGGGGCCTCTGGGCGGCGCGGGCGGCCCGGGCGACCCGGGTCACCAGGGCGGTGGCGTCAGCCCCGACGCCGTCGGGCACCTGGGAGCTCGGATCCGTCTGTGTCTGCGTCATGACCCCACTCTACACAGGCCCCGGGCCCCCGCCGGAGCCGACCCGGGCGGGTGCCTGCGAGCACAGGCACGGCCGCCCGCCGGCGCCGGAGCCCTGGGCGGGTGCCGCCGGCCGACGGGGCTCAGGGGGTCCGGGGCAGCTCGGCCAGGTCGTCACGGTGGACCACGGGGGCCACGTGCTCGGGCACCGCGCACCGCGAGCCCCGCAGTGCCAGCACCTCGGCGACCTCGGCCGCCGCGTAGCGGCAGACGCCGCGCGCCACCGGGCCCCGGGGGCCGACGACCTCGACCACCGCCCCGGCCTCGAAGTCGCCGTCGACCCCCGTGACCCCGGGCAGCAGGAGGGACTTCTTGCCCACTGTCAGGGCCCGGGCCGCCCCGGCGTCGACCAGCAGGCGCCCCTCGGGCACGGAGGCGTAGGCCATCCACAGGCGTCGGCTGGGGCGGTGCGGGCCGGTAGGGGCCAGCCAGGTCCCCAGGTCGTCCGGGAGGGCAGAGCCGCCCAGGAGGGGCACGGCGTCGTCGGCCCGGGCGATGAGGGTGGCGGTTCCGCAGGCGCAGGCGATGGTGGCCGCCTGGACCTTGGTGCGCATGCCCCCCGTGCCCAGGGCCGAGCCCCTGTCGGAGACGTCCACGCCCGCCAGGTCGGCGCCGCCGGCCACGTAGCGCAGGGGGCGGGCCCCGGGGGTCCCGGGCCGGGCCGTCCACACCCCGTCCACGTCGGTCAGCAGGACCAGGACGTCGGCGGTGACCAGGTGGGAGACGAGGGCCGCCAGGCGGTCGTTGTCCCCGAGGCTGAACTCGGTGGTGGCCACCGCGTCGTTCTCGTTGACCACCGGCACGGCCCCCATGGTCAGCAGGGCGTCGAAGGTGGCCCGCACGGTGCGGTAGTGGCTGCGTACGGCCACGTCCTGGGCGGTGAGCAGCACCTGGGCGGCCACGGTCCCGTAGGCGCTCATGGCCGTCTGCCAGCTGGCGACCAGGCGCCCCTGCCCCACCGAGGCGGCCGCCTGGAGCAGACGCAGCTCCGTGGGACGGCGCTCCATGCCCAGGGCGGGCAGGCCCGCGGCCACGGCCCCGGAGGAGACCAGGACCACGTCGTGCCCGCGGTGCCGCAGGCTGGCAATGAGACGGGTCAGGACGTCAATGCGGTTGAGGTCCAGCCCGCCGTCGTCACGGGTCAGGGAGGAGGAGCCGATCTTGAGGACCACCCGGGCCCCTGACGGCAGGCTCGCAGGCCGCCCCGGTCCCGCAGCCTGCGGGCCCCCAGCCTTCCGGTCCGCCCCGCCGGGGGCCTGCGGACCGGCCCCGCGGCCCGCGGCCGGCCTCCCGGGACGCTCGACGCCGCCCACGCTCACACCCCGTCCGTCTCGTCCCAGGCCCCCGGGTCGGTCCACAGGCCCTGCTCGGCCTCCTCGCGCAGCTCGGCCCGGGCGGCCTCCTTGGCGTCCATCCGCCGGTGGTAGGCCGCCCGACGCTCCGTGTTGGTACGGCGGTGGTAGTCCTCCACCCGCGTGTCGGTCCCCCGGGCGCCCAGGAGCTCGGCGCCGGTGGTCACGGTGGGCTCCCAGGTGAAGAGCACCCCCCCGTCCAGCTCGCCAATGAGCACAGGGTCGCCGGCGTGGGCCCCCGCCCGCACCAGCTCCTCCTCGACCCCGGCGGCGGCCAGGCGGTCGGCGAGGTAGCCGACGGCCTCGTTGTTGGCGAAGTCGGTCTGGAGGACCCAGCGCTCGGGCCGCTCCCCGCGCACCTGGTAGACGTGGCCCTCCACGGGGTGGCCCACGCGCCGGACGGTGGCGACGGGCTCCTTGGCGCGCCGTCCCACGGAGGCGGGGCGGATGACGGGGCGCTGGGCGCAGGCGGCCTCGTGGGCGGTGTCCTGGCGGGCCCGCTCCACCAGGGAGGCCAGGGCGAAGGACAGCTCACGCAGGCCTGTGCGGGCCACCGCCGAGACGGCGTGGACCGGCAGGCCGCGGGCCTCCAGGTCGGGGGTGACGAACTCGGCCATCTCGGCGGCGTCGGGGACGTCCACCTTGTTGAGCACCACCACCCGGGGACGCTCCATGAGGGGGAGGCGCCCGGTGCGCTCCGGGTCGTTCTCCTCCCCCAGGCGCTGGGCGTAGGCGGCCAGCTCGGCCTCGATGGTGTCCAGGTCGCTGAGGGGATCCCGGTCCGGCTCCAGGGTGGCGCAGTCCAGCACGTGGACGATGACGGCGCAGCGCTCCACGTGGCGCAGGAACTCCAGCCCCAGCCCCTTGCCGGTACTGGCCCCGGGGATGAGGCCGGGCACGTCGGCAATGGTGTAGCGCACCTGCCCGGCCTCGACCACCCCGAGGTTGGGCACCAGGGTGGTGAAGGGGTAGTCGGCGATCTTGGGGCGGGCGGCGCTCATGGCGGCGATGAGGGAGGACTTGCCGGAGCTGGGGTAGCCCACCAGGGCCACGTCCGCGATGCTCTTAAGCTCCAGGGTGACGTCACGCACCTGGCCGGGCAGGCCCAGGAGGTGGAACCCGGGGGCCTTGCGCCGGGAGGAGGCCAGGGAGAAGTTCCCCCGCCCCCCGGTACCGCCCCGGGCCACCACGACCTGGTCCCCGCCCTGGAGGAGGTCGGCCAGGACCCGCCCCTGGTCGTCCTTGACCACGGTGCCCTCGGGCACGGGCAGGACCAGGTCCTGGCCGTCCGTACCGCGCCGCCAGCCGCCCATGCCGGGGGTGCCGGACCCGGCCCGCCGGTGGGGTGAGCGGTGGTAGCTCAGCAGGGTGCTGGTGCGTGGGTCGGCCACGAGGGTGACCGACCCGCCGTGCCCGCCGTCGCCGCCGTCGGGACCGGCCAGGGGCCTGAACTTCTCACGGTGGACGGAGGTGCAGCCGTCGCCGCCGGCCCCGCCGCGGGCGTGGAGGACGACGCGGTCGATAAAGGTGGGCATGTGGGTCTCCTGTGGGGTGGGGGGCGGCCTACAGCACGAGGGCGGACGGCTACGGCCGTCCGCCCTCAGGGTCTGCGGGGCGCAGGAGGCTCAGGCCCCGGTCCGAACGTTGACGACCTTGCGGCCGCGGTGGGTACCGAACTCGACGCTGCCGGCGACCTTGGCGAACAGGGTGTCGTCGTTGCCGCGGCCCACGTTGAGGCCGGGGTGGAAGTGGGTTCCACGCTGACGGACAAGGATCTCGCCGGCCTTGACGAACTGGCCGCCGAAGCGCTTGACACCGAGGCGCTGGGCGTTCGAGTCACGACCGTTGCGGGAGGAGCCGAGGCCCTTCTTGTGTGCCATGGTGAGGCTTCTTTCTTCTCGTGCGGGAGCGTTCAGGACGCCGGGCTAAGACGCCGGGAGGTCACTTGATGGCGGTGACCCTGACGGCCGTGAGCTGAGCGCGGTGGCCCTGGCGCTTGCGGAAGCCGGTCTTGTTCTTGAACTTCAGGATACGGATCTTGGGGCCCTTCTCCTCACCGACGATCTCGGCGGTGACACGGGCCCTGGCCAGGTCGGCAGCGGTGGCGGTGACCTTGTCGCCGTCCACCAGCATGACGGGAGCGAGGTTAACCTCGTCACCGACCTGACCGGCGAGCTTGTCGACGACCACGACGTCGCCGACGGAGACCTTCTCCTGACGGCCGCCGGCCTTGACGATCGCGTAGACCACTTGTTGCTCAATTCTGTCGAGTGCGTCTCAGACCGCCACGACCTCGGCCCGGACGGGCAGGAGGGCGATCTCCTGGGCAATGGTGCGCGAGGCACCGGCAGACAACTCTAGGGGATGTCCGGCCGGGGGCCAACCTCGGGGGCAAGCGGGTGCCTGTGTTATTCCGCACGCCAGCGCGGTGGCCCCGCCGCGTCGGGCACGGGCGGCTACGGGCCGTGAGCCACTCCGTCAGGACCCGCGGGCTGGCGTCGGGCACGGGGGCGCCCCCTGTGCCCGACGCCGGCACCCACCCGGTCAGGCGTCCGGGTCCTCCTTGGCCTCGTGGGCGTGCTCAGCGGCAGCGGCGATCTGGGCCAGGGCGCCGCGCACGGCGGCACGGGCCTCGTCGTGCTCAGGGGCCGACGCGGCCTCCGCCTGCCCCGGCACGTCACCGGCGTCCTCGGCATCCTTCCTGGGGGCCTCCTCCTTGGCGGCCTTCCTGGCCGCCTTGGCGGCGTCCTTGGTCTTCCTGGCGCCCTCGGAGCGGGACCGGCGGCCGCGCCGCTCGGCGGAGCGCGAGGCCGAGGCGGACATGTCCACCTGCTGGTTCTCCACCGGGGCGTCGTGGACGATAAAGCCCCGGCCGCCGCAGCACTCGCACGGGGTGGAGAAG
>ERZ772766.1317-NODE-1317-length-13456-cov-14.831057_pt1 | contig 13456 bp, 14 predicted proteins | sample MGYA00511379_ERZ772766 | MGnify/ENA primary metagenome ERZ772766 (study PRJEB29015, sample SAMEA2737895) | human oral metagenome | biome: human oral; feature: human-associated habitat; material: dental | place: China | collected 2116 ...
CACATTTAGCTGACTAATACTAATAATCGAGGGCTTAACCAAAAGGTTTTGCCTAAGAATGCTCTATATATTTTTGAATGTACTAAAAGCTAATCTGGTGATAATAGCGGAGAGGAAATACCTGTTACCATGCCGAACACAGAAGTCAAGCTCTCTAGTGCCGAAAATACTAACGAGTTACCTTGTTGGAAAGATAGGGAGTTGCCAGATTTTTATTTTTATATGCCTCTTTAGCTCAGTTGGTAGAGCGCACGGCTGTTAACCGTTAGGTCGTAGGTTCGAGCCCTACAAGAGGCGCCATAAATGACTATATGTAGTAATACATATGGTCTTTTTTATATCTGAGGATAATATATATATTATGGTATTTCTTTAATTTTTTATAATATCTATTGACGAAGCATATATATATATATAATGGAAGTGTCGGAATGAGAATTGCTAATGGGAGGAAGCATAATGGATAAGCTTAAAAATGTATTTAAAGTTATATTTGATATATTAAAAAAGATTGCATTATTTTTATTACAAATGTTTAAAAAGGTATGGTCTGTAAAAGCATTAAGACCTGTAATAATAGTAATTATTATAGTTTTAGTAATATATATTAAAACTTCAGTTGATAAAATAGGTAATGAAAGCAAAGCAATAAAGGAATATAGTAATTTTATATGGCCAAGTAATCAGCTAGTTAATACAATAGAAAAGTATAATACAGATAAAGGAAAAGTTTTATATTCTACTGATAAATGGTTTTCTATGAGATTATTTATAGCAAATAAGAAGGAATTTTTAAATTATATTGAGAAAATTAAGCAAAAAGGATATGATTTAGAAGAAGATTTTACAGGGAATAAATATACAGCTAAAAATAGGAATGATAATTTATTAAAGATAGAGATTGAATATCTTGATAAAGATAATAATACATATATAAGACATGATATGATGGAAATAACTATAAAGAAAGAAGAAAGTAAGGAAGAAAAGGAAAAAAGAGAAAAAGAGGCAAGGGAATTAGAAGCAAAGGAAAAGGCTGAAAGAGAAGCAAAAGAAGCAGAAGAAAGAGTTAAAAGACAAAAAGCAGAGGAAAGAAAAGAACAGGAACAAAAAAAGAATGAATCACCAAAAACTACATCTAATACAATAGATCCACAGTTCAAAAAAGCGATGGATAGTTATGAATCTGCAATGAAAGAATATTCAAGCTTTATGAAGAAATATACTTCTTCATCAAATCCAGTATCTATGATGACTGATTATAATCGAATAATGGAAAAATATACTAATGCAAATAATGAATTTAATAAGATAAAAAAAGAATCTTTAAATTCAGCAGAATTAGCATATTATCTAGAAGTTCAAAGTAGAGTTGTAAAGAATATAAATTAATTATGTGAAATGTTAGACAATTGTCTAGCATTTTTATTTTTCCAAAAAATAATATTGAAATATTTAAAATATAATAATCCAGTGATATAATACTTATACATCTAAAAGTTAATTTAGAGGAAAGAAAGGAATAATTATGAGTATAGTAGAAGTAAGAGACTTACGAAAAGAATATGGAAAAAAAGATAATAAGACAATAGCATTAAATGGTATTAGTTTAGATATACAAAAAGGAGAATTTGTAGCTATAGTTGGTAAATCAGGAAGTGGTAAATCAACATTATTACATATGCTTCGGAGGTGTAGATACACCAACAAGTGGAAGTATTTTAGTAGATGGTGAAGAAATTCGTAAACTTAAAGGTAGTAAACTTGCAAAATATAGGAGAAATAAGGTTGGGATAATATACCAATTTTTCAACTTACTTCCAATATTAAATGTTGAAGAAAATATAACATTACCTGCAAGTTTAGATGGAAGAAAGATTGATAAAGAAAGATTAAATAATATATTAGAAATATTAGAATTAACAGAACAAAGAAAGAAACTTCCAAATCAATTATCAGGAGGACAACAACAGAGAGTTTCTATAGGTAGAGCACTTTTTAATGATCCTGCTATAATACTTGCAGATGAACCAACAGGTAACTTAGATAGTAAGAATGCAGAAGAAGTTATGAAAGTTTTAGAAGACTTAAACAAAAAAGAAGGACATACTATAATTATGATAACACATGATGATGAACTTGCAAGAAGAGCAGGTAGAATGATAGTTATAGAAGACCGGAAATGTTAAAAGTGATATAGTAAACAAGAAAGATTAAGAGTAGAGATAGGAGAATAGTAATAGATGAAGGATATTATAAAACTTTCATGGAAAAACTTAATGTTGAATAAGAATAGAACAATTACAACATTAGTAATGATAATTATAACTGTAGCAACATTTGCAGGTATAAGTATTATGTATGAAAGTGCAATTAAAGGTTTAGAACAAACATTCAAAGAAACAAAAGGTGATTATCACATTGCAGTTAAAAATGTGGATAAAGATTATAATAAAGATTTTTTAGAAGCTGATAATGTAAAAGAAGTAAATGAATATTATACTATTTCAAAAGGTGTAAGTAGAAAAGGTATAGAAAAAGATATTACTAAAGAAAAAGGAAAAGAATATTTAGAAAAATTATCAGATGAAGAAAGAGAAGCTGAAATACAAAAAGTTATGAGTAAGCTTAAAAAATCAAAATGGTATATTCAAAAATATGAATTAAATAAAAATGAAGGAGATTATACTAAACAACAAGAAGAAACTAAGAAAAATGAACAGATAATATTAAATCCATATTTAGGATTAGATATATTAGGTGTTAATAAAGAAGATTTAAAAGGATATAATTTTAGATTAATAGATGGAAGATTTCCAGAAAATGAAAATGAAATAATGTTACAAAAATCATCTAAGACATCAAAATATATATTTAATTTAGGTACAACTCTTACTATGAATGGTAAAGAATACAAAGTTGTAGGATATGTAAATAATGTATTTGATTCAAATGAATCAAAATTAGATATTGGTATACTTAAGATAGCTTCAACAGAAGAAAAAAAGGAAGCATTAAATAAGATACAATCTATATATATAAAAGATATAGGTAAAAGGGTAAAAGCTACAGCAGAAGGAATATCACAAACATTAAAAGAAGATCCTAAAAACAAAGATATAAGTATGGCTGTAAACAAAAATTTATTAAGATTACAAAATGCAAATTTACAAGGATATGAAAGTTCTACAGATAATGTCTTAAGTACACTAGAAATGATGAGAAATGTACTTATAGGAATAGTAGCAATATCTGGTATTATTATAATGTATAATTCATTCAATTTATCATTAGTTGAAAGAAGAAAACAATATGGTATATTAAAATCATTAGGAATAAAAAATTCAAGTCTATATATTATAATATTATTTGAAGCATTAGTATTATCAGTAGTAGGTATTGTTATTGGATATCTATGTGGTATGTTAGGAGACTATTTAGTTATAGGATATATAAATAATACATTAGTAAATGTTATAAAAAGTATGGGAGTAGAAAAAGACTTACAGATATTCCTTATATATACAACAAATATACATGCATTTTATATAGTTGCAATTTCAACAACAATAACAGTATTATTAGCGGCAATGATACCTGCTATAAAGAGTACAAGAATATCACCAATAGAAAATATTAGAGGTAAAGATGATTATGTAGTAAATACTAAAAAAGTAAAAACATCAAATATATCTAAAAAAATATTAGGTGTAGAATTTGATCTTGCAAGAAAAAATATGAAGAGAGCTAAAAAAAGATTTAGAGTTGCAACATTATCACTTTCTATAGCGTTTATACTTTTATTTGTTATAGGGACACTTGGAACTCAAATAAATAATCAAATTGGTCTTTTAGAAGTTCAAACAAATGCTATATTTAAAAATGGAAATATTGTAGAAATGGATCATATTAATATAACAGATAGAAAAGATCCTAAAGATAAAAAATATACAGAACAAAATTTCCAAGATATGGTTAAGTTTGCAACAGAGGAATATAAAAAAGAATTAGAAAAGAAAGATTCATTAAAAGTTAATAGAGTAATACTTGCAGATACAATGAGAACTTTAAAACAAATAGATACAAAAAATGATCTTATAAAAACATTATCAGATAGTTATTTAAATAATACATTTAAAAGGACTGATGATAAGGCAAGACAAGAAGCTAAAGAAAAAATTGCAATTCAAGTTGTAAATAATAAGAATTATAATAAACAAGATAAATATAATTTAAATAATATAAAAGATAATGAAATGTATTTAAGTAATGTTAGTATTGTAGAAGAAAATGGAACATTAGTAGAAAAACCTATTTTTGATGAAAGTAAGATTATAGGAAAAGAAATAGAAATAAATGGAAAGAAAATTAAAATAGTAAAAGCACCAGTAAATAGTGAATTATTACTTGCAGCATCATCAGGAACAACATTCTTAACAGGATATGTTAATGAAAAAACACTTTCAGAAGTAATGAGAAATGATAAAGATTTATTTGGATTTAGAATTTTCTATCAAAGTGATTTAAAAGGTGATAAAAAGATAGAAGATATAACAAAGAAACAATATCAATTAAATTTTGAAAAGAAATATGATTTTGCTAAATTACAAATGTTCACAGAAGGAGTATTAACACCAGCAGGAGTTATAGGTATGATTAAAGGAATGATAACAATATTCCAATTATTATTATATGGATTCTTGATACTTGTTATATTAATGTCTGTAGTAAACATATTTACAACTATAACAATAAACATATTACTTCGTAGTAGAGAACTTGCAATATTAAAATCAGTTGGTATGAGTGATAAACAATTTGATAAAATGCTTAGAGGTGAAAATTATATTGCATGTTTAAGAAGTATTATATTTGGTATAGTAGTTTCATTAATATTATTATTTTTAACAAAATTTGTAATAGATAAAGGTAAAGTTAATATTGATTTTAAATTTATAATGGATATGCTTGGAAGTATAAACTATATAGCTCTAATAATAAGTATAATAATTGTATATGTAATAACATTTATAAGTACATTATTTGCTAAGAAATCTATTAGAAGTCAAGATATTGTTGAGGTTATTAGAAGAGATAATATATAATGAGGTTAAAAGGATATATTTAAAATATATCCTTTTTTTATATGAAAAATTATGATATAATTAAATTGATCTAATAAATAATTAATAAATAAAATTATTTATTAAAAAGGAAATTAAATCAGGTGAATTTTATTATTTTTATATGATATAAGGAAGTGATAATTATGATAGAAATATATGATAATTTCTTCTCAAAAGAGCTTGTAGAAGGATTCTTTGATTTGAAAATTAAAATTAAATTTAATTTATTAAGGATTAAAAACTTGGCACCATATATGAAAGATGGAAAAGCCAAGATATACTTATTGGAATTGGAAGAGTTTAATAAAGAAATAAAAGATTATATGGAACTATATAAAGAACGGTTTCATATATCAGCAATAAGAAAAAATCTAGAAAATAGCAAGTTGAAAAATGAAGAATTAATACAAAAATACAAGCTAGAACTGGAAGAAGTAAGAAAATTTGAGGCGGATAATGATTTTCCAATAGGAACGTATCCACTTCAATTTAATAAATTTTCTGAAGATATTTGTAAGGATATATTGGAAATGGAAAGATATAAAAAGGATCAAGAAAAATTAATAATTAATTCTATAGAATAAAATTCACCTATAAAAAGGATATATGTATAATATATCCTTTTTTTTAATATAAAAATATGTTATAATATATTTGAAGACATGATATAAGTAGATGGTAACTATCATCTACTCAGGAGATGAGAATAATGAAAAAGAATTTATTGAAATTAGACAGAGAACATTATCTAGAAATTGGCAAAGCCAGAATAGTTCTATTAGAGACTATAAGGTTGTTGAATTATTTGTTAGAGAATAGGGTCATAAATCATAATAGAGTAGTAGGAGACTTCAAAGAACACATGGAAGATATTTCCGCATTATTAAATAAAGTCTTAATAGGGGAAAATGAGGAATTTTCAATTCATTGTAATAATATTAGGGAAAACTTTAATGAGATATCTGAAGAAGAACTAGAAGAGTTCAGAGAGGAAAGTACTCATATAAACAATAAAAAAATAAGTAGGAAATATAGAAAACTTTTGAAGGATGATCTAGCTTTATTATTTGATTCTTTAAGAAAAATATTCTTAGAGGATTTAGCATTATTTTATAATACAAAAATATATCCAATAGAAGAACTAGAGGATATATATAAATATATATAATAATTTATAGAAAGTGTTGGTGATTTTAATGATGAGAAGTATTTTTGTAGTAGATACTGATATCTCAAAGGAAACAATAAATTTGGTCAAGGAAATGAACGTAGAGGCAGAGTATGAAATTGATGATTTAAGTTTATTAAAGAGTTATTTTCCAGATAAAGATTTTAGAGATATTATGAGGGTTCTAATTGATATCAGAGCATTTTGTAAGAAGTACTTAACTTATATTGAAAGATATGGAGTAAATTTTAAGGAAAATATGTTTACTAAAATTAAGACATTATTTCAAAATAGTGTCTTTTTCAGAGAAACCCTTCAATATAAGGATGATACAGGAGAAGAGTTAGATTATGAAATAAGTAGAATAATTTCAGATCTAAAAAAAAGAATTAAGTGTACTTTAAATAAGATCAATGTTTTGGAAGAAAAAGCTCAAATGGATATATTGGACATCACTAAAAAAGTGGGTTATGATAAAGAACTCATATTAGATGAGGTAATGTCAATGATAGCTCAATAATGTTTAATTTTAAGGAGAGAGGTAATTAATATTGCCTCTCTTTTTTGTGTATTTGATAAGAAAAGTATATAATATATAATTGTGATATGAAGAAGAGGAGAGATAAGATGATACATATAGTAATGGTAGAACCAGAAATACCAGCAAATACTGGAAATATAAGTAGGACATGTGCAGTAACAGGAGCAAAATTACATTTAGTAAAACCACTTGGATTTGATATATCAGAAAAAGCAGTAAGAAGGGCAGGACTTGATTATTGGGATAAACTTGATATAGAAATACATGAAAGTTTAGAAGAATATATAGGAAAATATGGACTTGATAATACATATATGGCAACAACTAAAGCTAAGAATAGATATAGTGATATAAAATATGATTTTAATAAAGATATTTTTTTAATGTTTGGCAAAGAAACAAAAGGACTTCCTGAAAAATTAATAAAAGAAAATATGGAAAAAGCTATAAGGATACCAATGAGAAAAGGAATAAGGAGTTTAAATTTATCTAATAGTGTTGCAATCATATTATATGAGGTCTTAAGACAAATAGATTTTGGAGATTTAGAAGGAATATCTAATTATTTTAATAATTAAATTTTACAAATTTCATATATTTTATAATATATATAGAAAAGATAATGATATATAATATATAATTTAAATAAATATTATTTTATGAGGTACAAAAGAAAAATGAGAAGAAAAGGCATTTATAAGAAAATATATAAAGCATTAATTTTTATGCTATGTATATTAATAATTTTAGTCCCTACAGAGCACCGGGATAACACAAATAGATAATATATCACAGAATATTGAAATAATGGAAGATGGGACAGCTAAAGTTATAGAAAAAGTTAGATTTGAAAATAATTTAACATATAATGAAAGAGTTAAAAAATATATTGATATATTAAATCTAGGGGTTAGGAATATAAAAGTATATGGTATAAATATGTTTGGAAAACATAAACTTTCATTTGTAGAAGCAGAAAATCATATAGCTTTTGAAAAAAATATGATATATAACTCATATGAGGTAGAATATACTACAAAACAAATTGTTAAAAAATTTAATGATAAATATGCATTTGAATTCCCATTTGTTGTAGATTATAGGATTAATGAAAGAGATATTGTAAAAGATAAAGATAAAGTAAAAGAAGATAAAGGAAAATTAGAAACTCTTCCAGGAATAATAGAAAAAGAAAAAAGTGAAAAGGAATGGGAATCTAATAAATATGCTAAATGGGTGAATAGTTATAATTTAGATATATGTTTCAATAATAATATAAAATTAGAAGAAGTGAGGACATTAGTTAATGGACTTCCTACAAGTAATTTAAAAATACATGATAAAAATATTAACTTAAAAGTTATAAATATGCCTAAAATGTCTGAAGTAGACTTATATATGATAATTCCAGGAAATTCAATAAAGAAGGAATATGGAGAAAAGTTTGAAAAGATGGTATTTAAAACACCAGAAGAATTAGTAGAAATACATGAAGCAAGATTCCAAACTTTTAAAACAAGGAAAGAAAAAAGAGATTATATATCATATATATACAAAAAATATTTATTATATTCATTATATATATTAATAATATACCAGATTTTAGATTATACATTAAGGATTATTTCAGGTATTATTAGCAAAGGATTTAGGTTAAAGAGAAATGATATTAAAGAAGATTTCAGAGCAAATATAGGGGATGATTTAATTAAAGCATATGTATTATATGATAGAGATATATATGTAAATAGGGTAGAAACAAAAAATTTAATTGAATCAATTATAATGAAATTAAATGTATATAAATATATAACTATAAAAGATGAATATATAGAAATAAATTATAAGAAAGAAGAAGAAATAAAAGAACTTAACTATATAGATAAATATATATTAGAAAAGATATATTTAGTAGATAAAAATAATGATAGTAAAGTAGATTATATAGATTTAAATAAAGAATTTAGATTATCATCAGCAGAAATAATAACAGAGATATATGAAGAAATAGAAAAAGAAAAACAAAAATTTATAAAAGAAGGTATATATAGAACAACAGATAAAAGAGTTGATTTTTCAATGATATTAATATTAATACCTGTACTTGTATTATATACAATGTATGAATATATAAATCCATATATGTCTATAACAATATTTATCATTACATATTTGATGGCAAAATTTGCAACGATCTGTCAAAAAGATGGATATACTAAAAAAGGTATTAAATTAAAACATAATTTAGAAGGATATGAAAAATATTTGGGAAGTTTAGGAATATATTTAATAGAAAAGAAAAAACAAGGAAAATTTGAAAAATTAGAAGAAAAATTGACAGAATTAAGAAAAAAAGTTAAACTATTTAGTAGACCTAAAATTGTTGATACAGAAGAAAATATCATATATAGGGTGTTTTTTGGACAAGGTAATATCAACAAAAATGGATATGAAAAGATAAAAGAGATGACAGAATCTATATGTTCATATTTAAATGTAATGAAAAATAAATTTTAAATAGAAGGAAGGTAAAATATATGTCAGGACATAGTAAATGGAATAATATTAAAGCAAGAAAAGGAAAACAAGATGCAGTAAGAGGAAAGATATTTACAAAACTTCGGAAGAGAATTATATGTAGCAGTTAAAGCAGGAGGTCCAGATCCACAAGGAAATGCAACTCTTGCAGCAGTTATTGCAAAGGCAAAAGCCAATAATATGCCAAATGATACAATAAACAATGCAATAAAAAAAGCTTCAGGAGCAGGTAGTGCAGAAAATTATGAAGAAATAGTATATGAAGGATATGGTCCAAATGGTGTTGCAATAATTGTTGAAGCGATGACAAATAATAAGAATAGAACAGCATCTGAAGTAAGACACACTTTTGATAAAAATGGTGGAAAATTAGGAACAACAGGATGTGTTTCATATATGTTTAGTAAAAAAGGATTAATTGTTATTGAAAGAGAAACTACAAATTTAACAGAAGATGAAATGTTAGAACTTGTTATGGAAGTAGATGCAGAAGACTTAAAAACATATGATGAAGTATTTGAAATAATAACAGAACCTTCTAAGTTTTCAGCAGTATTACAAATGTTAGAAGATAAAGGGATAAAAATAATGGAAGCTAATATTTCAATGATACCTGAAACAAATGTAGAACTTGATGAAAAAGCATATGAAAGAATTGAAAGATTAGTTGAAACTTTAGAAGATAATGATGATATACAAAATGTTTATCATAATGCAGTAGAAGCATAATGATATATGAATAAAATGTTGATGAATAAAATGAAAGATGGTAAGTATTTTACTTACCATCTTCTTTTTAATCTATATCAATATTTTTTATACTAATTGTTTTTCCGTTTTTTAGTTCTTCTTTAGTTTTTTCTATTTCTTTAAAACGTTTAATTTTTAATGTAGTTGTTTTTATAAAATCTTCTTCTGTTATTAAAACATCTTTTATATATTTATATTTAGGGAATGTTGTATTTATTTCTTTTATATCATTCCATATTTTGTGTAAAATTTGATTATATTCTAGATCTTTAAAAGTTTCTTGTAATTCTTTTTTATCTATTTTAATTTTAGTAGTAAGTTTTAGATCATCATCTCCATTAGAATTATCTGCAAAAACTAATACATCTTTTACATATTCAAGATTATGAATGACAAATTCTATTTCTTCAGGGAAGATCTTTTTACCATTATCTAAAACTATCATATCTTTTTTTCTTCCTGTTATAAATATAAATCCATTTTTATCAATATAACCTATATCACCTGTATGGCACCATCCATTTATTAAAACTTCATCTGTTTTTTCTTTATCATGTAAATAGCCTTTAAATACATTATCACCTTTTACGATTATTTCTCCAATACCATTTTCATCAGGCTCATTAATTTTAACTGTTACATTAGGAATTGGGAACCCTACACTTCCAGGATTTTTCTTAAAATAGTTTTCTGCTGAGATAACAGGAGATGTTTCGGTCATTCCATATCCTTGGAATATATTTATTCCGAAATTTTCATATGCTTCAATTAATTCTTTTTTTATTGGAGCAGCTCCTGAAAATGCAAATCTTATTTTTCCGTCCGAAGTTCATTTATAATCTGTCTAAATAATAATCTACGGATATCAATATTGAATTCTAAAAGCTTATTTGATATTTTTATCATTTTATTTACTAATTCTTCTTTACCAGATTTTTTTATTCCACTATATATCTTCTTATATACAAGTTCTAATACAGCAGGTACTAAGAATAATAATGTTGGTGAATATTCTTTAATATTATCTTTAAATTTTTTCATACTTTCAACAAAAGCAATTGTTCCTCCAGAAAATAATAATACTAAAACTCCAACAATCCCAAAAGTATGATGGAATGGAAGTAGTGCAAGAGTTGTATCTTTGTTTGTTATGGGTATTACTGCTTGAATTGCTTTTAAATTACTTATTATATTATTATTTGAAAGTTCTACTATTTTTGATTGTGATGTAGTACCAGATGTAAAAAGTAATATTTTTGTATCATCTGCATTTATCTTGATTTCATCAATAGATTCTAATACTTTTTTAAATGTTGTAGTTTCTTTAATATTAGATATTACATCATGTATTGTTAATATATCTTCATATTTTTCTGTTTGTTTATCTTTTTCTGTTAGATAAATTTTAAAGTCAAGTCCTAATTTTTCTTTGATTGTTTTGATTAGTTCAAATTTAGTTGAATCACATATAACAAGTGCTGGTATTATTCTAGAAATAGAGTTTTCTATTTCTTCTTCTTTAAGTCCAGAATCTAAAGGAACAGCTGTTGTTCCTGTTATAAGTAAAGAAAGATATGAAATAATCCATTCATATGAATTACGTCCTATTATTACAACTTTCTTTTCTAATAATTTTTCGTTTATATGTGAGTAAGCAAGAAATGATACATGTTTTTTAACTTCATAATATAATATATTATGATTTCTACCTAAATTATCTTTCTTGATATATGCTACATTATTTTCATATTTTTCTGTTGCAAGATAAAACCATTCTTTAATTGTATTTGATTGTGATAATGGACTATTTATCTTATTTGATTTGTTTATAATTTTCATAAATTGTCTAATACTCCTAATATTTAAATTTTCTACTTAATTATATAATATATGTGATATAAAGTAAATTTACATAAAAAAATATATGAATAATAAGATAGATTTTAAATATAGTTTGAAATATTATATAAAACACTATATAATAAAAATGATGATGTATTTGTATACTTATACAAAAAATTTTGGATGAGAATAAAAATGGCTATATATTATTAAAAGATAGGGGATGTATAAAAATGATAGAAGAAATTAAAAGTAATTATCTTCGGGTAATTACAGATAATAAAATAGTAAAAAAATACAAAATTCCTTTAGATATAGAGGATATATCTGGAAATATAAAAATTAAAATTCATTATTTATCAAATGTCAAGTATGGTCTTAAAATCAAAATTTTGAAAGAAAGTCATGAAATATTTTCAGGAGAAGTAGAAGGATTTTTCTTTAGAAAAGATATAATTACTGGAAATATTTTCAATGGTGAATTGATAATATTAGTTGAATTTTATGAAGAGGGATTTAGAAAAGATTTGATGATAAATATTGAATCGATGAATTTTGTAAGTGTTGATTTTAATAATGAAAATATATGTAGAGGTGAGTATTATGGTGATTGAAAAAAGTTTAAAAGTACAAATTGAATATAATTTGGCCCGGATTGAACTTGAGGGGAAATTTAAGGGAATTTTTAATATTCCAGTAAATATAAATACAGAAAAGTATAAACTAATTATTAATTTGGCAACGCAAAAAGGGAATGTTTCTAGGATAACAATAAAACCTGAAAAAGAATATCCCATTATAAAAAATACTCTTGTTATAGGGAAACACTATAATGGGGTATTTGTGAGAAAAAATAAAAATGTGAAAAGTATTAATATATCTATTAAAATTGCTGGAAAAGGAAAGACCGAAATATGGGTTACAATTTTTCCATATAATGAAGATTATTGAGAATAATTAAAAAATAATATAGCCATTAATTAAAATTAATAATAAAAAAAGGAGATAGTAAATAGGCAGATTTTTGTACCTATTGCTATTTCCTTTTTTATTTTGATAAATATTATTAATAATTAATAGTTAATAATATTATTACTAATCTAAAATACTATTTCCAGTATATAACTTATAATATTGCCCTTTAAGTGATAATAAATAATCATGTTCACCGGCGTTCTATTATTTCACCATTATCAAGAAGTATTATTGCTTTAGAATTTCTAATAGTTGAAAGTCTGTGTGCAATTACAAATGTTGTTTTATCTGCAATAAGATTATCCATTGCATTTTGAACAAGTTCTTCTGTTCTTGTATCTATAGAAGATGTTGCTTCATCTAGGATTATTATTTTAGAATTTGCAAGTACTGCTCTTGCTATAGAGATAAGTTGGATTTGACCTTGTGATAATGAAATATCTGTTGAAGATATTTTAGTGTTATACCCATCTGGTAGGTTTTCTATAATTTTATCTACATTAGCAATTTTTGCTG
>ERZ772766.1318-NODE-1318-length-13451-cov-4.719319_pt1 | contig 13451 bp, 8 predicted proteins | sample MGYA00511379_ERZ772766 | MGnify/ENA primary metagenome ERZ772766 (study PRJEB29015, sample SAMEA2737895) | human oral metagenome | biome: human oral; feature: human-associated habitat; material: dental | place: China | collected 2116 ...
CACTTTCTGTTCCACGGCCTTTTAACCTATCTTTTAAATCTGCTATACTTGGTGGGGCTAAAAATATAAACAACGCATCAGGGATTTTACTTTTTACCTGACCTGCGCCTTGCACTTCTATTTCCAAAAAGATATCTTTCCCTTTATCCATAGTTTCCCTTACATATTTAACTGGTGTCCCATAATAATTATCTACATATTGTGCATATTCTAAAAGTTCTCCTTGTTCAATTAATTTTTCAAATTCTTCTTTTGTTTTGAAAAAATAATCAACACCTTCTTTTTCTCCTGGCCTCATTTCTCTTGAAGTCATTGAAATAGAATATTCAAAGTCTACATCATTACTTTCAAAAATTCTTTTCCTTACAGTACCTTTACCTACACCTGATGGTCCTGATAGAACTATTAATAATCCTTTCTCCATTTTTCGTATCCTTCTGCATCATTTATTATCTATTAATCATACCACAAAACTTATAAAATTTAAACTATTATAGCGTGTATTTACAAATTTTCATGTAATGTTACAATAGATGTGAGACAAAATAAAAAAAAGAAGAGTAAATTCCTGTATAATGAAGTTACAACAAATCAAAAAAGGAATTTACTCTTATGAATACTATTATAACAGAAAATCTAAAAAATACACAACGATATATACCTCATACTTTAGAAACTAGACTTGCTGCTGTGAAAACATATAGAAATAATAACTCTATTAACTTTATCTGTAGACGTTACAAAATCTCTAAAGCTTCTCTTTTGCGTTGGAATAAAAAATACAATGGTACTAAAGAATCTCTTATGGATAAGTCTCATTAATCTCATTCTCCTCATCCTAATTCTCATACTTCACTAGAATTAACTTGGATTAAAAATCTTATTAAACGTAATCCTAATATCTGCTATTTCTTGACAATATGTTTGTATAACAAAATAGATTTATCAAATTAAAATTACTTCTTTTCTCAATTTCCATTCTTCACAACTAACTGACAAGTATATCACGTTAATTCAGAATCTTTTATGTACTTGCCTCTACGATTCTGTTTAAACCATAAGATCATAGAATAATTGATGCACTAATCCGTTAAAGGAAACCGTTTTACGGGCGTAAAATTAGCAGCTTGAAGTACCTTTTAAGTATTTTGTTTAAAAAAATTTTATGAAAAATGAAACTATATAGCGGAAATAAATAAAAATCTTACAAGTATTTCTTCTATATTTGATAATAATATTTATATGAATTTCATCTATCCAATGAAGAAGGCTGAGCTTCTGTAAGATGTAAACGGAATTAACTCGCTATTCAAATAATCCCCTTGAAGATAATTACTTAATTTAATATAATTATTTATAGAACCTTTCATTGTTTACTATGGAAGATTTTTGTGAAATTGGAAGTATTAAAGGAGGTATGACAAATGTATATCGAAAAATATTGGGGCGAATATATTGGTGGTTCCGATGATAGCCTAACCCTTGTTGCATTTTTAGAAGATCAGAAGAAAGAAGAGATTGCTCTTAGTGAAATTTTTTCTAAGATTGGATTAGATAGACAGAACTGGGATTTTCGTCAAACTGTGAAAAATCTTGGTTTTACTCACTCTATTGGTGTGGAAACAGGCTTTCACTTTGTAATAGACGTAATAATTGATATTGCTGCCATCTTGCTTGAGTGCATCGTTAGCGGTGGGATAAATCTTCTTGATTTAGACGAATATGATACTCCATCCAGATATATCCATATCACTGCTACACCAGAGGAATACAATACTCTGGATAAGGCACTAATGGATTTTATCCAGAATCCATTAGAGTATGACCTTAGTGAATTTTTAAGTGAAGATGACGTCAAAGATATGACTCATCAGGTAGAGGCACTACGAAAGGAACTGTATGAGGTATCAAGGACAACCATAACTACTATTATATAGAGTGAAAAAAGTAGACCTTATATAATCGTTGATATCTTATTTTACGCTAAAAAACGAAAAAGCATATCAACAGGTAGCTAAAAGCTGGGGAGCGATATTTACTGATCAAAGAACATAAAGCTCGGGAAAAGTATCTTCTCTTTGATTTGTTTATATAAAATATTTTCATTCTTTATATACGAAGGAGGTATGATTATAGTGAAGTTTATTGGAGTAATATTTTGTATACTTTCAATACTTTTAACCTATAAAAAACTGACATTGATAGTTTTTGGAAAATCCGCTATAGGGAGTATAGTCGGCTTTGATGGTATGGTCAAAGGCACAAAAGGAGTAGCTGCTTATTCTTATCTTGTAAAATTTGAATATAACAATCAAATATATATTGCAAAAAGTCTGGAAAACGCCTTAGGAAATTATAATGAAGTTTTCTCTGAAAAAAATTGTTATCGAAAAATAACTGTATTTTTCAACGAGAATAATCCTGAAATAGTTACTATCAAAGAATTTAAAGGGATATACGTAATTAGCTTTGGTATGTTTTTGTTAGGTATACTAGGAATATGGATTTAAAGTTACTTATGTGAAATATTCCTGTAAAGTTGGATACATAAGAATTTTTTTAGTTAAAAATACAAGTAAGCTTAATAAAGAACTATATCATAAAACTTTATAGAACTGATAATAGAACTTAAGGTAATAACAAAAACTATACAGAGCGAATTTTTAAAAGATTAATAAAAGATACAGCTAAGCATTCTAAGTATAGCTATCTATAACGATATCAACGAAATAAAATTTCGAACTTAAGAAAAAAATATAAATTATTTTTTCTATAGATTTTTCATAGCATCGATGTTAATTTTCTTGGATTAAACTAACTATCCGATATAGAATCGTTATTATATCTTTGAATAGAAAAAGCACCATATACAAATAGAAGGAATGAATTTATTTCAAAAAATGGTTGTATAATAAATCCAACGTATGAGCTTTGGCCGTGCTCTGATTTATTCACAGCTATTTTTATTATGTTTTTAACTTCTACTACACATAAACTAGCTATCAAAACCATTCAAAACAATCAAAAAATCTATTACAATAATCATTTGTATAGCTTATAGATGCGGCAACTTTCCATTCCTTTTGGCAAAATTCTGATATAACCATTCCTTCTACTCTATCTGTGCAAAATACATATTACATAATCTACTATCACAACGCAGCATATTAAAGTAATTCTTATTCCATTTTCGAGTAAATAATCTAAACCCCTCACCTAAAAATTTTTACTATTACTCATTATTTTAAATTACCAAAATTTTTCCAAAATACTTTCTAATAACTTATCAAGCCAAATAATAGCTAAGTTAAATTATGATATGCTATAATGGAATAAATAAAATAAAAATTTGGAGGTTAATAATGAAAAAAATTGATTTTTTAATAACTCTTACGGCTCATGAAAATGACGCAAATAATGTTACTATAGCTTTTACAATGGGACTGCAAGCTGCTCAAAAAGGATATGATACAGTTATTCTACTTTTATCTAATGCTGTTGCTTTAGCTGAAAAAGGATATGCAGATAAAATTGATATTGGAGAGCCTTTTAAACCTATAAAAGAGCTTTTACCTGCGTACTTAGCGGCTGGTGGACGAATTGCAGTTTGCTCAGCTTGTATGAAACACAATGGTGTTGATGAAGCAAATGTCATCAATGACGTTGAAGTTGTAACTGCTGATTTTGTTATTGACGGTATCATGGCTGCTGAAAAAACTTTACAATTAAACTAAAACAAGTATAGCTTGTTTATTAATTAAAAATTATTGAGGAATCTCTTCCTTAAGATTATCAAATAATAACCACTTCTTTTGTAAAGAAGTGGTTATTTTCAGAAAACCTTGCTTCCACATTTAGCTTAAACCATTAAAAATACGAGACACGTCTTAGTACTAACGTGTCTCGTATTTTTCCTGCAAGCTTTCTATTAATTAGCTTTATTTTTTCTTCTAATTAACACATATCCTGCTAGTAATCCTAATACCCCTAAGCCTCCGACTTCACTTGGCGCACTTCCTGTCTTAGGTAATTTTGGTTTTGGTGGAATATATTTGTTTTCTAGGTTATGTCCTTTTATAGTTTTTTTATATCCCGGTACATCTACTTCATCTATGCTATATTTAATTTCTTTTCCATTTTCATATTTTGGTAAATCATTAAATGCATAGTTCCAGTTATCTTTTGCTGTTACTTCTTTTTCAGCTACTTTACTTGTTTTTCCGTCTACTGTTTTGTTTAGGATTACTTTTATTGATCCTGGACGTTTTCCGGCTTGATCATTATTGTCAACCCATGTTTTTGTTCCTGATACAACTGCTTTTTCTGGTAAGTGTTTGTTTACTATATTAAACTCAACTCTTCCATCTTCTTTTCCAACTTTATTTATTTCTGTTGTGTATCCTTCTACTGGGTCTTCTGTAACAAAGTATTCTATTTGTTGTCCAGATTCATATTTATCAAGATTTTCAAATTTCCACTTCCAACCATCTGCTTGAGTTACTTCTTTTTCTGCTACTTTACTTGGTTGTCCGCCTCCTACTTTTTTGTTTAAGATTACTTTAATCTTAGTTGGACGTTTACCATCTTGGTTATTTGCATCGTCCCAAGTTTTTGTTCCTTCTACAAATGTTTTTTCTGGTTCTCTTGTGTTTTTTACTGTAAAAGTGTTTTCACCTGTTTTTGTAATTTCACTTGTATATCCGTTTTCTACAGCTTCTTCTGTAATTGTGTAGTTGATTACTTCTCCATTTGCATACTTGTCAAGATTTTCAAATTTCCATTTCCATCCGTCTTTTTCTGTAACTGTTTTCGTTTCTACTACAGTTCCATTTTTCAACAGATTAATCTTAATTTCTGTTGGACGTTTTCCATCTTGGTTGTCTGCATCGTTCCAAGTCTTAGTCCCTTCAACATTTACTTTTTCAGTTTGTCTTGTATTAATTACCTTAAAGCCATCTTCCGGACTTCCTATAACCTTACTATCATAGCCATTTCCTACTTCTTCTTCTTTAACTGTATATACTATTTTATTCCCGGCTTTATATTCATCAAGATCTGTGAAGCTTCCTGTCCAGTTATTTGTTGCTGTTAACGTTAACGTTTTGCCAGGTACTTCTACTCCATCTGCAAGTAACTTAACTTTTACACTTGCTGGCCTTACTCCGTCTTGATTGTCTTTGTCTTCCCAAGCTTTTGTTACTTGTACTTTTGTTTTTCCTGGTGTGTATGAGTTCTTCAAGTTATTTCCTGTTATTTCTTTTTTATAACCTGTTACTGCTTCCTCATCTATACTGTAAGTGATTAATTTACCATTTTCATATTTTGGTAAATTCTTGAATTCATATTTCCACTTATCGTCTTGACCTTTTGTTACTACTTTTGTTTCTTTTACTTCAGGTTGTCCACCTTCAACTTGTTTCATTAACTTAACTGTTATTGATTGTGGTCTCTTTCCGTCTTGGTTATTATTATCTTCCCAAGTTTTTTCTCCTAAAATATTTACTTTTTCAGGTTCATGTTTGTTCGTCAAGTTGTAGTCTGGACCATTTGTTGTTCTTGTTGTAACTTTATCATATCCAGCTACTTTTTCTTCATCTATACTATAAGTAATTAATTTACCATTTTCATATTTTGGTAAATTATTGAATTCATATTTCCACTTATCATCTTGACCTTTTGTTACTACTTTTGTTTCTTTTACTTCTGGTTGTCCACCTTCAACTTGTTTCATTAACTTAACTGTTATTGATTCTGGTCTCTTTCCGTCTTGGTTATTATTATCTTCCCAAGTCTTTTCTCCTGAGATATTTACTGTTTCAGGTGTGCGACTGTTTGTTATCTTAAAGCCTGCCGCCATTGAGCCTGTTACAACACCTGCGTACCCATTTGTTACTTCTTCTTCAACTGTGTACTGAATTTCTTGTTTGTTTTCGTATTTGTCAAGATTTTCAAATTTCCACTTCCAAGCTTTGTCAGCACCTTCTGTAACTACTTTTTCAGTTACATATTCCGGATTATTATTTCCAACCTTTTTATACAACTTAACCTTAATTGATGTTGGGCGTTTCCCATCTTGGTTGTTGTTATCGTTCCAAATTTTTTGCCCTTCAATTGCTCTTTTTTCAAGTTCATGTTTGTTCGTCAAGTTGTAGTCTGGACCATTTGTTGTTCTTGTTGCTGCTGTTGCTGTTGTTTCTTTTGTATACCCTGGCACATCAACTTCATCTACACTATATATAATTGGTTTTCCATTCTCGTATAATGGTAGATTGGTAAACTCATATTTCCATTCGCCTTCAGAATTCGGAGTAACATCTTGGCGTTTTACTTCGCTTGTTTGTCCATCTACTGTTTTCTTCAGAATAACTGTTATTTTTGTTGGACGTTTTCCGTCTTGGTCATCGTTATCATTCCATGTTTTTTCTCCTGATACTGAAGTTCCACCATATTTATTAGGTATAAATAACTGAGCACCATCTTTCGTTACTTGAACCTTGTAGAAATTGTCTTTCCCTTCGTTTTCTGTGTTATTACCAGCATCCTTTGGAAGTAGATAGTTCTCAGGTGCTTGTATTTCTTCTAAGTAATAAGTGCCCTCAACTAATTTTTCAGATTGAGCTATTCCTCCTTCATTAGTTTCTAACACTATTGGTTGCCCGTCAGTTCCTAAAACTGGTTGTTTATTCTCATTATATAACTTAAATTTCGCTTTAGCTAGCTTAATTTTTGTATTATCAGCATCAACTTTCATAATCAGAATCCTGCTCGCATTATCTCCAATTGCAAAACCACCAGCTATTGCTTCCTTAAATCTATCAGTTTTTTCTGCTGATTTTCCATCCTCATGAGTAATTTGTGCTTTATTAGTTACTTTTAGCATAGATCCTTCTGGAAATGATGTATAATATATTATAAAATATGTCTTCCCTTCAGTATTACCTAGATTATAAGTAAAGCTTTTTCTGTCAGGCGCCAAGTTGACCTGCGCTGAGATATTTTTTTCATTTTTTATTTTGGTCGCTGATCCATTTTCATTAGCAACTCCTTCATACATTACAAAAGTTCCCGGAATTATCTTGACGTACCCTAGCTCATCTCCATGTAATTTATCAGAAACAACAACATTTTTTAAATTTGCCCCTTTGACATTTACTCGAAGTAGCCATCTAGTTGATCCTTTTTTTATTGCTGCTATAGCATCTGGATCTGTTATGTACCGACGATCAGTACCATCATAGAAATCTTTTAAGACTTTATCCCAGGCCCATTTTCCTAACTCTTCAGTAGGATCTTGCTTCCCAGCAGGTTTAATTAAAATTCCTCCCTCTACTATTGGGTGGTTAGTCACTCCTACAGTAACTGTTAATACATTCTTCTCATTTAGCTTAACCTTAGTTTCATTAAGGACAAATGCCATTTTAAAATTCCCTTTAATATTAGCAAGATTATCAACAACCTCGCTAAAAGTAAATTTGATATTACCTCCGCCACCATTAGCTCCTGTTATCACGGCTCTAGCTATGACTTTATCTTCTTCATTTTTAATATCCAATTCCTTGTTTGCTTGTGATGCGTCTACGTTCATCGCATCTGGTAGCTTGACTGTAAAATAATCCCCTTTTTTTAAGGTTGTCCCATAGGCGCTAGCATCCCAATCAAACTGAAGTTCATACCCTGTCCTTGTTGAAAGAGTATTTACTTCGTCACTAGTACCTCTACGGAAAATTTTAAAATTGGTAATTTTTATTTTAGTTCCATCTGTTACATCTCTTCCCCCTTGTTGATTACCTTGTGCTAAAGTATGATTATTATTCCCCGAGCCTAACATAAAAAGTATTGTTAAAAACGAGAGTATAACCTTCATCAACTTATGTACTTTCATTATAAAAAATACCTCCTTCTTTATTATTTTATTAATTTAGAATATAACAAATTACAACACACCTATTCTAGCATTGTGATATACTCCCATTTTATCTTAAAATACTAGTATATGCAACTATTTAGATTTAATTTTTTTAGATTTTCTATAAAAATAATATTGTTTTTTATTTTTTTTAAGGATTATAGTGGTTAAATAAATATATTTTATTAGATATAAGTAATATCTCTTTTAGTATTTTGAAATTTATAAAAGTTATCAATAATCGCTAGGCCTAGCTTTAGAAAGTTCTATATTTCCACTACGTACAATATATTAAGTATTTATTTTCTTTCAATAATAAGCGTAAAGTTTTGATAATGAAGAAATAAAAATAAAACAAGACATAAATTTTATTATTAAGAATTTGGCCTTAAATCATTAAATACAAAATATAATCAACATAAAATATTGTGTAATATTTTTTAAGGAAATCCTGTTTCTATTATTCCATGATAAACAGCGTATTATTATATTACTTTGATAAACTTATTTTCCCCTTTCTTCTATATTTACAGACAAAAAATAGTTATCACATTAACCTCTTAATAGAAGGGATTTAGAAAACTTATCCACAGAGGTGTAAGTGTTCAGCTTTTAACAAATGGCACTCTTACACAAGCATTTTTCTACGCTTCTTATTTATTTTAAATAGAAAATACTTATATAATAAATACTAACGAATGTAAATAATTGACCTTCTACAATGACATAGCTATAAAACACACTCTAAAAACTAGATTTTTTATCTAACTTTTAGAGTGCGTTTGAAAATTTATCTATTTCTAATTATTTTAATAATTTGTACCACGATAGTTGGCGCAAGAGCTAAGCCTACTATAATTAAAATTTGAATTCCACTTAGCGGCATTACTTTGAAAATACTACCTATTGCTGGAATAAAGATTATTACACTTACTAAAGCTATTCCAATTAAAAATGCGATAATTGTATTTTTGTTTGTAAATAATCCTATTTTTGTCAGTGGCAAATCACTTCTGCAGCTAAAACCATTGAATAATCTTGCTAAACATAATACCAAGAACGCAAATGTTGTTGCATAACCTTCGCCTGTATTTATACCTATATAATATCCGATAAACACCGCAATAGCTATTAACCCCGCTTCTATTAATATTGCTGTAAATGTTGAACGTGTTAAAATTGGCTCTTTTGGATCACGCGGTGATTGTTTTAACACTTCATCAGTACCTGGCTCTGTCCCTATCGCAATAGCTGGCAATGAGTCTGTTACTAAATTAATAAATAACAATTGAATTGCTGCAAATGGTACAACATACTTTGTATCAAAGAATGCTAATAATGTTGTCGCTATTACTACAAAGATTGCTCCGGTATTCCCTGTTAAAAGATACTTAATTGCATTTTTTATATTTGTAAAAATATTACGTCCAACAGTTACTGCTTTTACAATAGTTGCAAAGTTGTCATCTGTCAATATCATATCAGCAGCATCTTTCGAAACTTCTGAACCAGTTATTCCCATGGCAATACCAATGTCTGCTTGTTTCAGCGCTGGTGCGTCATTGACACCATCTCCACTCATACCAACAATTTTACCTTTTGCTTGCCATGCATTTACAATACGGATTTTGTGTTCAGGTGCAACACGTGCATAAACCGAAATTTTCTTTAAATCACGAGCAAGCTCTTTGTCGGTCATATTTTCTAGTGTTATACCATCGACAACCATATCTCCCTCTTGGAAAATTCCTATTTTACGAGCAATAGAACGGGCTGTTATAGCGTGATCTCCAGTTATCATAATCGGTTTGATTCCAGCTTTTATCGCTTTTTCTACGGCATCTTTTGATTCAACACGTGGTGGGTCTATCATTGAAGTTAGACCGACGAATGTTAAATTATTTTCATCAGCAAAAGTTAATTGCTCTTTATCTGTTACTTTAAAAGCATAACCAAGGACACGCAATCCTTCTTCTGCAAAGTCATAGTTTTGAGCTAATATTTGGTCGATATCCTCTTTTGTTATACCTCGAACATCACCGTTTAATAATATGTGGCTACATTTTTTAAGAAGTTCATCTGTTGCACCTTTTGTCAACATTACTTTTTCACCACTAACAATTTGTAATGTCGACATAAATTTACGAACTGAATCAAATGGTAATTCCGAAATTCGTGGATGTTTTTCTCTATAATCTTGCTCAATAATATCGTATCTTCTTCCTAATTCTACTAAGGCAAGCTCCGTTGGATCTCCTACTTTTTGGTCCCCATTAATAAATGAATCATTAGTAAGAACCATCGTATCCATTAACATTTTACTCGCTTTATCTTCCAAACTAAGTTCATCTGGTTTTAAAAGTTTACCATTTACATAAACATCTTCAACCGTCATTTTATTTTGTGTCAATGTCCCTGTTTTATCAGAGGCTATGATAGATACTGACCCTAAAGTTTCTACAGCGTTAATATCTTTCATAATCGCATTTTCTTGCGCTAAAGTTTGCGAACCTAATGACTCAACTATTGTTATAATAGATGCCAATGCTTCTGGTACGGCCGCAACCGCAAGTGCAATAGCAAACATTGCCGCTCCACCAAAATCTTTTGAACTAATATATGTAAGCCCGAAAACTACAATACATAGAGCTATTATACCGATAGATAGGTTTTTAGAAAACTCATCTATTGATTTTTGCAATGGTGATTTGCTCGTTGTCGCCTTGTTAAGTAGTTCCGAGATTTTACCAATTTCTGTCGCTACTCCTATACTAGTTACAACTGCACGACCTTTACCATAAGTAACTTGTGAGCCTGTAAAGACCATATTTGTTTGGTCTCCAACAACTACTTCATCATCTATTGTTTCAATTGTTTTATCTACAGCATGGCTCTCTCCAGTAAGTGCAGATTCTTGAACTTGTAGTGAACTTGCTTCAATAATACGTGCATCCGCAACTATCATATCTCCAGCTTCAAACTCTATAATATCACCAACTGTTAGTTGTTCAGAATTAATCTCTTGTTTAACTCCGTTACGAATTACTTTAACTTTTGGAACTGATAGTTGTTTTAAGCTATCAACCGAACGTTGTGCATTAAGCGTCTGTGTTGTTCCAAGTATCGCATTAATAATTAGCACGATAATAATTACTATTGAAGACTCATGATCTCCTGTAAATCCAGAAATAACCGCTGCAACTATTAAAATTAACACAATCAAGTCTTTAAATTGATTTGAAAATATTTGAAAAGCACTTGGACGAGGAGCTTCAGGAAGTTTGTTTAAGCCATGCTTTTCTAGACGGCTTTTCACCTCATTATCACTTAGCCCTGAATCACTAGTTTCCAACTCATTTAATATTTCTTCACTATCTTTTTGATAAAAATATTTCATCTCTTTGCCCTCTCTTTATAATTTTTTCACAAAGTAACTTGATTGCTTTGGTCGATATTAAAGAAAAAAGCGAGACCGATTGCATAGCAACCAAGTCTCGCTTTTTAAAGTAGCACCGGAAAATATTCTTTCGTAATGACGATACTACTACGTTTATTCGTAAGCTAATCCCTTGTGTTTATATAAATATAACATATATTTACACATATTGCAATTAAAAATCTTTATCCTTTTTCATAAATTCTAAAAGATTTTCATGGCGAATACCATTTCTTTTTTGAAGAAGATAATCAGTTGTAAATACATATTTTGTATAGTTATCTCTAATTTGTTCTAAAGGTCTAAATTCTCTATCTTCAGTTTCTTTACTTTCATTTATTGTGTAAGCTATTTGAACATAAAAATACTCCATATCAACACTATTAGCACTGCGTAAAATAAAATCACATTCGAGTTTTCCTATTCTCCCAACACTCACCGAATATCCTTTGCTTTTTGCATAAATATATACTAGGTTTTCTAGAGCTGGGCCATAATTTATTCTATTGTCAGTGTTAGTACTAAAATAAAATGAGATATCTGCCAAATAATATTTTTTTTCGCCCGAGAGCATTTTTTTTGATTTCATATCAAATCTATCACAACAATATAAGATTTTAGATTTAACTAATTCATCTATGTATTTACTTATCGTATCTCTTTTTACTGATCTTCCTTCTCCTACTAATGCACGATGGATACTTGCGATACTAAAAGTAGCCCCATAATTATTAATAACAAAATTTCGCACAATATCAAATACCTCTGTATTCCGGATAGCTGCCCTTTGCTTAATATCTTTTTCAAATATTTCTTTTATTATTGATGTAACATACATCCTTTTATCTGAAAATTCATCAATGAAAATAGTTCTTGGAAAACCACCTTCTAACAAATAATTGTGAAGTTCTTCTTGCAAGTTAGAGCTTACTTTTTTTGAAAAAAATTTTTTCATCTCTATATATTCACTAAAGTTTAATGGATACATTTCTAGTTCGATATAACGTCCTGTAAGTTTTGTTACTAATTCTCCACTTAATAAATATGAGTTTGAACCAGTTATAAAGATAGAAAAATCCCCTTCTGTCCTAAATGCATTTACAACCTCTTCAAAGTCTTTAACATTCTGAATCTCATCTATAAATAAATACTTAATATTATTACCTGATTCTATTAAGTTTTCTATTACTAATTCTAATTCATCTGCCGTCTTTATTTTACGATACTTTCTACTATCTAAATCTATAGAAATAATATCTTTTTCTTCTATTCCACTTTCTAATAATTCTTCTTTTATTACTTCCAATAAACTAGACTTACCACATCTCCTAACTCCTGTTATTACTTTTATTATATCCGTTTCTTTATAGAAATTTCTAATTCTTTTTAAATATCCTTCTCTTCTAAATAATTTCATTTTTAAAACCCCTCTGCCACAGTGTTAACTCTATTTTATCATATTTCATTTTATAAATCACGATATTAAAGGTGCAGATATTGAAAAAATAACAACATCTGCGCCCTAATAACTAGGTGTTCTATATAACCACCTCTTTTGTGATGAATTTGATAAGGTGCAGATATCACTAAAATGTCAATTTCTGCACTTTATATGCCGTTTTCTTTTAATGATTTTAGATTTTGGTTCTATAATAAATACGGTTGATTTTTTTATCAACCGTATTTATTATAGAACCGTTATTTTCTCATGCCCCGTATTTGACATAGAGCCAAAAAACACGAGACACATCTTGGTCTTAACGTGTCTCGTATTTTTCCTGCAAACTTGCTATTAATTAGTTAGCTTTGTTTTTTCTTCTAATTAACACATATCCTGCTAGTAACCCTAATACTCCTAAGCCTCCAACTTCACTTGGCGCGCTTCCTGTCTTAGGTAATTTTGGTTTTGGTGGGATATATTTGTTCTCAAGGTTATATCCTTTTATAGATTTTTCATATCCTGGTACATCTACTTCATCTATGCTATATTTAATTACTTTTCCATTTTCATATTTTGGTAAGTTAGTGAATTCGTAGTTCCAGTTATCTTTTGCTGTTACTTCTTTTTCTGCTACTTTACTTGTTTTTCCGTCTACTGTTTTGTTTAAG